>Ga0116229_10004593_pt1 | contig 22632 bp, 6 predicted proteins | sample S1TSphgellanicum_3_FD_87313 | JGI IMG/M metagenome (GOLD analysis project Ga0116229, IMG submission 87313) | Host-associated microbial communities from peat moss isolated from Minnesota, USA - S1T2_Fc - Sphagnum magellanicum MG | ecosystem: Host-associated > Plants > Peat moss > Unclassified...
CGACTTTGGAGCTTCATAACTTTCGGAGCAGACCTCCGATCGACTCGCCGTCTGAAGCAAAGTTGTAGGTCTCGTCGAGACCTTTCCAACGGTATGTCGCACGTTTTCTGCAGCCAAGTATTTTGGGTCGATTCCCGACTTTTAGTGGTCGGGAGTCAAAACTGGCGGACTCCCGGGAATTCGACTCCCGGGCCTTCTTTTGGCCATAACTTGTGTTTTAGATGTCCAAATGAGCAATGCGAGCCCATTTTAGACATCTACACTTCAAGACCTTTCCATTGATATAAAGAGCATAACAAGCCATGGAGTTTTGACCCCTCAAAACCCTCTTTGAAGTTTCGGGAGTCCCTTCGGGACTCCAACTCTCACCAACTCCCAACGTGGGAGTTCACTTGGGAGTGTGAGGGTTCACTCCCTCACACTCTCTGGACTCTTTGCACTCCCGGGAGCATGTGATGTGACTCCTGTGTCTACTACTAGGCCTGCAACCTTGCAACCCCCCCCTTGCCTTGGTCGCAAGCCAAGGCTAGGGTTGTGACATAAATGATATATTCAAATTCATGAAATATCATTTTTTACATTCAAAAGTCTTGTCCAACAAATCACGCATTTTATTACACGCTCATTTATTTTTATGTGAAAATCTTTTCCCATTTGTAAAGTTGTGAATATATTTTTGTAGAGATTAGTTGATGGAATTCAACTTGAGTTAACAACTAAACTTTAGAATGTTGGTGCTTCATTATTCGAAAGTACACTAACACTATGTGTGACATTTTAGCAAATAGGGATAAATTTTACAAGATTTATATTCATCTTCCTATAAGACAATGTTTAGAGCTAATCTTTACAATGTTGGTGTTTCATTATTCAAAAATACATTGACATTATGTGTGACAATTTGGCAAATATAGATAAATTTTATAGGATTTATATTCACCTTCCTATAGAATAATGTTTAATATCCATTGAAATATTTGGAGATTTAAATGGTATTCAACAAATTGTAGGTTTCATTGATATGCATGTTCCATTATCATTTTAACAATTTAGAAGGATTACAATTGCCCCTCAAAAATTCCACAATCACAAACATTTTTTTGACATGGTTGTGCAAGGCATTTGTGATGCAAATAAAGTTTTTTGGAATGTATGTATGGGACAACCTAGTGGTGTTCATCATGGTGGACAATTTAAGTATTTTATTTTATACAAATAGTTACGGACTCAAGTGAGATTTTATACAAATTAGTAATCAACATTCAAGGTTTGAAGGTTCAACCATTCATATTAGGCCATTCAACTTACCTGATTCAACCATACCTCATTAAAAATTTCAAACTTTGTAAACTAGTTGCAATTGACAAAATTCAATTTGATGTTTCAATGAATGGAATTTGAGTTATGACCAAGAATGCATTTGACACCCTTTACAACTGATGGTGGATTTGTAAAGGCGTGCTAGTGCATGTGGACAAAACATTGTGCATCATCATGGCTTATTGTGTTTTGCATAACTTTTGTGAGTTACATGGCATCCTTGAACATGTTCATAATATTAAGGAGTAAAATGATTCATTGATTGATTTTAATAAGGTGAATTATCTTTAAGGAGGAGAACAAAAATAAATTAATTAATGAATTATTAAGAGATGCATTATTTGCATGTTGGATAGAACATCATCCTACAATTTAACAAACATGTATTTTGAAAATAAAATGTGAACATTGAAATTTAAAATGTGTGTTTTTATTAATTTTACAAATTTGAAAACATTGCCAAATTGTTTTGTTTACACATATTTTATGATTAACTAATTAATCTTTAATTGGTTAATTTTAGCACATCCGCAAAAATTGTTACCATTTGAAGTTAAATTTGTAGAATATTAAAAATTTGATGTCCTTCCACTTTCATTTCCATCACTTCCTTTGCCATTTGTGATTATGTTTCCACTTTCATTATTTTAATTTTGCTAGAAATATTTGGAAAATTAAGAAAATGCAAAAATTAATGCAGAAAACCATCTTTGCTATTTTTTTAATGTTTTTTGTTTAGTTTCCCGTCAACTCTTGTTTTCTTACAAATTGTACTTAAAGGAATGTCAAGGTCTTTGGAAACTTCCAAAGTTGGTCCATTGAAATTTGATTGATTTTGAAAAGATTTGGTGATCTCTTATGCAACATCTTTATCAATGTCAACAAGGTTCAAAATACTTATACCTTTAGGTGCAACTTGATTCCTATCATCATATGCTCCACGGGCCCTATTAGCTTTTGATGTTTTTACAAAAATGTTATACATTTTTTCGTACCAAACCCATTTACAAACGTTTACACTTGTCTCATTTTTGTTTTTGTCGATATTTGTTGTACATCTTTGCATCTTGTAGATTTTGTCTTAACATTGCCTAAATGTATGTTTTGGAATCATAGGCCAAATTTCATCAAACTTATCTACAATCTCCATTTATCACATTTTCAAAAACCTTTTCTTCCCATTGATAACCATTTTTTTTCATAAAAGTCAAGGAATTGAGTGTCAAAAACCTCTTTCCATTGTTTTTTATTAGACAAATTTGTGTTTTCTAAAGTTTAAAATTAAATGATTGTGGAAGGAATGACATTTGTGGTCACAAATGCAAAAATTTGACATTATGAAAAAAAAAAGGTGTTTTGCAACTAGCCTTGCAACTCTATCAAAACAACTCATTTTTCAATTACTATGTAACTCCATTATAACTACACTCATGATGCCATGTTGGCATCATTAATTATCATCCATTTATTAAAATTTAACACATGGCATTATGAAAAAAATTCAACATAAAAATTATTTTCTTTTCAAAATATTGATTTCCATCATCCATTATGATTGTTAATGATGGTCCGAAATTGTGACACGTGGCAAAATTTTAAAAATTCCACGTGGCATATTAATTATATTTTGAAATAAATAAATAAATTTATTTATTTATTTTAGTAGCTAGGTAGGTCATACATAACCACAAGTAAGTAAGTTGGTAGTTCTTAAGACTTACATACCTACATATTTACCTAGGACCTACTTACTTACCTAAGTAAGTAAGTAGGTAGGAAAACATTAGACTAATTGAACTAAAAATAAACCATGAATTTTGTTTATAAAATTTATATGTTTTGCTTTTAGGTTAAATTTTTTTGAGCTCATCCCAAAATGACATTTATATTTTAATGTGAAAATATAAAAGATTTATATATATAAACATGGGATTCAAATATGAAACATATGGGTTAAATCTTTTAGTTCTTCTTAAATTGTAAATTGAGTTGCAATTGAATTACAATTATAACATTTAAGCGCTCAAGGTAAGCCAAATCCAAGGAAAGGGCTCCATTGTTTCTGATGTCTAAAAAAAACTTGAACCCCTCCTATTACACATTTAGCACACTTAAAATCATTAAAAAAAAATTTTTGAGAAAATTATGGCCCCCCAAAGTATAAGGGGTCAAAAACTCAAAAAAAAAACCACTAAACGTTACAAAGGCTAATTCCCAAACACCCAAAAAATTCCTTGTATGTTGTTTTATTGATATTATAATTGAAAAATGATTTGTAAAACTTTAAGTAACACTCCTATAACACTTTAAATTGTTTTAAATGAAAAAAAAAAAAAAAAGTTATGAAGTTTGAAAGTAGGAGGGGTCCAAAAAGGGGAAAACAATGGGTTTTGTAAATTGGAAATTTTATTTCTCTTCTTGTTATTTTTTCATTATTCCTTTCCTTTGCATTTCAAAGATGATTTTTAGAGCTTGAAGTAGCAATCCCATAACATTTCAAATCATTCAAATGAAGCACATATGATGAAGATATAAATAATTAATGAATGTGTATCCTTATTAAATTATAAATAATTGTATTATAATCATAACATAGTTGAACATTAATATTTTATTAGTGGCGCACTAATGACTGTATTAATTGTATCAATGGGAATCAAAATTGAAAACTAATTGCAAATGTATCCCATAATGGGTGGTGGAAATGTGACCATGCAACATGATTGTACGTATGTACATTAATTGCAACATAGTTGTTGCTTTAATGGCACATTTACAACAATTTTAAAGTAGTTGCCACATGTAACTCAAATGTAATTCATGAAAAAGTCAAACATGGTTGATTACATATGTATGTATGATGTATATAAATTACCATATAAAAGACCCATTTTCAACTCATTTACAATTATAATATAACTAACTAATTTTTTGATATGACAACTTATTTATTAACATAAAATATTTCTAAGGGGATAATTGCACACTAGTTGAAATACCCAAAGGATAGTTACACAAGAATTGTATATGAATTTTTTTTAGTTTTAGTTATAAGTTAGTGTGGTTTCAATGATGCAATTTCTTATAATGTGATTTTTTGGTGTTAGGTCTAAGGTGAAGCTTTCATTCATGTGCTTCATAATGTCAAAATGTGCATTTTTTATTTTTTAAAAACTTTTGTTCAAGTTGTAATGAAATCTAGGCTATGGTGATAGATGATAAAAATAAAATGAAAAAATATGAAAATTTGATGAAAATGGGGATTAATAAATTAATTGAAAATTAAAAGGGTAATTAATAGTTTAAAAGTTAATTTGGGGTTTAAAAGTTTAAATGTCATTTAAATTTTTATTTTATTTAAAAAATTTTGTTCCTTTAATTACTAAATAAGCAGTGATAATAATTTAAGGGTGATGAAAAGTGATAAATGGGAGGGTAGGGTTTTGAGTAGAAGGGAAACCTTTGGGTAGGGTGGAAGAAGAATGGCAGAGTTCATTCACCAAGGTGCAAACAATATATTTTATACATATTTGCTACCTTTTTTATTATTTGAAAACAAGGAAAAAAAATCTTTTAAACTTCTAACCTTTTTTTAACATTTCAAAACAAATGAAACTTTTAGTTTTTTATTGGCATCTTTAGCCTCCTTCTAGATTTTCAAAACAATTTTTGTCATATAGTTTGGACTTGAAAAAATACCCCAAAAATATCCCTAATAATTATGTCATTTTTCAAGAGTTGGGGATGATTTTTGTTATGAAAATAAACTCCATCAACCAAAAAAATTACATTGTAGTGTTCACCACATCAATATTGAGGTACTTGAAAGAAAACCAAATACTTGCAAAAACATTTCACCTACTTTCAAATACTTGAACTTTATTTTTCAAATTGCCACAAATTTTAGGTCCAATTCAAGTACTTGTAAGTAGTTTTAAAAAACATGATTATAACAATTTAGCTTTTGCAGTCCATGCGAACAAGAGTTGATAAATAATGTACCCAAAAAAAAATTATAACCTTCATAAAATCATCTATTTGTTAATCATTTTATTTAAAGACCCCAATATTTTGTTACTTACACTACTTTTTGTTATACCATGCTTTCACCCACTAACAAAGGTGAAGTAGGATCTTGAAGTCTCCAAGTTTGCGAATGTAGAAGCCATTTGCTAGCAATTTGCATTGTGGATGTTGCCAAAGACGAAGGTGTATGCCTTTATGTGTGAAGGCCTTTTGTTTTGTCCAATTTTAACAAGGTGTGCTCACACTCAAGCAATGGGAGGATACAAAAGACTTCAAGAAATAGCTAAATGTCACATAACACATTTGCAGCATCACTTTTTGAACTTTTAGCATGCATTTTCACAATCAAAAGGTGGTATTTTTCATATACTTATTTTGTTGAAACAACATGGATATCCATCAAGTCTTCACATTTCTAAATAGTTTGTTACCCTTGGTATTGAACAAATTTGCAAGTTTTTGAAACCTTTGGAACTTTTTTGGGCTATGGGCTAAAAAACATACAAGTTTTACATGAGGGCTTTTAATTGACACACTAAATCCAACTTTGACAAAATGATTACAATCAAGTTGGTCTTGTGAACAAAACAATGCATTCTAATTAGAAATGGGGTTACTTTCTCTTGAAATTGCAATGTTACACATGTTCAATGGCCTTGGAACACATTGCTTCCATTGTAGCCCATGTTCATTAACTTCCTTCTTAATTTTTTCAACCCTAGCCAGCCAAATTTAAGCAAAACTTTCACCATCAGTCCACAAATGTTATTAGATCATGTGGCCTCCAACAGTTTCAAAACAAAGGAGGATCATAATCCTCTTCCAACTTTCAACCACATATAAGTGAATTGACAACCATTGAATATTGTCAATTGTTGTCATTTCATATGCATTGATTACAATGAAATTGGCTAATGAAAATGTTGATTTGTTGGCCTCCAACAACACCTCATGCATGATTTTAATTATGCCGTAACTTGATGTATTAGACTAATGTTTTCGAAAAACACTATTGACTTATAATAATTGAAATGAAATAGGGTAGCTTTGATAATTCGTCATGGGACAACCATGGGAAAACAAATGAAAGATAGAAACAAATTGAACATATTTGCGTTTGTTTTCAAAGGGAAAATCAACTTTCAATTGGTCTAAGACAAAAGGGAAGTCAACTTTAAAAGATTCTACTTCATTTTTTGCATGCATTGAATTCTTCTTGAAATAAAGTTATTACCATCAAGACCATGCTTAAAAACCTTGCATTTCCACTACTTAACATGTTGTAGTAAGATGTTCTTTGATATAATTTTCTTTTCTTTCCACAACAATGCAAATCTTGCATTGAATTTGATGCATTAAACCTTTATGATTAATCATTGATTCTACCCATGGTAAACAAGCAATCTAAAACACTTGAAGTTTTTAGGGGTTTATAAAGGGCCCATATGGTTACTAACATATTCCTATAACCTAGTTCTAGTTTTGGAGTTACATATTCCTATGACTTAATTCCAATTTTGGAGTTTATAACCCTAAAAGAAAAATTTGCAACAAATGCAAGTTTGGGGCAAATAGGAATTTGGGAATCAAATTTCAAACCATAAATGGGAAATCAAAATTAGGAAATGAAAGGTTGAAGTTTAATTATCTCCGGACTTTGAACCTTGAAGTTTAAAACTCCAAGGATTAGATTATATTTGAGGTCTATAATCCAAACTTTAGAGGTTGGATTTTGAAAACTTGAAAATGATTTACAAAAAGAACAGTTCAAGAATTGTGATTTTTAACAGTAATTGTTTTGCAATTCACCTTGTTGCATTACTTGAAGACATTTGAATTTTGAAACCTTTCAAATCCATGTGAAACCCTAAAACAAACTATTCATTCTTATAGTAAGTGGATTGAGGCTATTTTTTGCCCCCAAAAAATTGTTGATACTTACCCTACATAGGTAATCATGGTTGCTACTCACATTTTTAACTAGTTATAGTTATTTAGCTTATTGTCTTTGTAAATCAATAAGAATAACAAAAAAATTGGCAGCCATATCCTCCTCTTGTGTTTACTATTCAAAGCTAGTAATGAATGCCATATCAACAAACTTTCTTATAAGCCACCTTCTTGTACTATGTACAAGAAAAAAAACCATGTATATAAGAGAGCAAGGATGGGAACCATCCACAAGAAGTATAAGGCAAATAAACACACAAGAACACATGTCATTAAAAAACATAATATTAAGACACCATTGATACACTAATAAAATCAAAGGCCGTAAACTAAAAAGGCGTTATTTGTCACAAATCGGCCAGCTATAGAGGTGCATTGGGTGCGATGTGTGGAAGAGATGAGAAATATCTCCCAAGCATGGCAACACACTGCAAAATTGCAATGGCTTGTGAATGTTGGAGGGTTGTGGACACATGCTCTTATAATAAGCACAACAAGAACTAAAGAGGATTGTGATGATGAGCTATAATGACTTGAGCACAATACATAAATAAAATGTCAAAAATGAGAATGAAAACAACCATAAATTTTTATGACAAGGAAAATGAAGTTGTCTTTTGATACACATTCTACATACAATCATTTCAACCTAGCCCCATAAATTACTAGAGCAAACAATTTACCAAGGTATAATAGTCCTTGAATATACTCAATACCATACTTGAATCCATCAAGTGTATTGAATGTTGGACCTTTATCTGAATTTTAGTTTTCAAGCTACCATAGCTACCCCAACTCAGAAGCATTTTCCGAATGTTAGGCGGATAAATGGTTGGCCCATATATACCCACCTTTACACATGTATATCATATATACCCTACTTTGCTGCAGTATTATTTGGGGTGAAATTTCCTTTTTTTAAAAAACCCCAAAAAAATTTAAGCAACCTCCCAAAAGGATTTTTTTAAAAATATTATTTTCCCCAAAATGAAATTAAAAAAAAATTCCAAGTGTTTTTAGTGAATAGTTTTTCAAGAATTTAGCAAAAAATAAAATAAAATAAAAATTATTTTGAAATCATTCAGGTAGTTATAGTAATTAGATGAGGTGCCTCCAAAGTTCAATTTTTAAAATTTATAATGAGCCATATTTGATTCAAGCAATGTAAAGGAATTGAAGCTAATCCCTGTTTTTAATTCATTGAATTTTTTAAACAATTAGTGTGAATAAACATTCAATCAGCTAAGCAAGTGAGGATTAAATCTTGAATCGAGTATTTAAGGGAGAAGTTTTTATTGGAAACTAGCTTAATTGCAAAAAATAATAATATTTTTTTAAAAAAAATGTTAATCGTTTGAAATAATTTTTAACATATTCAAATGAAATAACACATATTTACATTTGTATGAAATTACATGTAAACACATGTATGAAATTGTAAAGACACAAATATTCAATTTTTTTTTTGAAAAAACACAAGGAATTCAAAATACATTGAAAAAGTTAATAAAAAAATTATTTCTCTTTCGATATCTTAAGATCCATAAAAACATTTTGAAACATTATAACTTGTAAAATGTTTATTTTTTAAAAAAAATTCAATTTGGAATCGACCTCTTAGGATCCATAAGAACATTTTGAAACATTATAACTTGTAAAATGTTTATTTTTTAAAAAAAAATACAATTTGGAATCGACCTCTTAGGATCCATAAGGACATTTTGAAACATTACAACTTGTAAAATGTTTATTTTTTTAAAAATTCCAATTTGGAATCAACCTCTTAGGCTCCATAAGGACATTTTGAAACATTATAACTTGTAAAATGTTTATTTAAAAAATAAATTAAAGTGTTTTTTTTTTTTTCGCTTCTTCTTCTTCTTCCGCTGTGATGAGAACCCCAAGTGTGAAACTCGCTGTTTTTGGTTTTTTTTTTGGGTTCTGTGTGATCAGAACCCATGCGTAAAACTCGCTTTTTTCTTCGTCTTCTGTGTGATTTGAACCCATGCGCGGAACTCGATCTTTTCGTCGTCTTCCGTGTGAACAGGAGCCAGAACATCAAACCCTAAAAACCTGCTTCCTCTTTGTTGCCGAGAGAGGAGGGTTTGCGAGCGAGAAGGGTGCGCGAAGAAGAATTTCACCCAGGAGCATTCGATAAATTCCTTCGAAGGGAAGGAAATTCGATGAGGTTTCGACAGTTGTGATTGACAGATAAAGGTTCAGAGATATTTTCTCCCTTTTCCTCAATTTTTTTCAAAGAAGATTCAAGCCAGATTGAAGACTTGGAGAGAGAGAGAGAGAGAGAGAGAGAGAGAGAGAGAGAGAGAAGAAGAAGAAGAAGAAGAAAGAGAAGCTGGAAGAGCGATAGATAGAGCGAATTAGGAGAATCCGGAACAGGATTGAGAAGACGGGAGTATGCTGGAGGCGGAGTGCGTGGTGTGTTTGCAACTTTATGATGAGGGAGAGCATTTGCCTCGTGTGCTGTCCTGTGGGCACTCTTTGTGTGATGCCTGCACTTCGGATCTGCCGTCTCAGTGGGCGGGAACGACTTCTTCTTCCTCCAGCAGCTCCGTCCACTCTGATGCTGGTGGTTGCGGGGGTGGTTTGATTCGGTGCCCGGAGTGCAAGCAGCAAACCAGAATGCCGCTCGGGGGCCATTCTGAGCTTCCCAAGAACATCGAACTCATGCGCTTGATTCAGTCGGTGCAAAACTCGGATCCTCAAGAGCAGCGTATTCTCAAGAAACGGCAAATTGATCATCGGGCTGTAAACCGAAAGCATCGCGGCGAGGAGGGGGAAAAGGATAGTGAGACAGCGGGTAACAAGTTCTGGATCATTCCACGGAGTACTGTGAAGTTGAGAGGAGAAACTGTGGATGCTCTTTTGGTCGCGGACTTGTGCATCGACGGAAGAGCGTGGAGGAAGAAGACTTATGAGGAGGTGACCTTGCACCTTCTGTCCACCGCCACAGTAACTGCAGGAGATGGATCTAGTTACAAGCAAAGCGTAAAAGCGGCTTGGAATCAGCTGCAAGCGGACACTAGGTTTGAGCTCCTCAAGTTGCAACACATTTCACACCAATGTGAGCATGTTTTGGAGATACTTGGCTTGTGGATGAGTGAAGAAGGAAATCTTTTCCTTGTTTCCAAGGATCATGTACAAGGCTGGAAAAAAGCTCAGGCTTTACTTGAAAGGAAGAAGGATGATGATGATGATGGTGAATGCAGTTTCAAAGGTGATGCTGTTGGAAGTCAGAGCACTAGTTCTGACAGCTGCCATAAAATGGAAAAGGAGGTGGCAGCTGGTGTAAGTTCAGCAGGGACCTTGTGCAGATTGGCAGTGGAACTCTGTGAAACCCTAATCGAGGTACATGCACATGGGCTCATCTTAGGTGTATTAGGGGCAGAATGCCTTATTCTGGATGAATTTGACCACCTTCAACTCCATCTTATACGTGCACTTTTGCTCAAACAACAGATATGCAATTCAATAAATAGTAGGGTTTCAGTTCCTGAATCGCTCAATAGCCTGGCACTCGAACCTGGAATAGAATCATCTCCTGAAGAAGAGACTGGCAACAAATCCAGTGAATCTACTGTTGGGTTTTTATGTTGGAACCATGAGTATATGAGTCCAGAAGTTCTTAGATGCCTAGAGAAGGTTCACTCCAGGGAGGAAGGAATTGAAAGTTCAGGATCAACAGGTGTAGTAGCAAGTGATGACACAAAATTCAAGCATGTCATAACATACAAGGCTGACAGTTGGTCCTTGGGGTTTTTGCTACTGCGACTGTTTTCAAGCCGTGTTGTAGTAAATGGTGTTCATTTTTCTGAGGTTATTCAAAGCATCCTTGAAGGCAGATGTTTACATCTTACGTGGCTAGAAGACGGACTGCCATTGCTAGGGCAGCATGGTCAACTTAGAGAGCAACTATCAAAGTGCTTTGCACCAGAGCCAAGTGAGAGGCCTGAAGTAGATGAAATCTGGAGGGGATTGAAAATGCTGATTGATGATCAACCACTGTTCTCACCAGCTCATCAGAAGGGGAATTATCAGGAAAGCTTGTGGGTGTTTGGCCTTTCTGCCTTTTCTGGTGATGACAGTAACCTTCTTGATGGTAGCTTGGAATTTGAGGAACAAACAGGCACAGAAGCGACAATTGATTTGATTGAAGATGATCATTCCCATGCAGCAGAGGTTGGACAAGAAACCCTAACCATCTCACGAGCTTTAATAGATAGTGAGATATGTGGTAATGAAGTTCAGAATCTTCAAGGCCATCTTGATGCGGTTTCAGCACTAGCTCTTTGTGGTATGTGACACTCCCATTGATTGCAATTTTTTTCTGCAATCTCTGCATGGTAGAGATTGTCTTATTCTTTGATAAGTAGATCTGGTTATTGTTTGCATTTGCACAAACATGAAACTTCATATGGACATGAACAGGAATAATTGCAATGTCTCTGCTGCTACAGGAATACAAGGGTGATCAATACAGTTCAAGTTACGGTATTGAATTCTATTGTTGCATTTGCAGGGGATTACTTGATAAGTGCCTCCTTTGATAAGACACTGCGCATCTGGTCTCTCAAAGTAATTTCTTCCTTAACTCACTTTTCTTCGTCTCCCACAGGATTTTTTCTGATGTGGTTTGTGTATGGCTGGTACTTAGTTTTCTTCTTCTGGTCCTGGTCCCTTCCCCTCCTGGGGTTTGCCCAAGTCTTTAATGGCACCTCTGTAAAGGTTATGAGTGCACATATTGTCATATTACCTTCCAATTTTTTGCAGTGGAGATTTCTCTGCAATTTCATCCATATATGTCAGTTCTGAAATGAGTGGATGATACCAAGCAAAGATATGTGCACTCTGCACTGGTGCTTCCAGTGGCTATTACAGATTTCAATCAGAGATATAGGTCTTTTCAGCTTGACACAGAGGGGAGCATCATTTATTGTGGTGCATATCCTGTTGATTAACAGTTTTGGACAGGATGATAGATTGATGCAGGTCTTGGAAGGCCATGGACGAAGAATAACTGCAGTAGCTGTGCATGAAGCATCGAATGTCTGTGTCAGTGGTGACTATGGGGGACAGATCTGTGTGTGGAATTTGTCCATGACAAGGAGTTCCTCTGCACCTGTCGCTACATGGCAGGAGCATGATGATTGGCGTTACTCTGGAGTGGCTTCTTTGGTAGTCTCCAGTGACCAAGTGCTGTACAGCGGAAGTGGGGACACAACAATCAAGGCATGGTCTCTTGTGGTAATAAACAAATTTTACTGTCACATGGCTTCACAGTCTATTTTTACAGACCCTGACATGCCAGTTCTTTGAATGCTGAAGCACATGTTCTGACGGCACATTGGTGACATGATCAAGTCTTAAATACATTGCTGGATGACTCATGACCAGTTTGTTTAAAAGTGCAGGATTTTCAGTTTGTGACGGATATGCAAGGACATAAGGGGGTAGTATCAACCCTCCTGGTAGAGGGGCAGGTACTGTATAGTGGGAGCTGGGATGGTACTATTCGATTGTGGTGGCGTCCCAATCACAGCATTCTGGCACATCTTGGGGGACCATCTTCTCAGTACCTTGGTGGTGTGCGTACACTTGCCCGAAGTTCTGATTCAGGCCTTTTGTTTGCTGCTCGTGATTCAGGCAGCATTCAGGTTTGTAGTTCCTCTTCCAATTTCAAGATTGATTTTCCTTAACCTGCTGGCAGGTATCGCACTTAAAAGGGAAGAACTCAGAAACAATAGAATCAGACTCTGACCATGCACTCTATTGTTCTGAAATTCTTTTGGCAGTATGTTTGGTGTAAGGATTCTTATTAAGCCATTCCCAAGGATTCACAGGTTTCATTGGAAATTACAAGGACAGAGATAAGGTGTTGCAATGTTTTCTGAAGTTTTGGGAACCAGGTGTGGCGAGATGGACATGAAGAATATGTAAGGTCTATTGAGCAAGCCCACAAGGGGGTAATTGCAAGTGTTGTGTTTGATGGTGGTTGGCTATACAGCGGCAGCTGGGACAGCTCAATCAAGGTTTGTCCTTTTACAAGGCACACTGCAAAGGAAGATGTAGGCCACCTTCTGATACAAATGTAAGATTGTTGAAATGAATTTCCTGTGCTGCATTTTTATCAACAGGTGTTTGTGAAAAATGTGCAGGCATGGCCAATTGAAGAGGTTTTATCTGCTGATGCATTTTCTCACGTACAGAGGACATGTGGGGCAACAGTCACAGCACTGGCATGCACACATGAAAAGCTGTATGCTGGTGTTGCACACACTATCCAGGTTTGATCAACACCCCTCCTGCAAGCAAATGTGTTTGAAATGTTGCACTGTTTTAGCAACTCATTATAATGTCATCCCCATGAGAACTCCTTTTCAGTTTGCAATCTTTTCAATCAATGTCAACTGGGTGTGTTTCCAGTCTAGCACTGCCACAGTGAGGAAAACATAGTTTTTGCCTTGATGCCTAGTAGCTGTGTGGAACATCTGTTGTTGAGTGTACTAATTGTACTTCTTTACACAGGTTTACAGCCGCAATAACTCTCCTATTATTCCAAAGCGGCAGAGCTAAATCCCCATGAGATGGTACCACGAATTCATCAAAAATGCCAGAAACTTTATGTCAATGGCCAGATATCTGAGTGTACTAGGCCTTCATGTTCTTTAGGATGCAAAAGTTATAAGCTAGGCAAGTATTGAGCTTGCTTGAACTTAAATTTATTGTGTAACATACTTGGGGGCTGCATATACAGGTTCCAGTACTTGGCACTGATTTCTATAGGTACCATGTTCACTTCTGTGTTGTAAGCTACTCCCATTATCTTGCTCCTGTCAAGAAATTGCTTTACAAAATGGGTGGGGGTTGCTCCACAGTTGCAAACTAGCATTGAGTATTCATGTGTTTTATACCAGGAGTGCCCTGCTGCCAAGACTGGCACATTGCCACAGTGAAACAGAACAAGCTGCTAGGATGCCTGATGGATAGGCTGACTTTGAGTGAGTTGAAATCATATGTACTTCTTAGATTTGCCTATGGGACATTGATTCTCCACACTCATACTCCTTTGTGCATACTTATATGCTTATAAAGATTGGCCTCACAGTCCATTGAGTGATTGTTTATTCTGAAGACTCCAAGGTTGATTTGTCTACCCTGAAATGATCTAGTATCTGTCTTTGATTTCTGTGTGACTGCTGCTGTTTCATAGGGTGGGAGAAGATTGGGGTGCAAGGAGAACACATCATCCTGTTGAAGTATAAAGGTCTGGTGAATGCCCACCCATTTTATTCATGGTGAACTTGGCATCCTTGTGGCCTTCTTGCAACACCAGCTGGTAGTATTGCAGGAGTCAGCAGACCATCACCATGTCATCTGCACCAGCCACAAGATCAGCAACTCTAGAACAAAACTGCAGGTCCTCTTTTTTTACCTTCTTCACTTTGGTGTTACTTCTCAACTGACCCAGAAAGTCTGGTGAGATTCATCCTGCCTATGAACTGTCTGCTCAAAATCCATGATGACCTTACTCCTGAGTTGGCTATTGTGGACAACATCTAGCATGTACACACTTATGTTGCCTTGGCAGATTGGAGTACTGTGAAGAAGTTAGCATTACACTTTAGGTCACCGCAACAGCACAAGCCCCAAAGGTGACAGGGAAATGCACAAGCTTGAAAGTTGAGGAGGAAATGCAACACATTGCTGTCATCTGAGCTGAGTACTGTGAAGAAGTTAACATTACATTTCAGGTCACTGCAACAACACAAGCCCTGAAGGTGAGGAGGAAATGCACAATCAGGAAAGCTGAGGAGGAATTTGTAACATGGTGGTGCCATCTAAGGCCAAGTATTGTGAAGAAGTTCACATTACAGGAAGATGAAAAAGGGACCAAACTGGTTTTCTCGCCTTAATTAGTCCTCAGGGAAGACTCACCCCCAGATTTGAATTTGTCTCACCTGCACCTTTTATTGCTGCTCAATGCTCATATTCTTCATTAAATCAAGCCTGGTCAGAATACAATCCTACAAGTCTTCTGAACCCATACCCAGTTTCATGGAGTGGTGGTGCCCGATTTTGCTCTCTTTCTGGATACACTGAAATTGGTGATGAAACAGGGATTAGAGGGTCAAACTACAGCCCCAAAGACAGGGTGACTTTATGGATAACTCTATTGTTTAGCACTGTCAAGTTTAGAATTGTAATGAAACCAAGGAAGTGCACGAAGTAATAGTGGAATAGCTTGTGTTTGCCATGCCAATCCTTAATGTAAAGTTATGCACCACACAAAAATAAAACAAAAAACTGTTGAGTGAAATTTAAAGGTCGATTTAAGAGGCAAAAATATATTAAAACTTGATTAACAATGACAAAATCAAACTGCCACTTATATTATAAGCTTTGCCTATGTTGTAGATATTGCCTCTTCCTCAAAGGTCAAATTTATACATCCTTGTAGGCTTAAATGTTTACCAACAACACTAATTATGGTTTAAGGTGCATATTTTGTCTACATATCTATAAAAAGAATCTGAAATTCATATCACTTACAAAAGCACCAAATATAACAACAATCAAGCTCATTTTGAACCATAAGAAGGCAAGAATTGATCAATTGCAAACTGCAAAACTAATTAATAATTACTAATAGCCACATCAAAATGCTCAAGATGATTAGAACCAAACTAAAACTTCAAGTTATAGTTCATCCACAACAAAGTCACAACGAATTTCCAATGGATGGTACATGGAGTTGTAATTGATGGCTGGCAAAGGTTTTCTTACATCAAAAGGCAATGGTGGAAACGGTGTCTTTCATCAATAAAACCTCAACGTCAACATCATTCTCTTTTTTCTCTCTCATGAGCTTAGAGGAGAAATGTTGGGTGCATGTTTTGCAAGCTTGTTGCCACCATTGTTTTGAGTTATTGGTAACAATGTTGGAGGAGCTTGTGTTCAATCATTCTAGTAACGAAATCATTGCTCAAAAAATAATGCCTTTACAATAAGCTCGAGATTTTTTTGTATTCTATTGTAGTAGTTTTTTCGAAAGTCCAATGTGAAGGTTCAAGTTCTATTGAACAACAATGGCAAAAGTCTCTTTTCAGCCCCTTCGCCATGCAAACATTCCTTAATCTTCTTGATCCAACAATAACCAACAAAGAAAAAGAGCTTTTTTTTATTCCAAATTGGTCACCTTTTGTTATAGTACCTCCCTCCTTTCTCATACCTTGGACCGTATTCCAACAAGTTTTTGGCTTGGATAGCTGTGATGGCTATGAGGAAAGAGTTGGAAGCTCTAGTTATAGATTGCAATGGTTGTGATGAACATGAAATTAACAAGGCTTGATTTCCATTGAAAACAATGCTACACAAAAATGAAGTAGTAAAAGCTTTTGGAACACCTTATTCTCCTACATATCTTTCCAAGCAATGAGCCATAATCATTTCTTCGAAGATCCCCAAGGTTCATTGTTGGTAGATGAAGACTTGTAGTTGAATGTCGACCTTTTGCAACCACAGGTCAATGAAGTGCTTGAAGTCATTGCCAAAAAAGTGTGATAAATGGTCATTACAAAAATGAAGTAGTAAAAGCTTTTGGAACACCTTATTCTCCTACATGTCTTTCCAAGCAATGAGCCATAATCATTTCTTCGAAGATCCCCAAGGTTCATTGTTGGTAGATGAAGACTTGTAGTTGAATGTCGACCTTTTGCAACCATAGGTCAATGAAGTGCTTGAAGTCATTGCCAAAAGAGTGTGATAAATGGTCATTAGTCAATCTTTTGGAGGAAGGCCATTGCAAAAGTTCTTTTGGGAATGTATGAAATTGCACTTATACGAATATTTTCTTTTGGTGAAATTGCTCACCAAGGGTTTTTTCAAAGTTGTTCTTTTCAAAAAGGAAGGAACTAGAACAACTTGGAAAATTTGTCGCAATAAATTGATGTCTTTTAGTTTCTTAAAGTACCAACTTCATTTCAATGTTACAATTAAGGAATCAAAATGTCAACTTACCCATATTATCAAGGTCTAATTTCCAAACCTTTTGCAACACTAAAATATTCACACATATGGCTAGTAAGATTAGTGAGGTGTTTGAGATTGAACTTTTGAATTAATATGTGAAGCAACCTATTGGGTCAATGATAATTCTCAAGGTGAATGACATCAATTGACTTGTTAGGAATATCTTAATCCCATCGTTAAACGAACACACAAAAGCGGGTGCTATTGTTTCCCAACAAATCATGTATTTAAAATTACCAAATCAATGTCAAAAATGCCAAAACAATTGGGCATTTTGATCACACATGCACAACCATGAAATCCCCAATTTGGGAATGTCTCAATTACACAAGCTTTGCACTTGTAAAAATCATTGCCACATGGAATGATTAAATGGCTAATGGAGCTTTTAGGGGGGAAAACACCTACAAAAATGGATGCAAAAACTTGTATCCCAAATAATGATGATGTTTCAAGGAAGCAACAACCCATAAAGCTCAAGCTACCAAAAAGGTTTCCAAACCTTAATTTCAACTCTCTTGAATTATAAAAGATTTAGGAGGTGCATGCAATCCAAGACCAAGAAATGGAGGTGCTTAGTATTGAGGATTTTAAGCTTGAAAATTCTACTCCAACCTAATTGTCCAAAATGAAAGGGAATCACCTAGATGCCAAGGTTGCTAGAAATTCAAAGGAGTTGGAATTTTTTTAAAATAATAAATCAATTGTCCTTTTGTTTCATTGTAAGGAAAAAGGAAAAACTAGAAATCAACTAGATTTATCACAACCTTTTTGAAAACCTTCAAGATGACATGATAGACCAATTTGAAACCATGGAAGATTTTGAGTCGTAAAAAATTTCAAAATGAAAATTTTGAAGCAAAAAACAAGAGGAAGAAAACAAAAATTGACTTCTTATGGCATTGGAAATGGAATTCTAAAAGGGTCCAAATTTGTTTAAGTGTATAAAAAACGTGCGATAACATCACATTTTTTTATACTCCTTTATTAGTCATGTTCCACCATACACATGCACTCAAAATGAATGATATTGCTAGTTTTATATATGTGATAATTTAAAACATTGACCTATAAAATATGTAACACATTTTAATTTTTTGATAATGATTAAAATCAAAATATAAAACTCCAATAAGGATTGTTTCATATTCATTTTGAGTGGTACATTTAAAAAGATTTTGACCCAAAGGTCAAATCAAATGGGTTAATGCCCATCCCCCTTTTAAAGGCTTCATTTAGCTTTGAATAAGAGGAACGTGGAATCCTATTCCTTGAAACCTTTTTTTTTTGAGTCTTTGAACATTAATCCAATTCCAAGCTCAAAAAACTTCACATTTGTATCTAACATGTTAGCACAAAGGTACATGATGACAACACTTAAATATTTCTATGTTCAAAATCAAAGGAGTTAGTAAGCTTACCAATTGGCATTATAATTAGAAACAACATAAAAGGATGTCAAGTCTTTCAACTTTTAAACAAAGCATAGCTACTTGCATGCATGTCTACGAGATTGGAAGAAAATGTTTTAAGGCACCATTTAGATCTAGGATCTAGGGAAGTTCTTCTTTTTGAATAGTGTTAGATCTTTGATGGATTTAAGGGAGGTCTTGAATGCACAAATTATGGCACAAGTTCACATTGGGAATACTCCAATTAATATTCATAAAAAAAAGAAACTGAAATGACACAACCTAGATGCAATTGGAAGTCTAAACAACTCAATATAATATTCGATCCCTACACACAACTTACTCTTGAGAAAATAGTAATTAAAAGTGAGTCTTTGAACTGCTCTTAATTTCAAAACCTTTGGCAATTTTGCATCTCCTTAGATAGATTGATAAGAAGCATAGACTTTTGGGCAAGTGCCTCATAAACAAAATGGAAAATTTAGGTGAATACCAACAACTAGAAACCTTTAAAGATGGTGAAGATATTTGGGGATAAGAAACTTGTAGAAAAAGAGGAAAGAAATTTAGGGTGTTTTAAGGACACTTAAGGATCAATCAAGCTAGTGGATACCCTTCCAATTAGAGGTCTATGGATTAATGTTTACAAACCAACCAACATGAAATTCAAATTTTGAACAAAGATTTTAAGCCCTTATGGGTGTTAACACCATAAAAAACATGGAACTTTCTTCAAGGTGGAAAAAGGTAACATTATGTTGCCCATGAAAATGATTTTTGATGTAGGTTGCATGTTGTTTCTTGACTTGTTTGCATGGCATCAACCCCATCTATAAAGTCTAATATGATTCAATCATTAAAACTCCCCAACATTGTTTTCTTACTTGCATAAAGGCAACCACTACATGCACTACCTTTTTTTAAGTTTATAATAAATGGGAGGCTTTTCAGGCGATTAATCTATCTTGGAACTTTATTTTCGTTAATGATATTTTTGTTAAGGATGATGATGACTTTTTTATCCATAAATCATAGACTTCCCATCTCATGATTGATAATGGAAATCATGCAAAAGCTTTCTTTCATGGATTTTTATTTTTTGCATATAGACATCATGTGTTCAAAACAAGTATGATGCACATATAAGTACAGTGAAATATTTTCAACCAATATTTTCAATTTTGAAAAATGAATCATACATGTTTTAGATACATGACGTCAATGTGTAAAAACCACAAACTTATGAAATAACAAATTTTGTGTGAAATTTGAATGAACTAATGAAACTAGTAAATTTGTAATGTGGTTTGCATATTGATGACTTTCTTTTCCCTTAAACAATCATTCTTCATAGTTTTATTCTTTATTTTATCTAGGTTGAGCATGACATTTCCACTTTGATAAGCACCCTTCCAATTCCAAGATTTTTCTTTAATCCTAGACTATCATTGTGAAGGTGGGCATGGCCACTTGGTGTGCAATAAGCAAGCACATGAGTTCTAGGGATCCTAGTCAACAAGCTATTTGATGTCACTTGAATATTTTGGGTGTGGATGGGGAGACCATTAGGTGGTGTCTCCTTTCACCCTTGTTGTATTTCTTGAATGACTTTGTGATGCAATTGTTGCCCATCCTCGGAGTTGGGGTTTCTTGCTTTTAAGGCACTCAATGATTACTAGATAGGTAGACACATGTTGATGGTTAGCATGTATCTAACCACCATGGTCACTTCTAGGACGCAAATCCAATGAAAAAGTGTGGTGGTGGGTGTTGGTTCACTCTATAGCTAGATGGTACCTAGTAGAAGAAGGACACACAATAATCGGAGATTTTACTTCTGAAAATATCAGAGCTTTGCACACGAAGATAGATATGATATGACAAGAGGAATCCAAGGGAAAGAAACCCAATAGCAAGTAGTGTACCACTCTCATCTTTCCACTACTAGTGGCATAACCTAAGACAAATCTGATTACCATAGCCTAGGGTCAGTTTCCACATTGATGAAATGAATTTTATTTTTTTTCAAAAATGAATTCATTTTAAAAATAAGAAATTATATATATATAATTTTATTTTTCCTTCATGTATTATAATATTGTGATATGAGTAGTGAAATTATTCAAAATGTAACCTATGATAATTATGGTGATTTTCAACATGTCCACTTCATATTTTCACAAAATTTCATTTCACTATTTTGAGGATTATTTAATGATGAAACTGACCTTAGGCTAAGGTATTGTACAAATTAGCATTGGTACTCATTTCGACAAAGTGAGCTTAACAAAAACAAGGGGTGTGTCATATTGTGGCCTTGCCATTTGCATTAAAAAAGTATCTTAAGGCAAAAGAAGAATTGATGGAAACTCAAATATTTCACCATTGCAAAAATTATAATCTTCAAAAAATCCTCTAAAACAAACCAAAATCCTTCAAGATATTATTATCACTCTATTATAACTAATCTCTCAAGTTTCAACACAAGCCAAAATTATCATCTTTCAAAAATCCTCATATAGAAATAGACCTATTATTTATTACCTAGGGGCCAAAGTCCCTTAAGCTACTATATACTCTATAATGAATCTAAACACAATATATCCTTGCCTTGGTACTAGGCAAGGCCAAAAAAACTAAGTTAGGTGAAAAGTTATTAGTAAGCTGCATTACAAAAAGCCCAACAACATGCAAGACCCATTCCTTCTTCAACATGTTACACACGGGTAAAATTCGTTTGGTTGAAGAATATTAAACAAGGTGTGTTATATACAATGGCCCTCCCACTAATTTAATATCAACAATTGATATTTATGATAAATTGGTCATAGTTAGGGGGAAAATAAAAAATAAATCTATTTTTAATGTATACATCATGTTGTTCTAAAACCAAAAAAGTCATGATTTTTTAGTTTTTTTTCATTTTTTTGTCACATTAGTTATGAGGAACCCAAAAGGGTTCTCACATTAAATGATGACATGTTCTAGGAACTTATTTAAACATCGAAAAATTAATTACCAAATCAAAACCAATAGGAAAATGTCACAACACGATTTTTAATTTTTTGCAAATCTAATGACTTTTTTTCTTCTTTTTTTAAATGATTAAATATTCTCTTTTCATATTTATTTTTCAACATTGTGCAAAAGTTCAAACCAAAAAGAAAAGACTTGTCATGACATGTGTATTTGAATGTTTTCAATCACATTGTCACATTTTGAAAGAATTATATGAAATTTTGCATATGATGGGTGCTATAACCTTTTCCTAAGAAAATATTTTCATATTTAGTTTTGCGGTTATGGATTGGTGACAAAGTCAGTTGAGCCAGGTGCACATTTGAGGAGGTGGCAAAGAAAATAAAATATCAAAAGATGAATGTGAATCGTTTTACAACCAAATTAGGATGAATCATCTCACCTAGTTGATAGGGGGCAAAATCCCTTGAAGCTACTATACTCTATAATGATTCTCAACACAATATCCCTACCAAAAACCCAACATATAACAAAACAAGTGGTTCATTTTACATGGATCACTATTCCTCGGGTAATATAATGGCTACTCTTTAGGACATGTTCAAACAAAATCATAAGAAATCATGAAACCAAGTAACATGGTTTAAATAATTTGAACAAAATCGCGGCAAATAATGAAACCACATAATAATGGTTAGGTAATTTGAACTCTAAAATAAAAGCACTTAAAATCATCACTTCCGACCCTAACCCAACACCTAAAGTGATCTCCCATAATTGTTTTAATGTGCTTATTTATTAATACATGATTGGAGTAGATTTTAGCTTAAAGTTGTTTTTTAAATGATTTATAATTAGAATTCCACCCATTTCAAATTTTGTCAAATTCAACTCATTC
>Ga0116229_10004594_pt1 | contig 22632 bp, 19 predicted proteins | sample S1TSphgellanicum_3_FD_87313 | JGI IMG/M metagenome (GOLD analysis project Ga0116229, IMG submission 87313) | Host-associated microbial communities from peat moss isolated from Minnesota, USA - S1T2_Fc - Sphagnum magellanicum MG | ecosystem: Host-associated > Plants > Peat moss > Unclassified...
TATATATATATACTATTCATTAACATGAAATATGTTCATTTCTTTCATTAGCATGAAATTGTACATTATCTAGTAGAATGAAATCTCTGTATATATTTTTCATTCACAATGAAAATGTTTATTGTTTACTAGTGTTTTAAATATGTTTGTATTGATCATTCGTATGAAATATGTGTGTATTTCAAAATATGTGATGTCTTTTAATTTGAATTTTTGTGTAGGTATTGTTCATTAGCATATTAAAATAAATTGTAAATTATCATTCTTAGTGTGAGGTATATGTATGTACTTTTTTAGAAATGTATTTTAAACAAGAAAAGAAAAGAAAATACTTGGATTTTTTGTTTTTGGCTACAATTTTAGACTGCATTAAATACTTTAAATACATTTTTTAAATGTCTAAAAATTCATGCATTCATTCATCCATCCATCCATCCACCGATGGATGTAGATGGATGTAAAATATTCCTGCTACAGAACCAAGACGCCATTTCTAGCTTGCTTGCCATCGAAGTTCGGGTCATCGCGTGCGCGCTCAGAGCTCCGAGAATAATCGCAAACACGGAGGAATCGATTGCGGTAGCCGAGGTGTTTGCGTGGCTTGATGTGCAATCAAGCGAGACATCAAATCACCCATCGCAGATCCATCTCGCTGGCTCATCGTTGAGTTGATTTTTCCTTTGCTGCTGCTGCTGCAGGATGGGAGGTCTGACACTGGATTTGAGGCCGGGCGCAGGTCTCGGCGCCTTCAATTTGGGTATGTGTTTTTTTTCTCTTACTATTTCCCTGGAATCTTGTGAATGGATTGAGAAAAGAAAAACGAAAACGAAAAATGAAAGAAAGGACACCGTTGGGTCAATTAGGGTTTCGTATCGCAGGTTTGGAGAATTAGGAATTTTGATAATGTACTACTCATTTGGATTTGATTTCCGAGTATGTACTGATATGAAGATCCCTTGTAGTGTTCATAACTCGCTGCTGCTTCTTTCGATTCCACGATTTTGATCAGAATTTGTTGTTCTTTTTCCTCAATTTTTGGTATGTTAGGGTTAGGGGTGGATTGCTTGGATTTTGTTGAAGTCTGCAAAATTCAAGGCAGCTTTGGCACTCATGAAGGGATGGGTTCTTCAGGATTTTTTCATGGTCTGCCACTGTTTGATCAGAATTTATTGTTTTTTTCCCTCAATTTTTGGTATGCTAGGGTTAGGAGTGGATTGGTTGGATTCTGTTGAATTCTGCTAAATTCAAGGTAGCTTTGGCACTCATGAAGTGGGAGTTTGTTCAGGATCTTTTTCTCATAGACTGCCACTGTTTGATCAGAATTTGTTGGTTTTCTTCTCGATTTTTGGTATGCTAGGGTTAGGGGTGGATTGGTTGGATCTTGTTGAAATTCTGCAAAATTCAAGGTAGCTTTGGCACTCAGGATGAAGGGGGGGGTTCTGCCAGATTTTTTTTCATGAACTGCCGCTTCAAAGGTTCAAATTGACACTATGACCAGAGAATTAAGGAATTTGATTGAGTTGCAATAAGAGGGATGATGATGTGTGAAAAATGGGTTCGGTTGGTTGGCTGGCAGGAATGCCTGTCTGTGAGGCATTGGCATATGTGGAGCAACACAGGGCAGTATTTGATGTTGTTCATGTCAAGTACAATGATGAGGTGCAAAAGGGCAGCTTTTTTTTTTTTTTCCTGGTCCTTGATTTTTGTCCTTTCTGCCACTCTCATATTCTTCCATGCCACTCTAGATATTCCTTTTTGATCTTTTGATGTTAAATGGCAGCTGGTCACAACATACATGTTGCTGTTGAAGGTTACTGAACATGTATATCAGACTGTTGTTGCTATTTGTTTGCACCATTCCTCATGAGTTTTCTCTGTGTTTTTCTTTATTGGGTTCTCCTCTTTTTCCTCTAATGGTATTGTGTTGGACCAACCTGTGATTGACTCAAGTTGGAATTATGGAGAAATTCTCAACACTTTATGAAGATATATATCTCAATGCACCTTTCTGCCATTGTGTTTGTTGTGATCAGCTAGTGCCTTTGTTATGCCTTGAGTTGCATTTCTGCCAGTTATGAAATGGTACAATGTCTTTGTAGGTCTCTTACTTCCTTCTCAGGAACAGTCAATGTTGTTTGACCAAGTGCGTGGGGTTGTCACTAGTACAATAGCATCCTATTATGGTTATTATGGATCATCCCCACTCTGTTGTAGTATCAGTAGAATGAGGATGGTGGTGATAATGCTGGGGTGGGGGGAGGGGATGGTGCAGGAACCACTAAAAGTGGATCTAGTTATAAGCTTTCCTGAACATGGTTTTCATCTACGCTTTGAGCCTCGGTCACAGGTACACCACCACCTCTTTCCCTTTGGAGGTGATGCTGCAGTACTACAAACTTTCAGCAACTAAGTTAGCAGTTTCTTTTGCTCACCATCTGGTTTGAACCTGCATGTTTTGTAGTCTGCTGTACATTTTTTGCGAAACCATTGGAAGGGGGCAGTGGGAAGTAGTATCAATTGTAGGGGGGGAGTTCACTGCTCTGCGATTGCTAACAAAACTTATACAACATTTTGATATATTGCAGCGACTGCGACTAATAGAGGTGTTTGATGTGCAACGGCTGCAAATGCGATATGCAACATCATCCATTGGGTGAGGACGCAAGTTCTTTTTGGACTTTGTCATGACCTTGTTCCAATATCTGAGTTGGCACATTTTGTTACTTGGGTTGTTGACATTCTGACTGCAATGTAGGGGCCCAAGTGTTGCAGCTACTTTTGTGGCTGTGTATGCCCTCTTTGGGCCAACTTTTCCTGGGACTTACAACACAAAGCGCTGTATTTACACCTTATTTTACCCTGTGAGTACTTATTGCATCTGCGGTCCATCTCCTTGTTGTGAGGTCTGTTTAATGAATTTTTCCATCATAGATTTAGGTTTCAGAGCTACAGCATATAGAAATGGCAAGTTGGCTCTGGTTTTCAGCATACCATGTTTGATCCCCAGATGTTTGTAAGTACTTGATTGGCAGAGACAATGACTACTATTGACCTGGGTGCCATTGGGTCGTGCAGGGCTTGTCATTTGCATTCCCCATACCTGCACAATATACTGAGTGCTGCCAGCATCGTGAAGGTAAATCATGTACATTCCCTTATTTAACTTCTCCACTAATTATCAACCTGGGTTTATCTTTTAACATGGTGCGTTGTTGGGCAGCTGAGTTACCTCTGGAGTTTCCAGATGGCACGACACCAGTGATGTCCCGGGTTTGCATTTATGACAGTGCAGTGGGTGGGGGTGTTGGTGTCGGGGCTCCACTCAAGATTGCTTTGCCACCTCAGCTTCCTCTAGGAAGTTTGTACATGGAAGAGGTGCATGCCAAGGTGTGTCCATATTGACCATTCTCTGAAATCCTGCCTAGTTCTTACTAGTTATCCAGGAGAAACTTATTGTCAACATACTTCTTGAATAGATCAGCCTCGCACTAGTTTAACTTCCAGATGAATTCTAGCAAGGTCACTCTGGTGGACACCTGGGCATTGTATCTGTGACATACTCGTGTGCTGTGAATTCAAAAGCTACAACAGAGAAATAGTATAAATGTGGTGGAAGTACATGTTTCAGCTGGCGGAGGAACTGTGGTTCACAGGAGGTGGTCAGCATCTCCCATTTGGAGCCTCTCCACAGGTACCCTTCTTTGCTCAGGGAGCTGAACAGCTATGTGAAAAGATCCCAGCAATATTGACCATTCAAGTGTTCATTGCCTGCACTGCCTGTGCTACTAGCAAATTGTGCCAATGTGAAGCTGATAGTTATTTGCAATGGGACAGGATGTTTGGGCAGAGCTGGGCCGGCCATGTGGAATCCATCAAAAGCAGGTGAGTCTTCATTGTGAACTCAATTTCTTGCATAGCACCATTTCTTGTCACAATGTCTCTTGAGAGTCTTGCCTTTGTGTGCTTGCATGTAGTTGAATACAAGGTGCATAGTAGGATTGAATTTATCACAGTCCTGGGCACTGTATGACTATACCCCCTCCCTACTTAGAGCACAGTATGCATGTGGTCAAATGGATACTGCATGAATCTGGTAATGGTGTAGGATTGCGTGACTGTCTCAGCATCAGGATAGTACGAGAGGCCAACATTCCGTATTATTTGCAAGTGAAAATATCTGGCGCAAATGTGCTTACAATGAGAATACCTTGGGACATTTGAACACACTGTGCAAGCAAGAGCATGGACACAATGTTGACAGAATATGGCCTGACTTACAGGTGGATCCAATGGTAATTCATTCTGCATCAGATCCACGACCACGCACGGCATTATGTGGGGACTACTTTTATAACTACTTCTCTCGTGGAATTGACATCTTGTTTGATGGCCAGGTATTGAAGCCTGATTCTTTTCGCTGAATTATATTTGTTCAATGCTTTGCGGAACTGTAGCTGCAGCATTTTCTTGGATAAGAAAACAACATGATGTTAGGCTGGGGAGAGGGGATATTTGACACTACTGGTCGTGGTATTTGCATGTAGTTAGCCTACTGCAGTGAGATCACGTTGATTGTTATTTGCTTGGGATGGGAATATCTTGTTTTCCTCATGCATAGCATGCAGCTGAGAAGGTGTGAGTTTAACAGAACACTGTGCCCCAGTGAAGTGTCATTAGAAGACAAGAGTTTGTGAAGCATTTACACTCCTGTGTACTTGGTTCATTGAAAGTATGTTGTTGTTTGAGGTCTGCAATTAATGATGACTGGGGGAGCTGGGCTGGTGCTGTTGGAACTGTTAGACACATCGAATCAAAAAATTTGTTCTTCACACAAACTTCCCAGGCCACACAGACTTCAATTGCTATATAAAATGCAACTTCTTCATCCATGTTCCTCCTGGTATGTCACAGGAATGATGCTGTTTTGTTCAGTTCCATCATCCTGGATGTGTGCTGTTAAGTTAGAGGGTGCAGATTAGCAGGATTTAGTTTTAAGTCATACTGTCAAGATGAAGTTCTTCTAAACATGGGCATTAGGCCAATCTGAACATCTTGTAAGCTTACATTCCAATTATTTAACCCTGAACTCCAGAATGGCAGGTCCTGCAAGATGACTGGATAAGCTTGGTCTGAACAATCTTCACTGTGGCTTTATAGCAGGTGAAAACGGGGAGGAACTTGACAAGGCACCAACTGCATATGGTAATGGTCTTCAGCGATGTATCTCTGCAGACACCACATGGAGTCAAGTGCAGGTCTTGAACAATCTTCACCGTGGCTTTACAGCAGGCACTTTGTTCAGATGTGCTTGGCATTGGCTACTGAGCTCTTCCTATCACCACTGTTTAACAGTGGGATTTGGCCATACCTTCACAAAATTTGCTCTTATGGAAGGAGGGACTTCCAATTCTAATTTTGAAATTTTTTCTTGCGTAGATTGTCAGTGTCAGTATGTGACTTCCAAGTGCACATTAAGGCTGTGTTTTGAAGTCATAAATTACATTTGATTTTGGCTTTGCAGAGCTTCTTTGTTGTACTTAGTGTTCCCATAAGCAATACTCACAACTGACCACCCAAGTTGACTAGGTTATCTACTGAAACTGGTGAATCAATACAGTGACAGCTTGGTGACAGCTAGTTTCTTTATGGGTCTTACAGGAAATACTAGGTGATGGAGGTCGTGCTGCTATACAGACTCAAGGCTCTGTCAGCAACCCTTTTGGCCCAACATTTGTATATGGCTATCGCAACATTGCCTTGGAGGTATCCGCCTGGTTCTTTAAAGCTCTTTTGTTTTCCCCCATAAGTAGGCTGTGCAGAGAATGGTTGGTTGGCCATTGCAGCTGTTGACATAAATTGAAGACTCCTAGGCCTGTGAGCACATTGTGAATGCACTGGGCTGACAATTGGAAATCATACTTAGCAGATGAAATGGTGTTTGAGGCTTTTTGTATTCAGGAAGTATGTAGTAGCAAAGCTAGTTCTCTCCATAACTTAGTCCCAGAGTGCTTACTTTTTTGGGGCTGATGTGACAGGTCATGAAGAATGGACATATAGCCACAGTGACTCTATTTCAGAGCCATGTTTGATAAGCCAAGCAGATTTCACAATCCTCACAGAAGGATCTGGATGACTTGATTAGATCTGCTGACCTTGGGAAGTCACCCTAATTGTGACAGAGGTATCAGCACAATATCTGGACTTTTTTTTATGTGTAAATGATGACTGTGTACAGTAGTAGTTCACTTTGCATTACTTGTGCTGCCTGCTCCACACAAGAGCAAGAGTGGCTTAGGCAGCAAATATAGGTGTACAATCTAATTGAGGGTCTTCTTGTCTGGCTGGGCCAGCAGTGTATATACAGATTGGAAGGCTCAATCTTTCTATCTTGGGAATTCTTATGAATCAGAGTCTGCATGAAATGTGTTTCAAATAGCCAAAAATGCACCTGTAATTATCTGAATGACCCAAGTCCACAAATCAACACCCTGACAGGCCACATGGGGTCGGGTGATTTGCAAAATTACTTTTAGTGGGGTTGTTTAAGACTTGGTCACAACCTTTTCATTCTTTAGTTTCTGGTGCAAGTGTGGTTCAATGACTCTACTTTCTACTTGCTATGATCAATTGTTGGGAGGATTAAGATGCCTTGGTCCCACTTATTTAGTACTTCACTTACTATGCATAAAAGGGGTTGCATAAAAGCATGGATTTTGTATTGGCTTGCATGATCATGTGTTGGAACACATCACTTGAAATTCTTGGACACGTATACATTGCAAGATTTGGTCATCAGTGTAACAAGCTTTCCACACAATGGGCAGCTCTATTCACTACTCCAATCAAGCTCCCTTTTGCCATTCAAGAACCACCTAAATCACCTCATGCAATGTCGTGGTGTCATGCACAAGCTTAACTTTCATGTTCGTGAACCAGGGTGCTTACAGTTTTCAGGGGTGTGAGATATAGAGAGAATGTTAGAGCCACATGATGTGTGCCAACTATAGTTGTGTAATACAACATGGATTACATGGAGGATGCACAAGTGCTAAGAATTGACAATGAATATGGGCTATAGATGATGTAGTTCACCCAAGGATATCAATATGTCAGAACACTGCAGATTTTGATTTCAAATTTGTGAGTGACAGTGGCCAACACTAGGTTGGTAATTCCTTGAAGCAAAGATAACCAAGGACTATTGTAACCACAGGGGATTCATTGGGAGGTAGGTTTGTAAAGGGAGGGAAGCAAGTCAAGGTAGGTTTGTAAAAGGAGGGAGGTGAGTCTATAAAGGTCAAATAAACATAAGGTGTCCTTTTCCATTTTATAAATTGGTTGCAATATCACATGATACCCAATTGTAATGGTGTTTGAGTGTGTGTAGTGAAGCTTTAAGACAAGGCCTAAGCATTCGCATAACAAGAATGTATTTACACATCCTTATAACATCACAACATCAAAATTAAGTAAAACAATGGCACAAAGATATATGATTTAATGGGTTAAAAAGTTCGTAGATTGTTTTCTGTGATTGTATCATGTGGCCAATTATTAAAACTAATTCCTACTCACATTAACAAGGTTGTGAAAACTGTGTTGTAGCTGATAGTAATCACTAGTATTGTACTAGTATACGGTGTTCAATTGGTATCATCAATGGTATTTGCAATGATATTGTAAAACCAAACCAAATTGGTCCTTTACAAGGAGATACCCAAGGGATTATTTATGTTCTTCTTGGAATGTGTTTTTTTTATACATATTCATTATCATACCTTTTTTATATGAGTTGTAAAACCTCGATATGCATTCCAACTTAAACCTTAAATCTTTTGATTTCTCTTGGTATGGTATGAAGCTTGCACAACATAAATCAATTTGGTAGTTGCAAGGATTTGAAGAGATCATCACGAAAAAAAACTTCATTCATGTTGGTTGTTAGTTGCTAGTTGTTATCAACATTCATGTGTTCAAGTGTCTTCAAGTAACCCTAAGATTTGAAAGATTTGATGTGGTTGTTTGATGTGGCCATTGTGGTGTGTTGGTAATCATCTGTTGGTTTTGCCCATAGGGAAGAGTCTATGCATATGTGCAGGATTTGGACTTGGGAATAAAAAATTTGCTCACTCATTGGCCAATTTGGAGATGACAAGTGTTCATAGAATGAAAATTTTCACATGGATGTAATTTTTCATGTTTGGGTGGATGTAACCTTAAGTACATTAGGTTTTTAGGTAGTTGAATGTTGTAGGTTTTGATAACCATCGCAAAAGCTACAAGGATTCTCTTCTTCAACCAAGCTCTTTGTTCAGGTCTTTTGAAGAAAAGCGAGGAATAGCTTTTTAGAGTGCATTTTTGTGTTGATTCCTTTGATGGATATGATGATGATTGGAGCGCGCTTGCTTGCTTGCTTGCTTGTAAAGGGACTTTTACCAATAGGTGGAATTAATAAACCACTTTGAGGTTTTTTTTGAAACATTTATAAAACCTAGGAAGGATTTGCAATTGGAAGGTAATTTCCTAGAAGGAGATGACCCTTTCCCAAACGAAGCAATTCTACAAATTTTAAAGGTGACATTGATCATCCTTGAAAATTGTGCCAACAAGTATCTATATAATTCTAATGAGGTAGTTTTCCATCCTATTCTCCACTTCTTTGCATTTTTCTTCTTACTACTAGAACATTATTTTTTGTTATAGGTTAGAGGTTGTAGATCATTGCAGTGGATCATAATCGATTATTGTTCTGTTGCATGTCTACAACATGTCATCTTCATTTACTTCAATGGATCCAAACATAGTAGTTGTTATGTTATAGACATTGGCAACGTTTGTGAAGAAGCCTATGCAATCAAACCAAGGAATGCGGTGGCATGGGGATGCAACCCTAAATGCTTGTCTTTTCTCCTTGTCACAAGGGTGGGAGGGGAAGAAGAAGGTTTAGGGTTACTTGCTCATGCAATAAAGAATGGTTGTGACCCAGATGCCAACAAATTGGGGGCCACTCTGCACTTTGAGTTTTATGTAAAGGCCGGTGATGAATCTCACTACAATCATCAAGCAAAGTTGACTAAACTCCAAGTCATTCGCATCTATGACCTACACAAGTGATCAAAGGGGGATCTTGAGTTGTTACAACAACTTGTGGAACAATAGAAGGTTCTTCCCAATCTCAAGTTCATGTTCCTTACTCAATTTCAATTTGCAAGGACATTTGTGAATCTTAGTTTAAAGAGGCAATATATATGTATACGCCTCCTTGCATTCATTGTGCTCCTTGAATCTAATCATGATCATGAAGCCCTTACTACCTTCTTTATTAACGAACCAAAATTTGTGGATGAGTTGGTGCCTTTGTTGCGGGGTGAAGAGACTATTCCAAAGGACATTTGCATATTAGCATTGTTGGCTTTCGCAACTCAGACACAAGATAGGCCTAGGGAGTTTAATATTTTGACTGTTATCAGTGTTGGTGGCCATTCGGGTATTCTACTTAATTTCATGCAGAAGGTTATTGGGTCCATTATGGCAAGCACACTTGGATACTCAGTCTCCTTTGTTGAAGCTCTCCTCTCACTTGTCATAGTTTTTATATCCTCATCAACAGGTGTAGCTACATTAAGGAATTCTAGTCTGATTCCCACCATTCTACCTCTTCTCCAAGATATGAAATTACAACATAATCATATGGTCATAGCAATTGCACATAACCTTGAAGCTTTCATGGATTACAACAATCTAGCTAATACACTTTTCCGAGATCTTGGTGTGATGGATGATATGGTCACCAGGTTAAAAATGGAAATAAGTCACATTGAAAAATGAACCTAGAAGTGAAGGGCAGAGGTTCAAATGGACATCAACAATGTGTCTCCCATGGTGGAAGACATGGAGTTAGAACAATAAACAGCTTTTAGGCAATCAAACACCTTCATTCCCTACCATCCAAAATTCCTTCTCAAAGCTTTGCTTTTACTATTGCCATAGAACTTATACCCCAGATAATGCAAGGCTTCATATGTTTTTAAAAAATGCATTGTTTACTTATCTTTGTATTATTTTCAACCCTTGTTTAAAAAAACACATCTCCACTATCCTTGAAACAAAGGACTCATTAGACATTTTAGTTTTTAATTCAAACATTTCAAACATTTCAATATTTAGACATTTAGTTTTTAGTTTTCGATATTTAGACATTTCAATTTTCAGTATTTAGACATTTCAATTTTCAAATTTTCAAATTCTTTCCAGACATTTCACAAAAAGATTTCAATTCTCAATTTTCAACTTTCAATATGCACACATCCAAATTTAGACATTTCAATTTTCAAATTCTCAAATTCCAAACGTTTCACATAGAAATTTCAATTTGAAATATTCACACATCGCAATTCAAACATTTTAATTGTCAAATTTTCAAATTCCAAACATTTCACATACAAATTTCAAATTTTAGTTTTCAACTTTCAATATTCACACATCAAAATCCAACCATTTTAGTTTTCAAAATTTTGGATTCCAAACATTCCATATATTATAGTACCTTGGCAAGTTTAGCACATGCCTCCCAAACAATTAATTAATAATAATTATTCAATTTCAAAAAATAAAATACTCCTAAAGATTTTTTATTTTCCTTTTTAAGGAGTTGGTCTTTGGAATAAAATATTGATCATGGTCATATAACATTAGGCAAAGCCATTATGCGATGAATTACTTGTTTTACACCTCTTGAAAAACCTAAAAGGTTTGTGTTTTTTACTTTACACTTTGTGCTTTGTGTTTTTTTGTAATCATGAATCCTCATTGTTGTAAATGTCATGCAATGGTGGCACTTTATGTGTGGGTGCTTTTCATTCTACGTTGGATTGTGTCAGTATTGTGATTTTTTTTATGGTGTTGTCATATTGTTGATTGGGTGAATGCTTGTCTTGTGTGAGTGTCAAGTTTGTGCTTGAAGATATGGTTGTTTCTTTTGTTAAATTCACCATTGTTTCACATGCACAACAAGACCATCAATCAATTATATGCAAACAAAGGTCATCATCACACTATAAACACAATGCATCCTCCATTGTTATTGGCCTACTATAGTCTTGTTTTAACGCTCTTGGAAGCCTTATACCCTAACCTTGCATTTTTTTTTCTTGCTTATATATTGGTCATCAATTGCTTTTCTTTTGTTGCATCAAAAGTTACGGAAGGTGATGACCTTCTCATGTATGGTTTTGTGGGGGATAATGGGGATTAAGAAGGGAAACAATGTTTGCAAATGAATATGTGTTTCAATCTAATGAGACTATCAAAAAGATCCATGTTACAAAAGACAAAACTCTTTGGAGGGTTTGACTTGCAAATTTAACAAAAAACCAAAGCTTTTGGTTTGCATTCCATTAGGCAACATCAATTTAAGCCTTTTTTTTAAAACACTCAGCCAAGAAATTGATGTGGGAGCTATCCAAGTCATGCAATGTTTTCAATCATCCCACTCCATAGAACAAATTTTGAGTTCCTAAAGCACCACTAGATCTTGCAAGGGGATTGTATAATATAATTATGTTTATGGAATCACATCCATGAAGAAACATGTGTAGAGTGAACATGATGTCAAGATGGGCAAATACAAATTTGAAAAGGAGGTAGCAACAACTCAAGTGGTGGATCTTGGATGTCAAAGTGGGAAGAAAAGGAAAGTGGTACACCTTTTTACCATAACCTAATATTTTGGGAGTGATAATCCATATAGGAAAAATTATCCAATTCAAATCTTGTTTATTGAGGATTTGGTTTTGTTTGTAACAAAGGGGAATGAGGTTCTATTTAATATAGAAAGTCCATTTCTTTCTTGATTGGTCATGTGGAAAAATGGAAAAATGTCATTTTTTTTTGGCAAAACAATTGTGTAGCAACATATACATGCAATATTAGCCAAAACAATGAGAATGTATGTGCTTCCTACTTTTGGAGGTTCTACAACTACTACCATCACATTTGACTTATGGATGTTTAAGATAAGCCCATAAGGTTCAACATTTTTGCATTCATTGTGCATTTCATTATCAAGGAATGACCCATGGGTACCTTGTCACATTACCATTGGATTGTTTAAGGCCCCAAACATTTCAAGGGCTTCACCTTTTAGCAAAATTCAATTCTTTTGATAAAATCCTTGGGTCAAAGTATACTAATAGGAACCATTGAACCCAAGGTTAGAATTTTTTTATTTACGAAGCACTCATGTACCTTATATGTACAAAATAGTTTCTCCCAAAATTACATGAAATCACATTACATAATGTATTTATCATCCATTTGATGAAAAATCCCTTAATCTCAAAGGGTTGTTCAATGTTGATGTCTCTTACAATATTAATTTAGCATAGTGTGTTTCGATGTTTAGGGAAATTGATGTTGAAACAACAAATAACATGTAGTTACTAATAGATTATTTTATGGTACCAAATTTTTCATTAAATATCACAAATTGGTAATTATCCATGCAAATTCAAAAATGATATTAATAAACCATATGGAAAAACATAATAAGATGTAAAATTTTCATGAAATTGCAACCTAGCCTTTTAATATATATCAAAGAACATTTTTCTTCAATGAAGTTTTTCAGATTATGTATTTTCAAGAGTCAAAAACATGTTCAAAATATATCAATGTATCACCACATTGAAACACAAAGTCAAGTTTCTTTAAATTATAAGCCCTCATAATCATCGACATATGGGCTTCCATGCATTTTGAAAATGAATGGTTTAATTTCACATAGAATAAAGGACATTTTAAGTGAAAAGGAGCTATTTACCCAAGCTAATAAATGAACAAATGAAACATTTCAAAATTTCAAAAAAAATATTGAGATGAAAATTCACTAATATAGAAACATTTTCCATTGAACCAAAATACCTTTTAAGTTTTTTAACTCATGTAGTTCATTTTCTAATTCATGGGGTTGTAGGATTTTTTGAAAGTCACCATAGTCCTTGACTCTTATTAACATACTTGGAACCCCTTGTTAATGTTAAAGATGAAGGCAAAAATATGGTCATGCTTGCTATTACCCTATCTAATGTGGTTTTATGAACAACATCGGACCTTTAGAAACCTTATGTAAGATCTTTTAGTTTTGGGCATATCATGTCAAAAGCTTGTCAATATGTGATGACGAATGAAAAGGTTTGTCTTAACATGAAGGAAATGTCTCTATAAGAAACATAATCATCTTTGCAAAAAATTGTCAATGGGATTAAAAAGTTTGGGAAAGGTAGGCAAGAATGGGACCTTACATGTGTTGAGAATTTCACAAACATTGAAGTCCCCGGTCAACACTCCATATGTGTCAAAAGTGATTTTGTTTTAGGAAACTCTAGAATATGTTATTGCCATAAACTTGTGTTATGGTCAATAGTTGTTACATTTGCAAGCCAACATTCCTAATGTACCTACATGGGTTACAATTTAAATGGTCATTGAGATTTTGGGCCCTATGGTTAAAAGCGCATTTTGAATCAATAGAGGGGTTATTAGCTTTTATTTGATGATTTACATGTTGCCATTACCCTGTCTTTAGAGCTTCATGGGGAATACTCTTGTAGGGCAACAAGTATTCCCCCCTTGTAGTGTAAATTTTTTGATTTAAAATTGGAAATCCTTTATGCAAAGGTGGTAGGGGAGGCAATATTTGGCTTGCAACCCTTTTTGTCTTTCCATGTTGCTTTAGATGAAAATATGGCTCCCAACAATATGTTGGCACAAATGTTGAACCTTAGGTATAGGGGAACACAGTGCATCAAGGAGTAGATTGGGCTTGAAAAAACCAACATTGTGGTAGAGGACTATGACAACAAGGTCCTCATTCCAATGATGGTGAAAGGTATTCGATTTTTTAAATCCAGGACATACATTTGCACTTACATTATATCCAATTGTGCCCAATAAACCCTTATTCAAGGCTCTTGTTTAACATAGAGAAAAAATGAAGGTTTCCTTAAATCAGAATTATTTTTGTATCATTGTATTGATGCATTTATTGAAGATCTCATCTTTCCTTTATAGTGGTGGACAGAACACAAAAGCAAATTTCCAAATGTTGGGTTTTTGACCCAATAATTCTTGAGCATTCCTAGCTAACAAATTAAGACAAAACATATCTTCAACATTTGTGATGTGATCATAAGCTTGAAGCAATATCATGTTGGTGTGGAAAACCTTGACATATTAGTCATGATACAAAAGAATTGGCCATCTAATATTAAGTGTGATTGTCATTTTGCAAGCAAAGGTGTTGAGGATTTTTTTTGTAGTTGAAGATGTAATCCTAGAGGAGCACAAAGATAAGCTTTAGAAGAAAGGTGTATTTGAGGATTAATGTGCAATAATCCAATGTTGCTTTTGGAGAAGGAATAGTGTGGCAGTACACAGCAAGAAATGTGGAATTTGAAGCATGTTGCAAACTATTTTCTTGAATGTTGATTGTGATGACCAACTCCCACAATCAATGGGATTTCAGTTTTGTAAGTTAGGTGATGAGTCTTCATCATTCACGTTGACTCACTTTGGGATAATTTTCTTGAACTCGCATAAGACAAATGCACAATTTCAGCATGCTTTTACCTCATGTTACTCATGTTGCCTTTTGTTATCATTCGATATTCTGCAGACTATTTCTTAGATGTTTGTTGTTGATGTGCAGCTCCCACAACCTTAATTCTAGAAGTTAAATATTGAATATGTTTGATTCGTTGATGTTTTAAGGAACAATACCTTTTTGAGTTGACATTGGACGTTTATGCAGAATTTCAACTCTCTTGCGTTTTATTTTCGTGCACTCTACATTCTGGGCAGAATTTTTGTGCATCTCTTGGACCTTTTTGTTGGGCATGCAAGCAATAAAAGCATTGAGCATATTGAAACTCAAAAATTTTCAACATTGTTTGTTGTGTTGGATGTCTCATGTCAAATGTGATTCTGGATTAGATTAGTTTTGTATGAATGGGGGAAAAAATAGTTGTTACATACTTATACCAGTCAATTATTGCATACCAGCTGGCTTAACATTATTGAAATGCAAAATCCCAATATTGATATAACAATGTATTTGCAAAATAAGGAGCCCTTTCTCTCTCCCAAGGTGGTAAACAAAAGCAACTTTTGAAAAGAAAAAGAAAATCCTTGGCATTATCGAGCAACAACTATTGAATCACCACCCAAAAGTTCAACGATACAAACCTTTTACATTGAGGGTATGTAAACATTCATCAGCATTGCATTCAATTGTCTCTTTTAACTCTTGCATTTATAAAGCATTACCTATGATCTCTTTTAACTTTTTCATGACAAAAGTAGTTCAAAAAACCCTCTAATACCCAAGCACAAACTTAGGCTTCAATCCTTTTTGCAAAATTGTGTATTGTGATCAAGGTTTCTGGTATAATAAACATGCAAGATTTTTCATGTAGCATATCAATGATAGCAGTGACATACTCAACAAATCCAATTCAGAATAACACTCCAAAACTTGATCTTCCCCACTTGGAAGCAACCGCAGCTGTGGCTTGTCTTCCCATCCAGTGTCTCCCTCTGCAGACTGGTTAAAATTCTTGTTCCTGTTTAAACCCTATTTTTCTATATACCAAGTTCCAACATGCCATTTCCTACAGTGGATTGTATCATAAATTATTTGTTACTGTTAAGACCATATTTGCTATGTACCAACTACCAACATGCCTTCTCCTATTGTGGACAGTAAATCTGTCCTACCAGAGAAGCAGGGATCATTTCCAATTTTTGCAGAAAAATGTGAGAATTTGTAATTCAGAATCAAGTTGTCTCATGCACCATTTTTCTGATGGTGAGTTATTAAAGCATTATTTTCCATTACCACAATATGAGAAGAAAAATTATTTGAAGACTTATAATATACAATATATAGCTATATGGAATGATGAAACCCAAACATGTGGAAGAATTGGACTTTGCAGGCCCAGATGCTCTGCCAGTTGTCATTTCATATGGCAGCAAATTTAGTAACTATTAATTCTCAACAATTTAGATCCAAGCACTTTGGGTGTTGATGATACCACTCACCTTTAAGGCACGACATCACTACCAGTGAATACAAAATTGAGTCTTAGGAAATATCAATAAATGGAATTAGAGGGAGCTTTCTGACCATTTGAGGTGAAAATTTGTGGCATCCTGGTGTAGGTTTTATTGCTAACTTGATGGCATTTTCTTCAATTCCAATAACTCCACATTCAGTTCAAATGTTGCATCTGGCTGCATCAATTCATACACAACCCCCATTATGGCTACTTTCCGGGTCCTAAGTTGTAGATCAAAATTTCAAAAGCAACTAGGACTCTGAACAAATCTGTCATTCAAGACAAACCTGCATGCATCACCATCCCCAAGTTGAGAAGAGATTACACTCTCTGTATTCCCTAAGCAGACCACAATTTCAATCCAGAAAACATACAGGTATTTCATTCATGCCCTTGGAGCCATATCCAGCCTCTGGAGGTACAATCACTGTTCGCTGCACACATACACCCCAGTTCGATTCATTAGTCTACCAAGTGCACAGACACTACTACCTCATTCTGGCTATTTCATTACACAATAGTCTTGCAGTGCATGATGGATAATCCCTGGACCCCAATGACCTGAATTTTCTGGCAATTGAAACTCATAAACTAAATGTGGCCTCTTAGGAACAATCAAATCTCAGCCTATTACAGACATTAGCTTTGAGTTTGGACCAAGCAATAATAACAGTTCTCCATGTTTCACTAAACAACGGTATTAATTTTTGGCATCCTGAAAACATGTTTGAACGCCATCAAACAGCAGTCATACACCTATATGGCATCATGTTGATAAGGAAAAAGAGTTCAAAGGAAAAAAAAGACTTGCTTATAATAAACCAGAACAGGGCAGCAGCAATTCTGAAGGTACCTTTCCACCAACGCGCATGCCCTCTGTGATAGTATACAGAGCAGGGGGAGGTTTAGGTGAAGCTTGAGCAGAGTATAATCCATTTGCATTATCGACAAACTCACGCTTGCGCTCTTTGCCTGGAGTTGATCCCACTATAAACTCATAGGGCTGCCAACATGCGAACACAGCTGCTTAGAAATTTATAGGTTCCTACTCAGGCACTGAACCCGAAGGCCTCACAAATTTGTATATGTCAAAACTGGAAATCTCTGATGAAGACCCCACAGAGGATTCAGCTTTCCACTTCTATATCCAAAGCACAGCCCCTGCTTCAGTATTTTAAAGCATTATATGCAATGACAAATGGAAGTTGGTAACAACTATGGAAAGATTGATGAAGTTGCGGAGAAATCTCCATAACAACAATTAAAGGTAACATGACAATGAGTGCAGTCATAACCTCATGAGAGTCGCTCACAAAGTGACAGACCATCACCTTCATCATGAACGGCAGTGACGAGCTGCCATGACTACCCACTGAGTTCATCAGCTCCCAACAGTGCGTGTAGATAAGCATATAATAATCTTCCCAAAAACTTGGGCAAACCGTTATACACAATCTGCGTCCTGAGTTTCTGTTGCCTTTCCGGAAGCAATGGGAAGACTCAGACGTGATGTTGGCTAGCAGTCAAGAGACATTGCTAATCAAAAAAGTCAACAGTATCTCATTCAAGCTGCAACAAGCTTCTGAAGGAAAGAGCTTTTATTTCATTTTAGCATGTCCCTGTATATGCAACTATGGAAATTGTAGGTATATGTAGCCAAGAACATGTACCAACTGGTACTCATGGAGAAAGAACAGGTCAAACCAGAAAGAACATAACTCTGAAAAGAGACAACGACAAAGGAAATAAATTCATGCAACCTTGTAGCTTCAACTGCCATATTATGACTGCAAGATTATGCAACTCACTCTAGTTAGCAGTGACTAACATGAACATTGTGGTCAAAGAAGATGGTTTTGCCTTGCAGTGGGACACCCTGATGAAATTGCTAAGAGTGAAGTAATGAAACCATTACAAAACCGGCACCATAGTGTGAAGATGTGAAGGTTCAAAACCTTATAGCAAATGTTCTGTGCATGTCAAAATGCTGACTTTGTGGAAGGTGAAGATACAGAAGTCTGACATCATATTGACATCCAAGCACAGAGTAGAAAAACTCACAAAATACTGTGAGAAACAAATCTTCAAACATTGCAAACTGAAGCCACCAGTCAACCCATTCAGATCTCTTTCGAAGTTTCCTGCAACTCCTAAACCAAACAAAACTGGGTTCTTTGAGTGAAAGAGGTCTCATTCACTTTTCTTCTGGTAGGAAACATCAACCAATTTCTAGAATGCTTGTTTACCAGAGATCATAATGGTGGTGCAAGGAAGGAAATACCTGAGCAATGGTACGATTACCAGCAAGAATCTTCGATTCTCTACTTGATACAGCTGTAATGCTTCGATAAATACAATCAAAATGTACCTGCAGCATTTATAGAATCCTCCTGTGCCATATAGAGATAAATGATAATATAATGACCTATTGTGCAGAACCAGTTCCAATCTAGCTTGAAACATTATTCTACTCTCTTTATCACCTATGATAGTCTTCATTCTTTACCCAAGACATTAGAAAACATAGATATATATTTACAAAACATACAGCAAGAGGATGCTGTTAACCCTCTGAAGGAAGGTGCATCATAGCTGAAGCAGTGGAAAAACTTTAATGTTGTGACATTCACCAATGCACATAAAAGGAGGCACAGCTACTTATCTCCTGGACTGGATATGCAAAGTCTTGAGTGTAACACAGAAATACGCAAATTGGAAGGCTAATTTGCATCCATTGCTGTACTTTGGGATTATCCAGAAACTATGAAGGTGAAACTGCTTCAATCCTAATTCATGTACCCAGTATGATACTTCAGACCCAAGATCAAGATTCAAATATTAAAAACCATGATTCAATCAGGCAAACTTCAAGGGAATCAAAAGGATGAAAGAATTAGAAACACACCACAACTGTTTCTCCTTTCTCAGCAACAGGGCCACCCCCTGGGTTTATGTCGTAGAACTTAAGCCCATCATCTGGTGCAGTCCCATTCAAGCATTGATTAGGCAAAAACACTAACTGGCACATGAGATAACTGCAAGAAATGCAACTTTCTTTCTCTCATGTCTCTATTCAAAAGAATGCTTCATGTGAGCACAATACCATCAACAAAGCAATGGACAGCCTGATTGCAATTCCTTGTAAGGACAAATTCTGGCAACCAAATGCCAAATCTGCTGAAAAATATCTTTAGCATTCTCTTCCCCCTACCAAACAGCTTCCAGTAAGGCACTCACTTACTGTCCCTATCTATGATAATTTGATTCTCTACAAGTGTACTCATGTAGGAACATTTGCAAATTGGGACACAGGATGGTCCAGTGACAGGGCAAAGGATTGATGATACAACTGAAGCTAGGGGAAATTTGTTTAGGTTGTATTAGATTGTTTCAAGGAAAGGAACTGCACCATTGAAGAAATGTCAAAAATGTACCTTCAAAATAAGGCAGTGTATCAACAGAACCCTAATTTCTCAGTTTGTGTGTGAGAATTATATATCAACTGAACCCTAATTTCTCAGTTCATATGGAGTCCTCAACTATATGGATTACTTGAATCCTTTTCCTCCCTTGAATTCATACATGACTGAGCTACCACCACCATTTTGAGGAAACTACTTGGAGGAAATTCACTAAAAGAATGCTGCTGCTACTGCACTCATTCCCTGAAGCATACAGGATCTCTACATTATTCAGCTAGAAACATTTTGATCCAGTTGCACCAAAAGAGCTGCAGTTCGTACAAATTCAGTGAGAAGAAGAATTTGTTCTTTTGTTCAAGAATTTGTTCAGATTCTTTCGGAAATTCATTCAGGTTCCTTTTTGAATTTAAAAAAATTCTTGAAAAATGAAATTCTTTCATTGTCTCCAAAAAGGAACCTGAATGAATTGCTGAAAATTTTGATCTTTTGGAGGCAATGAAAGAATTTTCTTTCTTGGAACACTTGCTGAATTGCAAGATCTCAGTGAGGTAGGTCATTGCATACACATTTCTCACGCATGTAAAACCGCTCGCCTAGATTTAGGTGGGTATTCGAGACCTCCTCACATGAACAAATGGAGGTATTCGTTGTACAGACAGTAAATGATGTTGAAGAGATGAAAAGTTGACCTCCTTCCAACTATTATGAGGATCGTAGTTCTTCTTCAATGGAATTTTCTCGACAATTTTTTTGTGGAGAGAGAGAAAAATGTTATTACCGCTGGTTTGAAAATCTTCAACTGGAATCTCCTTTCTATTCCTCCGATCTCGAGCGTTTGCAGAAGGAGGCGAGGTGCTGCCACTTGCTAATAAAAAGGCTGCGACAGCTACTGTTCCAGTGGACGACGACAACAAAATTCTCCGTCTGCTGCTTCTGGAGCGTGGTGTTAATTTAAACTGATTTCTGGATATAATTTCTGGCACCTCCACCTCCTGCTGCTCCTCGCCATCACATTCCCCAACTGCAGCAGCAGCGGCAATGCAAGAAGAAGAAGAAGAAGAAGAAGACGACCTGCAGGAAGTTTGTTCCGAGGCAACAACACATGAGAAACTTCTTCCACTACATGTTGAAAATGTGCTGGGGTAAGAAGAATAATGTAAGCGTGGTGGTGAAAGCAAGTGTCGGAGGGAGGAAGAAGACTGTTGGAGTGCGAGGAGGAGATGCGACGACGCCATAGCCATGGATGATGGACGCAAGCAACAACCACAGTGGACTTGTATCGCCGACGCTACGACGACGACGACGTCGACACGGAACAAACAAGACCTTCGCCCGCTTGCCCGCAATTCCACTCCCTACCTTCTATCCACCTTGCCATGGATGATTATTTGCGTGCAGTTTTTTCATCCATGAGGACTCCCCTCATCCAGCACAACATGATGATTCTGTTGTTGCCTATCAGCTTGATTTGTGTGCAGTGTTTTTTTCCACGAGGACTCCCCTCATCCAGCACAACAAGATGATTCTGTTGCCTATCCGCTTGATTTGTGCACAGTGTTTTCATCCACGAGGACTCCCCTCATGCAGCACAACATGATGATTCTGTTGCCTATCAGCTTGATATGTGTGCAGTGTTTTCATCCACGATAACTCCCCTCATCCAGCATAATATGATGATTCTGTTGCCTATCAGCTTGACTTGTGTGCATTTTTTTCATCCACAAGGACTCCCCTTCATCCAGCATCACATGATAATTCTGTTGCCCATCAGCTTGATTCGTGTGCAGTGTTTTCATCCACGAGGATTCCCTTCATCCAGGACAACATGATGATTCTGTTGCCAATCACCCCCATGTCATCCCCCAAGAAGAATGTCACGAACAATCCGGGAGGCAATGAACGGATGGTGAGACTGGTGGCTCCCAGTCCCAAACTTGGCTCCCGACTCGGCCCAGGCATAATTGGCCACCAAGGATATGCTCCCTGGCATAAAAAGTTGTAGGGGAGATTCCGGTACTCATGCATTCTCCTGAGGGAGGGGCACTCATGGGTGTGAACCCGAGGGTGTTCCCGAACCTCAGGAGAACGCATGGAACCTCCCTTTATGTAATCAACTCTCTTTTTATTGCCTTTCTTTCTCATGTGGTAGAAAAGAAATATTTCCATGGGAACGTGGGAACACATAACAACAGAAATTAATAACACAACTAGAAATCAGCCCATTAATACTCATCTTTTGGAGAGTCTTCTTGTTGTTGGCCTTGCCTACCAATCCAAGGATATTGTGTTTAGATTAATTATAGAGTATGGTAGCTTAATGGATTTTGGCCCCAAGGTAATAGGTCTATTTTTTTGTACAAGGATTTTTGAAAGATGATATTTTGCCTTGTGTTGAAACTTGAGATTAGTCATAGAGTTATATTATCTTGAAGGATTTTTGTTTCTTCTATAGGAGTTTTTGAAGATTATATTTTTGCATGGTGAAATATTTGAGTTTCCATAATTATTCTTTTGCCTTAAGATACGTTTTAATGCAAATGACAATGCCACAATGTGACACACCCCTCATTTTTCATTACACTCTTTATTTTGACATAAGCAATAAGATAAATGGTCGATGTGTAAAAAGGGCATGAAAGTTAAATGAAGGATGATTTCTTCTCATGAGTTCCTTTCAAATTAATTTTTATCATAATAAATGATGATTTCAAAGACATAAGAAAATGTTTGGCACTCATGTTATTTACCATGAAAAAAATCTCAAAATCCATTTGAATTATAAATATCTCATGCTTAAACTAAATCAGGGTCTCTAAGTTAAAATATAATATTTTTTGGGATTAAAATGTTCGTTAAGAAGCCTCACTCAAAATTAAGATATCAACTAGTCTTGAGCAATTCTTTGGCTTTTTTAAAGAATTGTCAGTTCTAGGTAGTTGACCTTTCAAAATTTACACAATCAGTCATTACCAGGGGTGAGTAATAGTGGCATTTGCCACTATTACCAATATTACGCTAATAGTGGCATGTCCAGATTTTTATTAGTGGCACCAAAGTGGCACTAGTACTAGAGTGTAGACAAACTCCATATA
>Ga0116229_10004595_pt1 | contig 22632 bp, 22 predicted proteins | sample S1TSphgellanicum_3_FD_87313 | JGI IMG/M metagenome (GOLD analysis project Ga0116229, IMG submission 87313) | Host-associated microbial communities from peat moss isolated from Minnesota, USA - S1T2_Fc - Sphagnum magellanicum MG | ecosystem: Host-associated > Plants > Peat moss > Unclassified...
ACTAGTGGGTATGTATATTGAAGGTCAATGAGATTTTCATCCACTTTCTTTTTTAATAAAATGGTATTGTATTTTTACATGTTTTGTTCTATAGTGAAATATAGGGTTGTTAACTAGATTAATGTATTCGATTAGTTATCACACAACAACTTGATTGAATATGTATGTGTCTTTGAGCAACATATACCTCGATCACATGGTCTTTTTTGGAGGCTTCTATCATCACTTGATATTCCATTTTTGTTGATGAAGTTGCAATTGAAGGTTTGCTTCTTTGCACTCCATGAAAGAACTGACATACCAAGAATAAATATGTAGTCAAAAATGAACCTTTGACACTCACAATCTCCTACCCGTTCTATGTTTATGTCACCTTGAAGGGTCGTCTCTTCCCCATGCCAAAAAAAAATGCCATAAACTAGAATACCTTTTATATATTTGAATATTTGCATTGCAATGTCCATATGAGTTTCTTGAAGTTATTGCCATAAACCTTGAGACAATGCTTATCACTAGATAAATATCAATCCCAATGAGTTAGGTATATAAGTTGGCGAACTTTTCTCATGTAAAGTGCTGCATCAACTCGGGTGAATTTATGTTCAAAAGTAGCTTTAGATGTGGATGCATTTGCACCTTGCTAACTTGCAATCAAGCATGTTGAACTCGAAAAATCCACCCATTCTATCCCTATGTAATTTGATTCTTCCTAGATTGGTCATTTCAAATGCTTTCATTAGTTTACGTCTAATCCTTTCTATCTCACCCTTATAATCAACAACAATCAAAAAATTATCTACATATAATAGGATGATCACCATGTTTCTATCAAAACCTATTCTAAAATACAAGTTGTGATCAAACTCACCATGATTAAAATCAAAATCTTTGATAAATTGGTCAATTTTTCTAGTACCAAATTGTTGATGCCTATTTAAGTTCATTAAGTGCCTTCTTGAACTTACAAAAGATATGTTCTCTTCGAGGTGATACAAAACCTTCACATTGCTACATGAAAAGCTCCTTACATAAATCTCAATTTAAGAAAGTTGTCTTAATATCAAGGTGTGTAATGTTCCACCTTCTTTGTCAATGTTACCACTAGCCTAATTATCTCCCACCTTATTACTAGTGCAAAAGTTTTAAAATAATTTAAGCTATGAGTTTACTCAAAACCCCTCACAACAGTTCGAGCTTTGAATTTCTCAACTTCACCTTGAACATTAACTTTATTTTTGTAAACCCATTTTGATGTGATAGGTTGTTTTCTTAAGGTTAGTTCTTTCAATGTCCAAGTTTAATTTTGGAAATGGAATCCATCTAGTGTTACATTGCATGTTTCTAGTTGAGGTGAAACAAAGCTTCTGATGTTGTTATATGCTCTACTAATGACAATTGCAATGACATTGTCTTTCAATCTTAGTGGGGTGCTCTTCATCCAAATGGATCTTCTTTTGAAAAAAGGTTTAAGAGCCTAATTATGTTTTAATTAGCCTAATGAAACTTGCTTCTCCTAATCCTAACATGTTCACCTTTCAATTTTGTGTCTATGGTGATGAACATTCATCACAATGATTTTTCAATTCAACATTATGTGGAACATTAATTATCTCAAGAGATGGTTCCTCAAGCCCTCCATCTCCTTTTAGTCAACCTCTGTTTATAATAGACCTAAATTATACCATTGCTTTTGAATTTTCATTATGCACATTCTCAATTATTGGTTTTTGAAAACTAGGTGTCAATTCATCAAATTTCACATCATGTGTGATAATAACATCTATAAGCTTTATTGTTGAAATCCTAAAAAGACATGCCTTATAAACTTTGCATAAAATTTCTTGTGATTTTCCTTTGGTACATGAACAATACACCTAAAAACTTTTAGATTGCTTGAATTGGATGTTTTTACCAATAGAACATTCTTCAAATGTTGTTTCTAGGTTGGCCTTTATAGGATGGTGATTAAATAAATAGCAACACAATTTACTACTTCAACCCACAAGTATGAAGGAAGCTTGTTTCTTCACACCATGTTTTTTTACCCTCTCCACAAGTGAACGATTTTTACATTTCGTAACTTTGTTTGGATAAGGTGTTTTTGATTGTGTGAATTGTTTCTTAATATCATGCTTCTCACAAAAGTAATTGAATTTCATTGAAGTGAACTCCATGTTGTGATTTGTCTTTTTAAACACTTGATTCTACCATTGGCTTCCTTTCCACAAATCTTTTGAAGTACTTGAACTTGTCAAGTGCTCCACTCTTTTTCTTGAAAAAAAACACCCAAGTTTTTTTATTGTAATCATTTACGAATGTTAGGAAATACATATCTCCAAAGAGAGAAGGACAATTCAATGGACCACAAAGGCCATTATGGAGTAATTGGAATGGGTTTGTTGTTCTACTTACACCTTTATTTGTGACCTTCTCATATTGTTGTTTTTTAAATAAACACCTTGACAAATATTACTAATTGAAGGAAGCAATAGGAGCCCATGCACTAAATTTCTTAAAGTTAGTAAATGGGTATTTTGATCATTTAAATGTCCTAGCCTCTTATGCCAAAGTTCAACAAACTTGGCAAATTTAATAAACTTATAGTTATAATATTATTGATATCACGTGCATGAAGTTCAAACGCTTTAAATTTGTAAAGTTCGTTGACATTGCTTTGGACCCCTCTACCTATCATTGTCCTATGATTGTTTAAATTCAAAATGAAACACTTCTAAAAGTCAAATATTATTATATTTCTTTTATTTGTTATAAAGCCCAAAGAAAAAAAATATTTTGCATACTAGGGACATAAAGAACATCACTCACTTCTTTTATTTCCCCTTAATATAGTCAAAATGATACATTCCTGTTTCCTTTGATAGGATGAGATTGATCACTATTAGATCTAATGCTCATGGGCCTTTTAGCTTTGTCCATGAAACTAAAACAAGTTTTGTTTCTAGTGATAGGTTTACTAGAAGCACCAAAATCTAAGAACCAATCTTGTCTATCTAGTTTTGCACTTAAAACTACAAGAACATTTTCAAGGTCTCTAAAGACTTTGTTAGTAGATCCATTTTCATTAATGTCACTCCCTCTTTCAACAATGTCTCCTCTCTTCACAACATTGTATCAATTCCTTCCAAGTTTCTTGTAAAGCCTTGAGATGTGTCCAATCTCATGCAATTATAGCACATAATGCCCTTGCCCCTACTACTTTTTTCCCTCTTCATTGGTAAGTTTATTTTGGTGGTGTTTTATTTTGGTAAACTTATATGTTTGCATTGTTACCTTTAGTGAACACCTTCCTTCTTCACGCAACAATTTGGATGCAAGCCTTTCAAAAGTTGGGAGATTAAGCCTAGTTGAAATATATTACACAAAGTTGTTATAATCGTTTATGGGTTTATTCATAAGAATTTCAATCAACTCTTCACAAGGCATATAATTGATTCCAATCCTTGCCAATTGAGAAATTAATGACTTAAAACTCTCAAAATAAAAATCCACGTTAATTTCTTCTAGTAGCCATAACAAATTGAGCTTGTTTTTTAGGTAGATTACTTTGGATATGTCTTTAAGTTTATATATGTCACACAACAATGACCAACAAAGTTTTGGATCTTCCACATCAAGAATGTATGGAACCACATTCTCTTTCACATGCATGATAAATATGGTGAGTGCTTTGTTCTTTTTTTGTTAAGATTCAAGAGTGGTATTGGGGGTTCTAGTTAAAGCTACTAGAGGTCCTTTTGTTGTTGCCACAATTGGCTAGTGGAGGTGCTTTCAATGATGCCACAATTGGCACAACACCACTAATAATGACTACAAGTTTTCCCATGGTTGCCACAACTAACATACTGCCACCATTTGATGGATTGTCACCATTCAATTTGCATTACCACTAGTTGATGTGCCATCGCCATTTTATGCAGATGTTGTTTTACACCAATATTATTTTGACCACCAACTACTAAGTCCTGAAGTCCTTTGGTCTCAAGAATGTGCTTGATATGAAACCTCCATAGCATGTAATTTGAATTGCTTTCAAACTTTACACTTTGAGAAATGATCATAATCTTATGTTGATTCATGATTGAGGGGTACTAACTACTATTCACCATGAAAAATATAATAATTTAACGTCTAGATATTTTAAGAATTGAGCTCTTCAATCAAGAAAACATATTAGTGTTATGATACCATGTTTGATTATAGAATCCCAAGGCATTTATGAACAATGCATAATTAAATGGATCTAAAAATAGATAACAAAAAATATTTGATGTATTGAAGGTATGAACAAAAAAAATCAAGAACATACGGAAAGTGAGATTACCATGTATTTTCCTATTAATTTAGTATGTCTATCATCCACTTTAATTATAAGAAGGATAAGTCTAATATTAATGTGAAAATTAATTTAATTTAGATAAAATTATATTAATTACAAATTGAAAATATTGAATTATTACATATTCTAACACTAATTTTATTGTTGTTGTGGTTGATTTTGTGGGTTGGTTTTTTAAAGCGATACTAGAAGAAGTTACAAGTAAAATAATTGAAAGTATGCATCTTTATGCATGAATGAATTTCATAAAAAGAGGAGGGTTCATGGATTTAAGTTGGCATAGTAGTAATTTAGTTGTGTAGCTTTTTTGAGTTTGCCTCGATTTCTTTTTTAAGAGCTTTTGGTTGATGATTGTAGTGAGGATAATCTATGTTTTCAACAACATTAAAATTTGGGGCTAGTTTGTGATTTTGTGTCATTCTAATGGGTTTATGTACAACAATGATGTTGGGAAGGACAAGAGACATGTGCAATGAGGAAGCATTTGTAGACTTGATCTATATTAATTGAAAGAATAGTTCCACCGGTCCTCAATATATGGCCCAACAAAAGAAAATTGGATGAAAAAAAAAATTCAAAACATGCCAATTGTTTTGGCATAACATTTTTTTATAGGATGTTGAAGCTAGTAAAAGGTAGAATAAAGCCTAAAACTTGTTCTTTATTGGCTTGATAACTTGGTTGGTCTAAGGGGGTTTGCTATTAGTAGTTTCCCATTTGTTTGTAGTCCAGATTTTAGTTTTATGGGTGGGAGTTGAAAAATAAGTGGAAAACGAATCTTAGATGCGAGAAATATTTTTACAAGGTCACATACTAAGCATCGATGGAATTGCTCTAAGGATACATAGCCTATTATGAATGAAGTTGGGGAATTATATCATGGACCATCATCGCCATCACATCATGATCATCATTGGTGTTCATCATGCATCCTTTTCCTACTCAATAAAAGCCTCTTAACCTCCTTTTGCACTTGTTGCTTTGTTTTTTCAAAAGACTAAATGAATGAATGGTTATTTCTCTTTCTTTTTAATTGCATAAGAAACAAACTTTGAAGTTGATCTAAATGCAAACACATTGTTGGTATGCACGCTTTGGGCACCTAAATTGGTTACTTTCATCACAATCTTCTTTTTGCATCCAAAATTTTGCACATTTGGTGAGAGCTTGAATTCTTTTCTTATTGTCTATCCATTGTTGGAATTATTTTTTGAGTCTTTTTGTCACAAGTTTTAAGGTTGATTTAAAGTTTTTAATTTCATAATGTTGAATAGGAATATTCCTCAATTCTAAATCAAAACACGATTCATGAAACAACAACAAATGATGCATGAATCCAAGCATGATGTGGTTAATAACTTTGGGTAGGAAAAGTAAGCTTTTGGATTCTTTTAGATTTGGTTTTCACAACTCACATGATGATTAGGCCGTTCACAAGGGATTTCCTTCAAGGTAAAAATGATTATTCCTACTAGTTGTTGTCAATTGCCATATTTTCTCCTTTATAAAAACATTTGCAAGTTATGACAAATTGTAGCTTGACCTTGGTTGTGAATTAAAGATTGATTATATTATCTTAGAACTTTGTTGTGGTTTTTGACACTATGGTTCGATATTCTCACTTTATTATCTTCTATTCTTTTTACAAAATTGATTTTGTAATATAATATTGAAACAAAATTCTCCATAGGGGAGTTATGTCAAAATAGGTACCTTCTTTGTCAATGGGGTTGTTGTTGTTGGAACTTATGAGACATGGAGTCTCCATGACTAAAGCAAGATTCTAGATCCATCGTTGAAGGTTCCATGCATTCATTCTTGATGCATAAAGATATATATATCATTATTTCAGTGTGCTTTAGATCAAACAACAAAAACTAGTTTTTGAAACAAACTCATTATGGGTGATTGAATTGATTGATCAATGAATTCAAGAATGCAACCATTGGAAATTAGCATCCAATAGCTTCTTGTATACAAAATTCCTACAATCATATATGGTCACACAAAATGATAAAAATGTAGTCTTAAAGAATTACAACCAAGATGTTGTGGCTCCAAGTTGATGATTATAAGACATTGGTGGTGTAATACACACAAGGAATTGTATACCAAGACCTTGAAGTCCAAGTGTAGTATTTTTTGACAACTTGAAATATGACATGGAAGCTCCATGACACCCAACATTCATAAAAAGATTCCAAGCATATATATAACTTGTGAATCATGAGTTGATCCTAAGCCTTTATGTGCATCTTCAAAGAATCGATCTCTACTTTTCCTATCATCTCATTTGATAGCTACTTGTTAATGTTACTAAGGGCTTACTATAACTGTGTGAAGGCATGAATAATTATTGTTCATTATTATGCCATTTTGAAAGAATTTTAAATTCTCTAAATAAATAAAAAACAACGAAAGCATTGGTTATAATGCTCGATGAATACTTTTGAATATTCTATACTCATTAAGTTCAATCCAGATGGTTTTATATGTTCCCATGATATATTAGAAACATTATCACATAAACCTATTTAAGACTTGCAACATTAATATAGTTTTAAAACCAAAAACATGCAGCAAAACCAAACATTGGTTACTCTTGCTAATTTGGCTCCTATTAACTACACCTAGGTAGGTAATAATTGAATCATATGCAAACAATTTATGCTGAACAAATTGAACTTTTATTTTTTTTAAATGACACTTCTACTTGTGAAAAGGTTGGTGCTGAGGGTCACATAAGCCATCAGACCAATGAGCAATTTACCCTCTTCAATCAATGTTTTGAAATTCTTCTTCCTCTAGAAACAATGCTTATAAATTCAAATCTATTTGATCATCTGTCTCGAGATATGATTTTTCACAATGTGAAGGTGGTGTTATTGAGAGCTGGTCAAATCACACTTGCAACTAGTATTCTGAAGTACAAATCCACTGCAACAGTGAGGGTTTAGAGTACCTATATAATTACTGGCTGGACATGCAAGCAATTGCAGGTTCTCAATTGCTCAACGTGCCGCGGCTTTTCCCTGTAAGAGCCTGTTTTGTAACAATGATAAACATTAAGGATTGAGCTGCTGGTCTTGATTGGATCCTTTTAACAATGGATCTGTAGATGTTTAGATATACTGTAAATTTCATTTGGCTCATTGCTATGTACGTTCTTTCAGAAAACAGGTTGATCTCTTGCTTCCCTACTGTTTTGTGAATATTTTGGTTAGCATCTGCATCTTTTGCCGATGATTTCATTGGTTGCAGAGTGAAGGAGATCATGACCTTTCAGGGGTAAGGAGTCTCAGAACATTTGCTTTAGGAGAGGGTGAATCAGGGCTCACCAAACATGTATCTGTTTTCGTATCTGTGATTTGGTTGCAGCTGCAAGAAAATGCAACAACTTTCCAGTGTTAAAACCCTCTTTTGTTTCAACAGTATAGTATTTATATTTGAATGCCAGGTGACATTCACCCTCTTATCACCAGAAGAGCACTACAATACTTCCATTTTTTCTGACATATCTTTTCCAATGTTCTGTGATGAATTTTCAACTTATAGAAACACATATTGTAGTAACATATTGGATCTCAGAAGCAAAGCTCATCAAAATGAGGCAGTGTTCAATGTTCCTTCACATGCAGCATTCCCATGACTAGGCCAGGGAACAGAATTGTTTCAACGGTTTAAACAATTTGTAGGATGTGGTTGAAGTACTGTATTACCAAATGCTGTCTTACAAACGGCACCCAATATAAGAGCGATGAAAGTCACCTGACAATCTGAATCTCATGAGAAGCAGCCTTCCCACAGAAGGCTACACAGCAGAGCTCAGCTCTCTTTCAATCTCTTCTAATGAACAACCCTTAGTCTCTACAACATTGTTGGCCACATAGAACACTGCCGCTGCTGAAACTGCTGCAAATCCCAGGTAGACTGTGCTGACTCCAACATATTGCACCACACTCAGGAAAACCAATCCTATTAGAAAATTACAGACCTGCAAGGATCCACAGTCCCTTTCAGCAAATGATCATTACATGCAGAACAAGTTGGTTCTCATAAGAAACTATTTTAGATAGCCAGTGTAGAGTTACTCAAATGTAGAATCAGGACTGAAAAATTGAGAATTTGCCCATGCACATGATATTACTGCAGCACTGGCAAGGACAGGGCTTTGAACCAAGAAAATACCCAATGAACTCCAAGAGAAAGGGCAATAGCTTTGGGTCGAATGCGAGAAGCAAAAATCTCAGCTAGTAGAAGAGCTGGCACAGGTCCAGCACCGAGGGAGAATGCCACCACATACCTGCCCCATAAAATCCATGTTCCTCCACTGGTCTATCAGAAAAGCATTCAGGTGAGAAGAGAGCAGGTACAGCTAAAGCAACCAGCAAAAAGCCCACTACATAATTGCAGCACAAGATCTACAACAGAGCCTGGGTACTCGTTGATCATTTTCCCTCTCTAAAATACCCCCCATCCCCTCAGTGCCTACCAAAGAAGTTGAGGACCATATTAAAGGTGTGAGTGACAAGTCTTTGTCCACAAATGACCACAAACTCTGATCTGGGGTACAATATATACTCACGTGATAGTTCCCAAAACTGCCAAGATGCCTGAGAAGGCCTCCAAGGCATGCCATGACAGACAAAGTGATAACACCAGCATTGAAGCTCCCTGCAATATCAATCCACCAAATGTTGATGTTAGCTGAACCCGAATATTCACAAGTAGGACCAAGCTGAACCAAAAACATCTCCTGCCAATGATAATGTGGCTTTGGGTCCAGGCTTCCTTAGTACAAGCAGTAGACCATAAACCATTCCAAAAGGTTTGTGCCCTTGCGAACATACCATCCCTGAGAAGCTGGTCATGAGGAGTTTCTTGCGTCCCTGCTTGTCCATCAAATATGATGCCACTACTGCTCCTGCATATCTCCAGAAAAATAACAAGTTTCTCAAAAGATTAAAAACCAGCATTTATCAGTTGGCTGGTAAATAGGCTTCAATGGGAATGTAGTATGGTGCGGTGCGATGAGATCACCACTCTTTTGTGATCAAAAGGCTTGTCAAATTTATAGGAAATTTCAGAATCATGAATACCTCACATAGGTCTGAAGCAAGAGTTGATTTGGCCTTGACTGGCTGGATTATGTTTCAAAACTTCACTGTGACCAAGCACAATGATCTCTCATTTGACAATGATACCAAGTTTTGACTTCAACTTCTCCATGCTTACAATTAAATCAACTTGAATAATTGAGGAATGACCCAATGATAAGGATATAGTCTTTTCAGATCTGACAACACATCAGTAAAAAGAAAAGAAAATGAAAAATGGGAAGTGAAAAAACAGAAAACAAAAGAAAGGAGACTCCACCCTTGAAAACAGGGGAAAAACTGAGTGGTTTGGACAACAGTGCTAATTCAGTGAGTTTCAACAGCAACATGTCTGGAACTGACCAGCCACCATAAAATGTTCACTGAATTCATCAGCTTTGGGCATCGGGGGGAGGTCAATGTCAAACATTACCAATTTACTGAGTTTCTCTCACAAGATCAGTATTAATGGGAAGATGGCAATGACACTAGCTAGCTCAACAAAACATAAAAGAGCAGAAGATGATCAAGGAAACCAAGAAGAAAGAAGAACACAAAGAAACAAGGAAAGAGGAAGAGAAGAGAGAAACATGGAGAACTTTAAGAGCAAGATCTATTCAGGAAAAGCTCCCAATTCAGGATCAAGAAGCCCATATAATCAGTTTGAAGTTTACAAAGGCAGAAACACCAAACAGAAATCTTTCTTTGTTGAGCAAACCTCTGAATCAATCCAATAGAAACTTTGAACAGTAGTGTTTTCTCTTCAAGAGACTAAAGCTCATCATTTGAGCTATGATGAACTTCTTTGAGCTACAAAGCCTTAAGAACCTTAAAAATTGACTATTGACAACTCCAAATTTGGCAGCAGCTGAAATTTTGGAATCCAAATGAGGGATGCATATCATGTTATGAAACACATATTCAAACTGATGACAATTGTCAAAAATGTTGATGTTTAAGCCATTTTGAGTCTTGGGTAATTGCTAAATCCAAGAAACTGCTAGAAAGTCACTAGAGTACAATTGAGCTCAAGCTACAATAAAGTCTTTGTCCAGATACATGAAGTTGGACAAACCAGGATAAGCAGGAACTAACAGATCATCTACAAACCTTCTTATAAAGGATGACCAAGGCAGAAATGCTGGACAAGCATTAGACTAAATGACTCATTTCAGAAATGACACCATCACAATAGCTTTATAAGAGGAGCTTATCCACTTGGAAACTTCTGTCTGAGAGAACCAGTGACAATTTATAAACCTAGGTTTCATGGGGTATTCATGGAACTTCCAAGCTGTGAAAAGAAAAAGGAAGATGAGGGTCACAATTTGCTTTAAACCTATTAGCAGCAATTCAAAGAACTATGAAGACTTAAAATTTCAGATTCTGACAGGCTGGATTTCACATAAATGCCTTCAAGAGAATTAATCTCATTGAAAACTGAAGCAACATCATGCTTCTTACAAAGTTATTACAGAATGTAGGTAATAACAGCAGGATGGTCGAACGTTTTCAGGTGCTTGGAATCAACACAAGAGAAGGGAACTGAATAGGAAATGGTAGCATGGCTTAGAGGCAAAGTTTGAAAAATCAAGGAGTTCTGTTTTCCATTTGCTCAAGATTTCATGGACTGCAAGGATCTCTTCTTGCTTTGGAACAGGTTTCCTAACACTGCTTTCAATGGCTTCTTCAAGAGACAAACTTTTCAAAAAGACCTTCTGAACTAGGACCTCCAGAAAAGACATTACTTAATTTGGCCCGCAAGAATGTCAACAATGGATTTCTCTACAGTTCAGAAAATGAACTAGAAGAAAATCATGATATCACTGTAATGAATGCAACCTCAGGTTTGATTGTCTTGACCTTGTTGATCACAATGCTCAGCCTGCACTATTCTACCTGCTGGCAACTATGAACCATAATTTTGCTGGCCAATTCTATAAAGTCAACTGGAAGATATTCACATGTCTGAACTGTCTTGCAATAAACATGGCACATTCTGTAAGACCTGAACATCATGGATGTTAAGCAGGCCATGTGAATGACTTAATTTGTGCAGAGATGAAGCCAGTCAGATTCAGAGTCACTTTATGTTATGGAAATGAACAAGTACCTATGACATTGGCAGCTGCAACAAGTGCACTTGCTGCAACTCCTGAAGAAATGCCAGCACTCTGAAAAACTTGAGTTGAATAGTAAACCACCGCATTGATCCCAGAGAACTGCTGCAATAGAAACAGCGATGCACCTACTCCCACCACTGCCCTAAACATCAAGGTGTCAGCTCATCTTTCTCTGCACGCTCAATTTCAGACAACACACCAGGACTGTGACATCCTGCAGAGGGTGCCAGCTGGCTGAGACACTAGCATAAACTTCGACATCTTACTTCCTCAAAATACACCTCTCATATGTGCTAAGACCATCCAGATGCCTCACACATTCCTCCACTTCTGGTTATAACTGTGTGGAGGCAGTTCCTTGTTCAAGTAGACCAGTGCCTTGATCCATGCAGTTGTTACTACAGCTATTCATCTTTGTACCTTTATGATAGCGTTTTCCAAAAAGATCTCGCCAGTTTGCATCCTCTTCTGCAGAGGAATTGGTAGCTTTTGTTGCAATAAAGGATTCTTCCAACTTCAGTCTTCCCCATAATTGCCTCTCTGCTGCTTCTCCCTCTGCTGTCTTCCCTTGCTGCACACCCCAACAATGTATCCATTGTCAACTAAATCCATGTACAGACAGCCACTGCCAGGTCAACCTAAGTTCACTGTGGTGTAAGCACCTGCAAAGACTAGACCTTCAGTTTCCCATTTAGTTGATGACTGAACTTACACTCCTCCCTTGAACATCATGTGTCCTGTCTGGCTCCCCAACCTAAACCACTGCCAGCATACACATGTAGAGCAAATTTGAGCACAGTGTTGATCAGACAGACAAATTTGAATCCGATATCATGAGGTTGGTGCATCCTAGCTTGCCATGTGCTTGGATATAAGGTTAGAGATGGTGTATGTAGTCTACCTTGTACAGCCAACGTGGGCTCTCAGGTGAGTATACCATGCCCACAAATAGTAGGACAGCTGGAATTGCTGCTAGGTAAAACATGGTCCGCCACCTGATGAACAGATGACCTCCAAAGAAGAGAAAAAGAGAATTTCAGTCCAAGAGAGTCAAAGGCTGGAATGATGGTTTGTTAAATATTCAAGTTTCCATGACTGTTTATTAAACACCTAGAACACCAAGAAGACTTGAACGTCCTGGCCTGCAATGCACATGAAATTAATTCCTTCTTCTCCAGCAAATCAATCTCTGTCAGATCATTCCAGGACCTAGGCACCAGTGATGCAAAAGGCTTCCAGGTACACAGGAAAAGCTGCTCTTTCACATGTTCCTTCTTCTTAAAACAAAAGAAGGGTTGTGCAGCTAATACCAGGCTGGGTTGTCAGCTAGGGGGAGCCCTGCAATGATAGCCAACAGAATGCCCACATTTATAGACACTTGGTTTGCAGATCCTAGAGCACCTCGAATCTCCTTGGGTGATATCTGCCACGATCATTACAATGCTGCCCCTGTCAGCTATTGGGCTCCAAGGTTCATTTACTTATAATCTGTTTTGCTCAGATAGAAGTTGATCATCTGAAGCTGCCCCTTTGTATCAGGCAATTGAGCAGATTGCTTGCACATGCTATTATTAGGGTCCAAATTGCACTACTTCACAGCTAAGATCTCTGCACTAGAATCATGAGGCCACATTCAATACAGAGAGCAATATTCAATTGACATCCATAATCACCACTAGAATCTGCTGGGTCAGGAACCAAATATATCCATCACCTCTGATATGTACAGAGGAACCACACTTGATGATATGCCAATGCCAACCCCTGCCAAAACGCGTCCAACTACCATACTCTCAACACCATTTGAAGTCCCACTGTGTCACCCAATGTTCCAACCCTCAGTTTGTCGTTACAGGGAGTTGAAGGACAAAAGATTCACAGGAACTGCACTAGATGGGACAATATCCACAAACAAAACATCCCGACATTTCTCCTCAAATCTGCCAAGAGGAATTCCACTCTAAGGAACAACACAATGGATATCTTCTCATATGCATGCTACTTTTTGTAAGGTCAAGGATACATGACTTGAGCAGATAGGTGGCTGGATTTCATAATCTAAGCACAAGACATGCAAACCTCAAACCTGCAACAGGAATAATAAGGTGGTGCAAGCCTTGGAAGCAAAGATTCTCTGGTTTGGTGCTAAACCCATGCTACAAAATCATGTCACTACCTTAAGAGGGTACCAAAGAAAAGAGGAAGTGCATTCATCTGGAGACCACGACGGCACCCTAATTTGTCGGCCAAAGCACCACCGGTGAATGAACCCACTGCAGCACCAGCCAATGTTGAGCTCACCACCCATCCTACAGGACAAAACACTGTTTGTTAGAACAAAAGATACATAAAATATGCCATTCACCATAATCCTTGCAAAACTGCCCATTCTCATCCATACTAATTCAGGAAGTGCTGCACAAGTGACTTCAGGTGAATAATTAGCCCATCTACAATGCAGAATTGAGGTGTTATGGCATCATAACTGGTCAGTGCAAGAAGCTGTACATTTTCTGAAATGTCACTCCATCTATCATTCTTCTTGCAAAACCACTAGCTTTGAAAATAGCATAGAACCTCACCTACCTGGTGAAACTAGTGGGGGAGAGAGATGGTTCACTTTGAATGTTTTAGTGAAACAGCCAAACACAGTAGGAAATTAGTAGCAAGCTCAGGATGATTACCTTGCAGAGCTGAACTGCCAGCAAATCCAAGCTCTGCAGCAATATACCCCAGGGATGCATTGACTACTCTGCATGCACAAGCCACATGTGTTCTTGTCAGCTAGCCATTGATCTGAACTTTTACATGAGCAAGGACTTCATCTCTTTAGTTGATCCAGATCTTCTGAAAGATGTTAAGGATGTTATAGCAATCCAGGTAGCAAATTTCAAAGAAACAGAAAGGCATTGGAGAATGTAAAGCTTGGAAAGAGCATGTACCCCAGATGGTAACCGAACAAAAGAGCCCCCAGACAAGCAACACCTACAAATGGCAGCACGGATGATGGTGATACCGATTTCTTCAAAGCAAAACTTTCCTCCATGTCATCATCTGCACGAACCATTTCTTCTTCTTTTTATTATCGCATCGACAATTTTTCCCAGCGTCGTCTCTGCAAAACTCCCCCAAAAGAAAACCGTAATAATTATTAATACATCAACAACGCATCTCCAACGTAAAATCCTCAAGAACTGCTTCCCTTGGATTAATATGTTTTCAGCGACTGCGATTTTTTCAGCCACAAAACAACAGCACGAGGTTGGTTTTCTCAGCAAAATTTGGACCAGACAAAAAGTTCATACCTAGACTCTAGAGCCAGACTTTCACCGCAAACTTCCCGTGATTTCTTCCTTATAGAGTTATTTTTATTTTTATTTTTATTTTTCTGCTTTTCTCAGCAAGATTTGCAACAGAGACTAAGAGCATTTCCACAGAGCGTCACAAATGAGACCTAGAGACGTTGGTGAAGCAGAAAAAGCAACAATAAACAAATCAATATCACAGCGCCAATTTTCCATAATCTGCAGAAATTCTTTTCGTCATCAAAGCTACTCGAAATACTCTCTCAGTCACGAATTACCAACAAACATGAAGACAGAAAAATATAATAATAATAATAATAATAAGAAGAAGAAGAAGAAGAAGAAGAAGAAGGAAAAAAGAAAAAAAAAGTATTGATCGTGCATCATGTCCTCTTTCTTTCTTGCTTTTTGCTTTCTCTCTTTCTTTGCAATTTATTATTCTTCCAAATTTTGTATCAAAAGGATCGTGCTTTCTGACCACGTTTGCGCGAATCTTCTTCTGGCGTCGTGATTCCGCTATTCCCGCTGGCTATGGAAAATTGTTTTGCGCGAAATTGCAAAAATCAAAACGCCGGGATGCGTCGTCTTCGCGACAGCGTCGCATTTCGCGCTGTTGCGTCCATCGCGCTCGCGGGCTTCGACGTCGACCTCGATTCCTATTAACTCGATTCACATTATGTTCCCTGGATCTCGTGTGAACGCGGTGAAAACCAAAAGTCCAGTGGTCCTAGTGGCAATAGAATGGCCATGGTCCAGTAGTTCAGTGGGAACAAAAACGAAAAATCCCGTTTCCAAATAACCGCGTTCGCACGAGAATCGTACTTTTTATGACACTTTCCTTTTCCTAATTAAATGCCTAGTCAGCTTTTCTTGGGGTACTTCCCATTCACTTATTTGTTGGCTTGTCAAAACACAACAACCTCCAAAACATGATGAAACTCTTATGGATGAATTGTGTTGAATGGATGAGAAATTATGTTTTGTGGATGAGCATGAATTGAAAACTGCTAAGGATGAATGTATTGAATGGATTAGAACATATGGTTCATCCATATAGAAGCACCTCTTGGAAGCCCCAATTGCAAAATAGCAACAAATGTACTCCCCCTATGGCCCAATTTTGTCAATTTACACTACATGAGAGTTGAACTTTGAATAAACCATGTGGGATAAAATCAAAGGTGTTATTTGGGAACGTATTGAGGAACAACTTGGGAACTTGGGGAACCTGATGGGAACATTGATGGGAACACATTAGGAACAAGGGAAACCAAAAAAACTCCACCCCCTTCCACCCCTCCTCAACCATTGTGCTTTTCAAGAACAAAATAGTCAATTTGGTAGTAGGATCCACAATGATTTGAAATGGAAGCTATTTAGACACACTAAACTACTCCCTCAACATTAATAAAACCATATGTATTATTTCATATAATCATTATATGCCAAAATTTCAGACTTAAAAAACTAGGTGCCAAAGTTAAGATTTCAAATTTAGATAATTATTCGACATTTTTGTTGCCAAAATAGTACAGGTACTACAATAGTGATAGATAACCCTTGGTACACCTTTTGGCTCATTAAAGATGGTGTTGTTGAATGAGGAGTGCAAAGTTGTTTTGTTGAATAGTCATTTTCTTCATTTTGCATACATGATCCAACTTTCAATAAGAGCTTTCAATTGAAATATGAGGGCGACAAGGAGTTGAGAATGAAACATCATTTACAACATTATTTGGTAACATAAAAACATTTGTTAAGTTAGCATGTATCACATGTCATACATTCGTGAAACATGTCACGCATCAAACATTTTGAAACTGATCAAGTATCACAAAGGCCCATATTTGATACTTGCAAAGGTTATCAAATGAACCTTCAAGTTTGGTTATCATACTTTAATAATTATATATACACTATATAATTGTATAAATATAATGTAGATGTAAAAAAAAATTGCTTGGATGATTGCAAACACTTGGTGTACCTAAACTCATAATTGCATCATTCAGGTTATAAACACAAATATTGTACAACACCTAACAATTTTTTTCATATTTTAATGATTGGATTTGCTAATGAAATATATTGCAAGGCTTAATTACATAATATTCTTGGTATTAGAGCTAAGGAAAATGTCATTTGAGATATGTAGAAAATTAATACATTTTTAATGATGTTTTGTAAGGATATGAACTTGGCATCAATTGCATCATGTTGATGGGTTGATTTGATTTTGAAGTCCTTTGTTGTATTGTCAATGCATTGGTTGTGGAATTCCAACCATGAAAGACAATCAAAGATGTTTTTCAATGTATGTTCCATTGTTGTTATCACTGTGGCCCATTTGTTTTCAAAGGGTCATGAATGGTCATGTGATGAAATATCACTTGTAAAACCTTCAAAGTTTTGGTACCCTTTAGGTTCAAATGCCTTCACATATTAGAAAACATAGTAATTAATTAATTAATTCTGGAAATTCTATTTTGGTAGATTGCATTTTTTAAATCTTCCAAAAGCTTCTATATTTTCCTTGACAAAAGGTGTTCTTTGAAAATATTATTTTCCAAACAAATCAAAAAAAATTAAAATGGTGTAATTAATTTGGAAGATGCCAATGCATAACTAGGATATGTAATGGAAGTTGTAACATTTAAAATTGTGTTTTGCAATAAGACCTCGTCATTCACAGAATATTCATTAGTCTCCATATTTGCAAAAGCATCAACAACTTAATTAGATGTGGGGACCCCCAAAGTTCAATTCTTTTTCATGATGTCATTTTTTATTGGCCTATCATAAAAATATATATTAGGGCAAAGCATATGGGACAAAATGAGATGTTACAAGGGTTGGAAAACACATGGAAGACATGAGAGCCGTGTTGATAACCTATTGGAAACTTTATGGGAACACAATGAGAACTTATTGCAAACAACAACAACAAAATTCAACATGTTTGGGAAAAACATTGAACCTCTTCAATGCATATTGGCTCATCTCATTGAATGCTAAGAAATTATATACTTTTCTGGGTTAAGCTAATGGCAATGGTAGAAAATACCTTTACTTAAACAAGCAAGCACAAATTCTTGAAGGTGATTTAATTACTCAATCAAGTCTTGTATTTTTTTTGAGCCCATAATTGTGAAGAAGTTTCATGAATCCAATCCTTTAGTCAATAGTAATGTGTCCCATCATTCCACAATGTGCACACAAGTTCGGAATTTTTCAACTTTGATTTCTTTTACTATTTTGGCAAACATGCAAGCCATCTTCAATTGCCTATAATACATATCCCACATATGTCTACAATTAATCCAAATCATGTCATTTGTTCATGAATATTGATTTCGGAATGGTGTAAAACTGAGCCAAGTAATTAATGGTTCATTATTAAAATATGATAATTAAATTTAAAACTAGTTTATGTGAAAAGACTTTAAATTATTGATAGAGGCACTTCCAACTAAATTAAAATTTCTACAAATAATGAGAAATATTTAATAAGCAAGTTAATGTACTAATATTTGATAAAGTTTGCACTTTTAATAAATTTTGTCTCATGTGTTATAATGGCTAAGGCCCATAAGTGGGGGACATTCCCCCAATGTGGGCTAAACTCTATGATTCCATCCTTGACCATGGGGTTGATATAATGTCCTAGTAACTTTTGATACCAAATTCTACATGCCTCAGGTAACCCCCCTTGATACACATGCACATTGGGAACAACCAAAAATAAAAATGCACCCCCCACCCACCCCCCAAGCTAAACCCCCCAATGCAAGTTGAACCTTCTCATTGGCTACATTTATTTCCAAAATTATTTGTGATCATATTCAACTTGGGTTAACACCCTTTCCTAATAGGGTGGCATTGGGTACCTATTGCCACTAACCCAATTTCTAAAAGCTAGATGTGAATAAATAAATTTACCAATGGACCTCCTCCAATGAATTTTATCTTATTAAATTTTTGACTTGGCAATAGTTTAATTTTGGGGTTTGGAAACATGCAAAACCCATGCCTACCTAGTCCCTAGCGTGGCAAAGCAATAAGTGAATGATACTTTTATTTATTGTGAACTTTTCGCCCATCAATGAAAATAGAAGGAAAATTTTTCAAATACACAATACAAGGGGTTTCTCAAGCCTTTGGGAAACAAAACCAATTATAATCCATTTCAATGGCTTTTTACACACTATTGACTTTTTGGCCTCACAATCCATTAAAGTGGCATGTTACCTTCTCCTTGTAAAAAAATGACCTTTTTCCAAAGAACTTATGACAAAGGTCCAAAACAAAACACAAATTTTGCTTACCTACATTGTGGTGTACTAGATCGTGAAGGTTTCACTACTATCATAGTCAAATTTTTGTCTTCATTTGTGGAACAACATGAGGTAAAAATAATACATGGTTTGTACATAAGAGTGAAAAACTTTGGTGTTCATCCAAAATTAGCAAAAGGATTTGAGAAATGCAACATTCCATATGTCATCAAAATGCTCTCTACCACTACTATTGATAATATTCTTCATTTTCATCCTCCACTTGTTCCTACGCTTTACAATGAACACAACATTAAAAAATTTCAAAATTGATTTCAGGAATCATGGCCCTCTACAAAAAAAAAATTGTTGTTGTAATGGGCACTAGAGGTGAATTTAATCAATGTCAATAGATTTTGTTTTAAGATGGCTTGACATAAAAAGACGATGACATTAAGGCGTTCATGGTAGGATTTAATTTTAAATGTCAACTAAAATAACAAGCTTTTATTTTGAACAACTTTGTAATGATCTTATTCAAAAGCATTGTCACTACTAATCATAAAGATTGTTATTTGCAAATCAAACTTTACACAATCTTGACACCATTAACAAATGATGAGTGAAAACCATATTTGTTGAATTCACATAATCACATCATGAATAATGCAATTGTTCTGCTCACAAAAGATGTATTGTGATATTCTTTTTAAATTTTTTCATTCATTTTATTTTATGTGTTGATTCTATGTAAGGGACATATGTCTAATATTTTGAGCAAAAAATCCTTAGAGGTTGTGGGAAAATTATTGTAAGCCTTGTTGCACCACCTTTCAAATAGGTTTGTAAAACTTGTCAATTGGCCAACATTATTTTAATATGTACTAGAAATTCATATTGTAATGTGTGCCAATTGATCCAAGGAGTACAAAAAATTAATCAGTTTCTTCAAAGGAAATTCAAATTCCATAACCAATTCACAACAACATTTATCCAAGGTCGATGATTGGAAGTAATCTTTTAAATGAAAGAGGAACAATTCCTTATTAGAATTTCAACCATTCGTTTAGAAGGCAAGTTACGGTCAACTCCCATTTCTTTCATCACTAGATTTGAAGAGTATTGGTATCCTTGCTTTGGGCCTAACATTTCCTCAACATAATATGTTACTTTTGAACTTTGTTTGTTTTTTGAAATTTCTCAAGTCCGTGAGAAAGACAAAAGGAAATTAGTCGATGATGATGATGTTGCATCAATGAGCCTTTAAGATGTTTAAATTTTGATTTCCTTCATGCTCTATAGATTTAAATCATAGTTTATACACACACACACATTTTAAAGTATTGTAATCATTTACTTTTGTATTGCAAATATTTATGTACATACACATATATATATGTTGTAATTTTTTTGGGTAAAAATTCAATTTCATATATATATATATATCATTTGTTTGTTTAACATCTTTAAAAAACCAAGTTTTCACATATAACTTTTTAATTCTTCAAATTGTTTCTGAAACATTTCAAATCCAAATGTTCAATTCTTCAACAACATTTTGAAGTCCTATTTTTCAGTCCTACTTTTCGGTCCTATAAATATTAATCCTATCTTTGAATTCCACTTTCCTATTTGTTGCGTTTTAGTCCTACTTTTTGGTCCTATAAATCTTATTCCAAATCTTTCAATTTTACTTTTTAATTTTATTTATTAATCCTTCAATTTCACTTTCAAATCCTTTGTTAATCCTTTTTGGTTTTATTTTTCAATTATATTTCTTAATTACTCCTTCAAGTCTTTCACAAATTCTTTACAAAATTTCACAATCTTTCCAAATCATTGCCTTTCATCATTATTAGAAAATGCCTTCATTTCCACCATAGTCATCAAGGTTTCATTGGTTTAATTTTTTTGATTTAATCGTTTACAATATTTTAACACAACATTCAAAATCCACATTGAAAGAAATAGTTTATATTTTCATATTCATGAACCCATCGTTAGGTTTAATAATTCTTCAAATGGTTAAACATATACAATTGTTAAGATCAAAATCATGGATTACTACCCAAATGTCCATACATACCAATGAAGATTATTTTGATATTGTGTTCCAAAACCTATGTATTGATATTCAATTCAACTCCCCAAAAAATCCTCATTCTTCTTTTAATTAATCTAATTATGATCACATCTTGTTGTCCATATGTGAAAATCACAAAAAAAATCATATGTAATGAAAGTAAAAAAAAATTAAACTCATTTGAACACATTTGAACACATCATTTCTTTAACATTAATAGTCATCCATATGCAATACATTTTGAAAAAATCTTTTGACATTAAACAACAAGGATTGCAAGGTATCACTTCAACTTTCTCAACAATTTTTGTTTTACAAACATCAAAATCCTCATATTATTTTTGTCCTTGAAAAAATATTAGATGTGCCAATATATCCATGTTTATATTGTGAAAGATTGTGTTTTCATAAACAAATAACAATGTTTTAAAATATCATTTATTTAATGAAATTATGATCTTTTAAACTTTCATGTGACATATTTTTCTAAATGTCTTTTGTATATTTGTGATGTGTATTTTTCAATGATTAATAAAGGGAAAAAACCTTTGTACCAAATATCAACACAACTTTTTAAGAACTCAACCATTGCTTTTGTTAAATGTCTTACACTATTTGAAAAGAGGCTAGTTTTATTGCATTTAACTTTTGCAAAAATTTGTAAATTACATGGATATGAAAAGTATAAATTGAATGACAATGTAATAATTCTTGCTAACATCGATGAAACACAATTCATTTTACTTAGATTGCCTCGTGGCAATCCACCTCTAGGAATTTTTTAAATCATCAATTAAAATATAAATCACCATATATACATATATATATATATATGGTAGGTAATATTCATCCAAACATCATTGTGATGTTAACTTTACACAATTTAATAAAAACACCTTTGTATGAAGAATTACATATATGTATTGATCCTCATTGGTATTATTCTTTATTTGTTATTCATACATAATTAGCAAAAAACATATAAATGCCATGTGATAATATGGAACTAAACAAGAACAATGACCCAAATGACATGTTTGAAGAAACTATAGATGATATTGTTATGAATACATTAATACATAATTGTTTTACCTCACAAAAAAATGTGGACTATGACCATGTTATAACAAACATAGCTCCAAGTCAAAATCACCATTTGGTCAAACTTTTCAAAATTAACATAACAAGGAATTGAATTTCCTTGCATTATTTTATGGTAAGCCATGACTTTCACACATTACCCAAACTTGTTCATATCAACAAATTACTAAATGGGAGTTGTTATTTAAATCTTATGATTTTGTTACAAACATTTCTAACATATTTTTAAAGCAATCAAAGTATGTATTTAAAAAGTCGAAAATTATGGTTGGATTTGCAAAAGGAAAGGAAAG
>Ga0116229_10004597_pt1 | contig 22625 bp, 10 predicted proteins | sample S1TSphgellanicum_3_FD_87313 | JGI IMG/M metagenome (GOLD analysis project Ga0116229, IMG submission 87313) | Host-associated microbial communities from peat moss isolated from Minnesota, USA - S1T2_Fc - Sphagnum magellanicum MG | ecosystem: Host-associated > Plants > Peat moss > Unclassified...
AAATTTCAATAATAAATTCATTAATAGTTAAATCATCAATAATAAAATCATTAATAGTTAAAATTTCAATAATAATTTCATTAATAATTAAATCATCAATAGCAAAATCATTAATAGTTAAATTTTCAATAATAAATTCATTAATAGTTAAATCATCAATAAAATTTTCATTAATAGTTAAAATTTCAATAACAAATTCATTAATAGTTAAATCATCAATAAGAAATTCATTAATAGTTAATCACAAACCTAAGTTAGGCACTTGAAAACCTTGATCAAGTTATTTAATGTAAGCTAAGTATTTAACCCACCAACCCAGGGTGCAAATGTGAAAGTTTGAACTTTTTTCTTTTTTTATCTATGTTTTAAAAACAAGTCTTTAACCATTGAACCATTATTTAAATGAATGATAATTCTTTATCATCATATATTATTATGCATTTTTTTTACCCTAGGATATTCTTGGCAAATTTTAAATATTTTCAATACATTGGTTATTTTAAAATATTATATCGTAAGCTATTATTGGTTATTTTATGTTATTTTATCATAAGGTATTTATGGCTATTATATCATACACTATTGTTGGTTATTATAAGTTAATTTATTGTAATTTATTCTTGGTTATTTTATCATAAACTACTTTTTATTATTTTATCGTATGTTATTATTAGTTATTCTATGTTATTTTATCGTAGGCTACTTTTTGATATTATATCATAAATTATTGTTGGTTATTATAGGTTATTGTACCATAGGTTATTATTGGTTAAATTATTATAAGTTATTATTGGTTATTTTAAGCTATTTTACCATAATTTATTTTTTGTTATTCTATCATACATTATTGTTGGCTATCATAGGCTATATATTCTTGGCTATTTAGTTTATTTTACCATATGTTATTTTTGGTTATTCTATTGTAAACTATTATTAATTATTCTAGGTTATTTACCATAAGTTATTATTTGTTATTCTATCATAGGCTATTGTTGACGCTTATGAATGCAAGCTCCACATGGACAATTATGTGCACATGTTCAATTTTGGTAAATTGATATTCTATGGTGGCATGCCAACATTTGTTATTTACTTTGAGTATTTAGATTTGGAATAATATGTGATATTAGCAATTACATTGGAGCCTTCAATTTTGATCTATGTTGAAAGAACACCATAATTCGTTAGCAAAAGTGTATCATTAATTAAATAATGTGAAACTAACATTATTGTATTAGATGGTGGTATGTAGTTTAATTGTACATTTTGGAACACATTCGTAATTGTGTAACCTTTTTAAAAAAAATAAGGCCTTAAAAGAATTAAATAGAAACAAAATGTAACCTTAAAAACTATCCTACACGAGCAAATAATAAGTGAGTTAACATGGGTATTTGAGAATTGACCTTTATGTATAACATGCAAATATCACCCCCAAAATATTGAATAAATTGATAATTGAAGGTATTACTTTGATTGTGAAATTGATAATTAGTAAGTTTATTTATTTTGAAAGATAATGATATTGATACCTTGTGTGCTCTTAAAATAATAAAGAAATAAAACCTATTTAACTAGTTATGAAAGAAAATTGGCCAACATTGATGTAGACTCAAATTTTTATGAAGAAAAAAACTAACAAGCATAAAGTTGGCCTCAATAGAATACTTTTTATTTGTTGTTGAATTTTTATACTATTTAGGATCCTCATAGTTTCATGGGTTTGTGTGTGTTAAGGCTATAATAAATTGTAGCTGCATAAAATGCCATTAAGTGTCCAAGAAACGAAAAAAATGATATTACAACCCAACAAGTCTTGTGTGAACCTTTTGAAAGTTTTGATAATAATGTTGGGTCACCAATTTGGTGCGCAAGAAAGATTTCTTGAAGTATATTTCTTTATAGGAAAAATAATGAAAAGATTGGATGTAAAGATGACATCTTGATGTTTGCTTTTTTAGTAGGATTGTGTGGTGATTTCATCAAAATTCAAGAGTCATTACAACTCATCATGGAACTTTAAAATTGTCCCCATTTTGAACATGGAACCAATGGATCTCATAAAACTTGGAACTATTGATTCAAAAAATCAACAAATTAAAAAATTGGGTTTGACATTGAAGCATGAAAGCACACTATGCTTCCTCAAAGTTGTAATTAAAGTGTAATATTTCTATAATGAATTTTTTTATAACATATGGACATCACATTTTGGATTATTTTTATTTGTTTAAAGTATATTTGATTAGTTTTAGACTTAAGCCAATTAATTTTTTAAAAAGTACAACAAACATTGAAACACTTAAAAACCTTTTATATAAAGTTTAAAATGGCGAATTAAAGATTCCATGGATTATTTCATTTGGAATCGTGACGGAGGAGCTACATACTACGTACTTTATTGGCCAAAACATGTGCTTAGCATGTCATCATAAACAATCTGCAGGAAAGCTCTCACTACACTAAAATAGGCTCAGCCTCGGGAAAAATAGCATAGAGATAATACTTGTCATAAAGTTTGAAATTTTGCATATATATATTCAAAACTAAAGTTGTGCATGGAATTTTTGGGTGAAATTTTTTGTGGTGAATGATATTAATATACATCCATTAAATCTATGATCATTTATAAGTTACATTTTTTGGATGGAATTTTGATTAAAAATGTGTTTTTATTGCATTTTAAAATAATAAATGAACAAAAATCTTTTATTTTAAAGAAAAAACCATTACCACATGAAATAAGAGGAAATTTTTTAATTTGATATTGCATTGTTTTTTTTGTTTTCTTTTGTTTTGTAAGGTTTAATGAATGACAAACATGAGGCCTTATGGTTGTTGAAAAAATGTAAGTTTTATAATTTATATATATTGATTTTATCCAATCCTTTTCATCTAATAATTGAATCAAAATTTATTTATTAAAGGTCTCAAATTTATTTTGCAAAGGTCTCCCTTCATGTTCATGGGTGAGGAAGGGGAAAAATAAAAACATTATTTGGATGTGGTAGACCTTTGCAAAAGCTCACATATCAATGTGGATGAAGAATCATATATATGCTCACAATTGGGTGTAATTGAATGCATATCCTTTTTTAAGTTCTTAAGAATGGGAAATCTATAACAAATTTTGTGAAGTAGTAGATGTGGATGATAGATTCAACATTACAATGTTGAATTTTTTAATTTGTGAATCGGTCATTTGGCACCATTAGCAAACATTTTCCAAACTTCAATTCACATGTGTCAAAAGTTTTTGAAAGTTCCACTTTATTAGGGGTTGCATGCTATGTTGTTGGTGTTCTAAACTTTTCACATTCTTTTTTCTTGAATTGTAGTTGATCTAGAGTAGACACATCTCGTGTACAATTACACACCAAAGTAGTATGAGAGAGAAGGAGGCATGGAGGAAGAAGATGATAAAAGAAGATTGAATTTCTTTCCCATAGAATGAAAGATAATGATGAAAAAAACTTGATTTACTCACATTCAAACAAAATCGCCACTAGACATGATGAAATTGCTTGACATGGTTAAGTAACTTGAATGTGAAATGAATTTGTTTATGATCTTTTAGAAAAGCTTAAGTTCTCTTGAATGTGCATGGTTTTGAAAAATCGTTTAATCAAATAGATATAATCCAATTGGGAACTATTATCATTGTCTTTTGATCCTAGCTCCATTTAATCAATAGACATAAATCAAAATATTTGGTTTATTTTTTGACCATGGTTTTTTCAAGGACAATCACATTAAAATCCATTAATATAACTAAGGACAAATTAGGCAAGAGAGTAAGTTTTTGAAATGTGAAAAAAAAGAAAAGGTACTCAAAATGTCAAAAATGAAGCTTTGTAAAAGTGTGATAATGTGAATTGGCACACACAAGATTTTGCATCATTCACCCTCGGTCACAACTCACTCAACACTAGTTGTGAGTTGTGACCAAGGGTGAACCAGCACCCACACTAGTACCTTCAACTTCTTGAGTGAGGCCTCTTAGTGACCAAATCAAACCCAAGAAACGTTAGATTTGAACTCAATGGCCCTGATTTAGTCTCAGCATGGGATAAATATTTAGAATATTTAGAAGCAATTTAGAGAAAATTTGGGGTTTTTTTTACCATGGTACAGTATGGTGGTCACCTTTAAAATATTATCCTATGATTTATTATTATTATTATTATTATTATTATTTTGTCTCGCTTCTGGTTAATTCACACAGAGAGCACTGGATGAATATGTAAACAAGTACTTACCTAGTGCATCCCATGAGCTTCAAGATTACATCCAGCTAGGTCTTCAGCTGTCATCCACAAATTGGTTCCCAGTAAAAGCCAAAATTCTATCCCATCCCAAATCCTTACATGGATGCAATCTTTGCCCTCTCCTCATCATGGACATAGCCAACAAATGCAATAGGACAAAAACAAAGTTTTACCCACATGAGCTAAGAAAAGCCACAAAAACCAACTACCCACCCAAAAAAAGTGGTGCATTATTATTATTATTATTATTATATGGGCTGGAATTTCTCAAGCACCTTGAAGATCACTGGAGGGTGTATGTAGTGTGTACCATAACAAGGGGTGGTGTGTCATATTGTGGCCATTTACATTAAGAAATGTCTTAAGGCAAAAGAAGAGTAATGAAAACTCAAATATTTCACCATGCAAACATATAATCTTCAAAAAACCCTCTAAAAAGAAACCAAAATACTTCAAGATATTATAACTCTGTAACTAATCTCAAGTTTCAACACAAGCCAAAATGATCATCTTTCAAAAATCCTCCTATTAAAATAGACCTATTATTATTATTATTACCTAGGGGCCAAAATCCCTGAAGCTACTATACTATATACTCTATAATGAATCTAAACACAATATCCTTGCCTGGGTAGGTAGACCAAGGCCAAGGCCAATAAAGCATATTGTCTACTAAAAGTTGAGTAAAGAAAGAGAGACATATAACAAAGTGTTGAAGGACAAAGGGCCACTAATAATAAGCTTACAAATGCCATATCTAATCTAGCCAATCCATACAAATGGCAAAACAAGTGGGTTGTGTCGGTGGGCACAAAACAAATGAGCTTGAATGACGCATGAAACAACAAAACCTTTTACTCCAAAGAATCAAGAAGTACTACTACACTAGGCATTCATTCCCCCCACTTTCCTCCACATGTCTCATGTATGGGAGAGCTTCACACAAGAGACAGGTGGGGAGATTGACACAAGTTTTCCATTTCAAATTGCCCCTAGCCAATTTGAGCCTGAATAAATAATTATTTAATTTAATTTATTAATTATTAATTTTTTCATGTGGTTTTTTTAATAATTCATAATTATTTATTTCAATGTCTAATTTAATTTAAATTAATATACATTTCATGTGCATGAAAAAACACATGTTAGTTTGTTTTTTCATATCCATGTTGCTGGATAAGGGAAAAAGAGTGAGGTAGGGTCACTCTGAACCAGCACCCACCAGCGCACCATCCACTGGATGCCTGTTATTACTCAGTTGTGGATGAACCTCAACTGAGTTAATATTTGGTTTCACCTTGGTAACCAATATTGTAGGAAATAGGTCTCTCATAGGTAGATAGGTAGGAAAATAGGCAACTAGTAAGTAAGTAGGTGGTTTATTCATAGATAAGGGCTGTTTTTACTACTTACTAACAACCTGCTTGTGGGATGTTAGCAGGTAGGTTTTTAAAAAAAAGCAATTGAGCTAACCACCATGGTTCGATAAGGAACTGGAACCCGACAGAAAACTGTTCCCCAACCACTTACCATTCATCCCTCAGGCTGTGCTGGTGCGTGCTGGTTCACTATGGCCATGAGGTAATATAAAATGGATGTAGTTATTAGGAAAGGTAATAAGAAATGAAGTAATTAGGCTTGAAAATGAGATAATTATTTTTGAAATTGTCTTTGGAATGGTCCATGGACGACGATACAAAGGATTCCAAAAAAATCCCTCATATACCAATTCCAATTACTCATCACTGGAATTACCCATATTTTGAATGCTTTTGGTGTTGTCTAACAACCAGGGTGATTAGATATGTACTAAACATCCACGGGTATCTACTTATCACAATCTGAACATCTATGATTGGAAAGAATTGACAAGCTCAATGATAACCATTCAGAACAACACAGAAGAGATCTCCCAATAATCCAGTCCGAGAAACAACATAAGAAGCTCATCTCTCTGCATGATTGAGTTGCCAATCCCGCAAGTGTCGGCTAGTCCTATTATGAATTGAACTCGGGGTTATATGACCCCCCAGCACCCACCCATTTTTGTTTTGTACCAATGAGATCCACCGAACCAGGATGCTTGAGATTGAGTTCTTGGTCTCTTTCGAAAGCTCTGGAGGAGGAGGGGTGCATGGGCTTGGTTTCATTACGTTTGGACTTGCCATGTAGAAGTTCTTGAATATTGAATGGTTTCTTCACTGAAAATTAAATTAAATCATAGCTAAAAATTTCAAAGGAATTGGAATGTTTCTTTGGTGTTGTTGGAAAGATCTTGATGAGCAAGATTTAATGGAATTTGTTTGGTAAGATTTGGATTCAGAATGTGGGAAATATTGATTTTTAAAATTGATTTCTGCTGCTGAAAATTCAAATAAATTCCAAAAAACCAGGTTTTGGAAAGAAAAATCAGTTAAGGACATGGTGGCACTTAGGCCAACAACACAGGCCACACTAGTCAAGTGTGAATGTACCATAATTTATGGTGGGTAAAGCAGGTAAGGAATGTAAGTGGTTACAATGTAGGAAGGTAAGTAGTAGGCTAGTCCACTTGGTAGGCTATACTAGAAAGGTTTAGATTGCATGTGGATGGTTAGTGTGGAACTAATCAGACTGGTTAACTAAAACACCTGGTTAGTGTTTACCTAACCAGTCTGGTTAGCCAAAACACTTGGTTAGTGTTCACCTAACCAGTCTGGTTAGGTATAGGACAGGAATACAACCAAAAAAAAAACGTGTTTGCTTGGCCGCACACCATCCATGCTGCATGTTATAGCTGGTTGGTGCTGGTTACACTTGGGAAATGTACAAGCTCCACGGCACGCACGAAAATGCATCCAATTGCAGCTCTACTTGTCTCCATACTCCATAGAAGAGTTATCATGCATACTATGATCGAAGCTAACCCCACCTCACTCAAAAAATATTGGAACCAAATGATTGCTGAGGAATGGGGGCATATCCACTTCACATGTGTTTTTTAAAAATAAATTATTATTATTAGTAGTAGTATTATTATTTAGTGTGTTGGGGAAAATAATTTATTATTATTATTATTAGTATTATTATTTAGTGTGTTGGGGTTGAGCATAGTCTCTCAAAATAAACGGGCATGGAGAATGTGACATTCATCATCCTTCCGGCAACCAAATGGTGTATGTATGTGTTTAATAAGTTTATTCATCCACACTTTGTGTCATGCATGTGAGTATATCCTTTTAAATATATCCACTATTACCGTATGCTTGGTACGGTAGATTCTCGTTTTGGTCTCAGAGCCACTTGTTTCAAAGCCCATAGCAAAGGAGTTTTCGGTTGCTTAGCTCGAGGTTTTTGATTCTATGGGTTCATCGTTTTGAGCACAAGGTTTTTGATTTTAGGCATGAGGTTTGGTTGGTTATTGAGTTTTGACCTAGTTATCAAGTTGGTTATTAATAACTTATCGCTTGATTCTTGATTTTTTTTGGATATAATGGTCTCATATTGAATTTTCAATGATGATAATTCATTGAAATTAGTTTAATTAGGACAACTATAACATTCAATAATGTTTTTTCATCTTAGCAAATTCCAATTTAGAATCTCAATAGAGGCAACCAAAAGTGTCTTTTCATTTTTATTTTTTTAATATTTTTTTTTCAACACTATGTTCATAAGCATATTTTCAATACTTTCTCCACCAATTTGCATTCTATTTTTAAAAAAATCAATTTCAATTCAATTTGCCAATTCAACATCTTTGTATTGTTATAATTGTTATTTTATTTTTTTCAATGCCATGTATGTGGAGTTGAAAAAGTTCTTTAAACAAATGTGACAACGTGTTGAATGCAAACAAATGTTAAACAAAATTCAACACCTTGAATTCAAATTTGATGTGTGAATGTGTACCTTACACATGTTTATTGATTTATTAAGCAAACATGATCTATAAATTTCAGGATTTTCAATAATCACATGTATGGTATTGGGCAATCAAATAACACAATGACCTTTAATCATCGCTTAATGTTCTATTAAATATACACATGTATGTAACATCATGTAAGCAATGGTAATCTTTGGTTGTTGTTTTAACAAGTGGTTATTCACATGATTGATAATTGTCTCCCAATATATTATCAAGAGACATTTACCTCTTGATGGCCATCAATTATCTTTTAAAAACCCTTTGGTTGTTGAAATGATTTAAGCTTTACAAGCTCCTCTTGGACCTATCTCAAAGCTTTATGGTTTTAAAATCTACCTTAAGTGGGCATGGGTTTTTTTGAAAATTTGAGCTCAAACTTGTGAGATATTCAGATGACTTTTTTGCAACTTTGATATTGGTTTCATTGATATTGGGTTTGACTACCAAAGTTTGATTTTGTTGGTGGGATTTGAAATAATATCTTACAAACATAGATGGGTGCAACCCATTTACAATTTTTCTACTAATTATTTGTAGTCCAAAACGTGTAGATTGTCCCATGATTCAATAATGTTTTTCATTCATGTGACAAATTGAAAGTTTTATTGTTGGCCATTTGAAATTCATGATTAATTAGTATCAAGAATAGACATATGTGATGGGCCATAATTTGTTTGTAATCAATATTGTAGTTCGTTCTACCTTGCAAAACTTTGATGTAATAATAGTTACGAGATTCACATGTCAAGTTTTAAAGCAATGCATAAAATTTCATCATTCATTTGAGTCTAGTATTTTAAACTTTTGTGTTTGAGTTCTTTGGTCATATATAAATGTCAAAATTGAGTACAACATTTTGTTATATGTTTGTGAACATTTTTTCTCATACATTAAATTAGTTAAGCAATTTTGTTTTACAATATAGATTTTACTTGAACAATGTGAATAATGTTTGTCCTAGTTTATTTCTATGGAAAGTAAGCATGTGTAACAATTCTCAAGTAAAACCCAAATATATTTTAAATTGGGAACTGTAATTAGCATAAGAGTTGAACCCTTAATTCTTCTTATGTTGAAGCTTTATATTACATCACTCTCCTTCTTAATTACTCCAATCTATCTTAGTGACACATGTCAACAATTAATTGTCCTTGATATTGAAGAATTAAAGGTGAAATGATTAATTTAGATTTGTTTCATTGCTTTGACAGAGGTATTTTTTTATAACTTGATGTTTATTTTGATTTTTCAACAAAATCATTGATTCCAAAGTGTAATAATAGTAACATCCAATTTCAATTATTTTGATTACTCTTATCAAATATTTTAGTTTGATTACAATAAACCACACTTTTGAACAAAAAATCAAAATGTTATTCATCATAAAATTATAATGAAAAAAATCAAGAATAAGCAATTTGAACAAAATATTAACACAATTTGTTTTCCTATATTCATAATTGAAAGAAAATTATTGGTTATCATGGGTAGAATTTAACAATGTTGTTGTTGTTGTTTTTATTTTTTTGGATAAATTTCAATGTTGAATCAAATCTTGGATCATTACACATGACCATTTTAAAGTTTACTTTCACAAGTGTGCATTATCCATGGATAAGAATGGTAAGCAATGTTTTTCAATATTGTCTACTTATTTTGAATTGTTGCTCTATATATTGCTTTTCCAATCATTATATCCAATCCCAAGTGCATTATGATACAAATCCTAACCAAATTTGTAATATATTGGCACATTAATCAAAATAACATGTGAATTATCTTGCATGTTGCTAAAAAGAGAACCTAAATTTCAAATCATAACATCTTTTTGCACATTATGATATGATGTGAATAACTAATTTCAAATTTATTAGAAAAAATTCTATTTAATACCATCCATAAAGAAAGTTAACAAAATTTTTGCTTATGTTATTCAAATGTTAGTACTCAAAGGCATTTCACATCAATGGCTAGATTAAGTATAAAAGGCATGGGGAGGTTTTATATGAAGGCCCATTATAAAGTTTCAAAATGAAGTGACATGCATTTCTTGGCCATCCCCAAAGGGAGCCATTTAAAGCACCATAGTGCACCACATCTTTGAACTTATCCAAAGATAAAGGTTTCTTGAAGCCAATCAAAATGATTGACAATAGATATTTGTTTGTGTGGTAGTTTAAGCACATTTGAAATGTAAGAATGATGGACCAATTTATTAATTTGGTGAGTCTTTTGTAACCTTGATTTTCCTTATTATATATAGATTTTTGTATAAATTAAAAATGGTTGTGTCATGTCACAATATTCATAGACACCAAAAAGTAAACACAATAAATTTTGGACTTGTAACTAATTATAATAACATGTTTAATATCCATGTAATTTTAATGTGTTTTGTAAAATTTCACTACAAAAATAATGTTTCATAAAATACATTGGTTTCCATAAATAAACATACCAAAAATTTTAGCCAACATCACACAACAATGAAAAAGTTCAAATTGCCAATCTAAAGCCCATTGATGAAGGAGAATGCAAATTGAAAATATTTAGCAAAGAATGAGATGATGTGAACATTTTTCAACCAAAACTAATTCCAATCACAATATTTTCTTCACATATTCCTAAACTTGTAATATCTATTGTACTAATTTGTTTTTATCATTTTGAGTGGAAGGAAAATTTATTGCTTGAAAACGGTAAGTGACCTAAACAAAACCAAAAAAATGCATATGGAAACAATTAAACATCCAATAACACAAACTTGGGAAAAATCATAGATGGATTTGAAATAAATAGAATGCAAGTAATTAATAAGGTGAATTTAACAACACATCTCATTATAATCTAATTGCTATAAATTTATATGCATATATTTTTCAATGTATTCTTATTATTTCAATCCACATCATTTAAATCATATATCATGTTGCATTTTCTCATTTGATAAAATATTCCTTCTTATGGTTTTAAAATATATATACGTGTTTTGTAAATTCAAATTATTAAATTTGAATGCTTAGACATGAGGATGGATTTTTTACAAAAGATATTATACATTGACATTTAATTTCTACTATTGATATAAGTAAATTGACCTAATTTGTATACTATGAAAATCAATTTATCCATAAAATTGCATGAAAAAAAAGTGTGAACACAAATGTAATATTTAATATCACAAATGTAAACATGTTTCATAATAAAAATTATGTGCATAAGTTAAACTTTTTAGGTGTTTAAACAACTAGACTTTAGAATATAATCTAAATGTAAAAAACAAATTATGAAGAAAAATTTGTGGACATGATTTGTGATTTCTTATTATATTATATTTATATTTGAATAAAATTATGATTTATTATTATTAATAAATATCAACTTTTGAATATACAAGGTGATATTCAATATACTGAAAAAAATTCATGTAAAAATGTTGGTAAAAAATAATTTCGAAGTCGCCTTTCAAGTCATGTTGTCCAAACATGTACCTATTTATATGTTCAACATTTCTTTTAAGGATTTCAAAAGTCCATTTTACATTCATTCATCTATTGTTTTAGGGTTTAAGGACAAACCTAGTCTGATTTATCGGACCACATTTGTCAAGATATGAGAGCCCAAAGTACCAAAAGATGATTTGAGATAATACCCGACAACCAATTTTTTGATATTGATAACTTGCGTGAGACACGGAAAAATAAATTTCAAAAAATAACTTACCCAATGATTTTAAAAAATAAAAAAGCGAATCAACACGGGTTTGGACCTTGTGCAAGTGGCACAAATTATAGGAGTATTCAAGTGCTTTTACACTCATTCACAAGCCACTAGGAATTTCCGTTTGTTAATGAAATATTCTCTCAACCAAAAGGGGTATGGCAAAATTGATATTCTATAGGGAGGAGAGTACCACATTTGGTTGGGGGTGAGGGGTGTATACCCAACCTATAGCTAACCATGGTGATTACCTCGGTATCTAGTAAAGAGTGTTGGGTGGTTATCAAAAATAGCCAAAAAGAAGAGAAAAGAAAAAAAAAACCCCAAAAAATTTCTTAATCTAGTTCTTTATCTCAAAAGCAATGATGGTAAAACAAGTTAATAACCGCCCAATATAAAAGAAATGATAGTAAATATTTATTTATAAATAACAAATAAACAAATGGGATAAATGGCAAGTTAGACTTAACCAATTTGGGGTGTCCTATTGAAGAAAGTTTTCATCCACTTAGTGGATGAAAAACTATTGCATTAGGACTTTTAAAAACTTAGGTGGGACAACCAGTCATCTTCCGGCTCCACTTTTGGTGCAAATCAAGTTCCACTTTGGTGTAATGGTAATACGTGGTGGAGAACCCACTTCAGATCTGGTGGGGAGAACAAACTTACCTCTTCTGGAACTGGCTTCTGAAGAACCCGTAAGTTAACACCTAACAAAATTGCAGTGAGCCTGGTCCACTTGGGACTCAAAGTGGACCAGGCTCACTGACTCAAAGTGGAACCGGTTATGAAATGGAATAGGCCCTGAAAGAACCCATTCTTTACCATCTAATGAAATGACAGCACGCAAGCCCAGTCCACATAAAACGTGAATCCATAGTGGGGACAACCAACCCTGCTTATGAATGAAGCCCTGGACGAATCGAAATGCCACCAACGAAACAGCAGCAGGACTGGTCCACTTGAGATGTGATCAACCGGCCGCAGTGAGCCAGTAGCCCACCAGCAGCACACCATGAAGGATAGATGGTAAGTGGTTTGCTGTTGGGTTCCAGTTCCCTGGCTAACCATGGTGGTTAGCTCAGTTGCTTTGTTTTGTTTTTTCTACCTACTAACAACTCACAAGCAAGTTGTTAGTAGGTAGGTGGGTAGGTAGTAAAAACAACCCTTACCTATGTAAAAATAAACCATCTATTTACCAAGTAGTTACCTATTTTCTTACCTATCTACCTATATATTAGACCTATTGACCCACAGAATTGGTTACCAAGATGAAACCGAATATAAACTCAGTTGAGGTTCATCCACAACTGAGTAATAACGACATCCAGTGGATGGTGTGCTGGTGGATGCTGGTGGATGAACTACTACTTACCGTTTTGAGCTCTAGAGAAGAACATCAGCCAACAACCCTCTCTAGTGAACCCGTAGCAAGCCCAGCCCAGTTGAGAACTGAATCAAGGGGACCAGTTATGCTCTAGAAAAGGCCCCCAAAGAAACCTAGCAAAAACAGAGGGGGCTCATCCCTGGGCGCGGAATGGGGACCATACTATAGTTAGATGACAAAGTACCCAGCTTTCCTAACATTACAAACTAAGGGATCTTTTCACTTAGGAAAATTAGGAAAATGGGAAGATTTTAAAATAAAAAAAAAATTTGGGGTGTCTTTTCATTTGGGAAAATTAGGAAAATCGGAAGATTCTTTTTTATATTAAAATTTTGATTTTTTGATTTTGATTTTTTTGGGGTAGGTTTGGGAAAGGGTGGGGTGGGTTAGGGTGGGGTTGGTTTGGTTTTTTGGTTCTTGGGTTGGTGAGTCCTGGTGGGATGATAGGAAGTAAAGATGGAAAAGGAAGGAAAGCAATGAAAGCAATGAAAGCACGCGCAGGCATTTTAATAATAATAATAATAATAATAATAATGCGCTGGCCTGTAAAGCAAAGTGCCAAAAAGGCGTGACGCGGAGATGATGGCAGACATGGGGGCGCCATTAGCGGCAGTCACCGCGCCCGCCCTGCCCCACCCTGCCCGATCTTGCCTGCCCTGCCCTGCCCTGCCCTGCCCTGCCCTCCTTACCACGCCCCGCTGCGCTGCCTACCATCGTCATCGTGATGATCATCGTCCCCACCTTTTTACTTCCCCTTTGGATCCGCATTCCACAACAAAGAAGCCTCCGAAATTCCAGCTTCCATCGCTCCCTCGCGCCGCGTCGATCCATCGATCGATCGTGCGCTCCATTACTGCACTTCTCCATCTCGGACCCCCAATCTCAAACAGGTTCTTCTCCTCCGTTCTCCTCAGTTTTGTACAGACTTGCAGAATCAAACATCATACAAATCTCACAGAGAAGGCAGAGTTTCCAGAGAGAGCTTCTTCGTCTGTTTCTGACCTCTGCATCGACATTTGTTCCTTCTTCTTCCCGTGTTTTTCGACTCCTCTCCTTTTGCTTCTCCTTTTGCTTTGCCGAGGTCCCAATGAGAGCAAGCAATTTAGTGTTGTTTTTGTTGTCGCCGTTTTTGTTTCCGTACTAGTGCGAGAACAGGGTTTCATGAATCTCTCCGAGTTTTTCACTCCGCCATCGTTGGAGCGAGGAGGAATCGAACACAGGAGTAGCCCTTTGAAGAAAATGCCACCAAGAGCAAAGGAGGGTGGTGGTGGTGGTGGTGTTGTAGTGTACGACAGTGAGCCCATGATGCAGCAGTTTGTGCGCAACAATCATGCTCCTCAGCTCCTCGCAGCAGTACAGGAATTCAAGCTGCTGGAGAGTAATAGAGAAAGAGGAGGAGGAGGGACTAGGAGGAGAGCTGCTGAGGAGAATGTGAGCTCAAGAACATCATCGGCTTCTTCTCCTCCTGCTACTGCTGATGTTACTCTCTTTGTGGGGAGGAACAGAGCTTCATACACTGTATGTGCGGAGAGCTTGAGACAATCGACTTACTTCTCCTGTCTCCTTGAGAAACGGTCCACCACCCAAGAGCCCATCATCGTCGACTGCGAGGAGTCCGTGTTCCAGAACTTGTTGCTCATTCTCAGGTACCGCAGCTTCGAAGCTCTTCCCAGGATGTCAGACTCCGAGCTTTTCAGACTGAGAAGAGAGCTAGAAATCCACGGAATTGAGCTTCCGGAAAACATGCCAAGAAAAGAATCATCCTCTTCTTCTTCTTCTGCTTCTTCTTCTTCTTCTTCTGCTGGTGGGTCTGGAAATCTATCTCCTTCAAGTCTCTCTGCCGCGTCTAGATGCCACCCAATGCACCACCAGCAGCAACAACAACAACTCGCTCGAGTTCTTCATCAGCAACAACACTCGTCAGTCTCGGAGCTTCCAGATTTTCCTGAGGAGCTCAAAGACTCGTCGAAGATTGTGTTGGTGGCGAGGATAGATGACGACGAAAGAGGAAGATGCGCATGTGCACCCAAAACTCAGCAGCAGCAACATTCCGGCTACTGGGCTTTGAGCTTTCACTACAGGCATGCATTCTGCACTGGGTGTGGCAAATCTGCATCTGCAATGCTGTCTCCCAGGTTTGTTGCAGAGATTTACATGGCTGCTGCCATGTACTACTCTGGGGAGAATGTCACCAACAAGCAGAAATGGTCTGTTGGGTGTGATTCCACTTGCTCTCTCAAGCTCTTGAATCCCAGACCTTGCTGCTTGTGTCCCTGCAGTTCTCTCAACACCAACTCCAAGACAAGTAGCAGCAGCAACAGCAGTAGCAGTGTATGGGCAGTGAGTACTTATCACTCTCATGCCTTCTGCACTCGGTGCGGCGAATCTGCAAATGACCAAACTTTGGTTTGCATTCTGCTCACCTTGCGGTATGGAGGTATTTCCAAGTCTACCACTAGGCTCAGAAGATTGGAGCATTCGAATGGGAATTCTGGCTCTGAGAATGTGATCACTGCCAGTAGTGATGTTGTTACACCACTGCCAAAGCTTTCCTCAGCAAGCAACAGCAGGACGTTGCCAACAACAACAACAACCGAAATTCCCCGCCATACAAGAAGCAACAAATCTCTTTGATTGACACAACACTAGACATGTAAGAAAGAAGCTGATGATCAGCAAATCACTTTGACAAGACAAGAAAAGGAGAAGCTGATCATCTCAATTGTAATTGTTTTTCAATAAAATTCTTCAACCAAGCTGATGATCATGTCAACATGCCATGTGCATTGTCAGTTCATCATTGTGCAGTACATAGTTACTGACATTGACGTGGAGCTTATGCCACCAGATTCCACTGCATACAAACACATTGGTACCTAACAGCAGGAGGAAGTCAGAGGAATTTGTTGAGAAGCTCAAGTGAGGCTGTAAGGTTTTTTCCCTGTGGACAGAGCACTAATTCAACCCCACAACTCTCTCATTTTGCTATTGTCTCTCCTGTTGCACAGACATACATTTGTGGAAGTAATGATTTGACTGCTGCTGCTGTTACACAGATTTTTCTACTAACAGGTTCTGGTGAAGGTTGTCAGTATCTCCAAATATGAAATCCGTGCCGCTGCAACGGATGCTTGACATGTAAATGCATGATTGTTACATAAATGTGTTGGAATATGGGAATGATGTCATCTGCTTATCTTTCTTCATGCTAGCTAATATTGAGTTGTACTACAGGGACAAGATAAAAATGACATGAAAGCTCACCCTCTCTCACAACCTCTTTGCTCTGCTTGTTGAAGCTTGAATGAGGATACAACTACTATTGAGTTGTTTTTTGGTTTTAGCTATGTCTCTTGAGTGCTAGCAAACAAACTTCATTACTGAGTCAGGCTTCCTGTTGCCTCTGGACAATTGATGGATATTGAGGTTGTAGATTTGGTATGATGGGTTAGCCCTAAATGTTGGGTGGGTCTATCCTCAACTTATTTACACTGCACTATCAAGAGCTGATGAAGTTATTGGGTAGTCATGGCAGCAGCTCCTCCACCATCAGGAGTTGATGAAGTTAGTGGGTAGTCATGGCAGCTTGTCCTTCACTTATTTCCACCCACTTTCAGGAGGAGGAGCTGATGAAGTCAGTGGTTAGTGATAGCAACTTGTCACTACTATTCATGATGAAGGTGAAGGTCTAAAACACTTTGTGAAAAATGTTGTGTTACCTTCAAAGTTTTGTTGTGGATGTTTTGGCATGACAGTGCTAGTAGTCATGATGCACTAATTGTTATGTTACCTCCTCCAAAGTGTTGTCCTGGATTTTTTTCTGCAATTTCATAGATGTGTTGCTAGAATTGATGCTCAATACAGAAGTTTGCTGTAAAGCAAAATGGATTTGTCATCGCATTGCATGCTATCCTCACAGACATATCTTGTAAGCCAAAAATGATAGGGCCAGCTTCTATATGTTTGTCAATCTTTTTCTTTCATGTCTATTTGGTTGTCTTTTGCTGTTGGATCTTCTTCCCTACCTCATGTCAACCCTCAGCAATTTATGAAATTTAGAATTTCAAATGTCAATCTCTTAAAGATTGTCTCCTTTGTCTCACTTTAAATGTTACAAACAAGAAGAAGCATTTAATAAAGTTCTTGATTATTATTGTGAAAGCTTTTTTAGTTTGGAGTGCTTTTAGCAACAAATTGCAAGTTTAATTCTTCTTGAAACATTTTTCATGTTAGTAGTGTTTTTAAGAAGGAGATCAATTCTTGCAATTATGTATGATCTTTTTCAAGTGCATTGTGATTGTAGTAGCAACAAAGTAATATTGGTCACCATCGCTCCTACTAATGGCCTTACATATCCTTGTTCATTGTGTTCATTTTGTTTTAATTCTACTGCACATTGTTGTTTCATTCCAAGTATGTATTCTTCACCAATTTTGGCACTTGAATATGGTGATCAAAGTCTCCCTTGATTTTTATTGCATTTTGATATTTGATCATTTGATTAATTGCCACTAATCGATCATGACTTTTTACATGTGATCTTCTAAAGCTATAGTGAGCTTTTGATCAACCTTTTTGTTTTTTTATGTTTGCTTAATCTCAATTTTCTATGTGTGATCCTCTAAAGCTATAGTGAGCTTTTGATCAACCTTTTTGTTTTTTTATGTTGCTTAATCTCAATTTTCTATGTGTGATCCTCTAAAGTTATAGTGAACTTTTGATCAACCCTTTTGTTTTTTGGTGTTTGTTCAATTATGATTTTTTGTGTGCAATCCTTTGGAGTTACAATGAACTTTCCATCAAGGCTCTTATTTTGATTGATCAAGCTTTCAACTTTGTTGTTCTTTGTATCCTTTTCCTTTTTGTAATACATTTGTTACAAGCCATTCTTTTGGTGTAGTTTTGATAGCTTGTTTTGCAAGCTCAAAACTTATTATTAAACAATTATGAAACGATTGAAAACTTGTCCATTGTTTGATGCTTCAATATCTTCTCTAGAAGATGCATGGTTTGTTTTATAGTGTATGCAAATCATTTAAATTTTGCACCAATATTAGATATCATGTTTATATGGAATATTAAAAAGTATAAAACTCAAAGATTAAATCAAGGGTTGATCTACAAACCTACAAGCTCAGTTTTTTATGGCACAATATGATGAATAAGGTGGATTAAACATTTAAAAAAACCCTTGACGAGGTGGTGTGCCTATATATCTAGTACATGAATTCAAACTTATTTTTTCCTTCCAAATGTTTTTCATTTCCAACTTTGTGCCTCTTTTTTACTCCAACCCATAGACTTGGGTTTTGACGTTTCATTAGAATTTCATTTTTACAGTTTTGTTGGTGTTTTCTTGAAGCTTTTCCATTTGTTTTTTTAAGTTCTTATTATTACATATTGTACAAATTCAATGTTGAATTTTTTTCTTGAGTTGTTGAAGTTTGTTCCTTTTAGTTTTATATAAATTTTTAGATCTAGTTTTTCAACTCATGTTGAAGTTTCTTTTTAAGTTGACAAATGATTGAACATTGTTGTTGCCCCACAATTTTTGAAATGAGAAGTTTTGCTCCCTTGAATTTGGATGTAATTTTTAGGTTTGATTTTTCATCACTGACAAAAATTTGCAACCCAATATTATTGTTACCCCACATTTTTGAGGTCATAAGTTTTACTCCTTTGAGTTTTGCTATAATTTTTAAGTTTGATTTTTCACCACTTACAAAAGTATGCAACCCAACATTATTGTTGCCCCATATTTTTAATGTCGCATTTGTTCCCTAGAATTCTAATGTAATTTTTGGTTTGATTTTTAACCATGTACAAAACTATGCAACCCAACATTATTGATGCCCCACAATTTTGAGGTCACAAATTTTTCTTCTGATGTAATTTTTAGTTTTGGATTTGCATCACATACAAAGTTATGTTGCCCAACATTGTTCTTGCCCCACATCTGTTGAAGTGACAAATTTTGCTTCTTTAAATTATGATGTAATCACTACTAGAATTCACAATTTATCAAACTATACAACTTGACTAAATGATCTTTTTTGACCTTAAACATATCCATTTTGACTGGAAGCTCAAATGTTGAATGACATTTGTAATTTTTGATTAATCAATTTGACCAAGATGACCTATTCAACCAAGTGTCAAATCAAACATTTAGTCGTAATGTATTTAAAAATGAATATCCCAATCAAAATGACATTTGATTTGGTCAAAAGTGACAAAGGGTACCTATATTATGTAAGTACCGTAAAGGTTTCGTTGGTCAAAATGGCACCTGGCCTAGTTTTTTTTTAAAAATTGTTTATACTAACTAGGTGCCTTATGTCTTGTCAATGTTAATAATGTATGTTTCATAATTTTGGTTTAATACCAAATATGGTTTTGAACAAACATTTTTAATGTTTATTTTGGTATATACTAAAAAAATTTATCTTTAATATTTTTTTGATATTATTAAAATTAAAATTTCAATCTTGAACTTTTTATAATTAATTACTAGTTAATATTTTAAATCTATCACCTATAAAGTAATGTATCATAACCTTTAGTATGTCAATTAGTAACAATATGACATATTACATTATTATGTAAACCAAAGTTTATTTAATCAATTTGTTGTTTATATTATTTATTTGGACAAATGTTATAAACATCATTTTCAAAATCTTCAATTGATGTGATGTTAAAGCTTTTAGAATTTGAATTGATGATTTGAATTAATTATAATTAGTATGGCTATTTACTAATGAATACTTTTGAAAGTATTAGTTACAATAGTTTTTTTCTATACTTAATTACATAAGTTTACAAAGTTTATTTCTGAAATTATTTAATAATAATTTATATTAACATTTTGTAGTTATTAAATCACAAATTTTTGAAAATAATTTAATTATTATTTGATAAATTTTTTTCTGGATTTTCGAAAATTATTTAATCACACAAATTTACTGTAATTATATATTTTTAAAAATAATCTAACCACCATTATGTTTTGTAATTCAATTATCGTTAATTTATTTAATTATTTAGCTGTATTAGTCTTTTGAAATTATGTCCTTATAATTATTTTTATGATTATTTAATTTCCCTAATATTCTAAATTAATTAACTATGATAAGTTTTTAATATAATTACATTAATTTCTAAGAATTATTTCATTACTTAAGTAAGGTAAAATTATGAAATTATTTAGTTACAATATTGTCTTGAAATTAATTAAACATGAGAAAATTTTGAAAATTTTAATTAAAATTTTGTTTAAAATATTTACTTATATTATTTTCTGAAATAAAAAAATATTTTTATTTTTATTTCCATTTTAACTATATATTTCAAATATATATTTAGGTTTAATCATTTTGAAATTATAATAAAATTTGAAATTATTAAATTACACAAATATTTGAACGTATTGAATGACAATAATTTTTTATAACTTTCTAAATATACTGAAATATTGAAACACAAAATTTCTCTATAATTGAATTTACATAATATTGAAATATTAAAAATAGATTGAAATAAATAATTAAAGCTAATTTTTGTAGCAATTATGAGTTTTATTATTATTAGTATTATGAAACTTATAATATACATACATCACAACATGTATTTTATATATATATATATATATATATCATCAATACATATAATACATGTTGAGATGTAACATGGTATCAACTTTGTGATTATTAATGACATGTTATTGAAGAAATGTATACGTATTCTACAAAGAATTAATATAAAATGATTGAAATATGAAAAAATTAAGTCATAAATTTTATTAATCGTTTTTTAAATTAAAAATATTAGTCCAAATTTTATTATAAAAAATACATATATACGTATACATAGTTACATGTCCAAAATATGGGATGAAATTTTGTGTTTGAATTATTATTAAACAATAACATTCAAACATATTTTTATAAAACGATTTGAAATTTTGGGTTTCCATTTATTACAAATGTACAAATTTATGAAAAAAATTCAAAATTCAAATTTCATTTGTTTCACTTGAGCAAAATATGAAAAGGAAATCACATTTCAAAGTTGATGATTTTTAACACAAATTGATAGAATGTCAAATAAGTTTAATATTTGGCTTCATGTGTAACAACATGAAAGTGGTGGTTGGGTGGGAAAGTTGTCGATTTACCATTTAAAAAACCAAGGTTCTAACATTGTTCCCAACAATTCAAGTGTTGACTGCCTCTTGACTTCTTGTTGACTTTTAAATGGGAGTTGACTGGTCAAAATATTTATAAATACATAAATATGTATATATACGAAATAAAATAAAAATTATTACTTTTGATACTCAATTTAAATTAATGAAATTGTTCAATTTGATCGACAGTCAAATATTCATAGGTCAAAATGACTAGTCAGAAATGCCACCCTAGGATTGGTCAAAAAAACCATCTTGGTCATGTTGGACATGTACAAAACAACATGTCCAAAATGATTGGACAACCTTTTTGGTGATTGCTCAAAATGGGTTTTTTAAAATTAATGTTCCTAGTCAAATAAACCATGAATTCTAGTATGAATTGTTAAGTCTAATTTTTCACCACGTACAAAGGTATGTAGCCCCAGATTGTTGTTGCCCCACATATTTTGAAATGACAAATTTTGTTTCCTTGAATTTTGATGTAATTGTTAGGTCTGATTTCTCACCATATACAAAAATATGAAGCCCAACAATGTTGTTATCTCGCATTTTTTGAAATGAATTTTTTCCCCCCTTGAGTTTTAATGTAATTTTTAAATTTGAATTTCATCTTTACAAAAGTATGCAACCCAACATTGTTGTTGTTATCAAGGTGGGAGTTGAATGCAAGTGGCAACATAATACAATAGTTGAGGATTAAGGCATGTATGCTATAGACCATTGACAATAGATAAGATTCATATGTCTTTGGTGGAAATAGTTTGGTTGAAGTGTCTGTAAAGTGTGGCACCTAAAAAGTGTGATAGAATAATTAATTGTTCTTTTTAGTTCACAAAGTTCTAATGAAACAAACAAATACAACAATGGCCATTGTTGAACATATTCCATAGGTCCCTATGTGGAAACCATTTTAAACCACCCAATATATAAAAAATTGGCATTCAAAACCCACTTGTAACACCACCATCTTAAACCACCCAAAATGCTAAATCGTGATTCAAAACCCACCCAAAGTGAAAAGTCCACCAATAAATCGACCAATAAATCCATTCAAAAAACAAATTAAATCCCACCAATAAACCATTTAAGAAACCATCGAAAACTAACCCATAATATCATTAATAAAAGTACTTAGGAAACCATCTAAAC
>Ga0116229_10004600_pt1 | contig 22618 bp, 11 predicted proteins | sample S1TSphgellanicum_3_FD_87313 | JGI IMG/M metagenome (GOLD analysis project Ga0116229, IMG submission 87313) | Host-associated microbial communities from peat moss isolated from Minnesota, USA - S1T2_Fc - Sphagnum magellanicum MG | ecosystem: Host-associated > Plants > Peat moss > Unclassified...
AAAAAAAATTTTTTTTTTTTTTTTTTTTTTTTTTGCTTTGGACCCCTCCTATTTTCAAACTTCATAACTTTTATATTTTCTTATTCATTTTAAATGATTTTAAATGTTATAGGAATGCCATTTAAAATTTTACAAATAATCTTTGAAGTTTGATAACATTATAACAATATATAAGAATTTTTTTGGGTGTTTGGTAACTAGCTTTTGTAGCATTTGGGGGTTTGTTTTCTTGAGTTTTTGACCTTTTTTACTTTGGGGGGTTGTAATTTTTCAACTCTATTTAGTTTTTGATGATTTTTATTGCATTAGACGCACTAATAAGATGGGTTCAAGTTTTGTTTGAACATAAAAACAATGGAGCCTTCCCCTTTGATCTGGTCTACTCTAAATGTTTAAATGTTATAGTTGCAACTCAATTACATCTTAATTTGCAACTAATGAACAATTAAAAGATTTAATCCATATGTTTTATCTTCAAATCCCATGTTACAAACTATATTAAAAAGGTTTGTTTTCTTATGTTCTCACATTAAAATATAAATGCCATTTTGGGATGAGTTCAAAAAAGCTTAACCTAAAGGCAAAACATAAAATAATAAAATAAAATTTCATGGCTATTGTCTAGTTCACTTAGTCTTATGTTTTCCTACTTAAATAAGTAAGTAGGTTTTATTTTTCTACCTACCTATAGAGGTAGGTAGGTCCTAGGTAAATACATATATATGTAGGTTAAAAAACCTACCTACCTATGGTTATGTATGACCTACTTAATTACTAAAATAAATAAATATATTTATTTATTTATTCCCAAATTATTATTAATATGCCATGTGGAATTTTTTTATTTTGCCATGTGTCACAATTTAAAACCATCGCCAAGAATCATAATGGACGATGGATATCAATATTTTGAAAATAAATAAATTTTTATGTCCAAAAATCTTTATAGTGCCACATGTCAAAATTTAATAGATGGATGAAAATTAATGACATCAGCATGGCATCATGGGTGTAATTATAATAAAGTTGCATAGTAATTGAAAATGAATTGTTTTAACATAATTACAATTAAGTTGCAATGAGTTGCACCATATATATGGTGAGTTGCAACTCATGTAACTTGCCCATTAACATTCACAACATATAAATATAGGTAGTCGTAAGTGTCATTTGCAACTCAAAAATTAAGTTGCAAAGCTAGTTGCAAAACACCCTTTTTTTCATAGTGATTATATTTACCCAACTTAACAATGATGGTCAAGAGTTTGTGCTAGCATATGCCAAATATAGTTCCCATGAAGGTTCAATTCAAGGTTGGGGTACACAAAATGAATGTCTTGTCCCAAATTGACTCTCAAAACATTACTTTGGATGACCATTATATTTACAAAATAATTTATTTGGTAGATTTTTTTTATTCATTAGATACTCACATACTTTTTAATTAAATGGCGGATTTTTTTTGTGATTTGGATGATTAAAACATGTCCTTAAATGCCTTGAACAATAGTTTAGAAATCGTTCTTCACTATTTAGTTTTATAAAAAAAGAATCAACAAGAATAGCAATATTTTTTCAAATTGTTCCATATTTAAACCATGAATAAAATAAAATGTTATATATGATGGCATAAATTTTTAGTATGATAAATCACCACATTTTGTGGAGTTGATGTTAAATTTTAGATTTTTTCATAAAAACAGTTGTGTTAATAAGGACAATGAAATTAATTTTGTTAATTAAAAAATTACATTCCGAAGGTTTGGATTTGAGAAAGACATATGGGAGACATGGGTGCAAAAAAATGACATTAATTGACTTTTTAATATGGTTTTGGCACTCTAAATGAAGATATGGCATTTTAAAAATGTTTGTTTTCCTATATTCCTTTTTGGTTTATATTGAATAGGACATTCAAAATTTGTTCAATTGATTTGAATCATTTGTTATAACACTCATTGGTTGAAAGCGTAACATACATATCCTTTTTTCAAAACATTCATTTTGCTTTAAGAATTAAAACACATGACAAAAAGGTGTCATGGTTCCTATTGTGGTACCCCAATCATGAATGCACCATGAAGGAGAATACATTATGCAATTGTTTTGGGCTATTGCATCATTTCAATGTTCTTTTTCATGTAGCCCTTTCACTTTAGTTATTAGTCACCATCCACTCAAGTTTTTGATGGAATTAGATCAACTCACATGAAAGTTAGCTTAATGGGCATTTATGCTACATGAATATGATTTTCATATTGTTCGTAAGGTTAGTATAATTAGTTAGAATGTCGATGGTTTAAGTCAAAACCTAAGTTCTAATGAAAAAATATCATTGGGGTTCATTAGCATTGTGATATATATGGATTTGGAATGAGTTCTGAGATGACATGCCTCTACAAGGATTCATATGGTGTGAATTCTAAATCAAAAGGTGGTGGTGCCCTAGATATACATGATGATGATATCATTTCATATTTGCAACTAGTTGAAATTTTAATTAGATTAGCACCCAAGGAATGGGATTGTGTTGTGCATGGGGCGCAATGGTTCAAATGGGAAGGTAATTATTTCTTATGGGTGTGGACAAATGGACAAATACAATTTGTGCTTCATCTAGAACAATGTGAGAAGCTTATGAAACATGTTCATGAGGAGTTGCACATTGGAACTTTAAATTAGATGGGGGGGTTTGATGGATTTATAATTTGCTATAGGCACATAATTGGTGGTAAGAGATACTTTAGGTTCAATAATTTGTTTTTTGGTGTGTGGTGTGCAATCAAGTGTGAACATTATTTAATGCACCTACACCCCATTTGTAACCATTGCCCATCATGAGGCTTGGTTATTGGTGGTGTTTGGATTTTGCAAGCCCATTAAGTTTAATAGTGTAACATAAGCAACATGTTTTGGTTATAATCAAACATTTATCCAAGTGGTTAGAGTTGGTGCCATTATTAGATCATAGTAGTGAAAAAACAACATATGCATTTTTGAATGGGTATTCAGTAGGTTTGGGGTTCCAACCAAAATTTTCATTGACTCAAGTATAAATTATGTGAAAATTTTCAAGAATTGGGCATAAACATGGTAAAATATGCAAGTCAGTAACATTTGTTTTACTTTTTTGGAAAATACCCATAAGGCATGCTTTAATATATTGAATTCATGAATATTGTTTAAGTCAATGACCAACAATTATAAGTTTTTTAACTTCATTGCATAACATTGAAAAACCACATGTTTTAATATGCATTTAACTGCATTTTTTGAAATGCAAGTATTGGAAAGTATGTGTCATAGTTTTGCAAAATAAAATTACAAGTACATGAAAGTAAAACATCAATTATAATTGTTGTATTTTCAAGTTGATGAAGTCCTAATATGTATGAATATAGTTTCAACTTTTCATATTATGGTCATAATCTATCAAAGTGTTAATGTAAAAGTATGTTGGAAAATTTAAACAACCAACCAATTTAAGACATATTTTTCATCCACATTAAATATATATAAATTCTTCAAAATTTATGTTCAACTTACAATAAACTCAATGAAGAGCTCCATGATTTTAAAATGCAATTTAAATAGGTTTTTAATATCTTTTTGAATGTGAATATTGAAAAATGAATGTTTTTGAAATTAAAATTTTGAAGGACTATTTTTTGGTATACTTTATCATGCTTGGACCCAATTGTGTGAAAGAAACTAGTTAATTGTTACACAACTTCACAAGACCTTGAGGTAAATGGGTTAGTTGAACTAATGGTGTAGACAATGAATTGAGGTTTGGGAAAACATGGTTCTAAAAGGCCCATATTTGAGATTGGAACCTTAGTCTACCATGGTTAACTATGGGCTATAAGTTAATTGACAAGTTTCTTTTTCATAATTTTCATTATATTTTCCATTGTTTGGTTTCAACATCAACCTCAATTTGACAAGATGTGATGGTAGTAATCAATTTGAATGATCTTAATGTGCAAATTTAAACATGTAAAAAATGAGCTACCTTTTTCCAATGTGTTATGCCCATAACAATGGAGGATTTGGCAATTGCCCAATGTTGAGATGTGTTATGTCACTATTCATGGAGGTGGTTATTAGCCTCATATTTGTAAATTCAAGCTTATGTGTATTTGTAGCAGATAACATTAGCTATTTTGGATGCGCCTAAATAGGATGTGTTATTTTATATGTGTGAAAAGTTTTACCTTTTAAAATGTTATTGTTAAAGCGTTGAAATGAATAAACATGGAAATACACGTGTCTAATTGTGCACCTTAGTTAAAACCATTTGTCAATTGTAGAGGTAAATTCACATTATAATGGATTTTTACAGAAGTCATAGTGGCAAAAAAATTTAGGTTAGTTGAATTTTGTTGTATACAACTTAATGTAATTGCAAAAAAATTAGTAAAAATGAGGTGAAAAATTGAAACTCATATTTTAATAATCTGAATTTCAAAAGAATTACACCAAAAGGATCAATATTTAGTGAAAGGTGAACATTATAGTGGAAGGTACATAAATGTACGTTAATTCCAAAAAACTTGTGATTATGGATTTGTTTTCTTCTAGTGGAATTTAAAAACATGTGCACAACTTTGGGAGAAATTACACAGAACTTTGAAGGCTTATAACACTTAAGATGAAAAAATCAAATAGCAAAATGGCTTTCATTTAAAGAAATATTCAAATGAAAACTTTAAAATCATCAATTTCATAAAGTCCATTCAAATATTCAAATTGATTTTTCAAAACCAATATTTATAAATGTGTTTTTAGAAAGGTTTAAATTAGGGTGACTTGAACTTGGATATGGGAACAATTGTTAATTTCAACATCATTTAAATGTTTTTATTTGAAACTGAATTTCATTAGGTCCAAATGAATAAAGAATCTTGAAATAAAATTATTAAATAGTTTTTTGGTCCACCCTAATATGTTTTAAACTTTATATTTAGGGTCTCATCAACTTCATTAGCTTCTATTTCAAGATTATGAATTTCATCATGTTTTTTTTCCGTATATACATGGATCTAAACAATCTTCATCAACTAAATCATTGAAAAAAGGTTGAACAAGAAGAAATTAAAAATAGATGTTATGTTATCATCATAAAAGAAAAAATAAATAAATTGTATCTCCATTTCCACCATCACAAAAATTTTCATTATAGTCAATTTTTGGTTAGTAACAAATCCATTTACATAATAAGAAAAAGAGGAACAACATGAAAGAAATATGAATAGTCACATTGACATTAATGATGCAATATTTTGAACATAATCAACACTTCTAAAATTTGTCAAGAATCAACAAAAGCTCCACAAATATTTCAATAATAAACAAAATTTAAATTAAATTATAATGAAACAAATTAAAGATAGATTGACAAAATTTTGATGCCTATAAAAATGATTTCAAATAGTTAAAGTCATCTATTAACAACATATTTGTAAAAAAATCAAAATATGTAATACAAACAATGATTAACGAATGAAATGTATGTTATTGTAGTTCACAAGTTGAAATAACTTCACAACAAGCCAAAGATAGATGATTATCAATAATAAAAATTAGGCATGTAAATAAGATATTGAAGCATATTTCATTGCAAAAAAAAAACATCACAATAGAGGAAATCATTGTAGATGAAACAAATTTGCAAATAAAATTGTGATGCAGAAGATATTGACGCAAAAAATATTGTTGCTTAAAAGAGATCATTAAATAAAAAGTCACCACTTTGTGAAGATGATTGTTACCATGATAAAAATGAATCAAAATATATGAAAAATAATTATTCCAATGTTGAAGTTATATATATATATATATATATATAAAGTTGTTGTGCATTTAAAAAATCATTTCAATCATAGTTGGGGTACACAAAAGGAATGTCTCACCCCAAAATCACTCTTAGGACATTACTTTGAATGACTATTACATTTATGAAATAATTTGTTTGGTATATTTTCTTTTTTATTAGATATTCAAATATATTAAATTAAAATGGTGGTGATTTTTTATGATTTGGATGATTAAAACATGTCCTTAAATGCACTAAAAAATGGCTTAGGACCATGGCCACTACATAGTTATGGAAAAGGATTCAACTTGACTAGCAATATTTGTTCAAATTGCGCCATATTTTAACCACATATAAAATAAAATATGTTCTATATGATGGCATAATTTTTTAGTATGATAAATCATCAAATTTTGTGGAATTGATGTTAGAATCTTGGATTTTTTCATTAAAAAAATGCATTAATAAGGACAATCAAATATTTTGTTAATTAAAAATTTATATTCTTAAGGTTTGGAAAGAAGTATAGGAGACATGGGTGCAAAAAAAAAAAGATATTATTTGATGTTTTTAATAGGGTTTTGGGATTCTAAATGAAAGTATGTCGTTCTAGAATGTTTAAGTAATCATGCATTCCTTTTTGGTTTATACTTGAACAAGACATTCAAAATTTGTTCAATTGATTTGAATAATTCATTATAACACTTATTAGTTTAAAGCTTAAACATACATATCCCCTTTCATTGTTTAACATTTTAGAACATTCATTTTGCTAAGTCTTTAGTTTAGGATTTAGGACATACTAAAGACAAATGGGTGTCATGGTTCCTATTATTGTACCTGAACTGTGATTGCACCCATTAATCTAAATAATATTGTTGTATAAAATAGATTTGTTTAGAGAAAATGTTGCCATTGCAAAAATATCAACATTGCCAATTGTAAGTAAAATGCTTCAAATGAGAGGATCATTAAATGGAAAATTGTTACAATCCTGTTTGAACTAAGAACATTTCAAGCCATGTTTAGTATGTGACCTTACAAAATAATCCAAGTTTTACATACTTAATTGTTTCCAACCCCACCCACAACATTAAAATTCAAATTGCAAATAGGTGGGAAATGATTAATACATGCCCACTTGGACCAATCAAACTATTTCACAAATAAAAAAATGGAGTGATCAATAAATATGATTTGATTATGTTCATTATATTGTGTTAGGGCTTCTCTAAGGTTTTAAAAGTTTTGCATTTTTTCAAGGTCACATTTTAATGAATTTATTGAATTTGATTGTTGTGCCTCATTTAAGATTTTTAATGTAAGGTCACATATTGAATGTTAGTGGAGACTCTTTAACAATGAAGTTATATAATATCACCAATTGATGCACCCTTAGGATTGTTAAAGATTATCATTGGTACTTCCCAATCCCAATTTTAATAGCAAAATGCAAAATCCTATGACATGTTCTTTAATTATTCATAATTGAATAAAAGAGATGAAAATTTCAAGATGAGTAATATGAAGAGGTGATTCCTCAAATCAAACTCTTAGTCACATCAAAATACATAAATGAATTTCCAACAAGGATGGTTAGTGCAATTGGATCAATTTTGGTTCATGCACTAGCCACCAACAATTTCACAAAGACTCAATATGACCTAAACATGGAAGGAGCCACCAACAATTTCACAAAGACTCACTATGACCTAAACATGGAAGGAGGCACAACTCTCCTACTAGAATATTTTGTAGTGCATTGGCATAGCTACATCAAAATGAAAATTTCCCCAAAACTTTCAAAATCATTTTTCAAAATTGTGACTCATTTGTTGTTTCATAAATTTGGGTGCCCGTAACTTTAATAAAATCAAACATCTAAGTACATTGATTTGTATCCCTTGGAGAAAAGTTTCCAAGCAATATTAAACATCTGATTGGACATGATTTGGTCCCCCAATTGATGGGTTGAATTTTGTGAGCACATTACCTTGTAGTGTTCAACAAGAATTATCCAACAAGCTAAAAATCATTCAATTTCACAATATTTGGTCTAGGTTAAACTTTGTCCTAAAGGTCGCAAGATGTTACAAGAATTTCCACTTTGCACCAATTCCCAAATTGGAAATGCACACTTTGGAGTCATGGGAATTCCTCTTTTGCACTCATACACACGTCCCATTCACTTTTCAAAGTCATGTGTTTGAACCTTGTCCTGCCTTACCTTCATTCTTAACCCATTTGTTGTGTCTTGTTAAGGGATTGTTTTAAAGCGATTATACGGGGTGAGTACCCAGTATAGAAGGTTGAATAAAGACGTCAAATGTTAGTTAATGTTAGTGTTATTGTCACATTGATTGAAAATTGTCACTCAAAAGCTCTTAATTTTGGCCCTTTAGTTAATGACAAATATTTATGATGCCACATGCAAAGCTACCAATTTTAAACACCTAGTTAATGATGACATGTGAAGGTGGGTGTAGCTTTAAGTTTTGAAATGTACACATAAGTGGTGCATATGTTTTCTAGGGTAAAATAATCATGGTTGGAAAGGTTTTTATGATCTATTTTGCGCCTAGTAAAAAACAAAGCCCTACAAAAATAAAATAAAAAGATTTTTAACTTTAAAGCATCATAGAGCTCTAACACACAAACCAAAAGCACAAAAAAAATTGAATAACAAAGTGTGGCCTAAGTGTTTTATTTTATTTTTGGAGAATGAAGAAGAATGAAATTTTTTTCAAGATTCAATGGTTGTGGTGGTGCCACTTGAAACTTTATATTTTTTCTTTTAAAAACTTAAAATATTTAGGTGAAAATTAAGAACCGTACTATGTTAAATATTTAAATGCCTCATTAGGGTATCTTTCTTTTGAGGTTTAAATAAAAGGGCATGGTCTCAAATCTTTGTTTAGGGCAAATATCAACCTAGATATCATTGTAACTAATATTTGACGGTTTTCCTAATGAGAACTAACTTGAACTCCTAGTTGGTTTTCATTTCATTTTTGATACTTTCACATTGGTTTTTTTCCCCTTTCTTTTGTCAACACTTTCTCTATTATAGAGGAGGTATAACTAAGGGAGAGGCTTTTATCCCATATCTTTTGTTCATGCTTCCATTGTTGTAATCTATATAATTAAGTAGAAATATAAACTTATAAATAATGTTTTGGGGAATGTTTAGTGATTCATTATTAAACCCAACAAAATTGTTTTGGTTCGAATTATTGTCCCCTTAAAAAAAGCTTTAACACCCATCCCCATAAAAATAAAAGCTTGAGACCCATGGGCCAATCCTAGGGTTGAGTATAATTAACCTTGGCATTTCTTGGGTTAGGTTGGAGGTTTGAGACCTAGAAGTTGATATGTGATGGGTACAAAATATCAAAAGGGCCATACTAGAAGCAATTTTAGTTTGGATTGTAGATAGTTTTGTTTGGCTTAGGGTTCAACCTTTGGACGTATTTTAATATGTATTCATCTCATCATACGAAATTAATGGAAAAGTGCCTCTGAGACCAAATATTGTACACCCCAAGAATAGTGAGAGTGGTTTAATGTTAGAATCTTTTTAGCAATTTGGCTTGGGCTCAAAATATTTTTTAGGATTTTGGTTTATGATTAGAATATTTGAAAGACTTTGGTCTTTGGTTGAAATTTGACCCAAGGTTTAGTTTTTGAAACATAATTTAACCTATGGTTAGAATCTTAATTAATACTTTGGTTTAATGCTTAGGCCTGAGGTTAAAATAATTTTAACATGTAAGCTTTAAGGTTATAATGATTTTAATATTTGGACTTAAGCTCAGATATTTTTTAGGCCTAATGATATAATCTATTTGGGCTTAAGGGTTATAATCTATATAGGCCTAGGGTTAAAAGATTCTTATTATTTTGGTTTAGGCTTAAAATCTTTTTAATATTTTGATTTAAGGTTAAAAGCCTAAGGATTAATATCTTTATATAATTTTGGCTTAAGGTTTTAAGAAAATTAGCACTTTGGCTTGGGGTTAGAATCTTTTTAGCATTTGGGCCTAACACTTAGGCAAGGTTAGAATGTTTTTATTATTTTGGCTTAGGATTAAAATTTTCTTAGCACTGAGACTTACAATTAGATTTAAAAAAAGAGAGCTTTTTTTAAGGTTAAAATCTATTTCTAGGCCTAAAGTTGGATTCACACCAAAGGTCAGTAGGGAAATTTTTATTTAATTTAACCTTCTTTTGATTGGGGGGTTGCAATGACTAAAATATAAGGAGTGAACCAACCCCTAAGTTCTTCACACAAAAGGATAGATAAAATAGTATGATGGGTTTATTTAACTCGATGTTAAACTATTCACATTGAAGGTTTTCCAAACTATTTAAAAGGTTTGAGCAACTCGGCGAAACTTAGGATTTTTAGGGTATTTGGGCATTCTAAAGAATTCCTAGAAAACATTTTCCAAAATGTTAAATTTTTTTTTTTTGCTAGTTTGAGAATCTTTATGTTGCTTGATAAATTTTGGGCAGATTATAGAGGTTGAATATTTCTCATTTCTATTAAAAAAATTTGGAATTTGACAAATCTTGTGCTTAGAAAGATTCACGAGATTTTTTTTCCCAGGATGCTTGGAAACATTTCAGGCAATTTTGGAAATTTTAGCCAACCTTGGAAAGTTATAAAGTTGATTTTTTTCATTTCTACCCAGAAAAATTGGGAATTCTGGAAAAATCCTGATGCTTGAATTTTTGTTGGCATTTTGGGAAATGTTTTATCCTAGTGGATAATTATGGGCACCTTATGAATGTTGAAGAAAGTTTTTTATTTATGCCCAAACATTTGGGCACTCTGAAAATATCCTCATGTTTGAAATTTTTTGGGTAGTTTGAAAATTTTCTGCCTTATATTTTCGGGCAGATTATGAAGGCAATTTTTTTTTGGCTGCCCACCTCCCAGGTGTTGCTCTCTCATGTATGAAAGTGAATATGTTGGGTAGAACAACATTAGAAGAAGCTCTTGTGAACATGAAAACATATTTTAACCCTTTGAAATCAAGGGGGTCAAAACAACCTCCTTAATCCAACCTAAGATCAAGGTTTTTAACATGCCAAATGTGTCATGCCCCATAAGACAAATGTTTTGAACCTTAAGCCAAATGTCCCACACTTCTAAGCCCAATGTTTCACAACTTGAAGATGATGTCCTACCCCACCAAAGACAAATGTCTCAACCCTATAATACACATATATTGGCTTAATGTTAGACCTTATGCCAAGAGGGTTTATCTCAAGACAAAAATAATTTTGCATTTGCATATTGTCTTAGGGTTGAAATATTTTTTGGGCATATTGGTTTAAGGTTGAAATATATTTTTGAAATATAGCCTAAGGTTAGAATTTTTTTGACATCTTATATCATGAACATCACTTGTAGAAATGAAGAGTATTCTTACCTTAGGACTGAGAGGGATCAATCATATGCCAATTCAAGGAATGGGAGGGATCTTACATGTATAAAGAGATGTAGGACCCCTTACACTCATAAGATCCCTCCCACTCCTAATGAACAGGCATAAGGACATTTCCATGTGAAGTCTACATATGTTTAGGTTCAGAATAATTTTCCCCTCACACTATATGGTGGGTAAAGCTCATGGATTGGGGCCATTCACAAAATGTGGGGTCCAACTTGTTCTAGGCCTCTTGTTTTTTGGAAATGTTCCCAACCTTGGGAGCTTTTTTTTTTTTTTTTCCAATGTCTCATCAATTGCATAAATGAAGACTTGTTTATAGAACCTGTTCAAAAAGTGAAATCAACAAATAAAATTCCTCAATTAAAATCCGAGTTGAAATGTGGCCAAAACACTAAAAATAGATTTGAGATTTAAGAAAATGGCAGTTTTCTTTTTAAAAACAGAGAAAATGTGACCCATTTTTAATTTTGCACAAAATAAAGGCTGCCCACAGGGTTTAAGTCACACAAAACCTTGAGTTTCAGCATTTAGTACTGAGTTGCAGCATTTCATACTGAGATTTAATAAAATGTCCTTACTTTGCAGATACCACTGAGAGAGGGGATTGGGTGTGAAAGGAGGCCCAAAGACAGGGTGAAGACGGGGTTACTTTAGGGGTGACTCTAATGTGAAACCAAAAAAAAGGAAAGAATTCAAACCCCAAACACAAGGGGAGACAATGTGGACCAAAATAAAAGAGATAGAGAATCCAAACCCGAAACACAATGATGCACAACGTGGACAAAAAAGGAAGAAGAAGAGAGAATCCAAACCCCAAAAACCATGGGGACCCAAAAAATATGGACCAAGAGAAAGAAGAATCCAAACCCTAAACAAAATGGAAAACAAATAGGAGCCTAGCTCACATTGGTGGACCAAGAATTAACCCCAAAAAAAAAAAAACTAGAAACAATTTGGAAACAAGAAAAACCCTAACACGTGGCCATGCATTTAACCCAGACCAAAAGGGAAAGGAGAGACAAAATAGGTACTACACCATTGAAACGTGGTCACCTATGGGCCAAGCTGGTGGGTTCCTTTTGTACTTGTACTTTGCCTTTTCCTCACCACCCCCACTCACAAAAACTCCAAGCTCCGGATGATGTTCATGTGGCGCAAAACAGACCCCACATAGGAAACAAGCAATACATACATTTGCTTCCAAGTTCCTTTTGTGTTGCTTTTACCCAATCCTCCACTTTTGCACATTTGCTTCCTCCCTTATTATTATTCTTATTATTATTAGTGTTTGTATTATTCTAACTACATGACATAACTAAAAACCCAAAAAATGGGTACTTAGTAAATAAATAAGCCAAATAAATAGACGGTCCACAAAAAAAATTGGTTTGCCAATTTGCCACTAATGTGGCTAATGGGTAGAAACTAGAAATGCTTAGTAGGTACTATAATAATAACCCTAAGAGTGAAGCATGTCACTATTCACAACCCTAAATTTATTGGTGATGTGGCACCAATTTGACCAATGTAATGGGTGTTTTTAAAAAAGCCTACTATAAAACACCCCCAGAAAGAAGAAGAAGAGGAAGAATTTCACCTAGTTTTGTCCCAATTTGGGCCAATGCATTAAAAAACCCTATTAAGCAAATTTTCACTATTGCAAACGCTAAATTTGGTGCCGATTTGGTAGGTACCCAAATTTCGCGAAAAGCTTACCTGGTACAAAAACCCATTAATCAATTTTGACTATTGCAGAGCGCTAAATTTGGTGGCAATTTGTAGGTACCCAGATTTGGCGATTGGGGGGAGGGGGGGCAAAATAGGTAGTAAAAACCAAAAACGACTACAACCAAAAAAATAAAACCCTAGGTAAATTAAGTTAACCCAGTTAAACCCGGTTCCACAATCCACAGTCGCTAAATTATGGGCCGCCAAATTTGGCCAAGGAAGGGGGGGGGGGGCTTTTGTCTCCAACTAAACTAAACCCCTGTCTGTCCGAAAGACACTAACTAACTATATTTAGTTAGTTTGAGGTGATGATTAGTAATGAATGTGGGTAAGTTTTAGGCTCCTCTGTCTTTTACGTACAGCTCGTCTTTCGGGATTTCTGCTGCCCGTGGCCTTCGGCTTCACCACTCCGCCGCCGCTCCCTTTGATCCCTTTGTTTGCTGTACGCGTGTGTGTGGATCGTCGTCGTCGTCGTCGTCGTTGCAGACTTGCGCTTCTGTGCGTGGGTCGGCCGTGGAGCTTTTAGGCGCCATCGTCGCATTCTGTGCGCTCCTGTGTCTGAAGTCATTCGGGGACTTTTCGTGCTTCAACGGCTTCCAACAAGAATCTGTATCTCTTCTTCTCTGTGAAGCATCGGTGTATAAAGAAAATTCAAAAGAAACACTTGTGAGACTACCTGCTGTTCGTCTAGTCGAATCTTTGTTCGCGCTTCTTCGGGCTCAAGAACAATCTGTATCTCTTCTTCCCTGTGTGAAGCATCGGTGGAAAAAAAGAAACAAAAAGAAGCTCCTGTGAGTACCTACTGTTGTGTCTGCTTTGTGAACTTTCTCTTTCTCTTTCGTTTTTAGCTCCCATTTTCGGGGCGGGTATTGTGATTGAAGTTGCTAAATTTCGAGGAATGCGTGCTTGTTCTTCTGATTTTTGGTCTTCTTGTTTTTTTGTTTGTTTTCTTGCTTGTTTTTTCCCGGCTGTTTGCATTTCTGAACTTCATGTGCCGTCAGTGTTCTTGAACTTTCTTCTTGCCTTGATTTCTGTTTCTTTCAGGAGACGAAGAGAGGTTGTAGAAAGGCTCTGTTTCTCCTCTGCTGCTGGGGTATCTTTCTGTATAGACCGAGCTGTTGTCGAGATTTGGATTCTAAACCCGGTGATATATGGATCTGCGTTCTCAGTTTCGCTGTGGCCAGTTATTGTCGCTTTGAGAAGAACCTTGAAGAAGAGGCAAGCAGTAGGGACGCGAACTCCAACGACTTGTTGTTGAGCAATCTTATTACTATCTGAGGAATAGGACGGCGAGAACAAATGGAAAGAACCTAATGGCGTTTCTCGGAGAAACGTAGTCGCAGCTTGTCGGTAACCGGCGATTCGGATTTCTCTGTAGACAAGAAGGAGCAGCAATGTCGGTCGGAACAATGGCAGCCAGTCTCATAGCAAACGTCCCTCGCCTGGAATGTTGTGCGAAGAAGCTGTCATTCCCTTGCTCCAGTAGGCTGGATTCTAGTCAGACTAATCTGCCTTCAACCAGTGGCAGTGTCTCTCATCACTCCAGCAGGCCGCGCCGGACTGGCAACCGATCTGAGCGTGTGAGACGGGTTGAATACTTTCTCCATGTTGCAGAGGACTGCTGTAAATGTAAGCCAACGCTCGCTCAACTGCCGCTTGTGTGCTCATGTTTTCCATGAAGTTCATTTTGTCGTCTTGAAAAGTTTGATAGTCCTCTGTATGCTGCCAAGTTTTCTGAAGTAACCTGGATTTGCTCAGCAGCTGCCATTATGTGTGTTCTTTTGGTAGCAGATAGTAGGATACAGTCTCTACTGCTTCACCATGTCAAGGATCAAGGAAGAAGTGCCAGAAGACCAGGAGGGTTGTTGAGACAAGAGACTTTGGCATCCTTTTTTCAGGACAATGATGCTTTCAGGTCAATGCTACTCAGAAGTTCTGTGCATTTCTCACATATGCCTCCTCAGACTGAATTATCATGGAAGGTGGGAAAAAAATCAGAAAGAAGGCACCACCTGGTTTTGTGCATGGCACGGGAAATGGGAAGGGTTGGCATATACAAGCGAGAAGGCAATGTTTCATTAGCGTCGTTTGGCATCAAATTCAAGAAGGACAAAAATGGAAAGAAAGTTGATCTCACCAAGTCCTTATCACAAATGCTTCCTTATATTGTCACCGCGACTGCAGCCTCTGCCCTTATCCAGCCAGCATCATTTGCCTGGTGGGTCCTGTAATTTTGCAGTTAGAATAAATGTAACAAATCAGAGCTTGGATGTTACCAAAAAAAATTTCTAAATTTTTTTCCCACCTTATGAATATAAGTCTGATTGTCTCTTTTGGGTGGGAGTTATGTCTGCATATCAATCAAAATTTCAGGACTTCAAGGTTGGTTTTGGGTTTTGAAAGAAGTCAAGTTTGATGTATGGAATCTAATCTTGACATCTTGCAACTGCATCACAATTTTGGTACAATCAAGTTATGCATTTGCTGCAATTCCTTGTAGTCTAGGTTTACAGCTCCTCATGTAAGTAAATAGAAGGTTTTGAATCAATTGTGATGTCTAATGCAGGGTTCGTAAGGACTACTATGCTCCTGCACTTGGTGGAATTATGCTCTCAATTGGCATTCAACTGTCTGTCTCAGACTTTGCTATTGCATTCCGGAAGTAGGTTGCTTCTCCACCTGGTTTTTATCAATTGGGTGTTAGGTTATCTAGAATATTGATGAAAATTGCTTACCGTGCTGCACATCCACAGCTCTGAAGGAAGTTTTGCAATTTATTTGCAGTTCCATTTTGCAAGCTATTGTAATTCTCTCTTGTCAATTAGACTCTGTAGGAAGACAGGAAAGTAGATGCCTATCTTAAGAGTTGTGCTTGAAATTCTGCTCATGCAAGTTTCTCAGTAAAGAACTTGTCAAGTAAGAGTTGATGTTCTGCTGCAGACCACTTCCTGTCTTGGTTGGTTACATTGCACAATACATGGTGAAGCCTGTTCTTGGACTACTAGTGGCAAAAGCATTCAATGTCCCCTCTGCATTTGCAGCGGGATTGATCCTCACATCATGTGTAGCAGGAGCTCAACTGTCAAGTTATGCAGCATTTTTAAGTGAGGGTGATACCGCTCTTGCTATTATATTAACCAGCATCACCACAATCACATCTGTACTTGTTACTCCACTTTTGACACGCCTCTTCATTGGCTCTGTTGTTCCTGTGGATGTCATTGCGATGGGCCATTCTATCCTTCAGGTGAATTCTTTCACCCTTTCGCAATGACTATGAAGGGTGTCAGTTGGTGGTTCAAGTTGCTGCACCAATCATCACAATTAAATTAGTAAATTTATTCATGAGTACTTCTCAGTGTTTGTTTGTTCTTTAATATGTGAAGTTTTATTTGTGATGTTAACGACTCTGTACTTTTGTTTCATTCTCACAGTTCTGATTTTCCAAATGCCTTCTGTCGCAGGTGGTCATTTTTCCAATCATGTTAGGGTTGGCATTAAACACTTATGCCAAGGCCTTTGTCAACAAAGCACGACAATTTATGCCTTTGGTGGCTATGGTGTGCACTTCCTTGTGTATTGGAAGTCCCCTTGCTTTAAACAGGAGCCAGATTGTTTCAATTGAAGGCTTTAAGTTATTGTTCCCAGTCTTGGCATTCCATACAAGTGCCTTCATCCTTGGTTACTGGCTACCAAGGTTACCTTGGTGGAGGTTAGTCTCTTTTTGTGAATTCTTGCTCCTCACAGGTTGAGTTTAAGGTTGTGTCTGGTGGCTTTGAATGAACTAATATCCTTGTTGAGCACAATGGTTAATGACTTCACAAAAATACTTTAGAAAACACTTTTCCTTTTCTGTTAAGCATTGGCTGCAGTCTCATTTCAAATGTCTAATCTTGCATGGAGTTGCCATTCCTAACTGACATAGATTTGTTGCTTATTCTGGATGTAGGCAAGATGAGAAGGTGTCAAAAACAATCTCTCTTTGCACAGGCATGCAAAGCTCTACCCTCGCGATGCTCTTGGCAACACAATTTCTAGGTGGGAGTCATGCAGTACCTCCTGCATGCTCTGTGGTGGTCATGGCAGTTATGGGGCTCTCACTTGGGTCTTTCTGGGGCAAGGGAAACCGAGTGCGGGATTTAGGCAACAGTTTTTACACCTGTAATGAAGCATATACATAAATCTTTCACAGCACCAACAAAGCATACAATGAATTGGAAATATATGCCGCCTTTGTAACAAACCCCTTAACAGCTTCTAATGCTTGGCTGGGGCAAGTAAAAGCTAGTTTTTGATAGGCAGGTCCTCACAGCCAATGGAAGCATGATGAGCATTTTGTACATTCCGTGACTTGCACTAAATCTGCCAGATGTGTCATTCTGCATCTGCAATTAAATTATTCCTGAGTTCCTGGTACGAGGTTGTTTATTGTCAACAGATTGTGTAGGGTAAAGATTGAGATCGGGGCTATTCTGGGAATGAGTGCCCTCCCATACACACTAGAAATTTTTACCAGTTTTTTACAGACAGGTTTGATTTTTGTGGGCTTAATGCAGAGTGGGGTTGGAATGATGTCAACTTGAGTGCTAATTTGAGTGTTAATTTGAGTGGCAATTTGAGTTCTGCCTTGAGTGTAGGTGAGTGGGGTGTGAATGATGCCAACTTGAGTGTTAATGAGTGTTGTCAAGTGGTTACTGACAAGTCTGGGTTTTGGAAGATTTTATGGGACTTGCCTTGGCTCCTTTTATTTGAAAAGTTTTGTTTTCAACAGACTGGGAGAGGGTTTCAAAATGTTGTGAAAAATAATTTCTCCTGGGTTTCAAAGGGCTGGCTGGTTTTCAGATGTTTCATACTAGTCGGTTTTCAAAGGTGGTTCTCATTTAGTGATTATCTAAAGTTTTATTGTTTCACACACAATATTTTTTATTTAGAAAATTTAAAATTACAAAAAGGTAAAAAAAGAAGAAAAACATATAGAAACTTCCAACATTTTATATGTTCAACAGATCATCTTGTTCAAAAGAACCTTCAAAATTTTTTAATTAGAAAAAAAATTAAAGTATTTTTCAATCAATTCCAGCAAATTGGAAGGTGGTTTACAATTGATTCTAGGATCATTTGGTCACATTTTGTATCCAAAAATCAGTAATTTAAAATTGTTTGATGCAAATGTCAGTTTTTTAGGTTTGTAAGTATGATTGCTAAAGAAACAAACTTTTTAGTCTCCATCTTTGATTGTCCAATCTTTAGGATTTGATTGGTCGAAAAGTAATAATAGGAAATGTGGGTTCATGCTTTCCCCCACTATTGAAGAGGACATTTGATTTCCTTGGGGTTTACTTGTAATGTTTCAAAATCAATATTTTTTGATAACAAGTTCTTTTGTTGATTCACTTATGTTGGGAGTTTGTTAAAAATATCAAGATTAAAATTTACATTTGTTGTTTGATCTGCACATTTAACTACAGATTTTGCCATTGGATGTAAATAATGATAGCATTTCAAAAGGATAAGATATAATGATCGTCTATCATATTTTTCAACAATGTTTATACCTTCTTCACAACCAATAAAAAAAATACTAGACAAAAGCTTTTAAATCTAAGGTCTAGCATTAAACATAAAATGTTGTGAGATTTTCTTTTTTCATATCTTTAAAAAAAAAAAAAAAAGATTCAAGAACACCATAAACTTTTCTCTTGATATTGATAGCAAACAAAAACAATTCAAAAGCAATCCCATAATCATTTTCAATCAAATTAATTCGGGCAAGAGGGTTTGTAACTTCTTTGGTGCATTTTAAGCGCATGGTTATGGTAGATTGTAATGCATCAAACAATAACTAATATACTAAATTGGTTCAAAACATAGGCATTCATAATAAGAGAAAGATAAGTCACAAATGTTTAAAAAATGTGCTAAGTAAGAAGAGGTGGCACACTTCCATTGATTTTGATAGTATTTTGTTTGATGTAACAAAAGATATTAACATCCATGAATTGTAGGGCCTCTGAAAACAAAATGATTTTATTAACAAACCTACAACAAGAATTACACATGGAATGTTAATATCAATATCCAACAAGCATAATTGAATAATTAAAAAAAAACCTTAGATTGGAAATGTTCTTATAACTAATTAACACAATTAAATGAGGAAAAAAAGGAAAAAATGGTTTGTAAAATATTAAAAATTCATCTTGTTTTCATTGGAATATTCAATTTTCTTGGGAGAATGTTCAAATTTAAACATGTTTTGTTTCATTCCTATTTGCCCTTCCCAAACTTTTAAAGCCAAGTTATACACTTTTGCAAATTTGACGAGGTAGACTTGATGGAAATAAATTTAAAGGCTTTTGCAAACCTTTTCATTAGTTGTAGCATATTTGACAGCTTTGGAAAAAACATGGTGAAAACAAGTACCTTAAATTTTTTTCATCCAAACTTAAAACTTAACATTTCATAATTGATTTCAAGGCAATTGTCATTTCATTCAAATTTGACCTTTTATCTTTGACATATGTAATGATTTCTTCTCAATCTATATTGATCAAATAATTTTGTCAGATTATTAGTAAAAGTTCCACTAGTAGTTTCTATTGTTTCAAATAAACCAATAGTCATTTATTTAGGATGCCAATCATATTTCAAGAAGCTAATGACAAAAGAAAACATATCATGTGCCCCCTTGGACATCCATAAGTCAAAATTTCTTGTTTGATATAAAATTTGCCAATTTTGGTAAAACATAAATTTGTTTTGTCTTCTCCATCAAATTAAGTAATATTTTATGATTTTCTTTTTTTGGAAAGGAAATGTCACAACCCCACTTTGGGGCTAAGTGTGAGAATGCAACTCACACTCCCGAAAGTGGGAAAATGGAGTCCTCCGGGACTCCCGAAAACTCAGAACTCGATTTGAGGGGTCAAATCTCCTTGCATTTGAGTGTTCTTAGTTTCATTGAAAAGGGCTTGAAGCGTAGATGTCCAAAATGACCTCGCATGAGCCATTTGGACATCTGCAACCCAAGTTATGGGCAAAAGAAGGGCCGGGAGTCAAACTGGCAGTTTGACTCCCGACCACTATAAGTCAAGAATTGACCTCTTCCCGATGTTCGATTCTAGAGTGCAACATGGCGTTGGAAAGTTATCGAGGAGAGCTACAACATTGGTTCAAACCTCATCTTGATTGGATTCTGAAGTCGGGAGTTATGAGCTCCCAAAGTCCCGGGATTCTAACCCGGGACAATTTCGGGACTCCAACTTGGGAGTCCCGGGAAAAAGTGCCATTTGGATGTAGCCTCGGTGGAGAGCTGCAGAGAATACTATATGGGGGAAGGTGGTGGGTTCCCTCGAGTCCAGGCCATGGTGATTCTTGTGTGTCAAAGTGCCCGTGGTTTGTCCCAACACCCAAGGGTGTTCTCGAATGCTAACTAACCCTTTGTGGTTGGTTTTTTTTGGATGCAGATTCAAGCTTGATAATCTAGTCCTTCTTCCTAGTCTAATCCTGGGACTTCTAGCACGCCCCTCTACCCCCTTTTAGTGCTGGAAGTCGGGAGCGGCCCCCAAGTTCCAACTTTCCGCAACTCTACATAGTTGGACCCTCAAGTGGGTTCAACAAGGGGCTTAAGAGTGCGTTAGGAAGATAACTCAACACAAATGTAAAACAAAACATTTGAAATAAACACTTTTCATAAATTGTAATGGCAATTGATTTTTCACAATTGAAAGGCCAAAGTCTTGCAAAATATCTTCTTGTTATTCATCATCCTTTTTGAAAGGATTTTTGACAACATAGAACTTAGATATTGCACTACCTGACATATTAGACCTTTTCTTTGATAGTTTTTTTTCAAGACTCCCTCTTATTAGATGATAAACCTTCTCTTCAATTTTTTTGACAATTAAAGTATGATCATTGAAAAAAAGGAAGAAAAGAAAACAAAAAAATGACTTAAAGAAATAAACTAAAGAGAAAAAAAAATTAAAAATTTACCTAAGGTTGATGATTGAAAAGGAAGTTACAAAGAAATCTTTTTTCACACTTGCACAAAAAAAGGCAGAAAATGTTAATATAAAAAGGAACCAAAGAATAATAGGAATGCGCAACAAGGAAGCAATGAAGAGCACTAGGAGGTCAAAGAAGTACTTAATCAACAAGGAGGTGATGAAACTAGGAATGCACAACAAGGAGGTGTTGAGGATTAGTAGGAGCACACAACAAGGAGGAACTAAAAATCACTAGAAGTGCATAACAAATAGGCACCATAGAACATTAGGAATGCATAGCAAGGAGTTGTTGAAAATCACTAAGAGCCCACACCAAAGAGGCATAAAAAAACATTAGGATCACATAGCAAGGAAACATTGTAAAACACCATGAGCACACAACAAAAAAATGATGGAAAACACTAGGAACACATAAGGAAGTGTTGAAGAATATTAAGAACACACAACAAGGAGATGTTGAAGAACATCAAGAACACACAATAAGGAGGTTGTGAAGAACATTAGGAGTGCACAACAAGAAGGTGTTGAAAAATATTAAGAGCACACAAGAAATAGGTGTCATAGAACACCACAAGCATATAACAAGGAAACGATGCACAACAAGGAAATTACTAAGCTTGATTAATTAGCCCTCATTAACCAAAAAGAAAAGTTCACTAAGGATGCACATTAAGCAACCTTTTTATTTTATTGAAAAAAGAAAAATGAAGAGAAAATGTCATGACGTGTAGTGTCGTGACGAACGGTGTCGTAAGGGTGTAAATCTGTAGTAAATTCTACTAAACAAAAAGACTAAAGCCAATCAAAAGTATAAATCAATCAACCAAAAAGAGATGCACGCACACACATATATACAATGCATAAGAGGCGGTTGAGATGAAATTTTCATGTATCCCCCCCCAGATTTGAGCCAGGAAAAGTGTGGCATGGTCTGAGTAGGAATCAAGGTGTTGTAGGAGAACATGATGAATAGTACCCATTACCGGTGGGAACTTGAGTGAGCTTTGGCTTGAGGCAGAAGAGATGGTATCCATCATTACAGTTATCACAAAGCAACATCTGATCAGCATCGTTTGTCCTTTGACATACCTGACATGGATAATTAAGTGGAGGAATCCAAGTCGACGTAATGATGGTAGGATCCAAGTTCGGCAGGTGGCAGGGTGCACAATTTTTGGAATGATCCTGAATTATGCGTCTGTCAGCTCCTTGCAACTCCAACACACGTGAAGGCCTGATCACCTTAATTCTCAAGATAGTGCGGCCGAAAGAAGTGTTTAGAGTATCATTGGGTTGTTGTTGGAGATACACAAAATCACTAACATCAAATTGTCTCACCTTAGGTTTGTAACTCCCACTTCATGTGTGTGCATATCATAAGGTGTTTCGATGCTATGCAATGGATAGGTTTTCCATGGCTGTGGGCATAACCCTCTTGAATAGAGCAGCCCTTTCTGCAATGACCCTAGCCCAAGTGGCTGGGGAGTCCAAGTCCACAACTTGGTCCATTTGAGCAACAATGGAAGAGGGTGGAATGGGATGTTTCCCAAAAAATAAAAAGTAAGGAAAGAAATGAGACAAAGAAGCGTGTTTGGACATCCTGT
>Ga0116229_10004601_pt1 | contig 22618 bp, 18 predicted proteins | sample S1TSphgellanicum_3_FD_87313 | JGI IMG/M metagenome (GOLD analysis project Ga0116229, IMG submission 87313) | Host-associated microbial communities from peat moss isolated from Minnesota, USA - S1T2_Fc - Sphagnum magellanicum MG | ecosystem: Host-associated > Plants > Peat moss > Unclassified...
AAAAACAAAAAAACAAAGGTCCACGCAGTGCCTGGAAACTGCCCGGACAGACAGACAGACAGACACACTTGTAGATTTAATATATAAGATGGAATGAAGGTTGTGGGAGTGTGGTGCATTGTAAAAACATGTTTTTTTCATGATGTTTACAAGGTATAAAATAGGGCGACAATAACTTGGTTAGGGGGTTTTATTTGGATTGTCAAAGTTGTAGTTTTTTTTGAATGGTAGATGAATTTAAAATGTAAAATCATATTTTCACATTATCATTTTCAATTTTTAATTATTCATGTTGCAATATAATTTATTGATAATCATATGAAAAATTGTAAACGATTTTTAAAAAAGAAAATGGACTCATAGTGAACTTTTGAATTGATGACATTCTTTTAGTCACAAAGTAAAGCAATGGAGGGTAAATCAAAATAAAATTTCCATAGTAGAGTAAAATGTTTTTGAAAAAAATTGGACATCAATAAATTAGGTGTTTAAAAATAAGATGCATTTCATTATAAAAGATTTTTAAAAAAAAATAATTGTGTTATTAAGTCTTATTAGTTCATTTTTCATTTAAAACTTTGTTTTTCATCACAAACTTAATGGGTCACAACTTGATAATAATAGTCGTGCAAAATCATTTTCATAGGTTTGTATGGAATAAACATGAATATCATTCATCTAGTTATGTTGTTTGAACCTTAATGTTGTGCGCATTGTTTAGACATGAATGTCATATGCCTATTTGAATTGTTTAAACACAAATGTTGCATGTCTATTCGTGTTGTTTACACATGAAAATTGTGCACACAATTTTTATGTTTAAAAACTGCATGACATTCGTGTTTAAACAATACAAACTTGTGAAATAACAAATTTCACACAAATTTAAAATGAACCCATGAAGCATGTAAATTTGTCATGTTTAGCCATGCACACACTTGGGTTACCCATGTTTTAAAATGGAAGCATGAAGAAATGTATACTGCATAAGTTGTTAATTATCAAAGTGCAAAATTTTTAGTTAGTGTTAAAAATGGATTCTCACAATGCCAAAAGTGAGTCACCTAACAATGTTTTCATCCAATAGTTGGTGTTTTTTTTTCATATTTAATTTTAATTAACCAAGTTGGGTAGAATATTGTTATTGTTTCAAATTTGGGTATGAACAATCATGGAAAGGGATAAGGAAAGAATTTTAAAGTTGTGATATGATTAAGTTATTGAACAATAAGGAATTCATAAATTTTTGGTTAAGTGATAATAGTGAAAAGGGTTGAAAATAAACAACCCATAATGAATTTGAATTACCTTTTAAGGATGTTCAAGTATGAAAATCTAAAAAGGTATGTGTGTTTTTATTTTTTGAATGTTTTGAACACATGGATCCTAATAATATATTAAAGTTCACAAAAAAATTGAAACAATTTGATGAACATTTGAAAAGGAAAAATGACTTTTAAAACATAAAAGCCACTTGTCCACATTTTTTTTAGTGCTTTACACATATAAAAAGACTTTTGAAACATGGTGAATTTTCATGAAAATTTTGTAGTTGCAACTTTGAAAATATAACATATTTCAAAACTTAAATTCCCAAAATTGGTTCATTTTTGTTCATTTTGAATTGATTTTTTTTTTATATTGAAAATAATGTGTTAATAATATGTTTAGATTTTTTTGTGCATGAAAAACTTGCAAACCTTGAAAAGAATTTTGAACGTTTACCTTGTATTGTTAAATAACATTTACACTTCCATATTTCCATCAACCTTACCCATTTTGCTTGCATAATGTGTTTTGTGAAAAGTGAGTGATGCTTGTGAATAATTTGTAAATGTTTATGCCCTCTTTCACATTCTATCAAAATTAAAAAGAATGTAATTGATTGGTTTTTTTAGCCTTGTGGTAATAAAACCTGAAAATGGAAACAAATTTTCAAGATGAGTGATGTGATCTGTTCATGAATGAAGATGAAATAAGAATAGAAGAAAGAACTAAAGGTCAAAAGTTTAAAGAGATTTCAAGTTTTCAATCAGAAAATGATTATATAATGTAATTAATTATGAAAAAATTGCAAGAACAAAGGTTAAAGTGGAAATCCCATGGCAAAATTTTTGCAACTTGAGGCATTTTTTGTGTCAATGATGAATCATTAGTTGATGTTAAGGTGTCATAAGATATGCATTGTATTGTGGTTATAGTAGACAAGTAGGTCATGTGATGTTGGAATATAAAATGAAGTTGAGGAAAGGTCTTGTTTCACATTTAAAAAATAATGGGATAACTACATTAAATAAACATGTGGATGCATACCATGGACTAAGTGTCAAAAGAATTGAGGAAGAAGTGAAAAACAACTTGAAAAGTCCATTGTAAAGACAACTTGCAAAGCAAAGGTCTACAATGGGTGCAAGTGCAATTTCCAATTTTTAAAGGGCCATAGATCCTTACAAAAAGGATAATGTGCACCAAAAGGATTTTGTGAAAAATTTGGGCTTGTTAATTGTCAAAAACCATTTGCCCATTCATTTTGTTGAAAGTATTTAGTTGAAGTGTTTAATAATGTAGTTATGCCTTTATGTTGTTTCTTTTCTAGAAAAACCTTTAGTAAGGAAATGTTACCAAACTTGATTGAGAATATAAAACAAGCATAAACTTGGCAAGAAGTTTATAAAAGCTCTTAAAACAATATTGTTAAGGCCATCACTTAGTAAGATACTAGGTGTTGTGTATCAAGTGCGAAAAGGAACAAAGGTGAAATACATGCCTTGTAACTTTTTAAATGACTAATAGTCAAGGACAATGATAGTTAAAATAGACTTTCATCTTTTTAAATGAAAGTACATGAAACAAACTTAGAAAAAATCTAACATTCAATGTTGTTAAACAAATACATCTTTAAGGAAAGATTCCATTTTAAAGTAGACTATAACCAATAAGAAGCAAATACAACTTCAAAAAAATAATTGCACATTCCCCATGGAAAAGATGACTTCCAAAATGTGTTTTCTACAAATTACTTCACAAAAAAAATCAACATACAATGAATCTCCACACTTTGACCTTGAGCATGAGTCCCAAGGTCCTAAGCATATCAGAGGTAGGATAAGAGTCACAAACATTAATCCCACCAAAATAAGATAAAAAGCCATAAAATCTTTTTAGAATTGATAAAAAATATTTTCATGTTTCTAGAAACCTAATTTAAACCCAAGTTAGATAACTAATTTATCAATTCTAAAAACACACACTCATTTTTACCTTTTTTTTTGGATAGAGAAGTATTTCCAATACAAAAGATTTTTGGTAAAAAAAGGTTTCAATAATTACAAGTTTCATCCAAAAATACCTAAAGTTTATTTTCGCCTTTAACATTATCCTCAATTTTAATTGAAATAATGTTTTTGTGATCTTTTGTCCCTAATAAAAAATTCAACTATTTTATTAAAAAAAAATCTATTTTACCATGGGAGAAGATTTAGTGGGGTTTGTAGCATTAAGGGCAATTTTGGTGATGTTAAGCTCGAGTCTATGACAATTTGTTCGATTTTGGTGGCATGAGGGACAATTTCAATGGAAGTTGGGTCAATTTTCATAGTTGCATCAACTATGTTAGGTATAGCCTAAGTACTTTTGATAACTCTTCCATAACACTAGATTCCATCTCCATGTTGGTTTCAATGTCTTTTTCACCTTTCAATTGGCTAATTAATCTTGACAGGGTGCATATTTGAGTTCACACAAATGAGGCACCATAGTCAAAAGTTGGTAACATGCAGTTGGGGAAGACTCATTGGTAAATTCCCAATTGGAATTTATACAACTCCTCATCTTTTTGGTAATTAGTGAAATCATTGTTCAACATTATTGTGATATACCCTTGTAGAGCTCCCATTATTTAACTTTGTTCTTCCTCACTTTCTACTGATAAATTAATGGTTCCACTTTCATTAAGGTGTTTTTAATTTTTAGAGCCTCAAATTTTACCATCTAGTGGTGATAAATGTTTGCCACCTTTGCCCTCCTTGCAAAAGTCTTCATCTCCTTTTCAAAGGGCCTCCAATTATGCCAAGATGATGGTGGGGTTAGTTGTCAAGTCCTGAATACTTTGTTGGAGGTCATTAATCTTTTCGATAGACTATTTTAAGTCCTTTTTTTGTTTCCTCACCCTTTCAAATAAAGAACGATTCTCCTTTTCCAACCTCAAAGGTTGTGCATACCAACTTGAGTTCTTTTTCAAGCATGTTGGCAAATGATTCCATCACTTTCCAATTGTTGTCCTTTTTCTAGTACTTCAACTCCAACTCATGCCTTTCTTCTTCTTCTATGGTTTCCAAAGTAATATTAATCATTAAAAGCTATTTTTGAATTGTTGATAGTTAATTTTAGTAATCCTCATTTTGAACTTGAGCCTCAATCAATTGGGATTATATTCCTTAATAGTTCTACATCTTTATATTGAAGCCTTGAATGGTGAATGCATCTTATTTGTTGTGGGCCTATTCTTTTTACAACTTTGTGAACATATTTGATTTTGAACCTTCAAAAAATTCTCCTTTGCTCTTGCCTTTTCAATAGTGGCAATGTCAAAAGCCTATTTCAATTTCCTTATTATCTAAACACAATTCCCAAAAAGTTGCAAGTGGTTTTCTAAACCCTTGAACGAAGCTACTTAGGTTAAATGAACATTTTGGGCCTATTGCTTAACCCTTATTGAAGCAAGAGTGGCAAACAAATGGGGATATATTAAAAATTAAGTTCCAATAGTTGTGTAATAAACATGCATGATGACCCCCATTATTTTTTAAACTTTTCACAATTGTAGTAAGGGGGAGGACATGCCGTTACATGTTATTGAAGTTCCAATGACCATGCAACAAGCATGTGTTTGCCAAGCAATGATGTTCAATTTTGTGGTTGTAATCATCCCAAGTTTTAACTCATGATCATTGGAAGTAAATTTGGTATCATGAATTTTAGTTGTTGACTTGATTATCCAACTTCCAAGGGTCTTTCCAATGGACTATCCACATCAATTAGGTCACCTTGGGAAGGCAAATCCATGCTCATGGTGTGCACCTCAAAATCAGATTTAGTTGGAACATTTTTCTTGTTATTTTTGTCTTTAATTCACAGTAACACATCTTGGGTTTTACAACTAGTTAATAAAATGACTATTGTCTTTTTTGACTACAATTGTAATTACAAGTTCATGTTAATGATTGTGTAGTTGTAAAATACATTATGGTGCCACATGGCATTATTGTTTTACAACTGTAGTTGATATCATGACTTGATGATTTTTACACAAATATCAAAATTTCAAAAATGTATTTTTAATCATCCAAAAGTAGGTAATAACAAAATTCCATCCATTTTTGCAACTTTTGGTGAATAATAATTTATGGTCATGTGATGCTAATGTTGCATGCCACATGGCAATGAGGTTGACTAGTAATTACAACACTTCATGATTTGTGACACTAACTTCACATCATGATTCATGTCATTGATTTGATAAATTCATTTCATTTATTAGTTAGTTGAAAATATTGTTGTCCTTTGTGATTAATAGTGACTTGGTCTTCCATGTGATAATGATATGACATGCCATTTGGCAACTAGGTCTCACAAATTTTCATGGCAATCCATGATTTTTGTGACATCATAAATTTTTGTGTGTTTTGAATTTTTGGCACCAATATTTGTCATGGCATGCCATATTTTTTTGTGTGCCATGAGGTTTTTAAAGTTAGGAATTTATTGTTAATTATAATTATGACTACAATATTAATAATCATTTTGAAAATGGTGACACATAACTTCTTGACTTTTTAACTACTTAACACACTAGTTTAGGTTAACATACCTATTAAGTTAACTTATGTATGTAGGTTACCTAATAAAAACTTATTTCGGAATATAGGTTATCTTATAAGTTATTTAACTAGACATAGTAAATTTACATCTAGTATGTTAAAATATACCTAAAATAGGTTACCCTACTAATAGGTTAACTTACGTAAATTTGCCTAGGTTCCTAATTTTAGGTTTTTTGTCAAATCAACCTAAGTAGCATCATTATAAGATATTTTATTAAGTTTGTAACCACCTCAAGTTTGTGCAACTAGATGCAACTATGATACGTCTAGATGCAACATAATTATTTGAGGTTTTGTTTTTAACCTAAGAATGCTTAGGTTAACCTATACTAGGTTAGTAAGTAATATAGGTTGACAAACTAGTTCATCTTAAGTCAACCTAGGGATGTTTAGGTTTATGCTAAGTTCGTAGGTAGTGGTAGGGTGGCCAGGGTTAATTCAAAGCTAAATTCTTTGAACTTTATAAGTTTGTGTTAAATGTAATTAATATAAAAAAATGTGGTAATGCAATGGATGAGGACTTGAACCCCAAAGTGAAGGTGAAGGGTTCAAGACCTCACTTTTGCAATCTATGATATTTAGGCCACTTGGGTTTAAGTTAGGTAGTTTAATTTAGGTTTCTTGGGTTAGGAATTCAATGTTTGTTTTTAATCTAGGCCACCTAACCTAGGTTAGGTAGCCTAGGTTGCCTAACATAGGTAGCTAGCCTAGCTAAATTGACTTTTGGTTAGGCAAGCTAGGCTAGGTTGCTTAGCTTAGTTACGTTAGGTTATGTTGACTTTTGGTTATGCTAGTTACAAGGGCTAAACTAGGTTGATTTTTGGTCATGTGCAATGACCCATAATGTGTTTATAGATTTTTGACACATGTCATTCATCCATCAAGGTGTCTTGTAACACTTAGTTGAATAAAATGACTAAGTTGAAATCACATACACTTTACACATCATACCAAGGTCATCAATGACATGGAATTTCAATATTAAGTCAAAATAAAAAAATCTTAATTGATAAGATGATTGGGTTTTGCAATTAAATGTCCTTTGCAAATAAATGGGCGAAACGACATGGGTTTAACAACTCATGAATGACTAATTGCATATGTCCTTTTTGACTAAGACGTAGTTGCAAAACCCAAGATGTGTTGTTTGATTTCGATATTTCCAAACTTTTGTTGAATGAAAATTGATGCGAGAGAAAGATGTTGATGATTTAAATCATTCCAAATTTTGGTTCCTTACTAGGATTGTTTTTCTTCAACTTGGTTGTTGTAAAAAAGTCTCATAATTTGGAATATAAATTACCAAAAATGATTTATGCCTAGTTCATTGGTATCTTTGGCAACCTTGCTAAGGCAACAAAGAACATGAACTTTTTGCTCACATAAGTTTCCTTACTCCCTTTGAATTAAATGGCTTAAATCAGGGTTGACATTTTGCTTATGTATTTTCCCTTCAATTTAGAAGTCTTCCACCTTTCCTTTTGCACCACAACATCTAAGGGGGCCGTTTGTAGACACAATTTGGATACATTTTGATTATTAAAAGCTTGCCCATTCCTGTTTGTGACAGACACAACATTTTGGCAATGGTGTCATTAGTAATGGTTACTTGAATATTATTCATTATCAATTTTTTGATCTTGGGGTTAAACCAAACTATTGATCATAGAAACTCCTTTACTAGAAGATAGATGGGACTAGTGAGGCCAAAAACACCTATCTATGTCACCCATGAAACTAGTTGCCCACCATTCAAACTTGTCCATTTTGGTGAAAATTAGCTTCCCTCTACCATAAAAGCTTACAACTATTCTTTTTATTTTTTGTTTCTCCAATTCTAATTCCTTTCTAATTCTCCTTTTATCCATTCCTTCTAGTTCTTCCACTTCCCTTTGTCATTAACTCTCCTTATATTTTGGCCAATTTTTTAGCCTTTGCTTTGCTAATACTACCCTTCATTTTTGTTTGGACAAAAAATAAACAAGTTACCAATTTCTGAAATTTTAATAGCAAGAATAAATAGGGAAAATGGAAAGTAAAAAATAGTAGAAAGGGTCCTCCTTTTATAGGCAATTGCTCGAGAGTGAATGGTGGGTTCAGATCAAGCAAAATGAGAAACATTGTGCAAAACATGGCATTGTTTCTTGGATACCAAATCTTATATCCAATGGCCATTGTGGCAATTCATAAGATACCACCTCAATGAACATGCATGTAATTGGATAATGGATGACAATATGTGATGGATGAAAAATTGTCAAGTTTTGGATTAAAATTGGATTCCAACTTTAAGATGGAAAACCCATGATAATGGTTAGTGATCTCCAACTCTTGGAAATTAATAGGTGATTGGGTTTTCTAAAATCTCTAGCTAATTCTAGTGTACTAGGATTGGTAGGTGGTTTTGGTGTTTTAAAATCTATAGGATATTCTAATGTTCTAGAATTGATAAATGATTCTAGCGTTTTCAAATTTGTAATCAATTCTAGTTTTGTGCCAATCTTAACCAAATGTTATAGTTGGAGTTCAATAGTATTTGCCTTTCGGAGAATTTTTGGTAGGGTTTTCTTTTGATGAAATTTTGGTAATATTTCCTTGTGGAAACCCATTTATCACACCTCTTCCCCCTTGCATTTGAGCTTCTAGTCATCTAGGAATTAAATTGTGAAATATATACGATTTTAATTGTTGACATTGACAAGGATAAGATTGGGGTCAAACTTGTCCATAGTGACCAACAAAGTAGTGGTGTTTGTTAAGAAATATTGAATTCAATATGGACTAGAACAACTTTTCTTAAATTTTCCTATGTGTTTTCTTTTGGCATTTGGAAACCATAACACATAATCTCCCATGGAAAAGGATTTGGTCTTGTAATGGTTTTGTGTTCAAAAAACATGATTTCATTGTCTTTTTCTTGTAATTTTAGTTCCTTCTTGCTTGGATTCTTCTAATTTTGCCAATTATGAGAGTTTTCTAGCTAATGCTTGGATTGATGAGGAATCCTTTGGAGTTTGGGAGTTGGTGGTGGATAACAAATATTTTGTAGGTTGCATCAAAGGATGAAGCCCATACACTAACTGAAATGGGGTATACAATGTTGCCACCTTGAAAGTTATTTTATAAAGATAAAAGGATGGTGTGTAGATGTTCACTTGAATTTGTCTTAATCTCATTCACTAATTTGGTTAATAACAATTCAATTACTTTGTTGGTAGAATTTGCTTGATTACTCACATGTGGGTAATGTGTGGTGCAACTGGTGTGTCTTAACAAAAGATGACTGGTTAGGAATTCAATGGTGTCATTGATGAAATGTGTGCCTTGGTCACTAACTAGGGTGAATGGACATCCAAACCTTGTCAAAATGAATTCATAAATGAATTGTGTTGTGATTGTTGATGTATTTGTTTTGAAGGTTTTGTCTCTCACCCATTTGGTAGCATAATCAATGATTACCAAAATGTAATTATTTTGGTGGTCTTGCTAATAAGCTTAATGGGCCCCATTAAGTCCAAATCCCACTTCATGAAAGGCTCAATCAACAAAATTGTGACCAATGTGGTCAGGTTAGTGATGGTTGAATTTCCTATATGCTTATAGTCATCACATGACTGGCAATGTTGCAAAACATCCTTTTGCAAGGTAGGCCACCAATAATTAGCATCTAGGATCTTTTTAGCAATAATGTTTGTAAAGAAATGTTTGCCTCCTACTCTGTGATGCATTCCCTACAACACAGTTGGGAGTTAGTCTTGGTGTAGGCACTCTTCAATTTGTATAACTAACATTGAATGAGGGAAAAAAACAACGCCTTCAACACCATTTTTTCTTTTATTCCTAAGAATACCTTATTGGAAAATTAATCCTAGATTTCTTGTAGCCAAATAGGCTATAGTAGGAACAAAGTGACATTTGCGGTTTGGTCTAGGATTCCTGAGTTTTTGGTGGCATCCAGTACTTAAGATAAAACATTTGCAATGGAATGAGAATGAGCTGGTTTAAAAACTACCAAAAAGTCATATTCCAAAAAGAGTAGCAACCATCTGGCTATTCTCTTAGATCTCTTGGATATCTGTGGTTTCTTATTAAATATAAGAGTGCCATATGATCAACATAAAAGACAAACCTATTGCCCAACATATAATACTTGAATTTATGCAAAGCATAATAAACCATGGTGAATGCTCAAATCCACTTCCAAGGAAGCGAACATACATAAACTAGATTTTTTGTTTTGTGAAGCAGAACATGTGTTCATCAGTGCAAAACATGAACCATGCAGTGCAACTGTGCAGAACCATGGCAGGTGCCTCACAAGAGTTCGATTGGGGGGAGGGGTGTATAGTGTGGCCTGTGTTATAATCCAAGACCTCTTCATCTGTCACAGACTTTGAATGCAGAATGAGTGAAATGCTCAACAGAGTTGTTCCAATCCTCTTTCTCTTGCATTCCACACAGAATTGAACATATAGGTAAAATTGAAGCTTTTGACCTGCTGTTAAGACTCGGAACACAAAAGAGCTGAAATCTGACTCGAAAGGATAGGATACAATTAGCCAACAAGAAATGCAGACCAGCCATGTGTTGATTTCTTCCAAATTGTTTTACTCACAATCTAATCACCTTAATTTAAACTGGTAAAGGCACTGCAACATTTCAGGGATGGAAAGAAAAGCGTAAGGAAGTGGAAGGAGAAAAACTAAAAGCTCAGAGAATGAAAACATAAGGAGAAAGAGAAAGCCCCCAAAGATTTGAACAGAGGGAAAAGAAAAGAAAGTAAATGGCCACAAATCCTAGCACACTTGTCTGTATCAGCAATGAAATACATTGTAGAAAGCTCAAATGCATATTGCTTGTTCAACACATTCTCAGCACCCCTGATGGTAAAGTATGCCAATCACAATCAACCCTCTTGGCTTTTGAGTTCTGGATGACCTGAAATGACAAACAGGTCAAAAAGGATTGTTTCCACATTAAAAAAAAAATCAACAGCTTCTTCTCCTTGCAATATACAATGTTGCAGACGTCAACATATATGTCTCATGTATTTAGCAAAGCAATGAATGGAGCATTGAAATGACGACCTGTACAAACAATGCTACTTCACAAAAAATGTTCTAGTGGTTAAGTCATAGAAAGCCATGTGAAAATACCACCACACAAATCATCCCAAATTTCTCTGTAACTTGGAAGTGGCAGATCTTTACAGAAGAAAAGAGAATTTTCTTTGAAGCAGAAAATTTGGCCTTGCTTCAGCACAAACCACCTTCGGCACAATGTCTTGATACACTCCCCTGTAGCTTGGAAAACAATGTTGCTCAAAAACGACTCCACATGACACCAAAACACACAAGAAAGAAAACTCTGTTAGATGGAAAGTACAGTGCAGCTAGTGTCCATGGAGTCAAGTTCACATCTGTCAAGGCAGAATGTGAAAGTGAAGAGAGAGCCACCGTGCCTCAAAAGCCAGCCCCAGTGCTCTGGTTTGTTCCAAAATTGCACCTGCCAAGAGTCCAATGGGAGGCCTCAGCTTCCTCCCTCCAATTCCTTGCCCTCTTTCCTTTTTCTTGAGGCATTATCCTCTTTGATCAGGCCTACAACTTCCTACAACACCCAAGCTCTTCATGAAGGAAGCCCTCAAACAAAACACGCACATCTCATCTTCCACAAGCTCCTCACAAACAAAACACAACACTTCTCATCATCTTCCACTGCTAGTTCACTCTTAAGGCTCAGGGGGATAGATGAAGCCACTGCTTATGAGCACCTTCTTCAAGGCTCAAAAAACTGTGACCATTTTCTGCTTCAGGCTAGGGAGATCAACATTTTGTTGGCACACACTACAACAGAGGAACCTCCAATGAATTGAAGCCAGCTTCACGATACTAGAAACCGAGGACCTCCAATCCTTCAGCCTTACTCTGAATTGGTGTTTGATTAATTTTGTCATTCAACCAATTTTCCCACTCAAATCTGCAATTGATGGCACTCCTCTCCTGTACCCTCAGTGTTTTGGGTTCCAGATTCACAACTGCTCTTTGATGAATGACATACAAACATTTTTCCCTGACAAGAATTGTTCCCTATGAAAGACCCAAGATGAGAGATGCAAGCATAAGGACCGCTGTTCTAAACTCTGGAAAAATACAGCAACGAAGCATCATGTAAACCCACAGTTTGGTAAATCTACCTGAGGTCCCAAACCTCATGAATCAGACAGAGGGCAGAAAAGCCAAGTTTACCATCTCTGATCAGAAATTAATGATGATGGGATACACATGCAGCTGGTAAAAATATTCTACCAAATGACTGGAGAGATTGTGCTCATCATAATCTCACCAAGATCGTGCTCTTCTCCATGTCACCAACATGCTGTGTTCCTAGTTGAGACCATAGCATGATGATTTCAAGAGTAAGCAATCTTTGAGCATCTTGGTGATCCATGAGAATTTTGATGCATAGAGGAAGAGTTCATCACCATGTTTGTTGCATAAATCAATTGCTGAAGATCAGTCAAGCACATGAAATTTGGGGATTCACTTATGCATTAATCTGCACTGTGCAGCAAACTTTTCAACAATTGAGGTTTGTGGTTGGATTCACAAATTCTTCACGGATTCTTGAAGGACTCTAGTGTGTAGACTCTTATCTGAGTTTGGATCTGACAGTAGAGCAATGGGAGAAGGAATAATGTAGGAGGAAGAGACAGACACTAAGAGAGAGGCAGAGAGGAAGGAGAAAAGCAGACAGGAATGAGAGGGGTTCAGAAGAGGAGCTCGCTCAGAATGGGATTAAATAGTAATCTCGGGATTAGTATCTAACAAGAACAGACAGGGAATGAACGATAGGGCAGGCTGGGAATCTAATCTAACATTCTTGTACCTAGGCTATTGCAATTGAGGTATTGCAAATTCTGTGGAAGTTCTGGTTCTTATGATGCACACTCCCATTCTTCCCATCAGAAGACTCTTGGAATGCAATCTGTTCTAGGAATCTCTAACATGTACATCCAGCAAGATCCAATTTGGAACAAGATTGCTTGCATCTGTCCTGCTTCAGCAATGACTTGCCTAGTTCCATGAAAGCCACAAATCCTTCTGCCATGAAAGTCACTCCATCAGTTGCACACAAAACTACACGTATGTGCCTGCACTTCAAAATAGAAACCTGGCACAAAAAACATTTTCAGAGAAGCTCAAGATTTTGACCTTCTTCCAAGATAGACTCTCTTCTAGTCTCCTGTTGAACTCCCTCTTTCTTGCAGTCTGAAATTGAGCAATCCTTGCCACTATCTATGAACACACACTACATGAAGCAATCAAACCCATTGAACAGATTCTCTAATTGGTTGATGTAGCTGCAAACCAGAATTTTTTCTGTTGATCCCTTTAACTTGCAAGCAAGAATCCCAAATCATTCCAGACCACGACAGCTAGTACATTTTCAATCCACATGAAATTCACAATAATCTCCCTCCTGCAATACCCAGATTGCTTTTAAAGATTAGGGTTTTATGTCAATCTGCGCTCTTTGTCTGTTGAGGAGCGTAAGTCTGTTGATTGGCCTTGAAGAAATTGAAATTGAAGCAGGGAACAGCTTGGTCATGTATATTGCAGGCAAATCTGAAGCTTGAGCAGGCACATGAGAGAGCTCTTTTGCTGCTGGATCCTTGAAGAAGAAGATTGCCAGGATTCCATTTAAGCTCGGATATTCCCAACAAGGTGACGCTTCAAAACAGGTATGACAACGTCTGGTGAACTGAGTTGTGGCAAATGACCTTCCGTCTGAAGAATTTCAACGATTGTGGGACCTCCAAGTGCGTGATGAAGGTGATCCGACACTATCACAGGGACTGCTAGATCCTTGTTGCTCTGCAGTATATGGCAAGGTACAATCACCTGCACCCAGTGGTCGTTAGTTTCATTGATTTTGCACTTGGGGTAGAATTGGTTTTTGCTGCTCTCAATAGATGCTCATATGCTTTGCACACTACATCGACACAAACAAAAGGACAGACTGCTCCTGAAGAAATTTGATAAGAGAGTTAGTACTTGTGGCAAAATGGAGCGCATATCAATCTGGAAGATTGTCTTGGCGACGTTAAATGCTATGTCTGGTCGAATGTTGAAGAGAGTTCTACCGAACTCCTGAACTGCTGTGGAATCTATGTCTGCCCCTACAGCCAAGGGTGCGAAGCCGGACACCCACGCCTTGAAGTTGGACTGCATTGCTTGAAAGAGCTGGCTCAGATCCTCTTGCTCAAATCCGCCGAAGTACCCTACGTCATTCAGATACCTATAAGATCATCACCACCATCACCACACACCACGCCAAGCTACAACAGTGATTCTTCTTCCCTTCTATGTACAACGTCATCCATAGCTGCAAGCCTCAAATCATCTACACATTTAATGGCGTGTCCCTTCTAGATTCTCTCCATGTGTGCCCAAAAAAAACACCAGTACTAAATTCAAGAGAAGAATTGGATCTCCACACACACACACTCTCTGTCTCTCTCCAAGTGTGCAAGCAAAACACCAATACTAAATTCAAGAGAAGAATTGGATCTCCACGCACACACTCTCTGTCTCTCTCCAAGTGTGCAAGCAAAACACCAATACTAAATTCAAGAGAAGCATTGGATCTCCACACACACACACCTGGGAGATGCCGACAACATGATGATTTTGGAGAAAAGGAACGGTCGCTCGATGGATGCAAGACAGCCGACCATACCAGAAACCGAGTGACCCACAAAGATGCAAGAGTCGACCTCAAGCTCGTCCAGGATGGTCAACAAATCATCGGCGTGACCATGCAGCGTGGAATATCTCAGGACGCTGAAATACTCCGGGTCGGTTGTCCCTGCGCCCATCATGTCATACAGAATCACACGATACTCCTCCACTAGGTGCGGCAACACATGCTTCCACACGGATTGATCGGTGCCGAATCCGTGACCCAACACCACAATCTCTTCGCCCGTGCCAACTACGCGTACATTGTGCGCATCCAGAAGCGTCGGAACTTCATAAGACATAGTGATAATCTCTCGTCCGCCCCCCCAAAAAAAAAGAATCGCAAACTGCCTTGCACGCGGCCTGAATGAAATCTTAGTATACAAACAAACGACTATTCTGCTTCAAATCTTTCCAGGTTCCAAATCTTGAAACCCAGCAGCAGCTCCTGATCTGCGACAAGATAAAACGCAAACTTCTTCATCAACTTTTCCACATACCACGCATGTGATTTCTAGCTCATTCTTCCGAAATTGTACATTGCCATTACTTTCTCATTTCCTTCAAAAGCTCTAGAAACCGACATACAAAAGACACACAATGAAGTTTTGAACGGAGATTCCACTCAAGCAGAGAGATCAAAGTGTAAACATTCATCTTCATAGCCAGGTCAAAGCTGTAAGCTCCACTTCACTCTCGAATCTCGAAATTACACGAACAAACCAAAAAAAGCACAGTCACGGCGGTGACGACCAACGCGCGCATCTCGCAACAACCAAAAAAAAAAAGAAAAAAAAAAAACACTACCTCTCAAAAACACTACAGTATTAAACTGGCAACAAAGACCGCAACCAAAAAGAAAAAACACCTTAGCCTTTACAAAACCAAACACCTGGGTCCTGGGAGACACACACACACACATCTCGAGAGAAAATTTTACTCTCTCCTGATCAATTTCTCCCCAAGAAACAAAACAAACTATTCAAAGGTCCTTGAAATTCATGAGTCGCAAGGAAAAAATCATCTGTAAAGGAATCACGAAGATTGAAATCAGCATCATGGTCATTTGATTACCACCAGCAACAAAGATGGGATCTTCTCGCAAGTGGCTGCAGGAATTGCGGCTTGTTGTTGTTGCTGCTGCTGCAGCACTGTGGCGCACGAGAGTAGCGAGAAGGATGGTTGCTATTTTCTACATGTACCCAAAAAAAGGGGGAGTTTTTGTTTTGTTTTTTTTAAAAACAATTTCTTTCTTGGCATTCTTTTTGCTAAATTCATGACTTGGGGCTGGGTGGGTACATTTCGTGGGGAGCAGCAAATTTTTTTGAGCCGGGGTTGGGGGGGGGGGGAACTCTAGACATCAGTGCTGGGCGGTTCTTAGAATGAGGGATAGATTTGGAAAATATACCCGGCGGTTCTCATCCTGGGTATATTCACTTGCTTGTCGGAACTCTCACAAAATTCACAGAATGGGTTTTGGTATACGACTGCGGTTCTCATCCTGGGTATATTCACTTGCTTGTCGGAACTCTCACAAAATTCACAGAATGGGTTTTGGTATACGACTGCGGTTCTCCAAAAATATATGAAAATGTCAAAGAACCAGCCAGGGAAAAGGCGGTTCTTTAGATGTTCCTTCCTGAAAACCGCCCATTTTTTAAGGCAATTTCAAAAAGTAATTAATTAGTGCCTAACCAGCCAGCTTAGGTACTACCATGCATGTTTTTGAAAGGTTGCTACATGTGGTAGCATTCTAACTTAATTGACCTATTTGCAAGCTCCAAATTATTCAAACCTTGTAACAACAGGTGTCCCAAAAATTCGAATATTAGGACCGGATATCACCATTCACATTTTTCCCAATATCACAAACTATGATATTCGAGGTGATATTCTAATTGTCACACATGGCAAAATTATGAGATTCAACAATGTAATTGATATTTAAATTTAAAAATCTGAATATCAAATATGTGAAATCCAAGCAAGATATCAGTTCACTGCTCCGATCCAAATACTAAGCAAGGGGCAATTAAGGTTTGGAGGAAAAAAAAAAAGAAAAAAAAAAAGACAATTTTTTTAACAATTATTACTACTTAGGAGTTAGGTTTGAAAAAAAGTAAAATAAATTGCAAATTGAGGTTCAAGGTGATTGTTCCCTCAAACCTTACATGTTGTGTTGTTGCTTTATAAGAGGGCCCATCTTTTTTTTGGCTCTTCTTGTGGTGTTCTTGTGTTGTTTTGTTTCATGGTTTGTTCAATAGTTTTTTTGCACTCCTCTTATTATGCCTCCCTTTTACATTTGGTGCTGCTATTGATGTGCCTTTCATGTTAATATTGTTGTTGTGTCTTCTCTTTGTGTTTCTTAGTGTTGCTGTTGTGTCCTTCTATGCTTTGCATTGTCACTTTCACCCTTGAGAGGTACATGCTCCCTTGTGCTTCATGTTGTTATTGTGTTCATGTCTTTCCTGTTTGTAACTTGTAATACCTTTTTTTCTTCTCATTTTGCAAGTCAAGGTTTGGAGCTTTTCTTGGCAATTCTTTGTTTTTGTTTGTTTTTTTATTTTTATGTTTTGTTTTATTGTTCTTGATGGTTGTATTAATTCAATTTTTTCTTTTTTTGTTTTCTTGTGTAAGTTTTGTAATAAATTCCTTTTGTGCATCATAACTATATTTTGTAGATCACTTTTGCTTGATGGTGAAAAGTGAATGGGTTTTATTTTTGTTTGTAAATGTTTGCATGTTTTTTTAAAGCTATCCATAGCAACATTACATTCCATATATCATTCCTTACAAAACATTTGTTTGCTTGAATTTTTCCACCTTTGGTCTCATTGAAAATTTGTGTGAAAAATAAAAAGGTCTAGTAGAAATATAAATACATTAATCCAAAATGGAGGATGTGAAACATTTTTTAATGAGGCTAAATTTGAAGATGAAGCAATGGAAGAAACTCAAGAAAATGCAAGTATGCAAACTCAAGGAAGCACAATTCCAAATAATACTGAAAAAAAACTAAGTAAAATTTGAAATTATTGCATTCTCAAAGAAAAAAATGAAAGTTGCATAATAAGTTGCCTTATGTTGATCTTTTTATGTGTGAAATTATGCAAAAGTTACACTTGATGCACTTCAAATCATGCATTGATCTTGTGTTGTTCTAGTCACATGTTTTCCTTAAACCCAAGAAGAAAATTAAGGGTTTAATATCTTATTATAAAACAAATGGAATAACATGTTTAAAAAAACATGTTGCAATTCATTCAATAATTTTCAAAAAAAATTGAGGAAAAAATCAACTTTTTAGTGAAAGGAAGTTTGGATAAACAACATGTGAAAAAAAAAATGTTTGGTTCATTCATTTCAAATTTTTTGATTTGAAAAACCCTTTCAAAAAGGATGATGTGCAACATAATGTTTTTTTTGGAGGGTCTTGTATTTTTGGTAATGAAAAATCATTTGCCTTTGCAATTCATGAGAATGTTTGGTTAAAGTGTTTGATTTTTCATTTGTATCCTTGATTTTAGTTCCTTTCATGAAATGTTTTTTCACATGATGTTTTGTCTACTTAGTGGAAAAAACCAAGCAAACATATGTTTTGCCTTTCCTTGAAGAGTGGTATTTTACCCTTGCTAGTTTTGATTTTTGGAAGTCCAAGGGTGCTACTATTCATGATTTTTTGCCTTTGTTACAATTATTTTGGGATTTAATTGAAAGAAAAGGTATTTAATTATGGGCTTATTTAAGGTTTTCAAAACCATAAGATAGGATTGGCAAAAGACTTGATTGATTTTTTGGATGAATATGGTTTTAAAAATAAAATTATAACACATGTTAAGAATGAGGGTTTAAACTTGAACACAATGACAAGTGCTTTCAAGTTTGTTATGAAATGTGAAGCTTTGGGCTTGGAGGAAAGTTTTCAAGGGACATGTTTTGGTCATGTTTTTTCCAAAGCTTACCAATATGCCACCAATGACGAAAAAGTTTGTATGGGCTTGAAATATATTTGTACAAAGTTTGCCCAAGAAAATGAATAGAAATGTGCATCATTAGGCCAAAATTTTGGTAAAAGAAAATAGGAATGGAATAAGGCTTGCATTGAAATTGATTTGAGATCAAGAAATTTAACATTTTAATGAAAATTGGGTCAATTTTGTTTTCATACATTGTGGTTTTTTGTTTTTATGTTTGTTTGTGGAAATTATGGCATGATCATTTTATTTATGATTAGTGAATTGTTCATTTAGGTTTACAAGTAAAACCATATTGTTCTAGGAAACATTATAATTCAAGCAACAATTATTATTTGTTACAATCACCAAACATTAGTGAAGATCATTGGTTGTGTGTGTCCACCTCTAACTTGAGATATATCCCAAATCATTATTAATATTCTTTTTTTGGTTGTGATTGTTTGTGTGTTAAACCAATCCTATGGGCATTGGTTACTTTTTCATGTGTTACATGTAGCAATTACCATGACCTTGAAATTGAAGGAAGAATTTTTAATTGCACCTTCTATGGATAATTTGATCGAGGATAGTTTTGGAGTGGCTTTGGAGTTGTATATGATTACTTTGAACATCAAAAAAGAAGGATGTGAGGTTTTATATGTTTTTTTTTCATTCTTAATGAAGTATAAAGAAAAGAACATTTGTAACATGTTTTTTTGAATGTTAGACCCAAGATTTAAGAATTTTTGATTGGTTTTTATTTATTGGTCAATCATAAAATGTTTCCATTTGTAAAAGATCATGATAGATGATCTTTGTTTCCAATGCTATTGAAATGCCACCATGTACCACACCTTGTGGTAAAATCTAAAATTGTGGCAAATCAAGATTTTTCTCTTGACATTTTAAAAATAACAGTTGGGACCAATGAGCCAACCAAGGAGATGGTGAATAGGAATTGAAAATGTTCAAATGGTACCAAGTTGATGCAAAGAACACTAAGTGTCTTTTGAAGTGGTGGGGAAAACATGAATATTTGTTTTCAATTGTTATTTTCCTTACCAATCGAATCCTTGGGATTATGAAATTTCAAATTCAAACTAAAAAGATTTTTTCCGTGGTTAGGATATTCTAATATTACAAATCATGATTTTTTAAAAGGTTCAAGTTGACTAATTTGTCATTTTTTACTATGGACATGTACATTTTGACTAAAGGCCAGGGGCTTGAATGACATGTGTTTGATTAATCAATTTAACTACAATGGTTTATTTAACTAGATACATATAGTCAAGTTGTACAACTTTAGTAAAAATGACCAATGGTTTTTAATCAAGTTGAACATTTAATCAAGATGGTCAATGATCTTTAGTCAAAATGATCAAGGGGTTTTAGTCAAGTTGAACATTTAATCAAGACGTTCAATGATTTTTAATCAAATGTGACATGGTCTACTACCTTATGTATCTACTTCTTATTTATTCATTGACCTATTTATTTAGCTAGTTACTTATTTATTACCCACCCACCCATTTACCTATTATTTACCTATGGATGTACGTACATATCTATCTACCTATATTTTTTCACCTATCAATTTACTTACCTACCTATATATTTTCACTTTCGTATAACCTACTTATTCAAATTTAACAATTGAATGTAGCCATTAGGTTTGGCCATTAAGTTTATCCAAAATTTAACCATTAGGTTTAATTAAAATTTAATCATTATGTTTAACCATTATGTTTAGTCTTTAAATTTAACACTAAGTTTAGTTTAAGTTGAATCACTGAATTTAACCATTAGGTATAACCACTAGGTATAACCTATGTTTAACCAAAATTTGATCATTATGTTTAGCCACTAGATTTAGTTAATAAGTTTAACCTAAGTTTAACCATTAGATTTATCAACTTAGTTTAACCACTACATTTGACCATTAGGTTTAATTAAAGTTTATTTATTTTGTTTAACCATTAAATCTAGCCACTAGGTTTAGCCAAAGTTTTGCCATGAAGTTTAGTCATTAAGTTTATTAATTAGGTTTAACCATTATGTTTAGCCATTAGATTTAATCATAAGGTTTAACCAATGTTAGCCACTATGTTTAGCCATTATATTAAACCATTAAGTTTAGCCACTTGATTTAACCATTATATTAAGCCATTAAGTTTAGCCACTAGGTTTAACCTTTTGATTTAACCATTTAGGTTCAATCACCTAAATTTAACCACTATGTTTAATAATGTGAAATAACATTAAAATAAAAAAATCGACAAAAAATGAACTCCTTTGATGGTGTAGTCCATTGGTTTATTATTGTGAAGGTTTGGGGTTCAATTCTTTATATTTGCAACCTATGTGCATGCTTAGAGGGTTAAAATAAATAGTTTATACTAAAGTAGCTTATTGAAGTTAGGTAGGCTACGCTAGCACATACCTACCTATTAACTTTTTAAATAATAATCCAAAAAATGATTTTAATTTAGGTATAAATTTGACCTAATCAAATGGTCCACTATCTATTAATCAAATAGACAAAGTAGGTAGGTCACAAATACCAATCAAAATGACGGGGTCCAAATTGACTACCTAATCACATTAGCAAGTCCAAATCCACTTGTTTAGATTGATAAGGTGGTTTTTTTTACACTTATCATTTTTGGTATTTTTTTACTATAAAACCCAGTAGAAAAAACCATGAATTATAATAATGTTCACAAATTTGAAAAGATGTAGGCTAAAATTAAAATATTTAGATAAGTTAATATTAAGAAAGAAAATTTGGCCTAATGATCTTAAGGTGGGCTACAACTTACCCTTTAATTTGATAGAGTTGGTTGAGGGTGATTTTTTTAGAACAAAAGTTACAAAAATGTGAAAGTGAGTTAAACAAAATGAACTTATGGCCATGTAATTTGTAATTTCATTCCTTTGTGTACATGGTTGCAATAATTTTATAAAATTTTGTTATTCAAGCTATGATAATAAGCATCAATGTCCAACAAATATTATTTTCTAGGATATCAAGAAGCATGAGATTCAATTCAAAAATTAATTTAATATACTTGGCGGATTTTGTAAATGAAAAAAATTAAAAGAAATAAAATATATGAATTTTAGGAATTCTTAAAAGTTATTTTAAAAAATGGAATCAATGGATATCATAAAAAGTTGATACCTACCCTACATTGAAAAAAACCATGCAAGTGTCAAATAAGATGTTACATTAACACACCACTTTTGATGGATGATGGTTAAGTATGAAACTTTCTTTCATAAAGTTCCTATTTCATAGCTATTAAACATGGGTAGCATAATTGTAAAGTGTAAATTAAAAAAAACTTATTCTTACTTTTAAAAGAACAATTCTTGTTGATAACTTTGGCAACAAAATTTCAACCCTAACCATTAAGGTAGCTGACTATCTTGATGAAGTGTGAAGAAAAGGGGGCTTAGCTAGGATTTGATCTCTTAGATTATTGACTTAACAAGTCACAACTCCACACCCCTTATTTATTGGGGTAGCCCCTTCATCTTCTTAATTTTATTTTTATATAATATTTAGCCACTAAATTATTCTCTCCCCTACCTATGAAGTTTGAATTACTAACCCATTCAACATAACATACATATTGCTTATATTTCTACTTACTTTACTTTGGATGACTTATTTGCACCTATGTACATATCACCACTTATGCAACATTGATGTCAAAAGATAAAGGTAAATTGCAATATGCATAATAGTACTATCTTCCCTTACACTTACCTAGCTATTACCTACCCAAGGTTGCTTATAACTTACATGGCCCCACCTTCCTATTAACTAACCATTTCATTATGATTAATTGAACGTATAAAGTCCTCAGTACGAGAAACATGATGTGGGTTTCTAACCTAAGTATTACTGTGACCAAAAAAGGAGGGGTCCAAACTTACAGCCAACACCATCGAACCCCTGGGGCTACACCATAACCATGTTCTGATCTGACATCTTGCACAGACATCACCAGACTCCTCAAAGGACCTGATC
>Ga0116229_10004603_pt1 | contig 22614 bp, 20 predicted proteins | sample S1TSphgellanicum_3_FD_87313 | JGI IMG/M metagenome (GOLD analysis project Ga0116229, IMG submission 87313) | Host-associated microbial communities from peat moss isolated from Minnesota, USA - S1T2_Fc - Sphagnum magellanicum MG | ecosystem: Host-associated > Plants > Peat moss > Unclassified...
AAAAAAAAAAAAAAAAAAAAAAAAAAGACACAAAAGGGTGAAAAAAAAATAGAAAAGGAAAAAAATTACACGTCATCTAAAACACTAAATTTCATAAATGATTATTTTCTTCTATTTTTGTTGAAATGGAATTTGATCCATGCAATTTCTTCAATCCACCTTATCTGCTTGAAATTTGCCATGTTATGATATTTAGTTCCACATGTGAAATGAAATTAGTAGCATATCATAACATTGTAATGTTAAAAATATCTAAATAATCCCTTCAACTTGAATAAATTAATTTACAATTATATTGCCATTAACATGCAGCTTATTTGTCTCTAAAATGCAATGTATATAGAACATCCATACAAACTAAACTATAATGTGCACACTTGCAAATATAATCAAATATTGTGCTTACAATTAGGTAAATTGAATTACAATTTTAGGTACTTTTGAAAGAATTTTACCTTGTATACATCATTTTGATGTTGATGGATTGAAACATAATGAAAGTTCGGCCCTAAACAATAAAAATCATCACAAATGTTTAAACACGAAACAAAACATATGTAACATGATCATCATTTTAAAAATCACCTTTCATAAATCTTTCATCATTATAAGTTAAACTAAACTTCTACAATCAACTTTTAAATAAAATGGAATATATTTTCACATCATTTTTTTAATATATGCAAATAAACAAAAGACCAATAATCACAAACCTTCATCATCCAAGAATAAAAGTAAGAACCTTCGACATCCAAAAGCAAAAACCTTCAACATCTAAAAATAAAAGCAAGAACCTTCAACATTTAAGAACAAAAGTAAAAAGCTTCAATATTCAAGAGTAAGAGCAAAAACTTTCAACATCTAAAACCAAAAGTAAGAACTTTAAACATCAAAAAGTAAAAATAAAAACCTTCAACATCCAAAAGTATGAACAAAAACCTTTAGCATCCAAAAAAAATAGCAAAAACATTTAGCATCCAAAAGAAACAACAAAAACCTTCAACATTCAAAAGCAATAACAAAAACCTTCAACTTCTCTAAAAGCAAAAATAAGAACCTTAACCTTCAAGATAAAAAACAAAAGTCTTCAACCTCTCTAAAAGCAAGAACAAGAACCTTCAACCTCTAAGAGCAAAAACAAAAACCTTCAACTTATCTATGAGTAAGAATAATAACCTTCAAACTCCAAGAGAAAAAACCAAAGTCATCAACTTCTTGAAGAACAAAAATAAGAACTTTTGACTTACAAAATAAAAAAATAAAAGCCTTCAATTTCCAAGTTATTTAAATAAATAATAAAACTTATAACAACCTTTTGGTTTTAATTCTAAACTAAACAAACAAAAATAATCTTAGTTCTAACACATGATATGAAAATTGCATCACCAAAAGACTAGGAAATACACAAAATGTTTGAATATAGAAATATTTTTTTTAAAAAACATTTTGAATTTCTTGACAATAAGCATAAGTGCATGAAGGTTGTCAATGCATTGGGGCAGATCTATTAATATACTCTCATGTGTCACTTGTTTAAAGGTTTTCCACCCAAATTTCAAATAATTAAATTTCAAAATTTAAGCTGAAATACAATTGCATACTAGTTGCAAACAAGTTGAAATGTCATATATATTGGGTGGTGGAAATGTATACATGTGGCACGATCATATGTGTTATTCAAGGCCATACATTTGTTACAAAGTAGACATTGATTAGTAACAAAATTTATCCTAGTTGTGATGTAGTTGTTACATGCGACTAAAATGCAACTTGTCAACAAAGCCAAACATGGTTGACTACAACCATATATATAATGCATACATTATATTGTATAAATATACATCTTGCAACTAATTTGCAACTACAATACAACTCCTTGATTTACCGATGTTGCATTTTATTTATTAATTTGTTGTATTTCCATGGGACAATTGTAATGTAGTTGTATATTAGTTGTTTTGGAGCTTTAGTTGTAGGATAATCTAGTCGCTATGGACACAATTTCTCATAGTGATCTCTTTTAATTTATTGGTTTACAAACTTCCTCCGCATATTTCAAGCTTGTTTTAATCTCCCTCGCCATCAGCCTAGGTTGTTGGATGTTACTTTTGGTCCTATGTTTTAAAAATATATTATTTAACAGTTGTATAAATAGAAGATTACATGGAATTATTCACATCACCATTAGCTTCATACATGTTAGCATTGAGATATTGATCTTGATTAACATGGTTTCAATGCACAAATTGCAACATGGCAATCAATAGGTTCAAGCCCAATTCAAAAATAGGTCATTTAGTATACACAATGTTGTATTAAACATTTCAACTGAATATATACAAAAACATTGAACAATGAAACCAAAAACAAATTTTGTTAGGTTTACATAATAAATTTTGGTGAATGGTTTTTGTTGTGTTGTTAATTAGATCGAAGCATATGCTAAGGTGAGTTGATGTGTTGTAAGTATGAGGCCTATGCAATTCTAAAACTAAATTTGATATGTTAACAACATGTTTAGAACTTTAAGATCTCCAAAATTTAGGTTGATGGACTATTTTATTATCATCTTATTAGGGCATGTCAAAAGGAGACCTTGTAAAAAAGATTCAATACTAGCTATAAAGGGCCTTTTATTATGCCTTGAATATTGAAGGTATTTTGTCGTGCACTCTACACACAATACATTACCACCATGGCACATTTTGTCATGTTCTTCTCTATTGATGTCCAATGAAGGGATTTTTTTGTTGCATTATTTTTTTGGAACAATTTCCAAGTTAGGGGTTTTTTCCCTTAATTTGATGTTTACAATCCTTTTCAACATGTGGATGCTTGGAAGCAACAAGTGAACATTCAACTACAAGTGGAATTCAAAGATGTTGATTGTGAAGATGGTTTTATTGGCATTATTGTTTATCAAATAGGGTAGACCTTTGAATTTCATAGCAAAAATAAACATGGCATATACATGTTTAGGTGAATGTTGAATGTGGAAATTAAAGAAAGGGGTGGGTTGGGTAGAATTGCAACTTTTGCAATTACTTTTTTTATGCACATGTGTATGATGACAAATTTTGCAAATGTCAATGTAGGATGAAAAGACATTTTAAAAAAAATTTGTGGATGTTGTGTGTGCAAATTTTTTTATTTAGAAAATAAATGCCACAAGGAATCTAAAGTTTTGGAATTTGCAAAAGTTGTTTCAAAGTCAACATGTAATCCATGTTATTGTTGTATGCAAACTTTCTACATTATCATTGGGACATTTTTTCATTACATTAAAAGAAATTGTGTTCATTCTTCCACCAAATTTTCCAATTATCATGCTAGGATATTTCAATGGGAATGTTTGATGACAAAAGTAAAGATGCACAAAATCCAATTCTATTCATGTCAAATACAAGATGATCCTTCGATTCTAACAAAACACTACAATTTATGGTTCATAGCTTGATCATGTTTGGACAATGTTACTAAACACGAAACGTGAACATAAGCCTATTAGTCAAACCACAACCCTATTTACTTTCCATACAAATTGCCATACCATGTCATAAACTTTATATTACATTAATGAAATTTGTTAAAAAAACAAAACTTTGTTTTTCCACCTATGAGGGTAAATATTAACATGTCTCGGTCAATAGTCCAATACCAATGGAGCTTCCAAAAATAATTACAAAGCTGGCATACAAGGCAAAACCTTTATACAACAAGGTAAGCTTGTTCAATTTGTTTTGTTTTGTTGTCAAGTTGATATCCCTCAAACCATTACCCTTGGTCCTATTATTGGTACTATTGAAAAGTCCTTGATGAGTAGGGGTGCACTAAAATGATTTTGTAACGTTTAGAGTTTAGACTTGTGATGTAGGAATGATTGAATTACAAACATTTTCATCACTAAAAATTCACCAATAATATAAATAATTTTTTATTTAAATTGGGGGTGTGTTATTGGTATAGTTGGAAAACCTTTGATCAATACATGCGCATTAAAGATGCATGGAAGAGGTTTCATAAATTTCCAACCTATGGTATAGGGGCTACTAAATTAAAAAAAAAATTTGTTCTAGGAAATATAATTAACAAAAATTAAAATCCTTCTTCTAAGAAATTGGATTTTATGGTTTTAAAACGATGTTTTGTAAAACTATGTTACAAATATGTGTACAATCGCACATGTCATATCAATATTCATGCAATTATATTATAAAGATTCAAGTGTAACAAAAGAACAAGGTGTATTAATTTACTAATATGAGGGTATTTTGCATTTTTAAGAAAGGTAGGAACAAGCTTTTAATTATTTTTTATTGAAATCAAATAAATAATTCCAAATAAGGATAAAAGAACTAGGAAGAAGAAAAGTATTGAAAGGGGACAACTTGAAACAAGAACAATAAAATTAGTAATATCAACCACATTGACAATCTTTCATTTGTTCAATTGAATATTAAGAATTTGTACTTGGTTTTGTCCCCTTGCTATGTTATATTCAATATCAAATAAAGGTGTGTATGAGAGCGCAAAAAGAACACCACAAAAACTATTCAATAAAGATCACATAATAGTGTAAGAAAGGTGGCACCATGAAATAAAATATATTCTAATTTCCATGAAAATTGCTAGGTACCTTAACCATGTAGATGATACACATGATGGATGTTGAGCCTCCTTTTTAGGGATTTAAGTTACTTGTAATCAACAAAAGGATCCAAATCAATAAAAGATTTAAATAAGTTTATTCCATAACCATATGCTTGAAGAGTCTTGATCTCATACATGTCTTGACACTACTCAACAAACTTAGCTTCTAGGGGTTTCAAATGTGAGAAGTACCAGGTGCTTGAAAACAACTAAACATGATCCTTGTAGAATGTTGACACATAAATTATTTACACATACATTTATTAGTTATAGATTCCCTGCAACTTAATCATCCATGCCATCAACAAGGAAGATCATGGTATGGACATTTTATTAAACTTGCTACCACATTGTTTAAACTTAAAATGTTTTGTCTTTCTAGATCTCCTTCATAAACTATAGGAAGAGTGGCAAATGTTTGCCTAAATTTTAATTTTGCAACATTCCCATGAACATAATGATGTCATTTTTTTGCAACTAGTTCTATTACAAGATAACATTGATCTAGGTATAAATATCTTCGTTGTCAACTTTTTGGTCCCATTAAAATAAAAAGGTTCATATTGAATTCCATTGAAAATTATCTATAATGACTCAATATATGGTGTAATATCAAATAATAATAATTTATGTGAAATTAGTCCCTCAAAAATCATAATCAAATTTTAATTAGGGATTTTGAATGGTCAAAATTGAATGATATTTTCAAAAGTCCTTAACATAGTTTTTTTATTCCCCCTAGAAGTGTATATATTTGGAATATGAAGGTGGGCTCCTATCAATATGGAATTTATTTCTTTTGGTACATAAATTTTATTACCATTGAACCCATGGTACCAAAAAAAATCAAAAAATTAACATTCTAAAATGGACTTTTGTGGACTCTTGTTTTTTTCAAAATTGAGCTAGCTTAAAATACATACATTCCAAATTATGTCATTTATGGCCAACCCAAAAAAAACACAAAAATAATGGATGCAATGATAAAATTTTGATTTTATTCACAAAATATCAAACCATCATATGCATCATGAATGGTAGTGACTAGCTATTATTGCTACCATTAGCTCCTAATTAATAATGGGTATAGATTTAAGTATAATCTACTCCAAAAATTAAGCAAAAGATAATAATTTAACTACACTTTGAGTTTTTATTACATATCATGTTACATGCAACAAAAACATTTGGTCGTTCAATGGCTACTACTTAATGGATTAGTTGATGAAAAAAATTCTTTTGTTGCAAACATGAATAAAAGAATTAGTTGAGGTCAAAATCTTAATATTTCTTGCAAACTTTTACCAATGTGTATAGGGTTTTAATTGGCAAAATATTTGATTGAATTACCATGTAACTATATAGTTCTCAATGTGAGGTCTGACAATTTGACCAAGAAGGAAATGGTTGATAGACAATTCCAAAGTTACAAATTATAGGTCTAAATGATAAGCTTCAAATCAAAGTTTCATCCTTCAGCCAAAGGTTTCAACCTAATTTATATTATAATGTTATATTTGTTTATGTGCACCATAGATCCTTGGGACACAATTTCATCCAAGTAAAAACAGGACTTACCATGTACTTTTTCGAGAAGAATTATTCATTTGGCGCCTTCTACACATCTTTCATTGAAAATGTGATGGTATTGAACACCTCCATCAACATTAGCTTGTTTTACACATCCTTCCCCACCATAAATATGTAGATATCACCTATATATATGTTGACAATGGACACATGTGATGCCACAAAGACCTTGTCCTCTCGTGTCATCTTCAAATTCTCACTACCCAATTTCATTAAAATTCAATGTTACTACAAGCATTCCTCTACAAGTAGCCTAAAAACCTTTCCAAAAACACATTTTTGGCCTTTTTGGTGAAGAAAATGCATAGAATCATGGTTGAGGCTATCCTATTCAAAATTTAATTATTTTAACAAAAAAAATTTTGAATTCTTCTATAGGTTGGGTAAGTCGTAGGTTAGTACTCATGACTATAGGGGTTACCAAAATAAGGCACTTGCCTAAGGCAACAACCAAGGGTGACACTAGATTTGGCGATGCACCCATTCAAGGACTTACTATGTGTAATGATTATCAACTTTGATTCATCACATGAAGAAAAATCAATACGTCCTTATGAAAATGTAAAAACCCACCTAAACATATTATGACCTCTAGTGTTAGGAAGGTAGATAATGGAATAAGTTCTTTACATGATGGTGCCCTCCAACTACATTTTGAAATCTCTAACAAGTTTCAAATTGGAAGATTCCTTTAAAACATGTTTGGTATCATTCACATATATGATTAAAAGATGCTAGTTTGGTGAGGTCTTTTGCTTGTAATAATTCCCACCATACACAAAGTCATTGGGTTAAATGGATTGCTTGTACACAAGACAATTATTAATGTATTGTGGTTATTTGAATTTTGAAATGACCATTAATTTTTGGTTTTTTAAACATTTTAAAATTAGAGAACTATTAGTTTTAGCTATTAATCCCATTTATTTTAAATAATTTTAAAGCATATATGATTTTATGAAATATCCAATTTAAAAAATCAATGGTTTTACCACTAATTTTTTGATCTTTTTTTAATTTTGACAATTGTGATTATATACAAAAACTTCATTTTTGGTTTTTCTGAGAATAATAGTTATGAATCTTATGAACCACCTTGATAACCTTGGGGGTTAATTCCCCTTCTTAATAACTACCTAACATTAATCATCATTTGACTTAACACCCACGCATGTGCACCATGCCATTGGTTTAGATGTGGAATTATCATGTTAATATTTTTGCTTCGTTCACACTATCTAAACAACTAGTTAGATTGTTAATGGGATTTTGCTTGATTCCCATTATAGTTAGTGCAATTTTCTACTTTCAAAAATAGGTTCAATTATATAACATGTATATTTAAAAGAAAAATTCAGAATGTTATGCATAAATCATAACTCTAAATGAAAATGTATTCACAAGTTACAAAATCACAAAACAAATATGATAATGGGAAAATCCTCTCCCTTTTCCCTTGTCTATCCCTCCTTTACATACTTGCTAACTCAAATTCCAATAGTTTGAATTAAACCATTGAAATAATAATTAGCCAATGCTAAGATAAATAGTAAAAAAATTCAAACAGTGAGTGCCTACTCACAACTACATGTTTTGTTGACTACTTGTTCTACCAATCTACTTGTTTAGCCCACTACCCATTGACCTATTAGGTGTTGTCACCTATTCACAAAATTTGGGAAACATTGCCCACCTTAAAACAATATTTCCTCTTTGAAAGACTAGCTATAAGTTTCTATGTCAACCTTAATCTTTGTAACATGTTGATATTTGGTTTCTTCAACTAATTTAGTAATAACTTCCTCCATATGCTTATCAATGCCTGCTAATTGAATGTTGGTTTTTGTTGTAAACACCAATTGAACAAGTTTGTTGGTGAAGGTTGCTATTAACGTAGCAAAAACTTCCGATGCATGTGGTGTGCTAGAAATCAAAGTAATCTTTGAGCCCACACCTATCTAAGGTGGTGTTAATGGTATAGTAGCATATAGTAATTCTAATGGCTCAATTCTATTACTAACCATTAGTGTTGGAGTAACGACAAGTTCAATAGTACTAAAATAGGTTCAACAATAATCAACATGAATAAAAGAAAAGGTATGAATTTTAAACTAGCTTCTTCTTTTATTGGACTAGTTGATTTAGTTGTTACGATAGGTTGTTCGCTTTGACTTTTAAATTCCAAGGTTAATGATGATGCCACACCTATTGCTTCCATGCTAGCCTTTGCTTCAACAAGTATAAGGTTAGTGATATGTACTTGAAATTTGGAAATGTTGTTTGATAAGCTTATAGTTCTAATTGATAAACATGTTCATCAACGTAAGTAGCTCCATGCTCTTCCATAAATTTTTGTATCATTTGCCACCACTCCTTCCACTTGGGATTCTTGTCACCCAAAGCTTGATTTTGAACCTTGAGCAAAGTATTGTTTAGCAATAATTCTTCAAACTCCTTCAACTTGTTACGCATCCAAATAGGTAAGGCTTGGGTTAGTTTGTTTGGTTGTACCTTTGACAGTTCAAATTTACCCCTCCAATCTTGAACTTGAGCTTGCAAAATATAAGTTTGGTTCTCCAATTCAATGTTGGCTAGAACAAGTTGCTCCTTTTGTCCTTAACAAGTTTGCTCCAATTCAATAATTGTCTTTTCTTACTCCGCACTAAATTGTTCCATTTTGTTGTATTCCATTGTTATCCAATCATGTTCAAATTGAAAAAATGTCATGTCAAGTATTCTAATTAAGCTAATTCAAATCATTATACTCTTGTTGTAATTTTTTGTCTTCCTTGTAGTTTATTCAACTTGAGTAACCCTCATAGTCAGGTTATGATTATCAACTTGTACCTTGGCCAATTACCTATTTCTTACACGCTTGTTTTGGTTTGATCACATTCAACACTCATGTTGGTAAATCCTTCCAATATATTTAACCAAATATTGGCATTTTGAGTAGCTTGTGCAAAAAACACACTAATTTGTTTCAAGTTTTCTATAGAAGTGTTAAGTAATAAGTTTCCAAGAATGGTTGAAAGCTAAAGGTTTTCAGTGTTTGATGATTCAACCACTTGACGTCTAGATAAAATTATTTCAATATTAGGTTCTTTAACTTTTGTAAGTTGAACTACAAGTTTAGGAACATGTGAAACAATTGGTGGAACTTCAAGTAAATGTTTTTCATTATCTTTAGGTTCATCCTCATGATTTAACCAAGTCCTCTATGGTTGTGTTTCTTGTTGATTCCCACAATTAGTTTCTTATATATATGTCTTTTCATCCTCCTTTCATGATTCAACAAAAAAACTAGTCCATAGGTTTGCACTTTCTTCTTAGGTGGAAAAGTAGTTGGTTCATGATTTAACTTGTCTTGAAGAGTTGGAGGCTTTTTAATTAGTGTGGTTGATGTACATGCAATGGCAAAGTAGTTACAAATTGCACCTACCACAAAAATTATTCCCTAGTCACAAGCTTAAGTGAACTTTTACTCTTCAACAACATGTTTAAATTTACCTATTGCTTGTACATGTTCATTTCGTAATGATTTTTTGGTGAAATCACTCGAGAAAAAAGGAAACCATTCATTAACAAAACATCAATCACTGGTCCTAATAACAAGTTGTGATTTTCTTGTTTCAGACTTCTAAGTTCGCTACAATTTTCTTTTGATGATTTATCCACTAGATGAATTTGACTAGCATTTGAGTAAAAAAATAGAAAATTGGTTAATTTTTTAGGCTTTATTTGCCAAATGAAAGATAATAACAACCCAATTGCTAAAATAAATTAACTGTTATTTCTAATAAATGATTTGTAATATGGTTGCAAATCAAAGATGGAATTTCTCCTTCATGCATATTATGTTCCATTGTTCATTTTTGACAAAGGCATTAGAGCTTGCAATTCTCTTCAAAGCAATTTCAACATCCTTGATTGATGTTTTGTAACATTAATGTCTCCTTTAGAGGAAATATCAAATTTTTTATGAATTAATACCTAGTCAATGAGGACTTTACTTCCTCATATTTAAACTTGGATTTTGCCATCTTCTGTATCCTCCCAAGTTCACAAAAACTCTTTCTACATGTCTATTCTTGGAACAATCCACTGAATGTTAGAAATCCCTTCCAAACTAACTTGTTTTGCCCATTTGTGTTCAACACATTCCATCTTTATCCATTAAAGTATCTTTTGAACCTCCTTCACCCTAAAGGTTTGGCGTTTTCTTGCACGTTTGTCGAACATAACTAAATCCTCAACAACAACTTTCCTTTCTCTTTTCATCATGTACTTCACACAAGATCTAAAATGATGGGGTACAGTGATTCTAATCGGTTGTTATTGAAAAAGTTCTTCAATTAAAGTTTCTTCAATAGGTTGAATGGTGAACGACTGTTGTAACTCCATTTCTTCTTCGATTTCTTATTCATGTGTTTCTTGTGGCTATTTTTTAACAATAGGTTGGTAGGTAAGGATCTTTCATTCCTTTGAATTGAAAATCACTAACATTGGAGTAGTGGTTTTCATAAGATGCAAAAAATCATTTTGGGAATGGTAATCCTTATAAGAAGGATGATGCACAACAACAAAAATTTATGGAGGTCGATTGTTGTTTGTTTCCAAAGCCTACGTGCCTATTTCTATTGTAAAAAGTCAACGGCTGAAGTGCCTGGTCATGCATCAAAATCCTTGAGTTGTGTTTCCAAATCATAAGTAAACGATTCAACATGCCATCCTTTCATTGGTGGCTAAAACCATGGAACGATATATACTTTTTGCTTGGATTCATTGTTACAATAATAACCTTTTTTATTTATGGGTTTTTAAACACTACTATAATTCCTTTTTTTCAAACTAACAAAATTGACTGGATGAATATTTTTTACTAGAAGACATGTATTTTTGACTAAAAGTCAAGGGCTTGAATGATAATGGGTATTTTTTGACTAATCAATTTGATTAGAGTGACCAATTTGACAATTAATCAAATCAGACATTTAGTCAAATTGGATTTTAAAACACCACTTAATTAAATTAGCTAGTGGCATGGTCAATAAAACCACCCAATCTAGTCAAATTAACCAGTGCCCTAATCAATAAGCCCACCTTTATACCCACTCAATAGGGTTAATTAAGTAAGCTTGCTCAAAATGGCCAATGACTTAGTAAAAAAGGCCAATTACAAATTCCAATAGTTGGGTATCTTGGGATTAAATGTAACATTTTGACTGTGTTTGACTAATTAGAAAAAAGTTGGAAAATGTAAAAGTTAGTTAATTATAACTAAATGAATCATGACCAAATTAATTATGGTTAAACTAATTATATATATGGTTTATCTAACTATGATTAAATTGATTAAATTGAAATTAATTATGGTTCAACTACCTATGAAAAAATCAAATTAAATTAAAACTAACCATAACTAATATAACCATGGTTAATTTAACAATAGTTAGTTTAGCCATGATGATTATTTTAACATAATTAATTTAAAAATTATTAGTTGGGCCAATTTTGGTTTTGCCATAATGAATTTAACTATGGTTACTATAAACATAACTAAATTAGTTATATTTATTTTTAACATTTTAGTTATTATTACCCTAATAAATTTAACCATAACTAATATACCATCATTAATTTAACTATTGTTAATTTAGCCATGGTTGGTTTTGCCATGATTATTTTAAACATTTTTATTTTAACAATAACTATTTCATTCATGTTTGTTTTAGCCAAATTCATTTTACTCATGGTTGGTTTTGCCATAATTATTTTAACCATTTTGATTTTAACCATAATTAATTTTTGCATAATTGGTTTTTCCATAAAAATTTATTCATTAGTTGGTTTAGCCAGATCAACTTTATTAGTGATTAGTTTAGCCAAATTTATTTACTCGTGGTTAGTTTAACCATTTATAGTTTAGCCATGGCTAATTTTGCCATAATTATTTTAACCATTTTGATTTTCACCATAATTACTTCATTCATGTTTATTTTAGCCACAATTAATTGATGCATAGCTGGTAAAGCCATAAAATATTTATTCATTAGGTAATTTAACCATATTAACTTTATTCATGGTTAGTTTAGCCATTTATAGTTTAGCCATAGTTGGTTTGATCGTAAAATATTTATTCGTTAGTTAATTTGGCCATAATTATTTTACTCATGGTTAATTCAACCATTTCTAATTTAGCCATGGTTGGTTTAATCATAAAATATTTTATTCAATGGTTAGTTTGGCCATATGTATTTTATTCATAGTTAGTTTAGCCATATTTATTTTACTCATGGTTAGTTTTAGTCATGGTTGGTTTAGCCATAATACATTTATTCATTGGTTAGTTTGGCCATATTTATTTTATTCATGGTTAATTTAATCATCGTTGGTTTTGCTACAATTAGTTTAGCTAGTTCTAGTTTTGCCATGATTACTTTAATTGTGGTTGGTTTAGGCATTATTATTTTACCAATCATTAGTTTTGCCACAATTAATTTTTCCTAGGTTAAATCAGCCACCTATTTAGCTTATTTAATATAAGTATGTAACTAAATAGCCTAAATACAAATAGGTTATATGTAGGTGTATTTATTTATACATACCCTACCTACATTCCACCTATTTACTTATACTTTAACTTATAGGTAACCTAGTTATATAGGTTAGGTTAGGCCATTCATCACAAATTTCATGGGTCATGATTTGGCAATAATAGTCGTGCAAAATTAGTTTTTCATAGGTTCATATGGAATAGACACGGATGGCATTCATTTGCTTGTATTGTTTAAACATTGATGTCATGTGCATTGTTTAGACACGAATGTCATATGCCTATTTGTATTGTTTTAAACATGGATGTTATATTTCTATTCGTGTTATTTACACGTGAAAGTCGTGCACACAACTTCCATGTTTAAATAATGCATCACATTTGTGTTCAAATTATGCAAACCCATGAAATAACATATTTTACATAGATTTAGAACAAACCCATGAAGCCTATATATTTGTGATGTTTGCATACCTATGATAAATTACTAGTTGGTTTACTAGTTATTTACCTAAAATACATAAATGAATGTGTAACTAAGTAATTAATTATTAATTATTACAAACATGTTGTTGCTAATATAAAATGAATTAGGTCAAATTTGTAAGGATTAATTATAATTTGGTTATAATTATTAATCAACAATATAATATATTATAAATATTTTGATATTTTATATAATTCAAGGATTTATAATATGGTTGTAATTATTAATTATAACTAAATAACTAGACATTCACTATTATTAATTTTAACTTTAACTTAATTAACATACATATATATACCTACCTCTTTATCCATTTACTTATTTAATTTATGTATCTTATGTAGTTATTTAGGAATAATGTTGTGTGAATTAAAAGGCTCTAGTGTTGTGTGGACATGAAAACATTTATTCTTCCCAAAAGTTTGTCCCATATTGTTTGTCATCCTTTCCAAATGATGAGAAATATATAAATAGAGGCACCATAAGCATCCAAGACATAAGAAATATTTAAAAAGAAAGGCCACTTGGGATGAGCCAATTGAAAAGGCTCAACCTTAAAGGCCAAATTCAAAATGAAATAGGATCTTCCTACCTAGGTCATCTAGGTGTATGTTTAATATATAGGTGGTGTATGTTTAAGCCCAGTAAAAAACATAACTTAGGTTGCCCTAGTGTACTTTAGGCTTCTATACCTAGTCGCAAGCTATAGGTTTTTAAGCCTAGGCCTAGGAACTTAGTTTGTAAATTCCTATACAAAGGTACCTTAAAAGTAGGTATTTGATTTTAGGCTTAACCTAGGTTGCTTAGGTTCTATCCACATGGCATGGCTTAATGACCAATGTTTAAATGCCACATGGCTTTATTTGGGTGGCCATTGTCTAAATGCCACATGGCATTTGTTTAGTCAAAATGGTGTTTGACTAGTCAAAAAATCATTTGATTATTGTATTAACCAATCAACATGACTAATCAAAAAAATAATCAAAATGACTAGTCAAAAATGCCAACCTAGGCTTGGTCATAAAGTACATGGCCTAATCACAACATACAAGTTGAAAACGACTTGTCCAGAATGACTAATTCTTTTTTTTATGTTTGCCCAAAATGAATATTTTGACCAAAATTTCTAGTAAAAAAATATGAATTCTAATAATGAGATTTGGACATAACACATTAGTTCTTGTGATTAATTTCATAAACTCAATGCGGGTGCCTTGTCATGTGATAGTGCAACTTTTTGAAGCAATTGATACATTTAGAGTTACAATGATAGTGCATGTTAAGGATCTCTTGTCATCATATAATTTATTAACAAACTAATTACCTGTGTGAAAGACAAGTGTCAAAATTGATTTTAAGTAGTGGTTACAAAGATTTAAAAATGTAAATCGCGTATTTTTTACTCATTAAATTGATTCCAAAATTTTATGATATGTACATAATGTATCCACAACAACATTTTATAAAACATTATTTGATTTATTATTATTATTTTTAGAATCTAAAATTCAAAAAATTAAGCAATGGTTACAACTACTAATGGTACATGTTAGTATGACTGCACCCGATGATACTAAAGTTTTTGTTGGTTTCAAGGACGTTAGCTTGAAGGCCACTCAATCTATGGTGTAGAAAATAATTACATGGACTAAGAAATATGACAAAGGTTGTAGTGAATGGCATAGGGCATGCCTTGATGTTGGGTTCTCCCATCAAAAATTGAAAAACTAGTGAAGATTAGGTTTGCTAGCAAGGTGATTATGTTTTAGGAAACCTTAAAATATCACAATGCCATCAATCTATCTTATGGGAGGCAAAAAACTCAAGAATTACAAGGTTGGGTGCCGGATGCACACACATGGGTAGTTTGTAAAAAGGTTGATGAAACTATGTTTTTTGTTGTGAAGCAATGTATCTTCAATCAAACCCAAGGATATTGGTTACTTTTTTATGCCTTAAATGTTGCCCTTTCAATTAGTGTGTATATGCAAAATCAGATTCAATAATATGATATTACCTCCTTCAATTTTGTGAAGGGGGATTTTAAATTTGAATTAGGGGTATTACATGTGCGTATGATGGCAAAAGTTCAGGTTGTATTGGCTCTAGTTGTGGCATTTACATCTTCTTACAATGCTAATAAGGCTCACAACATGTTGACATTAATGGTGGACCCGTGTTTTAAATCCCTTGATGTGGTCAAGGCGTTTGTTGGATGGGCAAACATGATACAAATTGTGGTTGAGTATGTTAGCAAAACTCTATTGCCATTATTGGTGGTTGCTTTTCATTTCCTAAACCTTGCTTCTAATGGCTTGATTATAACAACACCAGTTGATGATTCCATTTTTGGGGCAGTGACATTAAATGCAACCATTGTACACATGTTGTTGAAGAATGAATTGGGCTTGTTTTGCCATTTGCATGTGAAGCCAGAAGATTTGTACTACCTTTGACTTGGTGGAAGTCCCACAAAACATACTTTCCAAATGTTTCTTTTGTGGTTTGACAAATTTTGGGGATTCATGGGTCCCATATTGAAATTGGAATATCTTTCCAGCATAGTTAGAATGTTGACAAGCTTCTAACACTATAGGTTGGGAGTTGACAATTTGGACAATTTGACAAACTGGGATAATGAAAAATTGGTCAATTGATGCAAAATTAGATTGCCCACAAGAATGGTAGTCCATTGATGAATTCCTTATGGAAAAGGTAGATATCATTGACAAAAATGATATTGTTACATGCAAGAGGATGGCTTGTGCATGAACGTGAAGCTTGAGTTTGGAGCGTTGAAATTTAAAGTTTAATGTGATTTTAATCCACCTACATGGATGAATATGTTCATAGATGAATGATTTCATATGGATGAATGTCATTTTTGCGTGGATAAATTTCATTTATGATTTGGATTAAATAAATAAATCATTGGATGAAATTTATGGATGCACATATGAAATCCATGATTAGAAGAGTAATAGATTCAAAATTATTGGTATCCATTTATATTTGTTGTTCAAATATTAATATCTCAAACTTGAATGTCATTTTTAAATGATAAATAATGAAATTGTGACAATAGGAGAAAATATGATGATTGGACCAAAATGATTTAATTTTTTTATTTATGAAATCATTTTCATGAACAATGTTAAGCAATTCAAGAAATATTGTCATGGAATGAATGTCAACCCCCCCCAGACAACATTATATATTTATTGCATGGAAAATTGGGATGCTTTGAAAATAAATAATTATTAAAAAACCCCAATTATCATCTATGATAATAGGTTGTTTGAAGAAAATCATGGCACCTTTGATGAAAAATGAAAAAAAAATCCCATTGTTGCCAATGATAGTTATAAATAGGTTTGAAAGAAGTTGTGGCACCTTTAGAAGAAGGCAAGGAACAACCTAATTGTCTTCAATGACATTAGGTCAATTTGCTTGAAAAATAAAATTATATATATATATATCAACAATGACCATGGGGTGGGTGCTAGCATAGTAATGGTAATATAGTTTAAAACATTTTAAACCATAACTATGAAATACATCTATATAATGGAATTTACATTATATTATTCAATGAATGTTATACATATATAATTAGACTGTGTTTCATGAAGTTTTAGTTAATTAAAATTATGGAAAAAAAATTATCCATAAAAAGTTAATGATAAAATAAAACATTCATCCATAATTTTGATGGAATTCTTATTTATTAAAAACATGTATGAGATGTAATTAATTTTTTCATCAATACATTAAATGAATGAAAAAATCATTCATCCATAATGAGAATGAATGTTTACATTCATCCCCATGTTTATTTATAAGTTTATTAATACAACATTCATTTTGTGGTTAAATTTTTGGGTTTTACTTGCATATGTATAGGGAAAAAAACATTTTACCATTCTAATTTCCAACTTTAGGCCCTAAGTTTAAGCTTTAAATTCATGCGGTAACTTGCCTCTTGCATGTAGCTAGTTAGTTCAATGTTGATCATGAACTGGAATGATGGATGTGAATGTGAATGTTGATGAACATTTTGTTATATTGTTTCCAAACTTGTTTTGCCATTAAGTGGACTTTTGAGGTGTTAGCCCAAGTGGTTGATTATATTAGTTAGTTAAGTTGTTTATTTCTAATTATGCATGGGATCAGCTTCTTATTTTCAATCCTTTAAGAGTTAGTAAAATGTCTAATGTCCTAGGCACATTTGTTTTAAAACTTATTATATTAGTTATTAGATATGTTCCATTTTAAAATTTTGACTAGATGTGTCCAAATGATGCACCCCACATTCTTTGAAAGACTCAAATGCGAGTCTAAAAGTGAAAACAACATAAAAGGAGTTATGGTACACTCCTTAGCTTGCAACACTTTGGGGGTAGAGGGGCATGTTGGAACTCCAGGATGGGGACTAGGATGAGTGACAAGCAAGTCAATTATTCACACAAACCAAACAAACCAAACAACAAGTTGGTTAATGCGTGGTTGGAGCATTTTTGGTCCATGGACAAGCCATGGGCATGCATGAATTCACAAAATTCACCACGGCTCAAATTTGGGGGAAGCCACCACCTTCCCCCTTATAGTATTTTCTATGATTAACCACGGGAGCTACATCCAAATGTCATTTTGTCTCAAGATTCCCAAGTTGGGAGTCTTGAAATTCCCAAAATTAGGATTCCTAAAATTGTGGAGGGCCATAACTTCTTGTGCATACTTCTAATTGAAGTGAGGTCTGAAGAAAAATTTTAACATTTGTCGAGAGATTTCCAACGATATGTGGCATGCCACATGCATGCATGCATTTCAAGGCGATTTTTGATTTTTAATGTGCGGGAATCAAATTGGCACTTTGACTACCAACCTTTCTTTTGGCCATAACTTGTGTTTTAAGTACTCAAATGGGTCATACGAACTTCTTTTAAACATTTAAGTTTTAAGAGATTTTCAATGATATTAAAGAACTTATTTAATCTAATGAGTTTTGACCCTTGAAATACCTTTTTGAAAACTTGGAACTCCATAGGGATTCCAACTCCCAAAGTGGGAGTCCACTTGGGAGTGTGTGGGTTCATTCCTTCACACTCCCGGGTTACATTTTCAGTTCGCACCTTTCCATGCCTTTGTTTTCGTTGTAAGCCCAGTGCTAAGGTCATGACAAGCGTGGATTAAATAGGATTAATAAGAAAAGTTCTTTGGTCAACTTTGCCTTTGCCCCTACATTTAAATGGTGGCATACCATTGTAATAATGAACCTTTGTTTCCCCTAATCTATGGTTTAACAATAATTACAATAATTAAAGTGATTATGTTGTTTTTGGCAAGTTTATAAGATGGCCACTTTTAAGAATCTATCATGGTTTTTGATATGTTTGGGGTGAAGTTTTAATCCTCCCTTGGATCTAGTGTCAAAGATTTCACATTGCAAGCCATTGTGGGATTAAGGAATGTTTAAATTAGCCATGGAGAAATGTTGGACCTTTATGACTTGGTTTTCCAGGATCTCACACAACTAGTACCATTTTTTTTCTCATATCAAAAGATCATGATAAAAAAATGAAATCCTTTCCTTTTCAACATACTTGGATTTGAAACTCATTACTTAAACTCTTTGGTGCTACATTCATATTCTTCATTTGTTTGAGCTCTTTAAAACTGGTTTATGATATAAACATGCATAACATTCCAGGATTTCACACAATTGGTACTATTTTTCTTTTCAAATCAAATAATCATGATAGAGAACCAGAATCCTTTCCTTTTTAACACACTTGAATTTGAAATTCATTGTTCAAATTCTTTGGTCTTGCATCCATATTCTTCCTTTGTTTGAGGATTTTAATGATGCAAATGTTGCTCATGTGTTTTGTGGTTCATTTAATGTTGGGTGCAAATATCTATGTTCAAAAGTTATACATAAGGCTTGATTGCTCAAAAGGTGGAAGATGATTTTGCATGACACATAATGTTCATCAAGAACTTACAATCAATGTTAAACATTTGATTTCATGACTTTGCACTATGCTTTAGCAAATGTTCTTCATTATTCTAGTGATTCCATTGCAAGTTTTGAAAAAAAAACTTGGAGACAAACCTTTTTTTCCAAAATCATTGAACTTTTAAAAACTTGTTTGTGATATATAGTAGACATTGTGTTGGATGCTTTTATTGGACATCCAAATGTTGAATTGCGATTCCACATGTTGATTTGAAAAACAACATACAATTGTGTTGGAGATCAAAATTTATGGTAAATATCGTACATGTTTTTTTCTCCTTTTTATTTTTCATTGTGTGTAACCTCACTAATTTTACTTATTGCTTTCCCAACATCAAAATCATCAACAAATCTTGTGAACTTAAACTATAATCTAAGGTGTTATTTCTTAACAATGTGGGTGTCGTTCCTTGATGGTGTGGGTGATGTTCCTCAATAGTGTCATCAATCATGACATACCACAATTTTTTGGGCATGTTATCATCTTGGTTTTTGGAATGTTGAAAACACCTTTCACTATGCCAACTGAAGTAAGTCTTGTTGGCATTAATAGGAGTTCATATTTATATTGTATACAAGATGTCAAGACGTATTTGATGAAGGCCTTTTGTAATAACTATTTATGTTTGTTGCATATTGTTATCCAAGCCTTTGCAATAAGCATGTACCAATTACAAGCTATAAATAAAGAAAGGTAGGAAGTGGTGGATAGGAGGTGATGACATAGCTGCAAGGATCCCATGTTTTGTTAGGTTTAATGATCTATAGATGAGAGGTAGATATTTCATTCACATTCAATTCGTGAGAATGAAATTATGTTTAGAAAGATAGTTAATTTTAGAGAGAAAAATGCAAAGAATTAAAATTGAGTGGGGATTGAGAGATGAAGGTTTGGATTTGAGGTTTTGTGAGAGATTTCATGAATCATTAAAGAGTAGAAAGGTTGTTGGTTCATTAATCAATTTTTACCAAATTGTGAAAGTGAAGTGATGTGATGTTTGAAAGATAGTTAAGTTTGAAGAGAGAATTGCAAGGAATTAGGATTTGAGTTGGGTTTGAAGAGTGAAGGTTTGGATTTAAGGTTTTGTGAAGGATTGTAAGAGTCATTAAAGAGTAAAAGTAGAAAAGTTACTAGTTCATTAGCCATCGCATTCAAATTGTGAAAATGAAGTTATGTTTAAAGAGAGAGTTAAGTTTAAAGAAAGAAATACAATTTAGAAAGATAGAGTTGCAAGAAATAGGGATTGAGTGGGTGTGAGAGTTGTGCTTAGTGGATCATCAAGGTGATATCCTAATCAAATTCTAATAGTTTGATCCAATCCATCCTTCATTATTTAATGTTTTTATGTAGGTAGCATTGTTATAAATGAAGAGGGAGGTGTATTGTATATTGTATGTTGAAATATTGACATCAATTGAGTTTTGGTTCCATAAAATGTGTAAATGTGTGAATGCAATGCACTAGTGTTTGGTTTTAGAGATTACAGTATATCATTTTGGAGTCTTGGAGTTTTGCTTACTGTGAAAAGGATGAAAATTAGAAGTGTGAAAATAAAAAAATGTGAACAAAATGAAAATAAATAATCCCCTACCCATGGGCATTACCCAGCACAAGGCAAAGGTTTTCATGAACCTGAACATAGGTAGAGCACAAGATGTATGAGGGGAAGGGTTTTTCATAACAATAATTTAAGGTGCTCTTCAAATACATTAGGAAATTTCTAAGGGAGTGTCAAAACATGCAGGTTTTTTTTGCAATGTATGCATTGGTAGCTTTATCCAAAGTACAGTAGCCTCCCACTTAAGTATGCACATGTTTAAGTACGCATCCCAGTTAAGTACGCATTTTATGACAAAATTTTTAGGGATCAACATTTTTCAGTGGAACATATCATGAATCGTCATCTGGCGCAGGTTTTGGTTTTTTTTGCGTCTGGCTTTGAGGACAACTGCTTGGACCTTGGCCTAGAACTCTTCAAACAATTTTTTGAGGTCGTCGAATGCTTCTTCGGCTTCTGTTTGAACGTTAGAGCAGAGTAGCTGATCCTCAATATCGAGAATCTGCTTATACAAAGACTCAAATCCATGAAATTCAACTCTATCCTGTGACTTGACAATCTGCTCTGGTTGATTAACATCGTTATCTTCATCAAACCTTGCTTCATTAATCTTCATCAATTCCAACAACTCTTCGACGTCTTCCAACACTGCTGCGACATATTCTTCATTGCTTTCGTCATCAATATGAACAAATTTTTCTAGTTCTGATTGGTTGATCGATAAATTTAAGCTTTCGATGGTTTGGGCTAACTCAGTGGCAATGACGTTATTTTCGCTCTCAGCCCCTGGTTCCGGTTTCAAGTTCATGAGCTCCGCCTTACTGAATGCAATTTTGATAGAGCTTGACGAGACGAAATCCCAGGCTTCTTTTACATAGCTTGCGACATCCAGTAGATGCGCTGGATTTTCGTAGGAAACTCCTGCTGCACCTCGTCGTAGTCGTTTTCCCAATTCTCTTTTCCGTTGCTTTAATTGCTCGTCAAGCTCGTAGAAGTCGAGGATATCCTTGAAATATAAATATTTGTATGGTTTATTGAGAGTGGTGATGATTCCCATATCACAAGGCTATTTCCAGTTGGTACAGTTCGGAGGAAAGAATATTATGCGGATGTTGTCGCGTTCGAAGGCGTCGAAGTGTTTCAGCGCATTATCCATCAGTAAGAGAACGGGACGTCTTGTTCGTCTTTTGACTTCTGGAACAAAGACTTCGTTGAACCATTTCCAACAGGTTTCCAAGTCCATCCATGCTTTCGCTTGATTGAAATAAGGAACTGGCCAGTGTCAGTCTATAATACACGCTGGCTCTTTCGGCTTTCCAATCATTACGCAAGGAATTTTATGTGTTCTAGATGCGTTGGCGCAAACTATCAGAGAAACACGATCTTTCGCTTTCTTTTTGCCTTTAGTGCTTGAAATGTCCTTGTTCGGCATCAGAATGGAATATTTGGGAAGCAGACGAAAAAACAATCCAGTCTCGTCCATGTTGTAGACGTTCTCAGGGTCGTATTGAGCGATGATAGAGTATAATTCTTCTAACGCTGATAGTAATTCTGGGTCATTTTTGTCAACCTCAGCTCCTTTTCCATGAAGAAGCATATTCTATAGACCTCGGCGTGTCCTAAAACGACTAAGCCATTGCCATGAAGCCTTAAAGTCTGAATCGAAAATGGATAATGTAGAAGCAATACTTTTCGCTTTCGCAATGGCGAGAGATGGCGGTACAGGGAGCCTGGCACGACGCATGTTGTCAAT
>Ga0116229_10004604_pt1 | contig 22613 bp, 23 predicted proteins | sample S1TSphgellanicum_3_FD_87313 | JGI IMG/M metagenome (GOLD analysis project Ga0116229, IMG submission 87313) | Host-associated microbial communities from peat moss isolated from Minnesota, USA - S1T2_Fc - Sphagnum magellanicum MG | ecosystem: Host-associated > Plants > Peat moss > Unclassified...
GGTGATTTCGTTTAGTTTTGCCCGCAGCAGCGGGTCGGCGAAAACGAGTCTACCCAAGACCTTTCGGTCAATCGACTGGTCAGGTTGTAGAATGGATGACCCGAAAGCGTCAACCACATTTTTCCACGTTTCCGTACCGGCGAGCAGAACATCGCGTGCGATCACGTCCGTGTCAATGACGTGCCAGCCCCTCGCGCGGAGCCCTTCCGCCAGGGTCGATTTGCCGCAGGCGATGCCGCCGGTGAGGGCGATTCCATAGGTCGTGGACATGATTTTCAGTTGTAGCGCCGTGCGCAGCACCGGTCTATGACCTTCGCTGTCTTTCTCTGTTTCGAGTGGCCCGGACTACTTGTTGTCCGGGCGCGCGCAGCGCGCAGGAAGCGATTCATTCGTTGCCTCATCTCTTCTTGTCCGCTTTGTAAGGTTCATAGGGGCGGAAGGCACCGACTATGATCCGCAAAACTATCCCAAGAACGATACCGATTGGTAACGCGAGATAGGAATAACTGAGAAATCCCGGGGAAATATATAAAGTTAAGGCATAACCGTGGTAAGCGTAAGTTGGCGCCCCTTCGAGATATTCCAAAACGCAGTATCCCGCAATCGAGAGTAAGCAGGATATGCCCGGTGAGATAAGACATGAGATAATGCGACTCTTGGCAGGCCCACAGAAGATCAGCCGAATCGCGAGCACTAGAGATGAAACCCCGGCAGCTATCAGAAAGAAGAAAAACATACAGAGGCCCCTCATTTTCTCTTTCGTTCCCAAACTCCATTTGGGAACGCAATTGTCTGTGCAATTCTATTGCTCTACTTTGTTAGTCTAATACCGAGGGATCGGCAATGGAGTTGGCTCACTTCACCGCGCCCATCAACGTCACGCCAGCTTCAAGTGCCGCCTTCGCCAACCGTTTATCCGCAGTGGCCAAAGCGCAACCCTTTCGAATCGCTAGTTCAAGATACGTCGCATCGTAGACGGTTAAACCGTACTGCCTCGCGAGCAACACCGCGTTATAGGCAGCGTGGGCCACCGGTTCTTCATCGACCGTGATTGGCAAATCCTGGATCACCTGCAGCGATCTAACGGTCCCAGCCTGAGTGCTCCTCTTTCTTTTCTCTGACATCAGAAGGCCATTCGCCGTCTCGTGCCACCAAAGGTTCGGGACATAGGTGACTGCACCACCTTCGATCTCTTCCAAGACCTCCAAGGCCCCGGAAAAGCGCTCATCTTCCAACAAGAAGCCCAGAGTCATCGAACCGTCCAAAACAAAAGACCTCATGTTCGCCGCCCAGCGTTGATCAGGTCGCCAGGGGTTTCGTTGGCCTTTAATTTGATGACACCCCGAAGGGCCCGAATCCTATCAAAAACATCGCTTTTAGATCGCTTGGTTTCGATCGGCACAAGACGCGCAATGGGACGATCCCGCCGGGTGATGACAATCTCGCGTCCGCCAGCAACTTCTTTTAGCAGGGCGGGAAGATGGGTTTTGGCTTCGTAAGAACCAACTGTTTTCGTCTTGGGCGCGATCACATCGAGTACACTAGTCTATCGACTAGTCTATTGCAACAAAATCCAAGAGTGTTCCCACAAAAAGCATAAAGGCAGCGACGGTCATAGACCGCGCTACAACGAATTAAAGCTTCGCCACGCGCACCGACAATATCCCCGAATCGGCCTCGATCTCCTTGATCAGCTCCGCGCTTGGCGTGCTATCGAGATTGAGGACGCTCAGCGCCTTGCCGCCGCTCTCGCCGCGGCTCAGCGACATGCTCGCAATGTTGATCGAGTGCTTCGCCAGCAGCGTGCCGATCCAGCCGACCATGCCGGGCCGGTCCTGATTCTCGACGATCAGCAATATGCCGGCGGGACTCGCCTCGAGGTTGTGCCCGTTCAGCCGCACGATGCGCGGATGCACGCCGTAAATCGTCGCGCCGACTTCGTAACGCGCGTCGCCCTTGGTCGCTTCGACCGTGATCAGGTCGGTGAATTCTCCCGCGTCGGCGCTCTTCGTTTCCAGCACCTTCAGCCCGAGATTCTGCGCGGCCTTTGGCGCGTTGACTTCGTTGACCGCCACTTCCGCGCATTGAAAAAGAAGGCCCTTCAGCACCGCACGCGTGATCGGCACCGTCTCCGTCTCGCTCACCTTGCCGGTGTAATTGATCGTCAGCGTCTCCAGCCCCTTCGGCGTGATCTGTGCGAGCAGCTTGCCCAATTTTTCGCCGAGGCCGAGATAAGGCCGAATCTGCGCGAGCGTGCGTGAATCGACGTTCGGCACGTTGACCGCGTTGTTCACGATCCCGTTCAGCAAGTATTCGGAAACGCCATGAGCGATCTCGATGCCAACGCTTTCCTGCGCTTCCGAGGTCGATGCGCCCAGGTGCGGGGTCAGCACGACATTCGGCAAGGCGCGAAACGGCAGGTCATCCGCCGGCGGTTCCTTCTCGTAAACGTCCAGTGCGGCACCGCCCACCTGTCCGCTTTGCAGCGCGGCGAGCAACGCGGCTTCCTCGACAAGGCCACCCCGCGCGCAATTAATGATCCGCACGCCCTTTTTGCATTGGGCCAGCGTTTTCTCATTCAAAATATTCTTTGTCTCCGCCGTCATTGGCATGTGGACCGTGATGAAATCGGCCCGGGTCAGAAGGTCCGAAAGATTATCCGCCAGTTCGACCTGGAGGCTCTTGGCGCGGCTCTGCACGAGGTAGGGATCGAACGCAATCACGTTCATCCCGAAAGCAATCGCCCGGCGCGCGACTTCGCCGCCAATGCGGCCCATGCCGACGATGCCCAGCGTCTTGCCGCAAAGTTCCGTGCCCTCGAAAGATTTCCGGTCCCACTTGCCTGACGCCATTGAGGCGTGGGCCTGGGGAATTTTTCGCGCGAGTGAAAGCATCAGCGAAAAGGTATGCTCGGCCGTCGAGATCGTGTTGCCGCCGGGCGTGTTCATTACCACGATGCCGCGCTCCGTGGCCGCCTCGACATTGACGTTATCCACGCCGACGCCCGCGCGCCCGATCACCTTCAACCGCGTCGCCGCGGCCAGCGCCTTTGCGGTCACTTTCGTCGCGCTTCGGATGACCAGCGCATCCAATTCGCCGATGCGGGCGATCAACTCGTCTTCTTTGAGACCTCCACTGGTCTCGACTTGAAAATGGGGGCTCTCCGTGAGAACAGCGATGCCTTTCGGTGAAACGCCGTCAGCGGCCAATATGCGATAAGTTGTCACCCGTAAAGTCTCTCGGAAGAGAAGCCAAAAGTCAAACGCTAGCAGCGGACTCGATGCGACATTTGCAAGGCCGCATCAAACCGACTTGCCTCCCTCGTTCCCAAACTCCATTTGGGAACGCAATTGTCCGCGCAATTCTATTGCTCCGAACCGACCGCCGTCCCCCAACTGACTTCTCCGTGACGGTTGCTCGGTTTGATCCTCTTGAGCAAGCTCGTGAGGACATAATGAGGCTTTGAGCGTCGGGAAGTCCGCCCCGTCCTCTTGGAATTAATCAAGTTAGCCTTCATCGCCTCGGATCAAACCGACTTCTTATCCCGATATGTCCGGTCATCCAGCCGATTCTGCGGCTGAAAGGCTTTGTAGATGCACCAAAGAAAGAGCAGGAAGATCGGGCCGATCACCAGGGCCAGGGCCACCCGCGAGCGAAAAAGCGCCAGCACGTTGTCGAATCCCACGATCAGCAGCAGAGCAAAAGCCACCGCGACGAGAAGGGCGAGAAGGCGCAGGATCTTCATATCGGTGTCTACAATCTAGCTCATTTGTGCGAAATGGGGAGAACAATGGAGGCGACGGATCCGGTGCCACCACTGGTGACCAGCGTCTCCGGGGCTTTGCCATCCCACTTGTTGATCAACTCGAGGTCGATGACCGCCGGATTTTTTGCCAGCGCGTCGCCCCGGATTTCGATGGCTTGGGCTTCGCCCTTGGCTGCGGCGACTTTCGTATCGGCTTCCACCTCGGCCTGCTGCAGTTCGTACTTCGCCTGCTCGGCCCGCTGTTGCGCCACCTGCTTGGCTTCAATCGCGTGTTCGTAATCATCGGAGAACGCCACGTTCACCAGCGACAAATCGAGCACGTCGACGAATCCCGTCAAACGATCCTGCGCCGCCTTCAGCGCCTCACTCCTGATCTGGTCGCGATTCGCGATAATCTCCGCCGCCTCGTATTTCGCCGTCTCCGCCTTCAACGCATCGAGGATTTTCGGTATCGCCTGGCTCATATATTCCTGACCGAAATTCTTGTAGATGTCGCTCGCCCGGTCCTTGGTGATGCGGGTCTGCACCGCCAGCGTGATGGTCACATCCTGCAAATCCTTCGAGAAACAAGTTGCATCTGTTTGCGTCGTGATGGTCCGGATGCTTATCTCTGTGACGTGATCGATCGGCCCGACGATGTGCCAGCCCGAATCGAGCACTTGCCCCGTCACATTGCCAAAATTCGTGACGACACCAACATTTCCGGTATCGACCGTCGCGGTGAAAAAGAGAAAAACGACCATGATGGCTAGAAGAGCGCTACCCAGGAAGAAGGCTCCCGCAAAGTATTTTGTATTCATTTCCTCCAGATTTAGCCTGAGCGCCTCTGGAAAGGGAGATTAAAAGCGGAATATGTTGTAAGTGGCATGAATGATGCCAGTTAGATAAGTCTTCCTCCTAATTGTGAATAAGTTTTTTTACATAGAAAGGTAAAAAGACTTGCTCCCTCGCCAACATCGCTTTAACGTGCGAAATTAATTAGGTACCCACCTCCGCCAAGAAGATAAAAACGCCTCAAAGGTCCGCTACGTCAGCATCTTATGAAAAGCAAACTTTTGCGTAAGCTCGCCAAGAGCCAGAAGTATCTGATTTTGGCCGAGATCAAACGAAGCCAGGGCCTATCGGTTTCGCAGCTCTGCGAGCGCATCAATCTCTCCTACATGGGCGTGAAACAGCACTGCGTCGCGCTGGAGAAAGATGGTTATCTCGACACGTGGCGCCGCCCCAAGGGCATGGGCCGCCCCGAGAAAGCCTATCGCCTGACGCTCATGGCGCAGGAGTTTTTCCCCTCGGAGCACACCAACTTCACCGGCGAAGTCTTGAAGAGCCTCGAGCAGGTTTATGGTCCCGCCGCTCCGGAAAAGATTCTCTACCAGATTTACCAGAACCTCACCGTGCGGCTGCAGGCAAAAATCACCGGCCACACGCTCGAAGAGAGAGCCCGCTCCTTCGCCGCACTGCGCGACGCGGACGGGTACATGAGCGAGTACTACTTCAATCCCGATATTCAGCGTCACCAGATTATCGAGTACAATTCGCCGATCCTGACCATCGCCGATCAGTTCAAGATTTTGACTCAGCTCGAAAATAATTTGATGGAAGCGATTCTCGGCGTGCGCGTGGTGCGCGAGGAAGAGCGCGTCTCCGGCCTCTACAAGTGCCAGTTCACGCTGCTCGATTGATGGGTCAGCACAGAGTCTGAGGCTCCAAAAAGAATCGCCATGCCCCTTTACATCGGGGCGGGATGAACTTAGAATGTAGAGCTAGGAGACTTACATGAAAGAGACCAAAGAATACACGCTTTACAACGAGACAGTGATGGACCACTTCCTGAACCCCCGCAACATGGGTGATGTTTCGGAAGCCGACGGCGTCGGCGAAGTCGGTGCGGCCGCCTGCGGCGACATCATGAAGATTTCGTTGAAGATCCGCGATGGCAAGATCGAAGACGCCCGTTTCAAGACCTTCGGTTGCGGCAGCGCGATCGCCTCTTCCAGCATGGCCACCGAGTTGATCAAGGGACGCACCCTTGAGGAAGCGAAGAACTTTTCGAACCAGGAAGTCGTCGACGCCCTGGGCGGTTTGCCCCCGGTCAAGATTCACTGTTCCGTGCTGGCCGAAGAAGCGCTCAAGGCCGCCATCGAAGACTACGAGGCGAAGCAGACCAAGACCGGTTCCCTTCCCCGCGTCGAAGCAGTCGCCGCCTGACAATTTTGTCAGTCGGTCAGTTCGATGCGTTGACGAATGTTTCATCTTCGGCACTCTTCACCTCCCGAGCTTGCCGGGGGGGATTAGTTCGGTCTGTCTGAATTCGAAAAACGGAACTGATCCATCGACAAGCTCAGGATGACAGAATCCTGAAAGAGAGTCTCTTGTAGAGACTCGCGAATAAGCTACACTGAAACAAATACATGGACAAACGCTCCGTCTATCTCGATCACCAAACGACCACACCGCTTTTGCCGGAAGCGTTGCAGGCCATGCTTCCTTATTTCACGGAGGTCTACGGCTCGCCGTCCAGCCTTCACCGCTACGGGCTTCAAGTCCGCGACGGCCTGAAGGAAGCGCGGCAGAAGCTCGCGAGCATGATCAACGCGGAGAGCGAGGAAGACCTCATTTTCACCTCGGGCGGAACGGAGTCGGCCAATCTCGCCATCAAGGGCTTCGCCGATGCGAATCATCGCAAGGGCAACCACATTGTCACCTCGGCGATCGAACATCCCTCGGTCATGAACTCGGTCGAGTACCTGACCAAGCATGGCTTTGAAGTCACGCAGGTTCCGGTCGATGAGATCGGCCGGATCAATCCGGAAGATGTCCGCGCGGCCCTCACGGATAAAACCATTCTAGTCTGCGTTCACCTCGTCAATCACGACATCGGCACGATCCAGCCGGTGAAAGAAATCGCGAAGATCACCGCCGGAAAAGGCATCGCGCTTTACGCCGACGCCCTCGCCGCCGCCGGTTGGATGCCCATCGATGTGCAGGACCTCGGCGTGCAACTGCTCAGCTTCAGCCCGCATCGCTTTTACGGACCCAAGGGCATCGGCGTGCTGTACCGCAACCGCAAGGCACGGGTGACGAGTCACATTCACGGCGGCGTGCAGGAAGGCGGACGCCGCGCGGGGACGGAAAATGTGCCCGCGATTATCGGCGCGGGCGTGGCGGCGGAATTTGCGGTGAAGGAAATGAGCCAGCGCGTCGAGCATGTCGCGATGCTGCAAAGACGGCTCTACGATGGTCTCTGGAAACACATCCAGTATCTCAAGCTCAACGGTCCTGTGCCCGGACCACTCCGCATCTGCAATACGCTCAATCTCAGCACGGAATTCATCGAGGGCGAAGGCCAGCTCCTGCTCCTTGATTACCAGGGCATCGCGGTCGCCAGCGGATCGAGCTGCGTCAGCAAATCGCTCAAGGTTTCGCATGTGCTCAGCGCCATCAAGCTCGATCACGCGCTGGCCCAGGGCAACATCATCATGAGTCTCGGCAAGGACAACACCATCGAGGACGTCGATTACGTCATCGAGACGTTCCCGAAGATCGTCGACAAGCTCCGCAACATGTCGCCGATGTGGAAGGAATTCGAGGAAGGCGTGATCGACTCGGTCATCGCGCCAACCGGCCGCGGCAAATCGTTCACCGAACACGCCGCCGCCGTCTCCGGCAAACCCGCGCATTGAAGGACGACTCATTCAGCCGCAAAAGAACACAAAGACCGCAAAAAATGATCTGAAGAATAGTAGGTTTATTCTCAACATCTTTGTCTTCTATGCGTTCTTTTGTGGCTAAATAAAGATATGTCCGCTTCGCTGACCTCCGAAACCATCCTCGCGCAATTGCGTGGCGTGAAGTATCCCGGCTACTCGCGGGATATCGTTTCCTTCGGCATGGTCAAGGATGTAAAGATCGACGGCGCGCGCGTCTCGGTGCGAATCGCCGTCACGACCGCGGACGCGAAAATCCCCAAGCTGATCGAGGAGACGGCGGTTGCGGCGCTCGAATCGATTCCCGGCGTCAGCGAAGCTACGGTTCACATGGACGTCAGCGCGCCCATCACCAAGGCCATGCAAGCCGAGGGTCTGCCGCAAACGAAAATCGAAGGCGTCAAACACATCATCGCGGTGGCCAGCGGCAAGGGCGGCGTGGGCAAATCGACCGTCGCGGCGAACCTCGCCATTGCGTTGCGCGGTGAAAAAAACCAGAAGCGCGTTGGCCTCTGCGATTGCGATATTTACGGCCCTAGCATCGGCCTCATGTTCGGCACCAACGAACGCCCCAGCGCCACGGAGGAGGGACGCATTCAGCCCATCCGCCGCCATGATCTCAACCTGATGAGCATGGGCTTTCTGCTCGACGACACTTCGCCCGCCATTTTGCGCGGGCCGATGGTCACGCGCTACACGCAACAATTTCTCCGCAGCGTCGATTGGGGCGAACTCGATTACCTCGTCCTCGATCTGCCGCCGGGCACAGGTGACATTCAGTTGACCATCGTGCAGACCGTGGCGCTTTCCGGCGCGATCATTGTCACCACGCCGCAGGAAGTTGCGCTGATCGACGCGCGCAAGGCGGCCACCATGTTTACCAAGGTAAACGTCCCCATTCTTGGCTTGGTGGAGAATATGAGTTATTTCCTTTGTCCTAATGATGGCAATCGCTACAATATCTTCGGCTCCGGCGGCGGCGAACGCGAAGCAAACCGCTTGGGTGTGCCCCTCCTGGCCCGGATCCCTTTGGAGATTGGTTTACGAGAATCGGGTGACAAAGGGCTTCCCCTTGCTTTCTCCGATCCGGATAGCGCAACTGGCCGGGCTTTTTATGCCATGGCGCAAGAACTTGAACTCCAAAAGCTTGCATAAAGAATGGCCTATTTTTAAATTCAAGCGCAAATCCAAACCATTTAACCATTTGACAAACAGACTAGGGTCTCGTCTACTAGGTAACATGTCGGATTCATCCGCAAAAGAGCACGATAATATGTTCCACAAATCTGCACTTTATCAGGAGTTTCTGGCTGAAAGAGCCGAGATTCTTCGTCACAAATGGATTGAGAGCGAAAAAGTGGGGCACGACATTGGCTTCGAAAAGGCACTGCTCGACTGGATCGTCAAACATCGGGCGGGCTGGCGCGCCTTGCGGCAGCACAAGCCCAATGGCGGCGATAACAATAGCCATGGCGGTCTGGCGGCGGCTTAGAGTCTGTCCCAAGGCGCGGAATACCGCCCCATCCATTGACAGGGAAGGCCAGCCCTTTTAAGCTACCCTTATGACAGATACGACCTTGCCTGCGGTCTCGATGACCGAAAGCGCCGCACGACACATTGCCGAAATCATCGGCACCCCAAACCCTGAAAACAAGGGACTCCGCATTTACGTCGAGACCGGCGGCTGCTCCGGGATGTCTTATGCGATGGAAATTTCCCCCAGGAAGCCCGGCGATGAGGAGTTCGCGGCTCATGGCATGAAGCTTTTCGTGGAAGATCGCGGCCTGGTATACCTCGCCGGTTCGGTCATCGACTACAAGGATGGGCTGACCGGAGCCGGCTTCCGCATCACGAATCCAAACGCCAAGCAAACCTGCGGCTGCGGGAAATCCTTTGAGGCGTGATCCCAGTCTTCGCTCTTGCCTCGTAGAAGCGTTCCGCAAGGGACTCCGTACCGCACAGCAAAACCTGGCGGTCATGGCCGCGTTGCTGGCGGCAATGGCAGCGATTGTCGCGGCCTACTATTGCTGGCCGGCCGCCACAAGCTTGTTATCCTGGCTTGGAGCGCGGCAACATGCGGGCGGCCTCCTGTTCCTTGCCCTGGAGGCGGGGTTCGCGGGAGGCATTCTCTCCGAAGCAAGTGTGGTCTATATCGTGGATGGAGGCCGTTGGAACGCCCGACATCTGGAAAACATGGTCTTCCGGTTCGTGGTCTTTTTCTTTGGCGGCATTATCGTCGCCAAGTTCTACGAATGGCAGGCCTTCTGGTTCGGGGACGGGCCGACGTGGCGTGTTCTCTTGCCCAAGGTCCTGGTCGATCAATTCATTTTCTCCGTTTTTTGGTCGACCACTTACCAGACGATCGTGTTTCACTGGAAGGCACTCTGTTATTCCGGGTCGCGCTTGTGGAGCGAGTTGGATGGTCGGTTCGTCCTCGAGCGCATGCTGCCGGTCCTCGTCACCAACTGGATGTTCTGGATTCCGGGCGTGACGCTGGTCTACTCAATGCCGCTTCTTTTGCAAATGCCGCTCAACATTTTTTCCACGGCGATCTGGAGTATTCTCCTCGCCGGATTGTCCAATCCCGCTCGGACTTCGCCCTTGCAAACAGCGCCTGGCATGCTGCTGCCCGAATCGGATCAACTGGCCAACCCGGCCGATTGAGACCTGGCGGGACGAGTTGGCGTGACCACTGGCAGACTTTAGCCATGATGATGCTGAAAAAGCTTTTCCCGGAATCGCTCCGTCCTGATCTCAATCCATTGGAACATGAGGTAGGCCAGGCTTAAGGATACCAGCAGGCAGAATGGCCCAAACACCGCGTTGAATTTCTCGTGCAGGAAATATTCGGTCACCCAGACGACGTGAAGGTGGATGAGGTAAAACGGATAGGATAACTCTCCGATCAGCCGATCCCTTTTGTTGTTTCGGGTGCAGGCGAAAAGGAGCGGAACCATGACCATCGCCGCGGGCACGTAGACGTAAAAGAAATAGTCCTTAAAAGGCAGCCTGCCCTGAACCAGCATCACGGCGCCGAGCAGCCAGAACAGCCAGGCATAGGAGCGGGCGAATTGTTCAAACCCGGCACGGTTCCTACTATAGAAATGGTAGCCGAGTGATCCCGCCATGAAGAAGCAGAGATCCGAGGGCGAAAAATAGTAGGTCCATGGTACGCTCAACTTGGGACTCAGCGTCCAAAAGAAATACGAGCGGAGGGCAAGGCTGGCCAACATAAACGCCGCCTGCACCGGAACGGGCTTGCGCACCAGAAACGGGGCCAGGAGATAAAAAGTCATCTCCACGGCCAGCGTCCAGGTCGGACCGTTCAGGATATAAGCGAAACATTGGGTGGCATGCGCAACCGGATAGGGTGTGAAGTAAAGTTGCCCGGTGACGCTGTCCTGTTGCAGGAACCAGAGCGTATCGAGTCCCAGGATCATCAGGTTCGCCAAAGCGTAATAGCAACCCGTGAACAGCGTGATGCAGTGGGGCTCGTCTTTGACCCAGACTTCATAAACGCCGCACGGGCGCGAAGTCGCATAGGTGATAAGGCCTTCCACGGCCAAAATCAGGACACCGACGAAGAGATAGAGAGGATAGAGCCTTAGAAATCGCTGCTGGATGAAGTGCCAGTAACTGCCGAGATAGTTGTATTTTTCATTCAAAACCAGGGCCATGTAGAACCCGGAGATGATGAAGAACGTCTGGACGGCCAGGGCTCCGTTCAAAAAGCTGAGGCCTAAAATTCCCCGGCCGTAGCGCAGATGGGTGACGAGCACGGAAACGGCCAGAAACAATCGGAGGAGTCCCATGTCGCGCGAAACTGACATTTAATCGATAAAAGGCAAGAGCATCTGCTTGGACAAACCAACGGAAAGCGTTTGCCAAACGAGCGCGGCATTCGCATAAATCCGTGAATGGATTTCTCCCGATACTGGTCCGCGCGCCAGAAAAAAGTCGACGCGGCGTTGAACCGCCTGCTCCCCTCCGCCTCCACTAAGCCGAAGACCATCCACCAGGCGATGCGCTACAGCATCTTCGCCGGCGGCAAACGGCTGCGGCCCGTGATCTGCCTCGCCACGGCGGAAGTCATCAGCGGAAAGAATGACGACGCCATTCCCCTCGCCTGCGCCGTCGAGTGCATCCACACCTACTCGCTCGTTCACGATGATTTGCCCTCGATGGACAACGACGATTTCCGGCGCGGCAAACCGACCTCCCACAAGGTCTACGGCGAAGGCATCGCGGTGCTGGCCGGCGACGCGCTGCTGACCATCGCATTTGAGATGGCCGCGTCGTGCCGCGCCTGGCCGCGCTACTCGCACGCCGATGTCATCCACGAACTCGCCGTCGCCGCAGGAAGCCAGAAGCTCATCGCGGGACAGGTGGCTGATCTCGAAGGCGAGGGCAAGAAAATCAGCCCGGCGGAACTGCGCTACATCCACGACAACAAAACCGCCGCGCTCATCTCGAGCTCGATCCGGCTCGGCGCAATGTCCGCGAACGCGACGCCAAAACAACTCGCGCGCCTGACCGATTTCGGCGAGAGCCTCGGTCTCGCGTTCCAGGTCATCGACGACATTCTCGACGTCACGCAGACCACGGAGAAACTCGGCAAGAGCGCCGGCAAAGACATCGCCGCGCAGAAGGCGACTTACCCCGCACTGCTCGGCCTCGACAAAGCGAAGAAGGAAGCCGACCGACTCACCGCTCGCGCCCGCGCCGCACTGAAACCCTTCGGCAAACACGCCGCGCCGCTCGAAGCCATCGCTGATTTTCTGCTAAAAAGGGAGAGTTGATCTCCTTTATTTGATAATAGCCTCCTGCAATGTATGAACATATCTCGATTGTGCGTGCTGGCAATAGGGATCGCATGGATTCTATTTTTTTCCGGTTCGGTTGATGGTGCCTTCGATATTGGAACAAGCACATAAGGCGGAGAAACAACGGCTATAACCCAAGGCACGGTGATCTCTTACAATGACAACTTCCATAGCACCGGGACTTATGAATATTGGGTAAACAAAACAAGATTTGAGAGTAGCCAATCCGGAATGCACGATTTCCCGGTGGGATCGTCAGTTCCTGTTTACTACGACCCTCAGAATCCCTCGCTGAATTACGCAATTCGGCCGCCACCGTCCTTAACTCATAATTTAATTGGAATGGGTTTCTTGATAATGATTATGTTGGCCGCTATTCTGTATGGCGCCTTTGGCGAACACCCATCACTGGGTAAATCTTCTCGATCCACGCCGCCGCCACAGTTGCATTAAAGAGCCTAGTCAGGGCTCAAGCTTGTAAGGCGAGATGTTTTATGGCAGGTTATTCTCTGATGACTGCGCAAAACGTGCTCGAGGTCGTGGCGAAAATGCCATACGAAGACTGGGTCATAATCCAGCGCGGTATTGCCGACATGATGGTTGCCGAAATGTCCACCGAAGAAATTGGAGAAATCCGCGCGGCCCTTGCGGAGGCGGACGGCGAAATTGAACGCGGCGACGTATTGACCGTAGAGCAAGCCCGAATTCAGCTCGGGCTTCCGTGAAAGTAGTTTTCACCCGGGCAAGCCTGCGGGATTTGAACCGCATCCGGAACTACATCGCAAAATAGTCGGGAAGTCCAGAGGTGGCAGATCGGTATGTCGGCCGCATCTTCAGCGCATGCGAAGCCCTTAATTACTCGTCTGAAAGCTATTCCGTTTATCGGTATGCAACGAGATATCGGATGATGCCTTTTGAAAATTATCTGGTGCTTTTTCGGATCCTCAAAGGAGAGGTAAATATTGGTCGTGTGCGTCACGGCGCACGAAGAGTCTTCCGAGGTTGATAAGTCCTACACACATGTAACCACCGGTTGCTTTGACTTTCGCCCGCGCGGGCGCACAATTTTGCTGTGAATCGCCGCTCGTTTCTTCGCTCCGTCGGTGGATGCGCCTGCGCCACGCTGTTGCCTTCCGCGCTCTTTTTGGGCGAGCGAAATGCCGCGGCGATCGAAGCGGCGGATAATCTCGATCTGACCGCAAAACTGCACCTTGCCGACGTGGCCCTGGGAGTCGCAAAATCGGGCGGCGCGAGCTACGCCGATTTTCGCCTGTGCCGATATCAAACCGAATATCTCGAGGCCCGCGAACATCGCCTCGAGGAATCGTCCACGGGAATCAGCGCGGGATTCAGCGTGCGCGTGCTGCTGGACGGTACGTGGGGTTACGCAAGTAGTCCCCTGGCCACGGAGGACGAAGTCCGCAGCACCGCCCTGCGTGCCATCGAGGTCGCCAAGGCCAGCCAGCCGCTGCAATTGCGCAAGTTCGTTTTGGAAGATGTGCCCGCCTATCAGGACCGCTGGGACATGCCGATGAAGGTCGATCCGTTTGTGATCGCGACCGATGACAAGATCGCGCATATGCTGGCGATCAATGAAGCTGCACTGAAAGCAGGCGCCGACTACGCGACCATCTCCTTCGCCTTCGTGCGCGAAGAGAAATTTTTCGCTTCAAGCGTGGGCAGCCGGATCACCCAGAGCCGCGTTCGTTCCATGCCCGATGGCGAGGTGACGGTGATCGACAAGGACACGGGAAAATTTGCCACGCGCTCGACTCTCGCTCCTCCGAGGGGAAGCGGCTACGATTATATTCTCAGCTACGATTTCGCCGGCGAAGCGGCGAAGGCGGCGCATCAGGCCCGCGAAAAATTGACGGCAAAACCGGTCGCGCCCGGCGAGTACGACCTCGTCCTCGATCCGACCAATCTCTGGCTGACCATTCACGAATCGGTGGGACATCCCACGGAGCTCGACCGCGCGCTCGGTTGGGAGGCGAATTTCGCCGGCACGACCTTCTGCACGCCGGACAAGCTCGGCAAGCTCCAGTACGGCAGCGAGCTGATGCACGTCGTCGCCGACCGCAGCCAGGAGGGAGGGCTCTCCACCGTCGGCTACGACGACGACGGCGTGCGCTCCGTGGGTACGGAGTTCGACATCATCAAGGACGGCATCTTCATGAACTACCAGTCGGCCATCGGGCAGGCGCAACTCATCGGACAGCCGCGCTCCAACGGCTGCGCGTTCGCCGATAGCTGGGACTCGTTTCCGATCCAGCGGATGCCCAACGTCTCGCTCCAGCCGAACAAGAAAACATGTTCGCTGCATGATCTTTTTTCCGACATCAAGCGGGGCATCTACATCGTCGGCAACGGGAGTTGGAGCATCGACCAGCAGCGGCACAATTTCCAATTCGGCGGCCAGCTTTTTTACGAGATCAAGAACGGCAGGCTCGGACCGATGCTGCGCGACGTCGCCTACCAGGGCAGCACGGTCGAGTTCTGGAACTCGATGGATGGCATCGGCGACAAGAGCACCTATTTCCTCGGCGGCGCGCCGAATTGCGGCAAGGGCCAGCCCGAGCAGACCGCACCAGTTTCGCATGGCGCGGTGCCGGCGCGGTTTCGTCAGGTCAATGTCCTCAACACGGAACGAAAGGACTTGAACCCTTCTTAAAATACACCATGAACCGTGTTGCTGTCATAATAGGGCCTCGGGCGAGGCGCGAGGAAGAAGGATACCCGCAGCGGTCTCCGACTGACGAGCAACGAAGTTCGAGGCCCTATCATGACGCAACCCGAACGGGCCGTTGGTCTTTTGCCTTGTGGCTTTGTCGCTCGTTCGTTACGTACCACTGCGGGTATGCTCCTCACTCGACTCCGCGCCACAAGGCAAAATTCCTTCCGGCGCGGTCATGCGGTATTTTAAGGAGGGTTCTGGCATGATCCTCAGTGAAGCCGATGCCAAAAGCATCACGGCAAAAATCCTGGCCATGTCCAAGGCCGAATCGTGCATCGTCACGCTGGAAGGGTCGGAGGAGCGGCATGTTCGCTTCGCTCAAAACATGGCGACAACCAATGGCTCGCCGAGTTCGCTCGACATCAGCGTTGAATCGCATTTCGGAAAAAAATCGGGCGCGGCCTCGGGCACGGACCTGAGCGACGATGCGCTGGCGGCGCTGGTGGCAGCCGCGGAAGACACGGCGAAACGCGCGCCGGAGAATCCGGAATTCATGCCGCCAATCGGTCCGCAACAATACGCGACGGGCACTGCTTTTTCGACCGTAACTCAAGGCACGACTTCCGATATGCTCGCCGGGGCGATTCAGCCCGTGCTGCAAAAGGCGCAGGCGCAAAACCTGCAGGCATCCGGCTTCCTCAACATCGGCACTTCGTTCTCGAGCTTCGCCAACAGCAACGGGCTTTTCGTTTACGACCAGGGCACCGATGTGCTGCATACGGTCACCGCGCGCACGCCCGACGGCACCGGCTCGGGCTGGGCAGGCACGACACACTACGATTTCAGCAAGATGGACGTCGCGGGCATGGGCGCGGTGGCCATCGACAAGGCCGTGCGCTCGCAGAAACCGGTCCGGCTCTCGCCCGGCAAGTATACCGTGATTCTCGAGCCGTCGGCAGTCTCCGACCTGCTCAGCATCATGATCGAGGAATTCGACCAGCGCGCCGCCGATGAAGGCCGCGATTTCGCCACGAAGAAAGGCGGCGGATCGCGCCTCGGCGAAAATGTCTTTGGTAAAAACGTCACGCTCTATTCCGATCCGAACGATCCGCTGGTGCCCGGCGAAGTCTATTCAGACGACGGCCTACCCGCGCAGCGAACTGTCTGGATCGATGGGGGCGTGTTGAAAAATTTGCAGTGCTCCCGTTACTGGGCGCAGAAATCGAAACTATCTCCGGTCCCCTCGCCGACCACCCTGACGATGACAGGCGGCACAACCTCGACCGCCGACATGATCAAGCAGACCAAGCGCGGCCTGCTCATCACCCGCTTCTGGTACATCCGCGAAGTCGATCCGCAAACGGTCCTGCTGACCGGCCTCACCCGCGACGGCGTCTTCCTGATCGAGAACGGCGAAATCTCGCAACCGGCGTGCAATTTCCGCTTCAACGAAAGCCCGGTGGCGATGCTGAACAAGGTTATCGCGATGGGCCCGTCCGTCCGCGCTTACGGTGAAGAAACGATCGGCATTCCCACTGCCGTGCCGACGCTCCTGGTGGACGAGTTTACGCTATCGAGCGTGTCGGATGCGGTGTAAATTGTCAGATGCGCGACCTCCAATCTCACCGCTGGATGTGGGTTAAGGCGGTGCTCTTTTTGATCATCGGCGTCGTGGCGTCCGCGCTGATTTTGGTCGAGCTTCCGGAACTCCGCGTGCTTGCTCTCCTGGCCTTGGCAATCTGGTCTTTTTGCCGAGCCTATTACTTTGCCTTCTACGTGATTGAACATTACATCGATCCCTCATTTCGTTATTCAGGACTCTTTTCCATGCTTCGCTATCTTTGGGACAAAAGGTCGACCAAATGAGACGTCGCTTCTTGTTAAAACAGCCAACTAATGGGACGTCGGTCTTGTAACTCCGGCGATAAATCCCTATTCTTGTCGTTCGCTCATGAAAACCGTCGGGAAACAATTGCAGGAGGCGCGTCTGGCCAAAAACTGGACGCCCGAACTTGCCGCGCGCGAGACCAAGATCAAGGTCGATCGCCTGCGCGATCTCGAATCCGACGACTACTCCCATTTCACCAGCCCGACTTATGCCCGCGGGTTCGTCCGCACCTACGCGCGCGCCCTGGGGCTGGACGAGTACCGCATCCTGCGCCAGCTCGACAATAAGCTCCCGGACGACGATTCGGCCAACATCGTCACGGACACCGGCGTAGCCTACCTGCCGGAGACGGCGCTGCCTCCCCGCGCGGCGCACCGGGACTACACCGGGCTCTATGTGGTGGTGGCGCTGGGAGGCGTGGTAGCGCTGGTCAGCGCTTTTGTTCTTTTTGAGGCCTATCGCGTTGGGGAGCTTTCGCGCTGGTTCGCGAGCAGTTCGGATAACATCCCTTCCGCCACGGCCGCCAGTACAAATACCACCGGTTTAGCGGTGATCACCAGCGCCGAAGCGCCTGCGCGCGCGTTGCCGGTCGATTCCAATACGCCCCCGCCCATCGTTGACACAACCGCCGCCACAAACGCACCTCCCGCGGTTGCGCCGGCTGCCACCGTGGCGACCGACACCACGACAGCTCCGAGAGCACTGCCGGTCGATCCTTCGCTGCTCGGCGCTGGCGCAGCGACAAATTCAGCGCCAGTTGCCGATGTACCAATCACGGCTCCGAGGGCCTTGCCGCTCGATCCATCCGAGCTGCCCAACGCGCCCGCGGCAATCCCCACCCCCACACCTGCGCCAGCAATCGCTACGGATGTGCCCGTGGTGGCACCCCGCGCGTTGCCGGTCGATCCCTCCGAACTGGCCAATACCGCCTCTGATGCTCCCGCCGCGACCAACATCACCTCGACGGTTTCCAATCCGTCCGACACGACCACGGTGGCGCTCAATACCGTTCCGCCCTCATCCCCACCGCCAATCGCGTCCCCTGTCGTTCATCCCGCACCGGTTGTCCCGCCGCCCGATCCCGCCCCGGCGGTGATGCCAACGACGCCTGCTCCCAGCCCCTCGGCGCGGCAATCGAATAATGGTCCGGTGATTGAGCCCTCGCTTCCCGCGGTCTCACCGTCCCCAGAAACGACCCCGGCAGCACTAGTCGCTCCCGTTGCCCCTGTCGCTCTTCCTGTCACCGATCCCGCAACAACTGCCACGCCGCCACCCGCCGCCGCCAACAATTCCGGTGGCGACAAGCCGCTCGTGCTGACCGCCTCGCAGGATTCCTTCGTGCGCGTTACCGACCTGGACTCGCCGGATGCCGACAAGCCCCTTTATGCCGCCGTGCTGCACAGCGGAGAGTCCATCGCATTCGATGGGCACAAATTCTCGATCAACGTGGGCGTTCCGTCCGCAGTCGACATCAAGCTCGACGGCGTGAACTACGGTCCGCACAGTGACCAGGACGCGCCGGAAACCTTTACCGTGCAATCGCACCTACCATGAAGACCTGCGGTCGGCAGCTCCTGCGGAGGGCAGTAAATCTAAAATGAACAATTTATCCGTTCCTGCTCTAGTAAAAGTCGGCCTCGTCTCGCTCGGCTGCGCGAAAAATCTTGTCGATTCGGAAATCATGGCGGGTCACCTGCACAAGGCCGGTATGGCGCTCACGCCCAATCCGGACGAGGCCGATGTGATGATCGTCAATACTTGCTCCTTCATCGACGCAGCCAAGGAGGAAAGCATCGGCGCCATCCTCGATGCCAATCGCGACCGCGGCATGCGGCGCCGCCATGGCGGGCAAAAGCTCATCGTGGCCGGCTGCATGGCACAGCGTTTTGCGGGCGAATTGCGCACATCGATGCCCGAAGTCGACGCCTTCATCGGTCTCGATCAACTCACGCAAATCGCGCCGATCATCGAGGGCCTGCTCGCGAAGGATCGCGCGGACTCGTCCGATGGCCTGCCGGAGAATTTTGTCACGCCCCAGCCGAAGTTCATCCCCGACTTCGACACGCCCCGCTTTCGCCTGACGCCCTCGCACACCGCCTACGTCAAAATCGCCGAGGGCTGCAACCATCCCTGCTCCTTCTGCATCATCCCGCAGATGCGCGGACGCCATCGCAGCCGCACGGTCGCCTCCATCGTGGCCGAGGCGCGCGGTCTTGTGGCCGAAGGCGTGAAGGAACTCAATCTCATCTCGCAGGACACGACTTACTTCGGCATGGATCGCTGGGAGGAAAAAGCCGGGCCGCGCGCGCTGGTCGATTCGTCCCGCGGCGATTCGCTGACCTATCTCCTGCGCGAGCTGCAAAAGATCGAGGGCGATTTCTGGATCCGGCTTCTCTACACGCATCCCGCCCACTGGAGCGACGAACTGATCCGCACCATCGCGGAATGCCCCAAGGTCGCGCGCTACGTCGACATGCCGCTCCAGCATATTTCCGATCCCATGCTCGATGCGATGCGCCGCGAAACGTCCTCACAGCATATCCGCGACCTAATCAAGCGCATCCGGGCGGGCGTACCGGGCATCACACTGCGCACGACGTTCATCGCGGGATTTCCCGGCGAGACGAAGGAGGATTTCGAGACGCTGCTGCAATTCATCGAGGAGACCCGCTTTGAGCGACTTGGCGTTTTCAAATATTCCCGCGAAGAAGGCACGCGCGCGGCCAAACGCGATGGGCACCTCACTTCGCGCACAAAGGAATCGCGCTGGAAGAAAGCCATGGCCCTGCAGCGCCGTATCGCCCTCGAACAAACCACCGCGGCGATCGGGAAAAAGCTGCGCGTGCTGGTGGAAGGTCCCGGCCTGGCCCGAAGCGAGGCCGATGCGCCGGAAGTCGATGCGCGCGTCTTTGTGCCGAAGAGCCTGCCCGTCGGTGAATTTGCGGAAGTCACCGTGGTCGCCGCGAACGAGTACGATCTCGTCGCACAGTGAGGGCCGAGGAAGACAGTTAACAAATTGCCAAATTTTCCCAAATTAACGAAATTAAAGTTATGACCTAATTTGAATTAGGACTGCTCTTTTTTCGACGAATAATCCACCAAGTTCCGACTAATGTGAGACCCAATAAAAGGGGAATGAGGCAAGTTGCCAAATCCCAAACATCGGCATAGCCACCAACGTGATGACCTGCAGCGTCTATTCCGTTGAATCCGATAATCCAGTCTTTCATTTCTGGTTTGTACTCTACCACTTTCCCCGCGCAGAGACAGTTCCCAAATTGAGGACTCAAAACATCAATAATTTGGCAATTTGGGAAAATTTAGAAATTTGGTTATTCCCCTTTCAACCAACTTCATGCGATTGACATAAAGCCTCTCCATTCATTACGCTGCTCCATGCGTTGGACGCCTTTAATCGCACTGGCCGCTTTCCTCACGGGCGCAACGGCTTTCGCTCAAACCGAGAGCCAGAACAACGCTCCGCCAAAATTGGTCAAGACCCCAACCTCGGTAACTCCGCCGAAAGCTGAACCCGAGAATGGAGGAGCATACGGCGCGCCGGTAGCAGAGCCGAAGGAAGGTCCCACCGCCGCGGACATCGGTCCGGCGCAAAAGCATTTCATCCGGGCTTCGGAAACGGATCACTTGGCCGAGGTCCCCAACGCGGATGACGCTTACGATAATGCTTCGCTGAAAATCCACGAAAAAATCGCCCTGGACAAGCGCATCTCGATTCCCTTGATTCACGACGTCCAGAACGACGGGCCCCAGAGCAGTGCTGACAATGATGCGCTGCAATATGAGGTCAAGTATCTCAACTGGGGCGCGGTGACGCAGGAACAATTGCTGGCGCGCCGGGGCCATTATTTCACCATCACGTGGGACAACGACGGACCCAAGGCCGACTTCACGGCGCGGTTCCAATATCGCGAAGTCAAGAGCAAGGAAATCATCCGCACGCTGACGCAAAACATGCCCGGCGTTTCCGGCGCTGTCCGTTCCTATTTTGCCGTGGTAAGCCAGGCCTATCTCACCTACGGCCCCGTCGTCTCGTGGCGATTCACCGTCCTCAAGGGCGATACCATTGTCGCCGAGGCCAAGTCCTACATCTGGTAACCTGCACCCTCCCATGATCGCAACGCTCTTCGCCCAAACCACCATCGCGCCGGTGGAGGAAAAAATCGGACTCTTCCAGATGATGCAGCGGGGCGGTCCGTTGATGGTCGTGCTGTTCGTGTGCAGCGTCGTGGCGCTGGGCGTTCTGATCGAGCGCATGTTTTACTACAAACGCTCGCGCATGAACGTGAGCGAATTCCTCGCCGGCGTCCTGGCCCTCGTCCGCCGCCAGAGTTATGCGGAAGCCATCACCCGCTGCGAGGAAGGCCACGGCCCTGTCGTCTCGGTGGTCCGCACTGCCATCTATAAGCGCCATCTCCCGCCCGCGGAGCTGCGCGAAGTCGTGCGCGAAATCGCCCAGTTGGAAATTCCGAACCTGGAAGCCAACATCTCGCTGCTGGGAACCATCGGGTATGTCGCGCCGCTGCTGGGACTGTTCGGCACGGTACTCGGGATGATCAAGGCCTTTGTCGAAATCAATGAGACCAATGGCACGGCCTCGGTGGGCGACCTTTCGCAGGGAATCTATACGGCGCTCATCACGACGGCAGCCGGATTGGCCGTGGCCATCCCCTGTTACCTTGCCCATAATTTTCTCGTTGCCCAAGTGCACAGCATTGTCGCCGACATGGAACGCGCCGGGATCGAGACGATCCACACCCTGACCGATCTGCCCCGCAAGGACATGATCGCCGTGCCCTTCAGCCCTGTCCCGGACAAGGACAGCGAGAAGAAGGCCGCGGGGTAGGCCTTCCCCCTCGTTCCCAAGTTGTACTTGGGAACGCACTTGCTGAGGCAATTTCATTGCCGGCCTAATGGCGACTAATCGGATAATTTGGCGCGAAATGAAATTTCGCGAAGAGCAGGGAATGTTCCCAAGTGCAACTTGGGAACAAGGAAATAGTCGCTTACGCGACAAAAGGCAGCGACCGTCATAGACCGCTGCTACAAGAAACCCTACTCCGCGCTTTTGGCGGCGGGCGTCGCCGACGTCGCGCCGGTTTTGGGGGTCGCGCCGAGACGGGTGAACATCTTGGAAAAATCGCTGGCAGGCTGGCTCTTGCCGTTCAAGCCGTTGGAGCGTCCGACGAAGACGACTCCGTCATCCATCGCCAACCGGTTGCTGTGGAGATCGCCATAAACTTCCGCCTTGCCGCGCAGTTCAATGCGGCCCGTGGCGTAAATGTTTCCCTGGACCTTGCCGTAAATCAGCACATCGTTCACTTTGATCTCGGCCTTGATGAGGGCCTGCTCGCCGATGGTCAGCGCGCCGCCCTCGGATTCGATCGTGCCTTCGAGCCGGCCATGGAGTTCGAGCTCGCCGGAAAAAGCCAGTGCGCCTTTAAATTCGCAATCGGAGGTCAACACCGTCGTCGTGCGGATCCCGGTGGGTTGCCCCGGGCGGGGAGATTCGAGGGGAACAGCGGGGCGCTTCGTATTATCGGTAAATGTGGACATAGATGTTAATGATTTTTACGTTAGTGTGTCGGACAGGTCAAGCTACCGTGCTCGCATGCACGTATTGTAACGAAAGCAGCCCGCGCCAATTTACAAATACCCTCTAAGCGTAGGCGTTCAACGACTTTTCAAGCACCTTTTGCGACTCGCTCTTGATAATCTGCTGTTTAAGCGGATGAAC
>Ga0116229_10004605_pt1 | contig 22612 bp, 20 predicted proteins | sample S1TSphgellanicum_3_FD_87313 | JGI IMG/M metagenome (GOLD analysis project Ga0116229, IMG submission 87313) | Host-associated microbial communities from peat moss isolated from Minnesota, USA - S1T2_Fc - Sphagnum magellanicum MG | ecosystem: Host-associated > Plants > Peat moss > Unclassified...
CAATGGCTGCTCGATCAAGGCTGGCGCGAACTCACCTACCGCCCCGACCGGCGCCACTACCGCGAGGTGCCGTCCAGCTGGGTCACGCGCCTGATCGACGCCGTGCCCGAGACCCGGCCGATGGTCCTGGTGGCCGCCACGGCCAAGGCCACGCGCCGTCCGACGCTGGGCGACCCGACCTCCCTGCCATCGTACGTCGTGCGCGACTGAGCCCATCCTCGGCCCACGCGCCGACGCGCGCCGGGGCCGATCACCGCCCGCACGCCGGCGAACCGCGCGTGCCGCACGGCCGGGTCCCCGGTCCGGCGCCGGCTCCGCCGCAGCGCCGCCGCTGCGGCCCGGCTACCATGCGCGTCTCCCGGCAATCCCACGATGGGGCTTTCCCGCGGTCCATGCCGTGGTCCGGCGCGGTGCGCGCCTCTCCAATGACCAAATTCATCGCGGTCCACCCGCAGGATCCCCAGCCCCGGCTGCTCAAGCAGGCCGCCGCGATCATCGCCGACGGCGGCATCGGCGCCATCCCGACCGACTCGTGCTACGCGCTGGCGTGCCACCTGGACGACAAGCCCGCCGTCGACCGCCTGCGCCGCCTGCGCGGCATCGACGAGCGCCACCACCTGAGCCTGCTGTGCCGCGACCTCTCCGAGATCGCCGCGTATGCGCGCGTGGACAACGCTTCCTACCGCCTGCTGCGCCTGGCCACGCCGGGCCCCTATACCTTCATCCTGGAGGCCACGCGCGAGGTGCCCCGGCGCCTGTCGCATCCCTCGCGCAAGACGATCGGCATCCGCGTGCCCGACCACCCGGTCGCCCTGGGGCTGCTCAACGCGCTGGGCCAGCCGCTGATCGGCACGACCTTGCAGCTGCCGGGCGACGCGCTTCCGCTCAACGACGTCGACGATATCCGCGCGCGCCTGGACCATGAGCTGGACCTGGTACTGGACGCCGGCAGCTGCGGCGTCGAGCCGACCACCGTGATCGACCTCAGCGGCGGCCCGCCCGTGGTGTTGCGCCAGGGGCGCGGCCCGCTCGAGCCGCTCGGGCTGGCCTGAGCGCTCGGTGCGGGCCCGAGCCGTCCGCGGCCGCGGCACTGCTAGACTGCCGGCTTCCCATCTGCACCGGAGCATGGCGGCGACGGACGCGGGCGACGGACGCGGGCCGTGGACCCGCACCATCGACCCGTCGAGGCCGGCACGAACATGTTTGCTGACCGCGTTCTTTCCGGCATGCGTCCCACCGGGGCGATGCATATCGGGCACTTCCACGGCGCGCTGAAGAACTGGGTGCGCCTGCAGGACGAGCATCCCTGCCTGTTCTTCGTCGCCGACTGGCACGCGCTGACCACCCATTACGAGGAAACCTCGGTGCTCGAGAAGAGCACCTGGGACATGCTGATCGACTGGTTCGCCGCCGGCATCGACCCGAACAAGGCGACGGTATTCGTGCAGTCCCGCGTCAACGAGCACGCCGAGCTCTTCCTGCTGCTGGCGATGTCCACGCCGCTGGGCTGGCTCGAGCGCGTGCCCACCTACAAGGACCAGATGGAGCGCCTGCGCGACCGCGACCTGGCCACCTACGGCTTCCTGGGCTACCCGCTGATGCAGGCTGCCGACATCCTCATCTACCGCGCCAATCTCGTGCCGGTGGGCGAGGACCAGGTCCCGCACATCGAGATGACGCGCGAGATCGCGCGCCGCTTCAATCATCTGTTCGGGCGCGAACCCGGTTTCGAGGAAAAGGCCCTGGCGGCCGTCAAGCGCCTGGGTGCGCGGCGCGGCAAGCTCTACCTGGAACTGCGCGCACGCTACCAGGAGCAGGGTGACGAAGCCGCGCTCGAGCAGGGCCGTGCGCTGCTCGCCCAGTCGCAGAGCGTCTCGCTGGGCGATCGCGAGCGCCTGTTCGGCTACCTCGAGGGGGCGCGGCGCCTGATCCTGGTCGAGCCCGAGGCCGTGCTGACCAGCTCGCCGCGCCTGCCCGGGCTCGATGGCCAGAAGATGTCCAAGAGCTACGGCAACGACATCTCCATGCGCGAGGAGCCCAAGGCGCTGACGGAGAAGATCCGCAAGATGATCACCGATCCGGCCCGGGTGCGGCGCTCGGATCCGGGCGATCCGGACCTTTGCCCGGTCTGGCAGCTGCACCAGGTGTATTCGGACGATGCGGTCAAGGCCTGGGTGCAGGCCGGCTGCCGTTCGGCCGCCATCGGCTGCCTCGATTGCAAGCAGCCGCTGATCGACGCCATGCTGGCCGAGCAGGAGCCGTGGCGCCAGCGCGCGCAGCCCTACCTGGACGATCCCTCGCTGGTTCGATCGATCGTCGCCGACGGCTGCGACCGCGCGCGCGCGGTCGCGCAGGAGACGATGCGCGACGTGCGCGAGGCCATGGGCCTGGGCTACACCTGATCGCGTGCCCGCTGCCGTCGCTGCGTGCCGGGCGGCGCAGCCGCGCCGCGCGTGCGCGCCCTGGCCGGCTTGCGCGGCCGTGTAAAATGCCTTGCTTTGCCCGGGCATACCGGCCTGTCCCGATGCGGGCAAGCTTGCCGATGCCGGCCGGGGCGGACCCATCCATGGCAAGGACCACAGCATCATGATCTCCGGGAGCCTGGTCGCGATCGTCACGCCGATGCGCGAGGACGGCGCTCTGGACCTGGACGCGTATCGGCGCCTGGTCGACTGGCACGTCGCCCAGGGCACCGATGCGATCGTCGCGGTCGGCACCACCGGCGAGTCGGCAACGGTCGATCCGCAGGAGCACATCGAACTCATCCGCGTGGCGGTCGAGGCGGCGCGCGGCCGCGTCAAGGTGATCGCCGGGGCGGGCGCCAATTCCACGCGCGAGGCGATCGAACTGACGACCCACGCCAAGCGCGTCGGCGCCGATGCCAGCCTGCAGGTGGTGCCCTACTACAACCGGCCCACCCAGGAAGGCATGTACCGGCATTTCCGCGCGGTGGCCGAAGCCGTCGAGCTGCCGCTGCTGCTCTACAACGTGCCCTCGCGCACCGCGTCCGACCTGGCCGTCGACACCACGCTGCGCCTGGCCGAGGTGCCGGGCATCGTCGGCCTCAAGGACGCCAGCGGCGACCTGTCGCGCATCGTCGAGATGCGCCGGCGCGGGCCACAGGGCTTTGCCCTGTACAGCGGCAACGACGACAGCGCCCTGGCCTTCATCCTGCTGGGCGGCAATGGCGTCATCTCCGTCACCGCCAACGTCGCGCCCGGGCCGATGAGCCAGATGTGCGCGGCGGCGCTGTCGGGCGATCTCGTGCGCGCCCGCGCGATCAACGAGCGGCTGATGCCGCTGCACCTGCGGCTGTTCGTCGAACCCAACCCGATACCGGCCAAGTGGGCGCTGGCACGCCTGGGCCTGATCGGGACGGGGATCCGCCTGCCGCTGCTGCCGCTGTCGGCCGCGGCGCAGGACGCGGTGGCCAGCGCGCTGCGCGAAGCCGGCATCGAGTAGGCCGGCGGCGCCTGGCGCGCCTCGCCGCGCGCGGCCCGGGCGGGCACGATGGAATTTGAAGCGAACCGTCGCCGACGGTTGCAGGGATTTTCGATGGGAGCAGCATTGGAGAGCATTGCAGGAAATACGCCCACGGCGCGGTCGGCGACGCGCACCCACGGCCGCGCCGCGCCGGGCCGCGGCCGCTGCGCATTGGCGCTGGTGATCGGCCTGTCGGTCTTCGCGACCGGCTGCTCGTGGCTGCACTTTGGCGAATCCGACGACAATACCTACGACTACCGCAAGTCCAAGCCGCGCCAGGAGCCGCTCGAGGTACCCCCGGACCTGTCGCAGTTGCCCAAGGACGAGCGCTTCGCGCTGCCCTCGGCCAGCACGGCCGGCACGGCCGGCGCGTCGAGCGCCGGCGGCGCCAAGCCGGCCCCCGCCGCGGTCGCCGGGCCGGCCGCGAACCCCGCGCCCGTCGCCGCCGTCGCGGCCGGCGATGCCACCGGTATCGCCCCGGCCGGATTGCAGGTCGCGCCGGCCACGCCGGGCGCGCGCATCGTGCGCGACGGCAGCCAACGCTGGCTGGCGGTGGACGCCTCGCCGGAGGTCGCCTACGCCACCATCAAGGACCTGTGGGTGAGCATGGGCTTGAAGATCCAGGTCGACGAACCGCTGATCGGCCTGCTCCAGACGAACTGGACCGAGATCCGTCCCAAGGTCGACGAGGACAGCCTGCGCAACGGGCTGCACAAGCTGCTGGGCGCGTTCGATTCCAACGGCGAGCGCAACATGTATACCGCGCGCATCGAGCGCACGCCGCGCAACACCGCCGATATCACGATCACCCATCGCGGCATGGTCGAGGTGTACACCTCGCGCCAGCAGGACAACACGGTGTGGCAGTACCGCCCCTCGGACCCGGAACTCGAGGCCGAGATGCTGCAGCGCGTCGCGGAGCGTTTTGCGCCGGCGCCGCCGCTGCGCGTGGCCGTGGCCGATTCGGTCGCTGCACCCGCAGGCGCGGCCCCGGCGGCGGCGGCCGTCCCCGCCGTCCCCACCACCGACATCACGCCGCCTTCGCGCGTGCACAAGGTCACGGCCGGCGGCCAGGTCACGCTGCAGGTCGAGGACGGCCTGGACAACACCTGGCGCCGGGTAGGCATCGCCCTGGACCGCGGCGGCTTCACCATCGCCGAGCGCCACCGCGACCGCAACGTCTACGCCGTGCGCTACCTCGACCCGGACTACGAGGCGAGCGAGCGCGAGAAGCGCAGCTGGTGGGATCGCGTGTTCAATTCCGACGCCAAGGTTCCGGAGCAGCAGTTCCTGATCGCCGTCAGGGCCAACGGTCCCTCGACCAGCGTCGAGGTTCAAGACAAGGACGGCCATCCGGACGCCAGCCCGACGGCGCTGCGCATCATCGATCAGCTGGCCGAGCAGTTGCGTTGAGGCCCCGGCGATGGCGCGCGCTGCCGCGCGCGCCATCGCCGCCGGGCGTGCATCCCAGGCGCGCGGGGCAAGAAAAAGGGCCGGCAATGCCGGCCCTTTTTCTTGCAACGTGACCCGTTACTTCTATTACTTCTTGGCGTCCTTGCTGGCGTCCGCAGGCGCCGGTGCCATGGCACCGGGAGCCGGGGCGGGGGTCGCGTCCGGAGCGGCCATCGGGGCCGGTGCGGGAGCAGCCGGTGGCGGCGGCGGCGGCGGCGGAGCGGGTTTGTCGCAAGCGGCCAGAGCGGCCACCGACAGAGAAGCGGCGATGAGCAATTTCTTCACGGTATATCCCTTCTATTCTAATTTGACGTTGATTGCTGACAGGAACACTTGGCGAGTCGAGCGCCGTGTAATGCACCGGCTCCGGCCATCGCCAAACGATGACCTCAAACCCCCCGGCCGGGGAGTATAGCTTGCACAACGCGAGCGGTAGCGCCCACGACGCAAAATCCCTCTTACACGGCAAGGTGTAACCAGCCGCTGCGGTACCAGGCGTGCATCAAGGCCCACAGTCCCGCATGGGCAAGCGGCGCAGGAAAGCATAGCGCCGTCGGCGACAGCGTGCCGCTGTTGGCCAGCGTACGCACGAGGCGGGCCTCGGCACCGTGCAGGCATTCGCATTCGCCATTGATGCCCACATCGCCGCGCTCGTAGAGCATGCGCGTGCGCGGGTCCAGCCGCAGGCCGCGGCGCCGGGCCGCGGCGATGAAGCGCGCCGGTGCCAGCGCAGCGCGCGGCGCGGCGAAGACGACCGTGGGCTTGGGTTCGGACAGGTGCTCGAGCAGCGTGCGCCGCACCTCGCGGCGGCTCGGCGCGCTGCGCCGCAGCTCGCGTGCGACCGCATCGATCATCGCGCCGGGCAAGCGTGCCGGCGTGGCCGTCGGCCGCCGCGTCGCATCGGGCACGCGTCCAGGCACCGGCGCGACGCGCGCCTGGCGCTCGTACCAGGCGTCGCGTACTTCCTGCCAGGCCGGCAGGCGAAAGCCGATCGATATCGTCATGCAGTCCTCGAGCGCCACGCCCTCGTGCGCCACGCCCGGGGGCAGGTAGAGCATGTCGCCGGGCTCGAGCACCCATTCCTGCTCGGCGCGAAAATCGGCGAGCACGCGCAAGGGCAATCCCTCCACCAGGCGCGGGTCGAACGCGGTGGCGATGCGCCAGCGGCGCCGGCCCTGGGCCTGGAGCAGGAACACGTCGTACTGGTCGACGTGCGGCCCGACGCCGCCGCCGCGGGTCGCGTAGCTGACCATCACGTCGTCGAAGCGGGCCATCGGCAGGAAGCGAAAGGCCGCCGCCAGCCCGGCCACCGCCGCATCGTGCAGGTCCACGCCCTGCACCAGCAGCGTCCATGCGGCGCGGCGCAGCGCGGGCAGTTCGGACGGCGCGAACGGTCCGTGGGCCAGGCGCCAGCGTCCCGAGAATGCCGTGACGAGGCGCGACTCGACCTCCTCCCTGGCGGCCAGCGCGAACAGGGCCGAACGCGACAAGGGCGCCTCCATTCCGGGGAAGGCCTGGCGGATGCACACCGGCTTGCGCTGCCAGTGGCGCGCCAGGAAGCGGCGCACGCCCAGCGTGCCCAGGCGTCGCAGCGCGGGGGCCGTCATGCGCCGCGGCGCGGCGCGCCGGCCGCCGCGGCGTCGGCACCGGCGTCTGCACGGTCACCCGCGGCGGCATCCGCGCCGGTGTCCGCGCCGGTGTCCGCGGCCGCCGGTGCGCGGGCCTGCGCGTGCAGCTCGTAGACCAGCTCGAGCGCGGTGCGGGGCGTGAGCGCATCGGGGTCGAGCTCGCGCAGGCGCGCGCGCAGCGGGTCCTCCGGCGTGCCGGCCGGTGGCTCCTCGAGCGCGGGCGCGGCCAGCGCCGGCCGCGCGGCGAACAGGTCGAGCTGCGTGTCGTCGACCCGGTGCCCCTGCTCGAGCTGCCCGAGCAGCACGCGCGCGTGCGCGACCACCGCGCGCGGCACGCCGGCCAGCGTGGCCACGGCCAGGCCGTGGCTCTGGTTGGCCGGTCCCTCGCGCACCTGGTGCAGGAACACGAGCTTGTCGCGCGCCTGGGCGACGGCCACGTGCACGTTGGCCACCGCCTCCAGGCGCGCGGACAGCGCGGTGATCTCGAAGTAGTGGGTGGCGAACAAGGTCATGCAGCGGTTGTCCTCGGCCAGCGCGCGCGCGATGGCGGCGGCCAGCGCCATGCCGTCGAAGGTCGAGGTGCCGCGGCCGATCTCGTCCATCAGCACGAGGCTGTCGGGGCCGGCGCCGTGCAGTATCGCCGCCGCTTCGCTCATCTCGACGAGGAAGGTCGATGCGCCGCGGGCCAGGTCGTCGGCCGCGCCGATGCGCGTGAGGATGCGGTCGACCGGTCCGATGCGGGCGTGTGCCGCCGGCACGTAGCTGCCGCAATGGGCGAGCAGGACGATCAGGGCGATCGAGCGCATGTAGGTCGACTTGCCGCCCATGTTGGGGCCGGTGATGATGAGCATGCGCCGCGTCGGGCCCAGCTCGCAGTCGTTGGGCATGTAGTCCTCGAGCACGCGCTCGACCACCGCGTGGCGCGCCCCGCGCAGCGCGATGCCCGGCGTGCCCGGCAGCTGCGGCCGCACCCAGCCCGCGGCGCGCGCGTGGCGCGCCAGCGCGGCGAGCAGGTCGAGCGTGGCCACGGCGTCGGCGCTGCGCAGCAGGGCGGTCACGCCGCCGCCCAGCTCGACCACGAGCGCATCGAAGAGTTCGCGCTCGCGCACGCGTGCGCGCTCCTGCGCCGACAGCGCGCGGTCCTCGAAGGCCTTGAGTTCCGGCGTGATGTAGCGCTCGGCATTCTTCAGGGTCTGGCGCCGCCGGTAGTCCCCGGGCACCTTGTCGCTCTGGCCGTTGGTCACCTCGATGTAGAAGCCGTGCACGCGGTTGTATTCCACGCGCAGGTTGGCGATGCCCGTGCGCGCGCGCTCGCGCCCCTCGAGCTCGATCAGGAAGGCGCCGGCGTTGTCGCGCAGCGCGCGCAACGCGTCGAGCTCGGCGTCGAATCCGGGCTGGATCACGTCGCCGTCGCGCGGGCTGAAGGCCGGCTCGGCCATCAGGCAGCGCGCCAGCGTCTCGACCAGGGCCGGGGCGAGCGCCACCTGGCCGGCGAGCGCCTGCACCGCCGCTCCGGGCAGCGCCGTGGCCAGCGCCTGCGCGCGCAACAGCGCCGGCGCGCAGTCGCGCAGCGCGGCCAGTTCGCGCGGGCGCGCCGAACGCAGCGCGATGCGGCTGGCGATGCGGTCCAGGTCGGGCACCGCGGCCAGCGCGGCCAGTACCGCATCGGCGGCGTCGGCCTGCAGCAGCGCCTCGATGATGTCGTGGCGCTCGCGCACCGGCGCGGCGTCGCGCAGCGGATGGTGGAGCGCGTGGCGCAGGCGCCGGCTGCCCATGCCGGTGGCGCAGTGGTCCATCGTCGAGAGCAGCGTGGGGCCGTCGTCGGCCCGCATCGGCTCGGTCAATTCGAGGTTGCGCCGGGTGATCGCATCCAGGCCGATGTAGTCGCCCGGGGCCTCGACGCGCAGCGTGCGGATGTGGGGCAGCCGTTGCCCCTGGGTCTGCTGCGCGTACTCGAGCAGGCCGCCGCAGGCGCCCAGCGCCAGGTCGTGCCCGTCCAGGCCGAACGCGCGCAGGCTCGCCGCGCCCAGCGCCTGCAGCAGCAGGGCCTGGCCGCGCTGCGCCTCGAAATGCCACGGCGGCGCGGCGCGCAACGGGGTCGCCGTGTCGAGGCGCGCGCGCTGGGTCTCGGCGACGACGATCTCGGCCGGCCCGATCCGCGCCAGCTCGGAGGCGAGCTCGGCGGCCGTGGTCTCGATCACCCGCAGTTCACCGCTGGCGAGCACCAGCCAGGCGATGGCCAGCGCACCGGCGGACCCGCCGCGGCCGGCCGCGGCGGCCGTCGCCGGGGCGGGGGCGAAGGCGACCGCGGCCAGGATCGCATCGGCCTTGGGCGGCAGCAGGCTCTGGTCGGTCAGGGTGCCGGGCGTGACGATGCGCACCACGCGCCGCTCGACCGGCCCTCGGGCGCTCGCCGGGTCGCCGATCTGCTCGCAGACGGCGATCGACTCGCCCAGGCGCACCAGCCGCGCCAGGTAGGAGTCGACGCTCACGGCGGGCACGCCGGCCATGCGCACCGGCGCGCCGCCCGAGGCGCCGCGTGTCGTCAGCGTGAGGTTGAGCAGGCGGGCGGCCTTCTCGGCATCGTCGTAGAAGAGCTCGTAGAAGTCGCCCATGCGGTAGAAGACCAGCACCTGCGGATGCTGCGCCTTGATGCGCAGGTACTGCTGCATGACGGGTGTGTGCGCGGAGAAGTCCGGCACCGCTGCCCTGGCCTCGACGCTACTGGCGGTGTTGTCCAATTTCAGCCTGGAGAGGGGGGCTCGCCTGCCTGGGTTCCGGGGCGCCCGCGCCGCGCGTACTGCCGCGCGGGACGGCGCACGCTGGTGCCGCAATCCGTGCGCGCCGGGTCATCCGTTTGCCGGGAACGAGCGCCCGGTTTCGTGGTCCTACGATAGGGGAATTGATGGAAATGCGACATGAAATGCATTAGGATCCCCTCTATAATGCCAGTGCTGTCGGTTGTCTGGTGAGTCGCCGGCGTTGCGGGCGATCGGTCGCGTTCGGTTGGATCGTGCGCTTGGGCCGCGGAGGTCCGGCAAAGGTCGGTCCGGGGTTTGCCCCGGTTCGTCAGGCCGGGCGCGCGATTACCGACGCGCTTGCAGGGTGCCGCCGCCGGTGGCTGCGCGCAAGCGCCTCGAATTGGCCCCGTTTTGCGTCCCTGCGGCAAGCCCACGAATCCCCAGCGCCGTGTCAAATCTTTGTTGTAGGAGCGGACTAGCATGTCGGATGGGCGTTGGCGTTTTCCCCACGCGAGGCGACCCTGCTCCGGTGCACCACGACCTTCGATATCCGTGCGCGCCGCCGGCCGCATCCGAACGTCGCTGCCGTGCGTATCGATCCCGCCGGCGCTGCTCGTATCATTGATCCGGAAACCATGAATCCTACTGAAGAATTGTCCGCACCCCTGGTACCGATCCCGGCCACGGAGCCCTTGCCCCACCGCAAGGTCATGCGCCGCTGGCTAATCCCGCTCTCGGAGCGGACGACCGCCTACGCCATCCTCCTGCTGCTGTTCGACTACAGCCTGTTGATAGGCGCGCTGGCGGGCACGGTCCTCATGCACGGCTGGCTGCTCAAGCTGGCGTTCGGCGTCGCCGCCGGCTTCGTCATCGGCCGGCTCTTCATCATCGGCCACGATGCCTGCCACCAGAGCCTCACGCCCCATCGCGGCCTGAACCGCGTGCTGGGCCGCATCGCCTTCCTGCCGTCGATCACCCCCTACAGCCTCTGGGACGTCGGCCATAACGTGGTCCACCACGGCTACACCAACCTGAAGGGTTTCGACTTCGTCTGGGCGCCGCTGACGCGCGACGAATTCAACGCGCTGCCGGCGTGGCGCCGCGCGCTCGACCGCGTGTATCGCAGCGGCTGGGCGCCGGGCCTGTACTACATGGTGGAGATCTGGTGGCTGCGCATGTTCTTCCCGAGCAAGGGCTACCTGGGCACGCGCCGCTCGATATTCCTCTGGGACTGCCTGCTGGTCTCGGCGTTCGGCCTGGTGTGGATAGGCGCGCTGGTCGCCTCGGCCCACCTCGCCGCCCAGGCGCTGCTGCCTGTGCTGGTCTGCGGGCTGGTCGTGCCGTTCCTGTTCTGGTGCTCGATGATCGGCTTCGTGGTGTATGTGCACCACACCCACGTGAAGGTGTCCTGGTTCGACGACCGCACCGACTGGGCACGCGCCCAGCCGTTCATCTCGACCACCGTGCACCTGACCTTCCCGCTGCGTTTCGGCGCGGTCATGCACCACATCATGGAGCACACCGCGCACCACCTGGACATGAGCATTCCGCTCTACCGCCTCAAGAACGCGCAGAAGATGCTCGAGGACCTGCTGCCCCAGCGCATCGTCATCCAGCGTTTTTCGTGGAGCTGGTACTTCGACACGGCGCGCCGCTGCAAGCTGTACGATTTCACGCGCCGCTGCTGGACCGCCTACTCCGGCACGGCTACCAGCGAACCGGTGTCGATCCCCGCCTGAGGGCCGCAGCTCTCGCGCGGCCGGCGCCGAGCCCGGCCACCGCGCACGTTCAGCGCCGTGCCTGGGCCAGGCCCAGCACGGCGGCCAGCGCCAGCAGCCAGATCAACGACCAGGCCGGTATCGACAGGTGCAGGAAGGTCCAGGTGATCTCGGTGCAATCGCCATAGCCCTGGAATATGCGCGGCAGCGCCCGGCCCAGCGGCAGGTTGCCCACCAGGTACTCCAGGCTCGGACCGCAGGCCGATACCGCCGGCGGGTGCAATTGCAGCCACACGTGCCAGACCCCGACGCCGGCGCCGGCGACCGCGCACACGATGCCCAGCCAGGCCGCTGCGCGCGCCAGTGCACGCGGCAGCAGCGCGGCGACCAGGGCCAGGCCACCGACCCCGAAGTAGGCGTAGCGCTGCAGGATGCACAGCGGGCAGGGCTCCAGGTGCTCGACCTCCTGCAGGTAGATCGCGAAGGCGATCAACGCGGCCGCGACCACGGCCACGGCAAAGTAGAGCGTGCGCGGGCGCGGCAGGCGCCGGTTCAGGGCGCCGGCCATCACGAACCCGTTTCCTCGCCGTCTTCCGGGTCGAGCCCGCGCACGATGCGCAGCAGCTGCGCGAAGACCTTGGGTGTTCCGCAGACGACGTTGCCGCTGGCCAGGTAGTCACCCTGGCCCGCGTCGTCGGTGATGAGTCCACCGGCCTCGATCACCAGCAGGCTGCCGGCGGCTATGTCCCAGGGCGCAAGTCCGAATTCCCAGAAGCCGTCGTAGTGCCCGGCGGCGACGTAGGCCAGGTCGAGCGCCGCCGCGCCGGGCCGGCGCAGGCCCGCCGTGCAGGCGGTGAGCTTGCGGAAGAGTTGCAGGTAGTGGTCGAGCGTGTCGAGGTTGCGGAACGGGAAGCCCGTGCCGATCAGCGCATCCTGCAGGCGCGTGCGCTTGGAGACGCGCAGGCGCCGGTCGTTCAGGAACGCGCCGCGCCCGCGCGTGGCCGTGAACAGGTCGTTGCGCGTCGGGTCGTACACCACGGCCTGGGTGATCTGGCCCCCCTGCTGGCAGGCGATCGATACGGCATACTGGGGAAAACCGTGGATGAAGTTGGTGGTGCCATCGAGCGGGTCGATGATCCAGGTGGTGTCCGATGCCGCTGCGGCTGCGCCCGCGGGGCGGCTGGCGCCGGACTCCTCGGCCAGGAAGCCGTGGTCGGGGTAGGCCTGCGAGAGCGTCTCGATGATGGCCTGTTCGGCGGCGCGATCCACCTCGGTGACAAAATCCGCGTGTCCCTTGGAGGAGACGCGGACCAGGTCCAGGTCCAGGCTGGCACGATTGATGATCGCGCCGGCCTTGCGGGCGGCCTTTACGGCGGTGTTCAGGAGTGGGTGCATGGGGGTCGGCGGCCGAGATACGGGACGGGACGATTCTATAGGTGCCGATGCCGGCGTGCCCCTGGGGCAGCTGCGCTTCATCCTGGTCGAGCCCAGCCATGCCGGCAACATCGGCTCGAGCGCGCGCGCGCTGCTCACCATGGGGTTCAGGCAGCTGTGCGTGGTCAATCCGCGCGATCCGGGCTTTCGCACCGCGCCCGAGGCCGTCGCGCTGGCGGCGGCAGGCGGCCCGATCCTGCGCGCGGCCGAGGTCTTCGATTCCCTCGCGCAGGCGCTGCAGGGCGTGCAACTGGCGTTCGCCGCCACCGGCTACGCGCGCGCGTTCGGCCCCGAGCCGCTCAGCATGCGCGTGGCCGCCCAGCGCACGGCCCTTGCGCTGGACGCGCCCGGCGCGCAGGCGGCGTTCGTCTTCGGACCCGAGCGCACCGGCCTTTCCAACGCCGACGTGCAGCGCTGCCATGCCTGCTGTTTCATCCCCACCGACCCCGTGCACGGCTCGCTCAATCTCGCCCAGGCGGTGCAGGTGGCGGCGTACGAGGCGCGCCTGGAGATCCTCGCGCACCTGGGCCGGCCCGACGGGCCCGCCCCGCGCCGTGACCACACCCAGCCGGAGGCGCGCGACGCCGAGGTGCCGGCCGGGGTCGAGCAGACCGAGGCGCTGTTCACGCACCTGGCCCAGGGTCTGGCGGCGATCGGCTACCTGGACCCGGAGGAACCCAAGCACCTGATGGCGCGCCTGCGCCATCTGTTGCTGCGCGCGCGGCCGAGCACCGTCGAGGTGGACATCCTGAGGGGCATCGCCGCGGCGATGATCCTGCCGCGCAAGCTGCGCGCCGGGCGCAAGGCCGATCGCTGATTCAGCGCAGCGCGAAGGCCTCCAGGCCGCCGGCGCCGCGGCGCAGACCCCCGCCGCGCGCCGGCGCGCGGTCGAATTCCCAGTCGGTCAGCACCCAGCGCAGCGCCGGCTGCCCGTCGAGCAGCGTGTCGTGGCGCGCCGGGCGGTGCGTGTGGCCGTGGATCATCGCGCGCACGCCGGCGGCGCGCAGCGCCGCGTCGATCGCATCGGGCGTGACGTCCATGATCTGCGCGTCCATCTGCTGCTTGCCCGATTCGCTTTGCTGGCGCGCCTCGCCGATCAGCGCACGGCGCTCGGCCAGCGGCCGCGCCAGGAAGGCCGCCTGGAAGCGCGGGTCGTGCGCCTGGCGCCGGAAGGCCTGGTAGGGCAGGTCGAGCGTGCAGTAGGCGTCGCCGTGCGCCAGCAGCAGCGGCGCCGGGGCGCCGGCCGGCTCGAACTCGGCCAGCACCGCGTCGCCCAGCAGGCGCGCCCCGCTGGCGCGGGCGAAGTCCTCGCCCAGCAGGACATCGCGGTTGCCGCGCATCACGTACACCGCGGTACCGCTGCGTCCCAGGCGCGCCAGCGCAGCGGCCACGCCGGCGCCGACGCTGTCGGCAGCGCTGTCGGCAGCGCTGTGAGCTGCGCTGTCAGCGGTGCCGCCGGCCGCGCTCACCGTCGCGCCGCCCGCCACGCCACCGGCACCCTCGGCATCGGCGGCGGCGAGCGCGTCGTCGCCGGCCCAGTACTCGAAGAGGTCGCCCAGGATGAGGAGCTCGGCCGCCGTGCCGGCGAGGTCCTCGAGCAGGCCATGGAAGCGCGCCAGCGCCTGCGGCCGCTGCGCGCACAGGTGCAGGTCCGAGATGAAGACCGGGTCGCGCAGCCGCACCCGGTCCAGGGTGGCGGCGTGCGCCGGGATGCGCTCCATCGTGCCGCGGCGCTCAGGCCACGACCTCGGCGCGTTCGATGATGACATCCTCCTCGGGGACGTCCTGGTGGCCGCCGCTGCGGCCGGTGCGTACCGCGCGGATCTTGTCGACGATGTCGGTGCCCTCGACCACCTTGCCGAACACGCAGTAGCCCCAGCCCTGGCCCGTGGGCGCCGTGTGGTTGAGGAAATCGTTGTCGGCCACGTTGATGAAGAACTGGGCGGTGGCCGAGTGCGGATCGGAGGTGCGCGCCATGGCCACGGTGTACTTCGTGTTGCGCACGCCGTTGGTGGCCTCGTTGGGGATCGCGGCCGCGGTGGGCTTCTGGCGCATGCCCGGCTCGAAGCCGCCGCCCTGGATCATGAAGCCGTTGATGACGCGGTGGAACACCGTGTTGTCGTAGTGGCCCGAGCGCACGTACTGGAGGAAGTTCTCCGTGCTCTTGGGCGCGCGCTCGGCGTCGAGTTCGATGCCGATGATGCCGTGGTTCGTATGCAGTCGTACCATTTTGCTGGTCTCCCGTCGGTTCGGATGGGCTTGCTGTGGTGGCGGAGCCGCTCAGGCGCCCTGCCGGTGGATTCGATTGCCGGTCTGCGTCGTCCGGCCCGTGTTCACCGGGCCGGCGCGCGCCGGCTCAGTTGCCGATGCGCGCCTTCTCGATCACCATCGGGGTCACGGGCGCGTTCACGAAGGCCCCGCTGCCGCGGTGGGTCGGCGTGGCAGCGATGCGATCGACCGCGTCCATGCCGCTGATGACCTTGCCGAACACGGTGTAGCCGGCATTGTCGCGCCCCGGGTAGTCCAGGTAGGGATTGTCGACCAGGTTGATGAAGAACTGCGCCTTGGCCGAATCCGGATCGGCGGTACGCGCCATGGCGACCGCACCGCGCACGTTCTTCAGGCCGTTGTTGCTTTCGATGGCGATCGCGCCCCGGGTCTTCTTCTCGACCCCGCCGGCGGTGAAACCGCCGCCCTGGATCATGAAGCCGGGGATCACCCGGTGAAAGACGGTGCCCGGGTAGAAGCCGTCCTTGACGTACTGCACGAAGTTGGCCACGGTGCGCGGGGCATGCTGCGCATCGAGCTCGAGCACGATGGGGCCGGCCGTGGTCTCGAGCGTGACGATCACCGGCGCGGCGGCGGCCTGTGCCCGCGCGGGTCCGGCCAGCGTGGCCGCCGCAGCCGCCGCGGCGAAGCTGCAGGACAAGAAGAGACGACGGGCGTTGTGCATGTCAGGGCTCCGGTGCGTGGATGCTGTGGCGCGGCGGCAAGCGGTGCAGACGCCCGCTAGCGGGACCCGCGCAGCTTGCCGCTCAGTTCGCGGGCCAGGGTGAGCTTGCGTTTCACGGCGGCGTTGCCGGCGTCCAGGCGCGACGCCTGCTCGTACTCGGTGGTGGCCATGGTGACGTACAGGTCGCCCAGGTTCTCGCGCGCCGTGACGTAGTTGGGCTGGGCGGTGACGGCCAGTTGCAGGTAGTGCTCGGCGGTCGAGAACTTGCCCTGGTTGGCGCTGATGACCGCCAGGTTGTTGTACGGTTCGGCCAGCTCGGGGAAGTCCTGGGTGAGCGACTCGAACGCGGCCTGGGCGTCGCCGATGCGGCCCAGGTCCTGCAGGGCGACGGCACGCAGGAAGCGCACCTGGGCGTCGCGCGGGTGGTCGGCGAGGTACTCGTCGGCCTGCTTGAGCGCGCCGGCCTTGTCGCCCTTGCGCAGCGCCTGCGCGATCTTCGATTGCGGCGTCTCGGGCAGCGGGGCAAAGCCGCCGGCACGGATGCCGGCGCCATTGTCGTTCGTGCCGTTGGACTGGTCGGCGCGCGCCGGGCCGGGCGCGGTGGCGAGCACACAGAGCGTCGCGCCCCCGAGGAACAGGAGCGCGGCGGCGGTACGGCGCGGCGGGCGGGGCAGGTGCGGCAAGTGGGCGAGCGCCGGTTCCGTTGGGAGGGCGCTGATATACTCAACCCGCGATTCTAGCAATGCGCAGGTTCGTGCGTTGCCGGGTCGTCCGCGGTATCGGTCGCCCGCTGGACCTGTCGCCGGCTGGACCTGCTGCCCCCTGTACTGCCGAACCTGACCGATGACGGTGCGCATCTACAACACGCTGACCCGCCAGGTGGAGGACCTGGTGCCGATCGAACCGGGCCAGGTGCGCCTCTACGTCTGCGGCATGACCACGTACGACCTGTGCCACCTGGGTCACGCGCGCCTGTTCCTGGCCTTCGACATCGTCACCCGCTGGCTGCGCACGCGCGGCCTGCACGTCACCTACGTGCGCAACATCACGGACGTCGACGACAAGATCATCCGCCGCGCGCTCGAGCGCGGCGAATCGATCGGCACGCTCACCGAGCGCAACATCGCCTACATGCACGAGGACTTCGCCGCGCTGGGCATCCTGCCCCCGGACATCGAGCCGCGGGCCACGCAGTACATCGCGCAGATGCTCGACCTGATCGGCACGCTCGAGCGCAAGGGCCTGGCCTACCAGGCCGAGGACGGCGATGTCGACTTCGCCGTGCGCAAGTTTCCGGCGTACGGCGCGCTCTCGGGCAAGTCGATCGACGACCTGCGCTCGGGCATGCGCGTGGGCGTCAACCAGTCCAAGCGCGACCCGCTCGACTTCGTGCTCTGGAAGCGCGCCAAGCCCGAGGAGCCGCAGTGGGCGTCGCCCTGGGGCCCGGGCCGGCCCGGCTGGCACATCGAGTGCTCCGCCATGGCCGGCGCCACGCTGGGGCAGACCTTCGACATCCACGGCGGCGGCCCGGACCTGGTCTTCCCGCACCACGAGAACGAGATCGCCCAGAGCGAAGGCGCCAACGGCGTGCCGCTCACCCGCCTGTGGATGCACTGCGCTGCACTGCGCATGGGCGAGGCCAAGATGTCCAAGTCGCTGGGCAACGTGCTCACGATCCGCGACGCGATCGCGCGCCACCGGCCCGAGGTCGTGCGCTTTTGCCTGATCCGCTCGCACTACCGCGGCCAGATCGCCTTCAGCGAGGGCGACCTGCTCACCGACGCGCGCGCGGCCCTCACGCGCCTGTACACCGCGCTGCGCGGCGTCGCGCTGCCCGCCGGCACCGCGGCGCCCGACTGGGACGAGCCGCACGCGCAACGCTTTGCCGCGGCCATGGACGAGGATTTCAACACCGCGGCGGCCGTCGCCGAGCTGTTCGACCTGGCCGCCGAGCTCAACCGCAGCCGCGCGCCCGCCACCGCGGCCCAGCTGCGCGCGCTGGGCGGCGTGCTGGGCCTGCTGCAGCAGGATCCGGATGCCTTCCTGCAGGCCGAACCGTCCGGTGCCGGTGCGGACGAGGCGGCGCGCATCGCCGACCTGGTCGCGCGGCGCAACGCGGCCAAGAAGGCGCGCGACTACGCCGAGGCCGACCGCATCCGTGCCGCGCTCGCCGCGGAGGGCATCGTCCTGGAGGACAGCGCGGCCGGCACGAGCTGGCGCCGCCAGTGAGCGTGGCCGCTGCGGCGGTCGCGCTGCCCGCCTTCTGGGCCAAGGCCAAGCGGCACCTGGCCGGCGCCGACCCGGTGCTCGGGGCCATCATCGCCCAGCATCCGCGGGTGCGGCTGGCCTCGCGCGGCGACGGCTTTGCCACGCTGGCGCGCTCGATCGTCGGCCAGCAGATCTCGCTCCAGGCCGCCGACGCGGTCTGGGCGCGCCTGGAGCGCCGCTTCGCGCCGATCTGCCCGGACGGCCTGGTGCGCCGGCGCATCGCCACGCTGCGCGCCTGCGGGCTGTCGGAGCGCAAGGCCGAGTACCTGCGCGACCTGGCGCGCCATTTCGCCCAGGGCCGGGTCGACCCCGCGCAGCTGCAGCGCCAGAGCGACGAGGCGGTGATCGGCATCCTGACGGAGATCCGCGGCATCGGCCGCTGGACAGCCGAGATGTTTTTGATCTTTAATCTGCTGCGCCCCGATGTGCTGCCGCTGGACGACCTGGGACTGCTCAAGGCCGTGAGCCGCCACTACCTGGACGACGAGCCCACCGCGGCCCTGCTGCGCGGCACGGGCCGGCAGAAGGTGGTCCAATTGGCCCAGCGCTGGATTCCGTACCGCAGCGTGGCCACCTGGTACCTCTGGCGCAGCCTCGACCCGGTACCGGTCGCGTATTGAGCCGTGGCCGCTGCCGCGGCGGCGTGCTTGCAGGAACGGACGCCAACGGCGGACGCCGGCAGCGGACGGCAACAGCGGCGCAGCCGCAGGAGCGTAGTGACGTATGGCCACCAGTAAAACCAGCTTTCTCGATTTCGAGCAGCCGATCGCCGAGCTGGAGGCCAAGATCGAGGAGCTGCGCTTCGTGCAGGACGACTCCGCGGTCGACATCTCCGAGGAGATCGCCCGGCTGCAGGTCAAGAGCCAGGGCCTGCTCAAGGACATCTACGGCAAGCTCACGCCCTGGCAGGTGTCGCAGGTGGCGCGCCATCCGCAGCGCCCCTACACGCAGGATTACATCAACGCCATCTTCAGCGATTTCCACGAGCTGCACGGGGACCGCTCCTACGCCGACGACCTCTCGGTGATCGGTGGCCTGGCGCGGCTGGGCGGGCAGGCGGTCATGGTGCTCGGGCAGCAGAAGGGGCGCGACACCAAGGAGCGGGCGCTGCGCAATTTCGGCATGCCCAAGCCCGAGGGCTACCGCAAGGCGCTGCGCCTGATGAAGCTCGCCGAGAAATTCCACCTGCCCGTGTTCACCTTCATCGACACGCCCGGCGCGTACCCGGGCATCGATGCCGAGGAGCGTGGCCAGTCCGAAGCCATCGGGCACAACCTGTACGCGATGTCGCAGCTCCAGGTGCCGATCATCGCCACCGTGATCGGCGAGGGCGGCTCGGGCGGCGCGCTGGCCATCGCGGTGGCCGACATGGTGCTGATGCTCCAATACGCCACCTACTCGGTGATCTCCCCCGAGGGCTGCGCGTCGATCCTCTGGAAGAGCGCGGAGCGCGCCCCCGAGGCGGCCGAGGCGCTGGCGCTCACGGCCAACCGCCTCAAGACCCTGGGCCTGGTCGATCGCATCGTCGCCGAGCCGGTCGGCGCGGCCCATCGCGATCCCGCGCAGATGGCCGCGCTGCTCAAGCGGGCGCTGACCGACGCGCTGCGCCAGTTCCATGGCGTCAAGACCAAGGACCTGCTGGCCGGACGCCATACGCGCCTGATGGGCTATGGCAAGTTCAAGGAATCGTCCACCGAAGCCTGATCCGGCCGACGGCGTCCTGCTGTCGGCGCTGCGCGGCGCGGTGGCCGCCGCGGCGCCGGCGCCCGCGGCCCCGGCGCCCGCAGCCCCGGCACCGCTGCTGATCGCCCTGAGCGGCGGTCCGGACTCGATGGTGCTGCTCGACCTGGCCTGCCGCCTGCGCGACGAGCGCGCGCCCGGCTTCGCCCGGCTGCACGCGGCCCACGTCCACCACGGCCTGCTCGAGCAGGCCGACGCCTGGGCCGAGCATTGCGGCGCGCAGTGCCGCGCGCGCGACGTCGCGCTGGCGCTGTGCCGCGTCCAGGTCGGGCGCGAGCGCGGCACCGAGGCCGCGGCGCGGCTGGCGCGCTACCGCGCGCTGGTCCAGGCTGCCGGTGACTGCGGCGCGCGCCTGCTGCTCACCGCGCACCACGCCGACGACCGCATCGAGACCTTCCTGCTGCAGTGGCTGCGCGGCGCCGGACCGGCGGGCCTGGCCGGCATCGCCGGCCTGCGTGCCATCGAGGCGGGCAGCGTGCAGCTGCTGCGGCCGCTGCTCGAGGTCTCGCGCCGCCAGATCGAGGCCTATGCGCGGCGCCATGCGCTGGCCACCGTGGCCGACCCCAGCAATGCAGATCTGCGCTACGCGCGCAACGCGCTGCGCCTGCAGGTGCTGCCGGAGCTGGCCCGCATCCGCAGCGGCTTTCGCAAGTCGGCGGTGCGCTCGATCGAGCTCGTCGGCGAGGCGGCCGAAGCTTTGCACGAACTGGCGCAGGAGTGCCTGGCCACCTGCACCGAGGACGCGCCGGCCGGCATGCTGCGCATCGACCGCCTGGCCGCGCTGGCCCCGGTGCGGCGCAGCCTGGCCTTGCGGGCCTGGATCGCCCAGCAGGGCCTCGAGGCGCCCTCGCGGGCGCGCCTGCGCGAGGCGCTGGAGCAGGCGCTGGGCGCCGGCGGCGAGGGCCGCATGCTGGTGCGCCTGGGCGCGCGCGCCTCGGGCCAGCACGAGCTGCGCCGCCACCACGGCCTGCTGTGCCTGCGGCCCGTGCGCGCGGCGGCGCGCGGCCGCGAGCGGCTGTGCTGGAACGGCGAGGCACAGGTGCCGGTGGCCGGCTGGGGTGGGGTGCTGCGTTTCTGCGGTGCCGGCGACGGGCCGGGCTTCGACCCCGCGTGGCTGCGCGAGCGGCCGCTGGAGGTGCGCGGCCGCACCGGGGGCGAGCGCCTCAAGCCGCACGCGCTGCGGCCGTCCCGGCGGCTCAAGCACCTGTACCAGGAGGCCGGCGTGCCCGAGTTCGAGCGCGGCGGCCTGCCGCTGCTCTGGCGCGACGAGCGGCTGATCTTCGTGGCCCGGATCGGCCCCGACGCCCGTCTCGTCGAGCCCGGCGCCGGCCGCGTTCGCATCGAATGGCACGGCGAGGTATCGCTATTGGCCGAATAGGCGGGCAGGCGGGCACCTATAATCGCGGCTTTTGACGTTTCGGCCCGCCCTTCATGTCGCTCATCATCCACAAGTACGGTGGCACTTCCGTCGGCAGCCCCGAGCGCATCAAGAACGTGGCGCGCCGCGTGGCCAAGTGGCATCGCGCCGGGCACCGCCTGGTGGTCGTGGTATCGGCGATGAGCGGCGAGACCAACCGCCTGATCGAACTGGCGCGCCAGGTGCAGGCCAACCCCGACCCGCGCGAACTCGACGTCGTCGCCTCCACCGGCGAACAGGTCACCATCGGCCTGCTGGCCATGGCGCTGCAGGACATCGGCGTCAAGGCGCGCAGCTACACGGGCGCGCAGGTGCGCGTGCTCACCGACAGCGCGTTCACCAAGGCGCGCATCCTGTCCATCGACGCGCAGCGCCTGCAGGCCGACATGGACGAGGGCCACGTCGTGGTCGTGGCCGGTTTCCAGGGCGAGGACGAGCGCGGCAACATCACCACGCTGGGCCGCGGCGGTTCGGACACCTCGGCGGTGGCGCTGGCCGCGGCGCTGGCGGCCGACGAGTGCCTCATCTACACCGATGTCGACGGCGTGTACACCACCGATCCGCGCATCGTGCCCGAGGCGCGGCGGCTGCACACCATCACCTTCGAGGAAATGCTCGAGATGGCCAGCCTGGGCTCCAAGGTGCTGCAGATCCGCTCGGTGGAGTTCGCCGGCAAGTACCGCGTGCGCCTGCGCGTGCTCTCCAGCCTGACCGACCCGGACCTGCCGCTGGCCGTCGAGGCGGCGTCGGGAACGCTGATCACTTTCGAGGAAGACACCCAAATGGAACAGGCCGCCATCTCCGGTATCGCCTTCACGCGCGACGAGGCCAAGATCACGCTCTCGAGCGTCCCGGACCGCCCGGGCATCGCCTACCAGATCCTGGGGCCCATCGCCGACGCCAACATCGACGTCGACATGATCATCCAGAACACCGGCGCCGACGGCCTCACCGACTTCTCGTTCACCGTCAATCGCGGCGAGTATGCCAAGGCGATGGACGTGCTCAAGGAGAAGGTCAAGGCCCACATCGGCGCCACCGCCATCGTCGGCGATCCGAAGATCTGCAAGGTGTCGGTGGTGGGCATCGGCATGCGCTCGCACGTGGGCATCGCCAGCATCATGTTCCGCACGCTCTCCGAGGAGGGCATCAACATCCAGATGATCTCCACCAGCGAGATCAAGATCTCCTGCATCGTCGAGGACAAGTACATGGAACTGGCGGTGCGCGCGCTGCACAAGGCCTTCGGCCTGGAGCAGGGACCGGGCGTGCCCGGCGTGCGCAGCTGAAGCCCGGGCGGCCGCCGCGCGGCGCCGGCCTCTCGCGTTGACCCGGATGCGGTGAAGATCTACACTGCCGGGCCGAAGCAAGGGCGGGAGCGAGCGCCCCCCATCATGCCGATTGCCTTCTTCGGAGACGTGGCCGAGTGGTCGAAGGCACTCCCCTGCTAAGGGAGCATGCGGGCAAAAACTCGCATCGACGGTTCGAATCCGTCCGTCTCCGCCAGGACGCCTTTTCCGGGCGCCTCCCAATGGATCAAAAACCTCGTTAAGTGCTTGATACATAAAGCTAGAGCATAATTACCCCATTCCTAGTGGTTCCTGCCCAACCCCCAAAGCGCGGTTGAAAACGGCGGGTAAGTCGGCGGGTTTTTTGAATGGGGGTGTTATGGGTGCAGCGGGCAGCGGCGTCTCCAGCAGCGCGATCCACTTGCTGGGCGCGAAGACAATCAATAACACCAAGCTCAAATCGGACGAGAAGCGCGTCATGCTGCGTGA
>Ga0116229_10004606_pt1 | contig 22610 bp, 15 predicted proteins | sample S1TSphgellanicum_3_FD_87313 | JGI IMG/M metagenome (GOLD analysis project Ga0116229, IMG submission 87313) | Host-associated microbial communities from peat moss isolated from Minnesota, USA - S1T2_Fc - Sphagnum magellanicum MG | ecosystem: Host-associated > Plants > Peat moss > Unclassified...
CCTTTTCAACCCTGTCAGGCACAATAACTTGTTTGCCTCCATTATTATAAATAACAACACTTTTCATCATATTCAACAACCAAAGTAAAGGCATTTTCATGACCCACAGACATAACCAATTGCATTTTAAAAAACCTTGGATCAAACATTAAAACTAACATATTATGACTTTTTTTCTTGTTAAATACATGTAAAAAAGAAAAAAAGGGTAGAAGAACTTTTTAAATTTGTTGCTTCATTAGGATCATGAGCTTTTTCAACTCATAATCAAAGACATCCTCTTCAACAAGATTGTTAGAGACAAGTTGGAAGGTCAACTTTTCATGAATGTCCTAGCAAATGGATATGATAAATTGCAAGGCATCTACAAACAATCAATGTCCATGGCTCTAATTCAAAATACAACTAGAAACAATAAAGGACAAAATTGAAATGATTGCTTCATAAACAACCCATGTTCTTGGAGAAAACATTTGATTTTGGAATGCCATACATTGGCTATTATCGCATAATGCAATGGAATTTTGAAAAGTCAAGGCATCTTGAAATAACAATACACAACTTGCAAATTTGCAATGAACAAGAAAAAAATTAGAATACCATTCAACCACACAAAATACATTTCTATTCTAAAAAGAAAAGAAAGTAGATAAACCCTTCCCTTATTTTCATGGGTGTATTTAATTTTCTAGGCCTTAATCATAATCGATGCAAACCTTATACTATGCTTGCCTACACTTGCCCAATTTTTTGGGCCATGTATATGTTTCTAGATTGCATTTTGAACATCCTTTATAACATAGCTTAAATTGGTACCCACTTGTGTTGGGTCATCTTTTCTAAACTTAAAGTAAAAATAATCCCATATTGAAGATGAAGAGACATGTGCCCTTTTCTTACTTGCCTTTTGATCATTGGGAGTTTTTGATGGGGCAACGTAGCTGGGATCTTCTATTAACTTTTTCATGAAGGCACTACAATGGTCAACCTCAACATGTTTTTTCATAGTTGTAATTCTATTAATCTTATGGTATGTAATCAATCTTTTCCTACATTAGGTGTGCATGGCTATAATTTCAAGGTTCAATATAATCATTATGGTAGATGATACACCTCATGATTTGATTGTGTTCTAAATCCATAGGTTGATTATTACTCACTTAAAAAAATGCTCATGTGATTGAACTACAGTAGAGTGGCTTCCACAAAAGCCTTTGTTTTCGCAAGTTCTCCAAGTGCATTTTAATGACATATGCATCATTATGCACAACTTCAATGTCAATAATTAATGGATTTTTTAGCTTGTCATGGCAAACAACTTGCACATTACCAATATTATTGTTGTCATATCCTACAAAAGTTGGGAATTTTTCATTAGAATGGATATCATGAACATTCATTATATTCATGATAAGACATCAAAACAAATCTAGAAGATTGTTCAATAAACAATTGACACAAGATCAAAGACAAAAACAAGTTATGAATCGTTCACAAATCTTCTTAAACCTTGTAACAACAAAACTTGTGACAACAAGACATTTAAAACTTTTAATCCTTTAGAAAAGACAAGTTGAAAGTTTAAGGTTCAAAGTTTAAAGTTTAAAGCTCAATGAAATGAATAAACTTGATTGTTTGTTGCATCTTGAAAATCTCATTGAACACTACCATATACCCTTGTACCCTCTTGCTTGTGAGTAGGAGAGGAGACTAATAGACAATAGATGAAAAGACAACTAAAAGCAAAAAATGGGAAAATCAATTCAAGCACTTCCTCACCCTTGTTGTTTTACAAGTGCGCCTTCAAACAAAACTCCTTTATCCTTGTCCTCCCCCACTTTTGAAAACATAAATAAAATGACTAGCGCAAAGGAGGCTACAACTACTTCATAATTTTTGCTATTTCACACATCTTCAAACCAAACAACTAATCTACATTCTGACTCAAATTGTAAACAAGAAAGACAAAAAAGTGTTGAAGGTGGAAGTTCAAGAATTAGATAGCTTCTTGTAATTCACTTGGCTTTGGATTCACCATGCTTGATTGATTCCTCCTAAAGCTCCAATGGCCAATACTGTAGGTTGCATTTATAGTTTTCATGGCACATTGACATAATGTTCAAAGTGAACATTGCAAAGGCGAAAGGAGAGTGCGAAAAGTGAAAGAGACATGAGACATGCAAAGTGCAAATTCTGGAAACTATGAAACCCTAACCATAACCATACTAGGGAGGTATAAGATTGCACTAAAGAGGATAAGCTGGGTTTTTGGTAGATACCCTTTCCAATTATCTCCCCTGGGTTGGGTCTGGTTATAGATATTTGAATTTCAAAAGGTCTGTCCAGTTATGAGGTGGGGCCGGGTTTTAAAAAAGAAATGTGGTGGTTGTATGTATATGGGGTGCGATACCTGGAAGTAAATCAGATACCTGCCCAAACACTAGAGAGGACCCGGTGAATAGATATTTTTGTTAAGAGAGACATTAGCTGCAATTTTGGCTGTGTAATTTTGGAGATCACATGGAAGAAGTAAAGAAATAGAAATTTTATTTCTTTTGGGCTAATGGGGAGGATTTTTTCAGAGATTTGTATGAGAATTTGTGCATGATCAGTGTGTAGGTTGGAGCTAAGTGCAGATTTCATTGGTCTATCTTCAGCTGAGCTGGTGATTCTGCTATACTTCGAGTAGATAATCACTGTATTTGAAAGGTACTTGGTGAAGACAGATGAGGAATATGTTTGTACAAATGAATGTTACTTAGAGAAATTTTCTCTTAGTTTTGTTTAAAGTAACATATCTGGTAAAGGGACCAAATTAGAGATGCCCAATAAACCATGCAAAGGGTGGGTGTTTGGTGATTTTATTTGTAATAGGGACCACTTGTTTTTTTTATAAAAAAAACTTCTGAAAATATTGGACTAAATGAAAACTACATCCTCCATTAATCTCTCCCTTCCAAAGTCATAACCAAGGCCTGTTTTTTTCAAGTTTTTTAGTTAGGTGAACTGGTGATCATCCACAGGAGGCCTTAGCCAATTTTGGCTACAGGTTAGAGAGGAAAGTACAATTTTTGGAACCTTTACCATAACATGCTAGAACCAGTGGTCTAAATCTGGTGATTTCAAAAAACATTTCCTCAAAATATGGCTATATCAGGTCATACTTTCTGAAAAAAAACCTTTGTATGATTCACTGCCAGTCTTTTTTTGCTGCCAAAATTTCGCCACCAAAAAAATGTTGGTTACAATTTATTTTTTTGGGAAAATTTTGCAATGTATTAATTGGCCTGGAAAAAATATATATTCTGTAAAAAATTCCTCATTTGAAAAAAATCATCAAATTTCCAAGAAAAACCTATACAGAGGATTTTTCATTGACTCAAATGTGCCAAATTTCCAGAGAAAAGAGCAAATATATAGAAAGAAATCTGGCCACTTTTCTTCAAATTCTGGCGATTCTTGAAAATCCCAAAATTCACTTCAACCATCATAAGTTTGCAATCAGCTATCAAAAAATCTAGCCAAATTGGCTATTTCAAAGCATGAAAGTTTGAAAATTTTAAGAATCCTCCCTTTTTTTCCTCCTTGTTTCAGCCTGAGATAGAATACTGGCAATTGAGGCCAAAAAAGCTCTAAATATGGCGAATTATTCCAAAGAATAAAAGAATCTTGTGATAGCAAATTTGCATCTGTGTAACACTTTGGCAAAATTTCATAGAAAAGAAATTGCCCAGTTGTTCCGTGGGCGGTATTAGGAGTCAGGCATTAGGAGTCAAGCAGTTTAAGATGAACCGGTGAAGCTAGCAGAGTACTATAGTACCTTGGCAGCTTCAACACATGTCTGCCCGAATAATTAAATTTTCATTTTGAAATTTTCATTCCGACAAAAAGAATATTTTGGAAGATTCAATATTTACCTTCACAACTTTTTAACATTTAAGATTTTTTTCTTTTTTTTTGAAAATTTCATCATTTCTGAAAACAGTATAAACAGTGTGGAAGCAAGCAAACTGTAGGTAAGCTAGTAAACAATGCCTTTTTTTTGGGAGGATAATATAAAAAAGCGGAGGTGCTACAAAGGGTCTCTGCAGTGGTAAGAAAAAGCCCAACCCAGCAAAACCAGTGTGTTTTTTTTCTTTTTTCCCCAGTTTTGTGATGTCATACTGGCAATCATCCACAAGGAGATTTTGCCATTTTTGGCTATAGACAAGCTCTGGAAGTAAAATTTATTAAAATCCTTCTATATTCTGGCTACTTGCTTGAACCGATGTGTAGAAATATGTCGATTAAATTCTTTTTTTTTTCCGATTTCTAATTTTTTTTTGACAATGGGATATTCGATAGAATACTAGTTTTTGAAAATATTATTATAAACCTCCAAATGGTGAAACATTTTGCGACAGAAAAATAAAAAAATGCTGACCCGAACTGCAGAAGAAAAAAGAATGCTTAGCCTGAACGCCATTGGGGGCCGGGCTGGGGTTGGTGGTTGGTCCCACAGACCAAATGCACAACCTGCCGTCTACCCTTGGGTCGATCACCATGTCGACAAGGGCGGTCAGGTTTTGTCTCCAGTTAGAAGCTTCCGGACCTTCAAAGCGCATCGCGGTTGCAACGCTGTTAGAGTTCGTAGAAGAGTAATTGTTTTTATGTCTTGGTGCCACGCCGCTGGGTGATGAGGAAAAGAGCTCCAAACTTATAAACTCTTCAAGAGCTTTGAGGTCAAGTAACGAGGTCCTGGCTAGCTAGGGAGATGATACACATGAGATTCAAGGACTACTAGTGTGAAAAAAACTAGTTCTATGGAGCTTTCTCGAGGGTTTCGGTCATATATATAGATATATACACTAGTGTTGTACATCACCTCAGTTCAAGATTGTTATTATGTGCCCCAAGACATGAAGATCTCATGGCCTGTGCGAGAGGGAGTTTGTCACACTTGTCGCTTGTGCCTAGGTAGCTAGCTAGAGACGATGTGGTAGGAAAGAGATAATCAGAGAGAGCGAGACTCATAGAGACGAAGTGATTGAGAGCTTCAGAATCAAGGGTTTCAGTTAGAGTGTGTAATACGGATCAGAGAAAGATCAGCAGCTTCGTCGAACGCCAAGCTATTCAAACTACTGCATTGCCGCTGCAGCGTTGAGCTGGAGAATTACACATTGAAGCTGCTGGCCGGATATAATCAGTTGATCAGGTCAACACTCTGCTTTTCTATAATTTGTAAATGTTTGAAAAGTTCCAGGAAGATCGACAATTGTCAGAAAAGATCTGGAGAAGCTGCTGCTGCTGATCAGGAGAAGCTGTTCTCGTTCAGTCAAACCAGTACTGTTATAACACTAGGGACGTCGTTGATGTCTAGTTCAATGTTTGGCAGCCTTAGCTGCTCTTGAAGTGTGCGCATGCTGTGTTCATAGTTTTATTAGGTTTTGGTTTCTAGCTTCTTTTCTACTGTCTCCTTGTGCGTGACTGAATTATATTAGAGATCCATGTATGTGATCATCAGAGAGTGTGGAAGAATATAGCTGAGAGTAGTGCGGCGGCCATCTGGTGTGGCTAGTGTCTCTGGAGAAACAATGTTGCTTAGACTTCCACCACCATAATTCAGAACTACTGGATTCAGGTGGACGAGCTCCCAGGTAACTTCTAGTCTAGGACTTAGTGCAGTTGGTGCACTTCATCCCTTCTTGCGTTTTGGTTTTGTATCACTGGAAGCTCCTCCTTTAGTTAGTAAGCTGTTCGAGCTAGCCATGGCTCCGTGCATAGCTGAGAACCAAGGCTTTACCGAGCAGTATTTCAGGAGTGGTGATCCAATACAGCTTGGCCTCAGCAAAGCATCTCACACTCTTGGAAAACCGAGTACAACGGCGGCCGGGTCAGTACCTGCTGGAGCTGTTCGCCGCGAGCAGGGATCGGGCGGTCCTCATATTCCTGAGCACGCGGCGACAGCGGTTATGTTGCCGGCACCCACCATTCGAGTAATCCACATATACGCGCCCAAGATCATCAAGACCGATGTCGCAAATTTCCGGTCGACTGTTCAAAGACTGACTGGCCGACCTAGTCGCAGCTGCAAGGCGGATACTGCAGGTGTACCACAACGAAGAGCTCGAACCAAGACAGTAGTCGCGGTGCCGTGCAGTGCGCCGCCAGCTGCTGCGGAGAGTTCGCCGGATTCTGCACTAGGTTTTCAAGATACTGATCATCACGGCCAGCAGCAGCAGCTCTTGAGCCGCCAACGTGTTTGCGCGCCGGCTTGTGGCGCAGATTCCATGTTTCAGAGCTGCAACCGTCTCGTCGAAGATGTGCAGTACTCAACGGATCAAGACTCACCAATTCGATGCAGCAACACGATGCCAGAGATCAGTACTGACAATTCGAACATGAGCATCGATTCCAGCTTCAGTTTCTACACGAGTAGCGTTGACTCGCGCACTGCAATATCGAACAACGACGAGTTCTTCTCCCACAGACAGGCTCCGTATTCCCTTGATGAAATTCCTGCACCCTACTTCTTCTCTGCTGCAGGATCAGACGTCTTTCTTCCAGGCCCAACGGATCAACAGCTACTCGTGCCCAACAATAGCAATCAAGTCGATTATGCGTCTCAAACAGGCGCTTATACAACTGTCCCATGTGATCATGCGCTTACAGGAATCACGTCGTCGACTAGGGACTCTGGAGTGCCTCTGCCAATCGCTCCACCACTGGATTACAACGAGCTAGCTGCTGCTGGTTTCAGTGATCTGGATATTCTTACGGGTCTCGGATCGACGTTGCCAGATCTACCGCTGAATTTGCCACCATTAAGTCTCTCCAGTACTGCTAATGGACTCACGTTCTACGATAGTGTGCAGCAGTTAGTCATGCAACCTCCGCTGTGCAGATAAGCGTTGTTGCCGGAACTTAGAATATCTTTCACGAACCACATACCATTCAAGAGCAAAGAATCTCATGGTACACACTCTCACCCTCAAAGTCTTGGCCAGCCAGCATATCCACCGCGTTTACAGTCCAATTGAAGCTAAGCAGTTGATCGCAACGATCACTTGTCTTCAAGAACCTTCAGAGTTGGTTTTGTAGTATGTTAAGCTCTATCCAGGAAAGGAAGTAGAACCGAGGATCCCGCGACTAGGTTTGAACTATATGAACATGTTTTGCGATTTATAAGAGAGTTCGTAATTTGAGGAACGACTCATAAATACTGCGAACTAGGTTCGCTAAACCCTAATTAAGCAAGGACCAAGCTGGTCGCGTATTGTCGCTGATGGGTTGCAGTCTCTTTCTGATCATGCAGGTGTTGTACAAGTAGTAGCAGCTCACAAGGCTTTTGTAAATGATTCCGAGTCCAGATCAGGACCCAAGTAGTGATGTGAGGAGCATCGTGTTCATGATCTTTCATTCAATTGAGTACGCCGGTGCTCGACATTGTCTGCAACTGCAATTCGTTTTACATGATGCGAGGAGGATGCAGGTGGTGTAAATAATCAGCAGCACTGATCAATTCAGCGTCCAATTATGATAAAGGTCTATATTAGCAAGCTGCAGTACATCGTAGCTGCTGCAACGGCAAATCTATGACCAGCTTCGTGCTTGAACGTGCGCAAAAACCTTCGAGCTCGTGATGTAATTTCAGTTGATCTTTAGAGAGATCTAAAGACTTCAAATGAATTACTGAAATGGGTGGCTGAATCACTCTCCGTCTTCTGGTCGATCGAGAGACCTCATGTCGAATGTTTGGGCTGCAGCTGATCAGTTTCTTGCAGTTTCGTAATATTGGATTCAGCGAGTTCCCGATTCAGTTTTCTAGTTGTAGAAATATCATAGGTTTAGACCCAGATCAACGCCGACAGCATGTATGCATTGCCGTCAGTGGCTAGCTAGTTCTGCTAGACCTAAAGAAATCACTTACGAGCTCGTGAGCTCACAAGGATTACTGGTTCCAGCTTAGAACCGGTAAAACCAGTTTCGATTCATAACTACAAAATAATAAAAAATTCTGTTTCTAGATTGGCAATATATCGTGATCCAATACGTGTGAACTCTCTTGGTCGTCGAACAATGCCGCCGCGAGAGCTAGCTTCTTGCAGATCATATCGTCTTTGATGTAGCAGTGTAGTTTCTACACAGAAAGTTGACAGTTCGCATCCTGTATACAGGTAGTCGATCATGCAGCAGCTGTATATATAGATCGTTCATGACGCGGCACGGGTGAAGATTTCACTTAGAAAATACTCTCTGTACTGTTTGTTGTTGCTGCTGGTTCTTCCTTTCAAGTGATCGGCAAGCAAGTTTTTGGTCACCGATTCAATTGGCTCTCCTCTTTCTGGTGAATTGAACTCATGATGTGCGATTGTAGTATCCAAATGCTATGAGTTGAATTTGACTAGATTGAGTGCTTTGTTTTCCATGAGGGCTAAAACTCTAGTCTTGATCTGAAGACTTCATGGTCGTGGCACTGCAAGTACTTGTACTTCCAACAGATGATCATCAGCCGGTACTTCAAAGTGCGCGACTGTACATAACAGTAAGATTCAAATACATATTTACTACTAGATTTTTCGATGGAGTTACGGAGGATCTTCCAGGGTTGGATCGACCTGTTGTCGCTGTAGCTAGACAGTCATCGACTTAGCCGAATCAGATGAGGGTCTGAACTAGAGTTAGTCGAGAAGAAGCTGGGCTCTGTTTCTCAAAGTGTCTCTCATGATCTCGTGGCCGTTTCTCGTATCGCAGATTCTTGAAGACATATTCTCGTCGAGCTTTATAAGCGGCAGCTTCATGCAGAGATTAGGGTCTTGGAGGATTCGTAGCTAGCTAGAAGCTGGCAGCAGCTGGCCCCATGAGCTCACCCACTGTCTAATCACGTGCTAAAGCGTCGATATTTGTCTTAAAAGTGGCAACTTTTAGCTGTTAAATATTCTTGTTTAATCGTGTGCACTTTGTTAACCTCGACTTGCAGAATGAGAAGCTGTGCATGGGGGGAAACAGAACAGCACATGATGTACTGCACGAGCGCTTTCGCTGTAGTACAATGTTTCACAACTTCGACTGTCATCACATGTACGCTCGAGCGGATATAATTTGTCACTAGCTTGAGGGACAAATGGCTGGCTAGCAAGCCACTCATATTCAGTAGCTTTTGAATCTTGACCTTGGAAAACGCTGCAGGGCGTCCAAGCAGCTGCTGTGCTGCTGTGATCATCCTTTTAAGAATGATTATAGGTACACCATACTCAACCCACTAAGTACACACGAAATTTTTTGAATAGTAGCCTGCAGGATCATGCATTTACTTGCACATGGAAGTTGATGTTGAGATTCCTCACCAGTTGGTGCATTCACTCATGTAGCTCATGTGTCGTGCACCCCCTGAAGCTGGAAGTAGTCTAAGCTTATATTTAATTCAACTAGTACAAAAAAGCTCCTAGTAAAAAGTGCGTTGCTCTTTGAACAATCTTTTAGAGCTACAACAATCAACAAAATGTTGAGCTCACTATTCATGTACACACTTTGTGTACAGCCCCGTTTTTAATTCAAAGTTAAGCAGCTGGCCCAGCGATCGTCCCCACAGCATTTTCTTTTTCCAGAACTCAAGAAGGAATTTGCTTTTGTAGGAGATTAGGGCAATCATATTAGCTATATGGTATCAACAATATTAACGGTTCCAAACCAATGTTATTGCTTTGATCTTCCTGACTTTTGTTAGTTAAAGCTCCGCATGTTTGGACTCTTCCTCTTTGGGCACCAATATTGTAGGTCAACTGCTTAGCTGCTTACTTACTTTGCTTTTTTCAAATCCTTCAATTTATTGTGGGACACAAAAGTAAGCAAAAAGGTACATGGATTAGAGTCCCACCCTATAAAGTAAGCCTCGGATCCTGTGCCTCCAGTTTCTGGGGCCACCCACTAGCTGCTGTCCCTCCTCCAGTGACGAAAGATTCTCCTCCCTTGAAATGGGGGGACGGGTGCGCGTCACTGAGGTCACATTCATACCCAGTCTCCTCCCATCACAACCCCCATAAGACTCTAACGCGCTCTCTCCGGGCGTTAGTGGTTTCGCTGCAGGGTTTGATTGAGGTTCGCCTAGTTATAGAGTAAATAAAGCAGAGCATTCTTTTCGTACAATGGTCAAAAGTAGGGTAATGTTCAGTACATATCCTCACTGTGCGGGACATCAGAACATGCAGAACAACAAATTAGGAATTTGTTTTTGGTGGGACATTAGAACATGCAGAACAACAAATTATTCCTTTAAAATTCTGCTTGCAGAACCACGCAGGGCGCAAAAAGGGCCAGAGAAACTCGGACAGAGCTCGTTAGGGTGTATTTAGCATCCCCGCCACTGACAAGACCATCTCCAGAAGGGGGCGAGGACCTCTGATTTCAGAGCTACTTGCAACTACTTGCTGAACTACTTGCACTTTTAGGTTGTTCAAACCGCTATTCTGTCTGTTAAGTTAAGGGCTTGCAGCTATAGTTACCGGCGCTTTGATCCGCAAGTTGGCGGGACCCCGCTGATTGACAGATTAGCTCAAATCCGATGATCGACTGTTGCTTTTGGTAACTAGCAGACATAACTGAGGAGTCTGCATGTGATAGGCAGAAATTACCACCTCCTAACAAACGGGATCAAGTGAACATAATTGGTTCAACGAAAAAGAGATATAGATAGCAGCAACAGTAGCGGCAGTTGGGGAAAGATGAACTGATCATGATCAGCTGCCACAAGGCTGTGTAGGCATATTATACTAGTTGACAGAATCGTCCCCTATTCTGACTAATGTTGTCAGGTTCATGACGCTGCTGCTGCTGCTTCTTCCAGACACGTAGCAACGAACAGTAGAAGCAGCAGCAGGAGCAGGTACGGAGGAAAAGAAAGGAAGATCTAAACTGTTGTTATTTGTTGAGGTGCGGCGCAAAAATATGACCAAGAACATAACAATAACGAAATGGTTTTTTTCATGCAGTGGCGTTTTCTGCCTCTTTTAGTCCCCCTATTTTCAAGGCACAATGGACAGGTCTTCTTGGGTCTCCTGACCTAACCATTGTCCAAAATCCACGTACCCATTCTGTTGAAAATCCACATGCCCATTCTGCAAATCATGAAAAACATTACATTATGGAACATGCCAGGTATATATAAGTCATTGTGTCAATTTCGGTTCCTGTTTGGAAATTTTGACCCCCTCAATTTCCTGAAGGCGAATTACAGGGTACAATGGCCGAGTCCGGTACTTGGCATATAATACATGATTTGGAAACCTGATTCCAAGGTCAAACCAGTGACTAGACATGATGATTTAAAACCCTGGCAAACTTCAGTAAACAAAGCACCCGGCAAAGGGGGAAAAGAGAGAACAAAGGGAGACTAGACAGCTCAACTGAATTCATGAGGTGATTACTTGATTGCTTTGATGCGATGTCAGATATCATGAGCGTCGTTGTGCCAACTACAGCGGCCTACAGGCGTTGTCCTCTTTCCCTTTGCAGGAAAACAGAAAGGAACCTCAACACCGTGGGCCTTGCAGGACGCGTTGGACGGGTATCATCTCTCGGGTAAATACCCGTGGGTATCATCTCTCGGGTAAATACCCGTGGGTATCATCTCTCGGGTAAATACCCGTGGGTATCAGAGCGGTTCTCAACGATACGCCGACACGGTTCTCAAAACATCAAAACACCCGGTTTTTATATATAGGTAACAATGGTTCTCAAAAAGTTTGAGAAAGTCAAATACGTGTGCCCCAGGAAACTGCCAGTTTTAAATGGAAACCGAGGGCTCTTCAAGGTTTTTGAAATAACAGGAATGTACTCTTCCTTGCTTCTGATTTGTTCTTCAAAAGAAGCCTGGAACAGGCAATTCTCTGGTTCTGAAACATTTGAAGAACAGACGCCAGCAGTTACTAACAAGATCTTTCTTTTTCTGAAGCCCCAAAGTAAAGTGACCTCTTTAAATTGTTATTGATATTCTTCTCCTTGGGAGATAAGGCCATAGATAACAAGGGGAGACTAAAGATCAGTGTATGGCAGAAACTGTGGTGGGAAGGTTTCATTCTTTCATATGTTGTGGTAGTAACAACTTTGCACGAATTTGTGCTTTACTTGGTCAGATAGGTGAATTGCTGTTTATCAAGATTGGGTAGACCATCCTAACCACAAATTATGAGACTCTCTAATGTTAAGAAGAGACCTTAATTCAAGGGGGCTTGGAAAAAGCTGATGCCATCCAAAAGAAGGAGGTGATCCAAAAATCAGTTCATTGAGCTTACCATCCCTACAATGAACGGTTCACAAAATTGTACCATGCATCTTGATCTTTCACCTCCATGATTTTAACACACTTTAAATAAATTGTTGGTTTGTTTTTGCAAACCACCCATTTATTAGCCATGAGGGTATCTTGTATCCTCACACTTTTAATAAATTCTTGTGCTTTTTTTTGCAAACCACCCATTTATTAGCTATGAGGGTATCTTGTATCCCTCGCAAAGCTCATTGAGATCACTGTAGCAATATCCCACTCTTGTCCTAAGATGGGCTTCAGACTCCAAAGGCCAAGTGTCAGCCATCAATCCAGTTTGTCCCATGCTGATTCACAGCCGTTGCATGTGAAGCTTGAAGAAAAACATATTACTATCTGGTAATTTAGATAATTTATGTTCAACGAACTCTTCAGATATAAGGCAATGACTTCTACCTTTGAGTATATTAATGTGAACTTGGGGTTTGGTCGTGCATGGGAATTTGAATACAAATTCTTTTCATTATAGTGTGTGGCTGTGAGTGTTGTAAAGAGTATGGTAGTTTTGTTGTTGGGTGAGTTTAGGGGTTGGGGGCATTATCTCCAGGTCCACCATGAAGTAATAACAACTTCATTCATGGGAATCAACTATTGCAACAGAAAGTTTGCATACCTAGTGACCCACTTTCTGTTTGGTTATTCAACTGCCAAAGGCAGACCCCATGGGCCATAGAGTACTACAATATGATGTCTGAAAGTGGGTCACTAGGTACCCAACTTTGTTTTCACCTGACTAACACCAGCCATCATCCCCTTTTATAAGCAAATGTTCTTCTCCTTTCTTACTGCTTTCCTTTTCACTAAGTATTACAGTAGATAGCTTCAGTCAGAGTGGAGGTTTGAAGTTTGTACCAGTATTGTGCAGGTACCTGGTTTGAAGGTTTAGAACCAGAGGTTCCAGTTCTTGTTAGGAAAACCAGATCAAAACTGGAACTGGGGTAGGTTCCCAATTCTTTTAGGAACCAGAACTAGGGTTCTGCAGTTTTTTAAGAATGAGAACTTTTTAAAAGTAAAATGTAAAGGACTAGAATTGGAATTGTTTTTCAAGAACTAGACCCAGAACCAAATTTCAGGTTCCATTTTGGGGGAATCAGAACTGTCAAAGCTGTTGAAAAAAAACCAGAACTCAAGGTTCTTCATAAAAGTCAGGAACCACCCAGCATGGTTTATACCAGTGTTGGGGCAGTTTCCCAGTTTGGAGGGTTAGAAATGAAAGTTCTTATTCTGGTTAGAAGAAAGAAAACCAAAACTGGGTCTGATTTTTGGAACCAGTTCCAGAACCAAAATTTTATATTTTTGGAAAGCCAGATTCTGGGTTCCTTTTCTGTGTGAAATCAGAACTGGAATCAAAAAAATTGACAAAAAAAAGACTAGAACTCAGGGCTAATCAAAGGTTAACTGACAGTTAATTGTCGATTCCAGTCTAGATTACCCAGAATCAAACTGAAACCAAATCTGAGTTTTAAAACCAGAACTAGAACCAGAAACGAGTTTTTTAATAACAAGGAACCAGACTTGGAAGTAGATTCCCAGTTCCCATTCCCAAATTCTGATTCCACTTATGTGTGGAACTGGAACCAAATCATTCGAATATTTTTTTCAGAACCAGAACTGCAGGTTCTGCATCAAATTAAAGAACCATCCAACATTGGTTTGAAGGTTTATGAATAAACTCATTTCATGTAACACCCTTCACATTTTGAGCAACAACTTAGGTTGATGTTGGCCTATCCCTATTTTTCCATCCATCTAACTGGCTCAGCCTACATGATGCCAAACAGTGGGGCTCACCTTCTTGCATTGGATTAGCTGTAGTCTGTACTAGTCTACCATTTACCCAAATTTGGGTTCATAGCCAGATCTGGACAATTAATGGGTGTGTGGCTATAATCATGGTTAATGGATAGGTCAGCAAGGTGCTGACAGATTGGTCCGCAAGGAGGATGTTAAACAACCCCCTCCCAAATGAAGTTGTGGTTGATCATTGAAATAATTAATGATTTTTGAAAATCAATATGTCAAAGTTTATTTATAAATTATAAATAGTTTTTTAACAAGGATCTAGAAGTGTCTACTTACCATACCTGCATAGGTATGTCCATAGTTGTCTCCCATGCACCAACCAAAAAGAAGGTCCAAGTTCAAGCCAAAATCTCCTCCCCTCCCAATCAAAGTCTTACATGGATTGAAAGTTCCCTCTCACTTTCCACATTCCTAGAGATGGCCTAGGTGAGATGGACAAAAGGCTTGGAATTGTTGAACATAGCAAGGTCGAGTCTTCGGTGGGTATTTGGCTACAGAAGGTACTTAGTACCTCCAGAGAAAAGAGCTAATTGCAAGCTGGCCAACGGAATAGTGGGGCTGTTGCATAATGCATTCAGACCCCTGGGTCTTTGCGTATGGTTATCTGTGCTCAAGGTTGGTGAAATTTATCTGATTCCATGCAATGTGTCCCTTTGTTCTTTTTCTTTTTTTCATGCATTTTTTCATCAAACTTATGTCAATCAATCTGTCAATTTACTCACTAGTGGCAAATTAACCAATTGCCAATTGTTCGGTACTGAAATCCTCCGGTATCGAGGTATCACTTAGGCCTGCTTTACACTAGGAGTCAGGGCTGACAAAACTTGGGGCCAACTTTGAGCATTTTTGGCTTATTGTGGAGGGTTGCAAATTAGCTTCCCAAATTAGATAGTACCTTTTTCCAGCCTTGGGGCCAACATAAGGCCATAAATTTCAGCATTTATTACTAACTTGAGGCAGATTGAATTTTTTTAATGAAATTTAGCCTTGACTCCCAGTGTTAAGCCCTTGGGGCTGATTTCAACTTTTGCACCAATAGGAATGCTTGATTTGAGTTGAACATTGGCCTTGACTCCTTGAGTGGAGTGAGCCTAAATATATTGTGTTAAGCGCAAAGTTAGCACCTCATTAACACCTTTACATGGGTCCTTTCCCCTTACCCCTTTGTATATGGTCAAAGAAGGGAATCACACTTTATCACTCAATTTCTACTCCTCTTAATCTTTAATTATGCCTTAATGGATTCCCACTAATTTCAAGGCAACCCATCCCCCCAAGGGAATCACACTTTATCACTCAATTTTTACTCCTCTTAATCTTTAGTCATGCCCTAATGGATTCCCACTAATTTCAAGGCAACCCATCCCCCGAAGGGAATCACACTTTATCACTCAATTTATATTCCTCTTAATCTTTAGTTATGCCCTAATGGATTCCCACTAATTTCAAGTCAACCCATCCCCCGAAAGGGAATCACACTTTATCACTCAATTTCTACTCCTCTTAATCTTTAGTTATGCCCTAATGGATTCCCACTAATTTCAAGGCAACCCATCCCCCTCTTTTATCAACTCCTTTATTTTTTTCAGTTAGAGTCCCTTTTCATACTTGTTACATAGCACAACCCTACTTCTTCTTCTAGTTATTCCTTTTCTTTAAGTTTCTTGATTATAGTTTCTTTTTTCCTGGCTGCTATGGATAATGAACGTCTCTTTCCCTATCAACTTTTCTTTTAACTCACTTAAGTAGTTGCAACCTTAATCTAACCATACACCTTCCACCTTCAACATCAATTTTCACACAATTCAACAAGTTCTTGCACACATAGTCTTTACATCTTCAAGAACAAAGAATAATACATTGCTTAAAGTTCTGATACTCCCAAGTCTTGTTCCTAACTATCTCTTAGTATCGGCCTCCTTTTGATCCTCCATTGCCACACTTTCTAGCTCTACAACTATCAACACCTCCAAAACCTCCTACCTTAAACAAAAATAATCTCTTCACATACCCCCTTCCCCTTCTTAGATGTAACTCCTATATTCCTCCTCCTAGACCAACCACAACAACCCCAAAAACAAATTTGTCTCCTCCTTTCCTACTCCTATTTCCTTACTCAACCAACAGGTTCAAGTACCTCTCCTCTTCCCCTTTTTGTTCACCTCTAGTCATCATACAAAGTGAGTGCCTCCCCTTAAACAACTGCCACCCCACCACTTGAAGATCTTGCCTCCAATTCCCAAGATGTATGTTGATTGAATTACACCTTGAAAAACTTGTTTCTTCATCATAATCCAACCTCCTTCCTTTCCCACCTCTCTCAACTTTTCATGATGCCCACAACACCACTCCCCATCCTTACAAACATCATCATCATTATTTCCTTCTCACACTCCTTCGTGTCCCACACATTTTTAAAAAAAGAAGAAAGATCGAGAACAATTCTTTTTCTTTTCACAACTCCATAGAAATGGCATCTTCACTTTCTTGACTTAACCCTAATTACTAGAAGTTTTTAGGAAGCTCACCCCCCCTTTAATTTGGACCTTTTTATTTAACAAGTTTGGCCCAGCTAAACCAAAATAAAGCATCCATCCTTATCGTAATCTAGCTAACCTGCTTTTTCCATTAACCTAACCAAGCCATCCACCCATCTAATTTTAAAAGGATAAGGTCAAGGCATTAACCTAACCCTTTAGACCTTCTGGTTAACCACATAACTTCCCTAAATGCCCTATATTTCATAATCAAAATCGAGTTAGGCTAACTTTGGCCCAACACCACCCCCCTTTCAAATTTTGTTCACATCTTCAATAGGACAAGCCTCTCGTAGTGCACGGCTCGACTTTATAACTTCAAGAGGGACCACTTAGGGTGTATTAACCTTTGTAATGGGTTCGACACCTATAATATCCTTATCCAAAGTGGAAGGCCCTTCTCCAACTTGTGCTTGTCCAAAGTTAAGGGTGACCACTCCAACCAAGGCCAGATTAACACTTCCCAAGTCACCTTTAGGCTCCTCCTCCTCTTTGGATGCATCCTACAATTCCATCTACTCATCCAATTGAGATTGGAGGTCTTGGATTTGGGTGCGATACTAGACCACTTTAGCTTGGAAAGCCTTGGTGAGGCTATCCCATGTGGAATTGTAAACCTTAGTGGTAATTGGCTTACCAATCCAAATGAAATCCTCATATAGACGAACCTTGGGTTCATCCAAGACCCATTGATCCATCACATCATCATAACCCTTGAGCTACAAAGGCTTATCCTTGAGAGCCTGGTGAACTTGTTGTTCCTTTTCCAAGGCTTGTTGTAACCTTACCAACTTGACCCCCTTTTGGATTAGTTCCTTCTACAAGGTCTGGACCCAGTTATCCAAGGTTGATTTAGCTTGCTTTGTCGCAAACAAGAAAATTTTTACAGTCTTCACCTTTTGGGACAACTCAATGTAGTTGGTAGAATGTTGGGCTTGTGTCCCTTTGAACCTAACAATCTCCTTCTCTAAGACCAGTAGTTGTGTTTGCACCTTCTTCAAGGTAACACATAGTGCATCATTTTCCACCACTACCCCCTTAACCCCACCCCTTTCCATAACCCATTTCATGGCCTCATCCATTTCCATGGCCTTTTCCAACCCTATGGAACTACCTTCTCATGCCTAAAATTGCCCTTATTTAGAAAAAAGGCTACCTTGCCCCTTTGATTCCTATTCTGAATCATCTAAAAGGGTTATTTGTAGGACATACCTTTTAGCCGTCCTAGCCAAGACCTTTCGAAACGGGGGTTTTGGGTAAGTAGTATGTTTAATCCAAGGCTACCCACTTCCTCATCTGGTTTGTCCACACCAAATAAACTATCATCTTTCCTAAAAGGGAGTTCTTAGGGTTCTTTAATTAACCCCATGTCCATCTTATCCCTAGGAATCAAGATAAGCTCCTTGTAGCAAATGGTGGTGAAAGCTGGGCCAACATAGGTGGTTACTGATATCTTTCGAAACCCCTTTTGCAATTAGGTTACCTCACAATTATTACTGAGGAGCTTTACCCAATTTACATCCACCCCATCCTTAGCATGTAATATGTTTGTAATTACATAACAAGCAATATGGTTAAAGGTCTTCCGAAGACATAAAGCCTCCAATAACCCCTTAAATTGTAACTGGTAAGGAAGGGTAATTTCATTGATTGGCCATCCAGATTTGGAAGAGTAGGAATCCGAGGGAAACAAATGGCCGAAATCTTTCATATTGTTGGTTTTTTAGAAGGTTATGGATGTCCCATCCTTGAATTAGAATACTTGTAATAAGGTTTCTTGAAACAAGGTGAACTTTTAGCCCTACACTTTGAAATTAAATGTCCCTTCATCCCAATTGCAAACAAATTCCCTAGCAATTGCTTCATGATAAACAACCTAGTCCCATCTATAGAAGGATGATAATCCTACCCACTTGACCCAAAAGATGTCCTTGGCCACCTTCTACTCTTCCATATGAACCATTTTGAGAAATAAAAGACACCCCTTAACTTGGTCAATAGTGAGAACTCCTTTCAAGGATTCAAGGCGAAGTTTTTTGGGATGAAAGGGGTGAGAATCTAGGGAAGGTTTGTAATCCCTCTTGTGGGGCTTTTTACCCTTACCTTTAGTCTTCATGGCAGAGATGGGGGAAATGGACAACCCCTTATAAAACCCACTATCCAAAAGGTGGGTTTAGTCTGGGATTATTTCCTAGCAAGGTCAAAATTCCTCCAATGGAGTTTTCTTTGCTACTTCCTATCGCCCAACCTCGCAATTAACCACTTAGATTCTTTTGACACCTCCCCACGCTCCCTCCTTGTTGGTCTAGAACTTCATAGCAGTGAGGTCTCCTATGATCACTTATGGAGATGTAATAAACTCCAAGCCTTCTCTCTTAATGGTCGTAACCCCCTATGCCACGTTGAACACTCCTAGTGTTGGGGTTGGTTAATTGTTGAAAACCATTACCAAGCTTAGCAACAATGCCAAGCTTGGTGGCAACGCTAAACCTTACAACCTTCGACCACCCCCCCCCATTTTGTTGCTAACCCCCTAATATCCCTGCCTCCACCCCACAACCCCCTTAATTAGGTTTTGAACATGAACCCCACACCACTCATTCATGTTTACATTCCACATGAATGTGGTGGTTCACGTAGGAGCTTAGAGCATGAAGGCTTGCATAACACCTCAAGATGAGGGTTAGGCGATGGCAACACACCTTGTCAAGTGTTTGTTGCCCCGTAGCTCGTGCCACTTTCCCACACACCCAAAATTTTGCAACTCCAGGTTTTTAATTTGTGTCGATGCCTTTGGTGTTGTCATTAAAGGTTGTGGTAATCTTGCAAATCCCCTCCCCTCCTCTCTATTTTACTTAGAGCTATCAAGTTCCAAGTGAAATGGTGAAAACGAAAACCCCAGCAATGTTGCTAAGGCATGAGAACTTGAATTGCCACAAGCACTTCTAACAACATCATCGAGGGGTGCAACAAGTTCACAGCTTCCCCTAGAGGACATGCAAACTTGGAGTTGTAAAGCTCTAAGCTTTTCGGCAATGGTGGAAGTCCTAGCAAGGTCGCCAAGACATGTGAAGGTGGCCAAACCCTCAAGGCGTGTCATTGAGCTTAGGTGCTCTACTTGCTTCCCTTGAAATGAGAACAAGATTCCCTCCCCATCCTCCTCCTTGGCACAAAACTCCTGAGTCGGGGCGAGCTTGCTTATTCCTAGAGTTCCTCCTTACCCTACTTTAAACCACAACAAAAAGAAAATGCCCTCCTAGTTACACTAATCTCCAACATTTCCCCCCAACAACTTGTTCCTAACCCCAGAACCCCCCCCTTCTCTGATTTGATTCCCATTCTCGATCGTGTGGGTATGCGGTGGGTTCACAACAATGATGGGTTGAGTTTGTGTGATGACCCTAAAAAGGGTTGTCCTTCTTGGCAATGAGCTGGTAAAACCTAGGGGGGCAAAAGGGGAGGTAAGTGGGTCTAGTTATTAATTCAATATTATTTACCTAGGTGACCTTTCCTCCTAATCAAGGTTAGGGAAATGGGAGGTAGCATGTGGGTTAAGCCCCTAGTTGTTACATTAGGTCACTTCTATTGCCACCTTTTCAAATTCTCCCCTTAGGTTCCCCTTTTGATAGAAATCCTTCATCACTGGGATTAAGACTAATGGGCTCCTGGTTGGGTAGCAACCTATTAATCCAAGATGCACTAGGTGGCCAAAAATAACTCACCAAAATAACCCCTATAAAATAATTACCAAGTTCTAAAGATGACCTTTACTAGGGTGGGCTATTAAATTAATTTGGTAGTCTCCTCCCTTAATATCTTCTTGAGTTGTTAACTCTTCCCCATCTTGCTCCTCTCATGTAAAATAAGGTTTAAGTTTCTATGCATTTACTAGGAGAAACTCCTCATCATCCAAGTTCCTTAGCAAGACTGTGTTATTCCTTAACACCCTTCGAACAATGTAAAGCCCCTTCCACAGTAATTTCAACTTGCCCAATCTTATCTTTACCTCTTTAAGGTACCACACATTAGTAGAAATTTTGGGTTTTACAACTGTCTTTTGCAATTAAAATTCAGTTGCATGCAACACATGCAACTACAAATTTGTGTAGTTGCTTAAAAGAAGTTGCACATGACATTCAATTGCATGCAACATTACGTATGTCACATGTATATATGGTGGTAACATACATGTTCATCCATACATATCAATCCAAATGTAGTTGCACTTTATGTGTAACTCTCTTTGCAACTACAATGCAATTAATCAAAATATGACACATGTTTAAAAATTGGACAACTAGTTTGTGGACACATGTCACTATTTCATTATTTTTGTATTTTCAAAATTAAAAATTCATTGGATTATTCTCAATCATTAAAGTTTTTGCCATTATGATGATAACACGTGGCACACCATGGAACGTTCATTAACCATTTGACACATGTTCATTTTTAACACTAATTACATGGTGACACATGGCAATCAAGGCCCACCTTTTTTATTTTTAAATATTAATTAATGAAATCTAAGTTATCTAATTTATGGTTAATAAAATGTTGACACATGGTGCCTAGGTAGGTAAATAATTATTAAACCCCATTAGGTAAATAGGTTACTTAGGTAAGTAAATAGGTTGAAAAGTAGCTAGGGTTAAGCTATATAGGTAGGTTTTAAATTAAATTATTTTATTTTTAGGTTTAACCATTTCATAAAGGTTAAGCTTTTTTTATTCACTCATCCCCAATGGCACTTGATATTTGGCTATTACCTAGTTATTGCTCCTAGTTATACACTAAATTAAATAGATTTGGAAGCCAAAGGATATACTTCATGAACTAATTTAATTGCACATTAGATGTAACTATTGTATTAAAGTATACCAGCTAAAGAAGGGTTCTGTTGCTTCTAGTGCCCTAACAAAACTTGAAACCTTCCTCTTAGTGTATTTAACACATTAAAAATCATAAAAAATTGGATTAGAAATGAAAGAGTTATGGCCCCCTAAAATAAAGGGGGTCAAGACCTCAAAAAAAAACCATTGAACCTTATAAAGGTTGATTCTTAAACACCCAAAAAGTTCTTTTAATGTTGTTTTGTTGCTATTAAAGTTCTAAAGTGATTTTTAGAACTTCAAGTGGCGCTCCTATAACACCTTAAATCGTTTTAAATGAATAAGAAATAAGAAAGTTATGAGGTTTGAAAGTAGGAAACGTCCAAAGAAAAGAAAAGAAAAAACGTTTTGTAATTTGGAAAAGCTTTTATTATTTTTTTTTTCTTGTTAATTTTTCTTTATTCTTTTTCTTTTGCACTTCAAAGATGATTATAGGATATTTTTAATAATTATGATTCCTTAATGAAAATGTGATTTTAATATTATTATCTAGCTTCAACTAGTATTTAGCTTAGGATGTTTGTGTACTTATAGGTTAATTAGTGTAGCCTATTTACATTGATATTTTAACATAAATCATAAAATTTAAATATATAATACCTATTGAATGTATATATATATAATTAATTATCATTATAATTATAATAAATTTTAAATTAATAATTATGATTATTTATAATAAATTTTAATATCATCATATTAATTAATTCTAAATAATTTTTTTGTTTAATCAAATTGACATTTTCTGAAAACGATCACAAATAAAGTAAAATAAAATAAATTTACTTGCCAAAACAAATATTTAAATATATTTGACAAAATAAAATTTGAAAACTTGCAATACATATTTAAACCATGGTTTAGTTTAGCTTAATTTAGTTTAACATAATTTATTTTATCCATAATTATTTTATCCTAACTTAATTTAGCCATATTTATTTTATCATAATTTAATTTAGCTTTTCTATTTTTGCCATAAATAATTTAGCCTAATTTAATTCAGCCATAATTAGTTTGGCTTAACTTAATTTAACCATATTTATTCTAGCTTAATTTAATTTAGCTATTATTAATATA
>Ga0116229_10004608_pt1 | contig 22597 bp, 9 predicted proteins | sample S1TSphgellanicum_3_FD_87313 | JGI IMG/M metagenome (GOLD analysis project Ga0116229, IMG submission 87313) | Host-associated microbial communities from peat moss isolated from Minnesota, USA - S1T2_Fc - Sphagnum magellanicum MG | ecosystem: Host-associated > Plants > Peat moss > Unclassified...
CCCGACCCTCTACCCCTTTCTAGAGTTGGAAGCCGGGAGCGTGCTACCAAGTTCAACTTTCCGCAACTTGACTTTGTGAAACCCTCAAGTGGGTTTCACCCCGTGACTTGGGAGCGCGTCATTTGTGTACATTATTGAAGGAAATTTATGAATAAGTTTTTCATTTTTTCATTTGGACAAGTTATTAATAAGATATGAATCATCGAATTTGAGGTTGTGTATAATGTTTAAATAAAGTATAATTTGAATAAAATAAACAATAGATTGTTTACACAAGTGGAGTGGCTTAGTCATAAAGGAGTTCAATTCCATCCTTGGGGTCCAAGGATCAAACTTCACAAATGACATTATTCTAGTCAACAATGGAATATTGATCGAATATTCCATACCTATTAGGTTACCAAGGTTAAGTGCCTACCTAGGTAGATGAGTGGTTTACTTAACCATTTAAACTAGTTTTTAACCTAGATTAAGTGATGACATGAATCAACAATTGACAGGATGAAAAATAATGAAAATAAAAATATATCTTATTATTTACATAATAATAATATCAATCATTATAATTTGTAATGATAAAAACAGTTACACAATGATTAAATTATGACTGATGATTTCACATATGTCCTTTATGACTAATGAATGAAATGTGCCACATCATTGACACATCATGTCTTAAATGATTATTGTCATCAATGACTTGTTCATAATGACTAAAATATCAATCATAAATTCAATCATATATTTGAAATTTTCTTCTATTTGTATTTAAAACATTTAATGAAGGTTATTACCAATTATGTAATATATTACATAAATTGCTAAATTTCGCAACTTCTTTCCCTCTTACCTATTATGTAAATTTTTGGATTTTTTAATTGTTGCAACTTTTTTTCATCTTGTTCTTAACTTGGTGGTCACCACACTTCAAGGTTCAGAGTGGATTTTCTAATATTGAATACAATGTTTGTTGGATCTATGTAAATTATAGTTCATTAATTCATCATTAAATTTTTTTTTGTTTTTTTTAAACAACCTACCATGATGTCTTCAAGGTTTAATTTATATAACTTGGAATGTAATTTGTAGTTCTTCAAGAGCTTTTTCTTGTCGTTAGCAACCTTGTCCTGGTGGCCACTAGATCATTTATAATTGAAAGATTCAAAAATTTAACATTGAAATTTTTGTGTTCACATTTTCAGAGTTTTGTACAATCCTAAATTAATTAAATATGTGTTATAACCATAAAATCCAATGCACAATGGGCCATGGACCAACAAATGAATCTCAATCCAATGTTTCATTTGTAGATGAGGCTTTTTATTAATGCATTATTATGTACCCCACATTTAACAATTGTCACCAAATTTCATAGTTCCACATGTAAAAACAACTAGAGCACACAAATTACATTCTCTAATCACTTGTGAAATTTATTTATACTCAATTTTTAAATCACCATTTATTATACAAAAAACCATTTACATGGAACCAATAGTCAAACAATAACCCTACTTACATGTAGCCACTACAAATACAAGTGTAAATCCTTCAAAACTACACTACTTCTTATAAATTATTTCCATTCAAGCTACATTGAAAAATTCCTAAAATAACACCTATCATCAATGTACTTAACTCTAACATACCTTTTATTAACTTGAACCCCACTTACCTTGTTCTCCCCACCCCCCCCTCCCAAATTGAATAGTATTCACCCTTTGCTTGAATTCCATGTTTAATTTTATGATGAGTATACGTTTTTTTGTAGTGAAGATCATTTGCATAAGTCCCTCATGAGTCTTATCCATCATATTCATTGTCATGATGATTGTTCTTAATCATTTCAATCTTCACACTATTCATTCCATATGAATTTGATTTGAACCTTCTAGCCATCGTCAAGTTCTTTTTATGTAAATTTGTTTTAATATGGGTTTATTTGCATAAAACATGCATGGTTCATGTCATTTTAATCATGGTATTTAAACATGGTTATTTTTCACCAAAACTCTTTACTTTGAGTTCTCACATTATGTGACACATCCCCTATAGTTTGCTAAATGGTATAAATGGTATTTATGTGTGGTTACTTGTAGGAAAACTACATAAACATGGGGTGCATTCCTTGATTCTTTTGGACCAATATAAATCAAGAAGTATGTTTACTCCAAACACACATAGGATATAGTGCTTTCCAAAAGGGTTAATAAAGTGATACAATTAGTTTTCATTAGCCAATCACAATGATTGGCCAATGTGGTGGTATTTAACCCATCCTCACCATACACTATTCAATAATTCATGTTTATGGGTGGGGATGAGGAAACAACTTGTGTGCTCTTTTGGCTGCAATAAACATTGGTCTAAACCCACATAATGGTTCAAGGTAGATTTGTTTTTATGCTTACTTTTAAATTTGATCACAATCCCAAGACATGGTGGCGGATGGTGACGTGGCCGAATTTGGTAAAGTTGTGTCATTAAATGTTGCCATGTTTCCATGGTCTTCTATGTCATGTTTCTTAAACGACTTGTCATGATCTTGTTCAATCTGAAAAAATAATTCATGATTGCCAAAATTGATTTGTTCAAAACACATCAATTTATCATCTTATTACATTATCTTATTTGATTTTGTTGGACCTTGAAGAAATAACACAAACTTAACAACAATGATTATCAATGATATCAATAAATCAACCTAAAGAACCTTCAACAAGTATTTATAACAAAAAGAACCATTGTATTTTTAAGAGAGGCTAGATGTTATTAACTTTTGTGTATGAAAAAATAATCAATTAAAATACTAGCATAAAACTATATGATGCAAATATGGGTCCATAACATGCTTGTCACACAAGGAAAATTTGTCTCTGATAGATGCAGTATAATAAACATCCACAACATCCCCTATTTGGTGCTAAATGTAGTTATCAAATCCATTTAATGATATTAGACCTCTAAAAATCCCTTGAAAATGTTAAATTTAGTTATGTTATGGTCATGTTCTTTTAGGTGCACTAAACCCCTGACCATCATGGGAAGAAAAAGAATGAACTTCTAATGAAACTTTTTAATCAAGTCCATACCTTCATCATTTCCCCCATCCCTCCTCCTCCTCCTCCTCCCAAGAAGATGTGGTTGTTTGTTGTTTATATGATTGTTTAGCTTTCAAAGTAGTTTGCTTGAAGAGGATGATTAGGTTTAGCTCTTTGTGGTTCTTGGTCTCCATGTCTGTCAAAGATTATTAGTTTGATGCAATGATGGTTTAAAAGGAGATTGTGCCCCAAAAGGCACATGCACTCCTAATGCCTCCCCAATGTAAACATTTGGTAATTTCTTTGGTCTTGTTAATGGCGTAGTCCTACACAATTTTCACATAGTTTCAATTTCAAAATAATCTACTACCTAAACTATTTTTTGAACAAACTCAAATTATGCATCTATGGGATTATATATGACTTGTAATATTACTTACATGGTTGATTTGTTAGTAAGGAATGCCATTCAACACCAAGAGTGGGTTGAAAACATTACACAATAGAATGATTGTCCATATACCCTATTGCAAGACAAGGAAGACAGTGAGTGAAAAAACATGGGATAGTGTTTTTTGATAGTACTAGGGCTTTTTGCATCAAACAGTAGGGAGATTGAGATTCCATCTATTTTAGTTTCTTCTTTATATCATTTGTTAGGGCCTACAGAATGCAACAAAAGTAGATTATTGCCAAACTACAATAGGCAAGATGTTGGGCCATATATGTTGTTTGTTAATCCCATGTTTAAAAAATAGCTACATGCCGATTCTTATTTTGTGGGAGAGTTATTAAACTACCTTGATGATGTTTCAAAGAAGCCAAATGGCAATTGAATTCCTAAAATTCCTTGGACAGGTTCAAATTGCAAGCATATCCCAAGTTAAGACATAGGTATGTTTGGTCAAAAAAATCCCCTACAGTTCGTTTCTTTCTGTGAAAATATGTGATTCTTGTCTACATGATATCATAGCACCATTGATGAATCTAAATGTAGCAAAATAAAATCCTAGAATTCAGAAGATTACCCATAGTAGGTGTATTTGGAGGATTGGCTTTTCACAAAGCCATGGTTATAAAAAATCTTGAATATTGTGGACAACAAATTGATTCTATTATGCAGGTGGGTTCATGTTAAATTACAAAGCAAATTACAATTTCTTTTTGAGATGGCCCTAAACCCTAATTTTACATTTGACAAACATGTCACATTAGCGTAGAGTAAATCTTATTAAAGATTTAAATTAGAATATAATGTACAAGGCATGAGTTATGAAGGGTTTGATTTGACAACAAATACTTACATCATAAAAGAAAGCTCTTAAGAACTAGCAATGATTTTGCGATTAATAGTTTGCACATTTTGTTTTTTCTCATTCAACTTTTCACCAAATGTGTTGTAGGTGTGCCCAAAAAACTTTCTTTCAAAGAAATCATTTTTTGATGTTATTGCCCTTGTAATTGGCAAAAGTTGGTCATAAAAAGAAACATTAATTAAGTAGTAAATCTAGCTATTTAATTATAAAGACCATGTTTGTTTAACAAGATTACCCATGCACTAATACTAATTATCTACACAACTTTGAAAAAACCACAACATTTTTTTTAAAAAAATTCCAACCTTAAACGCATAAACAATTATAACATCCAATTTATTTGAAAACATTTAAACTCAATCTTTGAGATCATCATAAACCTTATCCAATTCTTTTGAGAATTTATAATACATATTAATGATGTAACTAAGGGATTTTTTTGAGGTGAATTTCCACCATTTTGCAAACACAAAAAGGGCCATCAACATCAGTAAAATATTTTTGAATTTTTAAAAAATATATACTTTTAATTCAAAAGTTTTACATTTTAATTTTTCATAAAAGATCTAATTCTACATTGGGTTCTAGGACTTGTAATCAAAATATAAAGATATTTTAATCAATAATTTATTTAAAATAATTAAAATTTACAAAAATTAGATTTAAAAAGTTAAAAAAAAACTTGCAACTGCACATCATGAATAAATCTACAATTTTTTTTTGTTTAAATTGACCTGAAATATTTGTAAATTCAATGTCACTTCAAAAATGGATTCATTAAGTATTTTACAATTTTATTTTCAATACGTAAAAAATGTCCAATTTTTGTAGAATTGCAAGTTCTTAGTTTCAAAATTTCCTAACTTGGTAATTCTTATTGGGAAAAAAATGGAAAAAATAGTGAAAATTCAAAAAAAATGTAAAAAAAAAAATACCAATAATTTGAGATAAAAAGTTTCAAAGAAAATATGTTACTCGTAATGAATAAAAGTTTAAAAGTAATTATAATAATTCCAACATTAAACATATAGAAAATTCCAAAATCAAATTTATTTGAAAAGTTTTAAGTTTAATCTTTGAAATCATTATAATTAATTGAATTTTTTTCCATGATGAATTTCCACCATTTTGCAAACATTAAAAAAAACCGTCAACATCAACAAATGATTTTTACATTTTTTTTACATTTAATAAATTTTAAATGATATAATTCTACGATGGTAGTACTTGTAGCCAAAATATAAAAATATTTTATCAAATTTGTACCTCCATATATGGCTTAAAGCCAAAACACAATTAAATTATTTTATGGATGATCTTGAAGAAGATTAAAAACTTGAACAAAATGAAAAGATTAAAAAAATCATTAATGTCATTATTATTATCACCATTTATAATTAATTTTTAAAATGAAAATTTTAAATTCATCCCTAATATTTAAACATAAACATGTAGTAAAACAAGTTTAAAGAAATTGACTTAATCCAAGTTTTAAATTTTAAAAAATATAAAATATTGATAATTTTCCATAATAATAATAATAATAATAATAATTCTTATATAATTCCCCCAAAAAATCCAAATTTTTATGCATTCATTTCAAAAAATTGTGGTGAATGCAAAATGCAACTCATAAATATTGGATTTAACAACATTCATAATGAATGACAAAACTCATGTCCAAATACTAATAGTTGAAAAGAAATAATAATAAAAAATCACTAATGCATTCAAGTATAAATGTGAAGCAGTAAATTGTTATGTGTTACAATATATATTAATAAGTGTAATATGCAACATTTGAATAGTGGTTTTAATAAGTTCAAAGTTGATGATTGGAATCATGTAGAAATGTTGATAGTTTAAAAAATGTGAAAAAATTCATTAAACCATTCAAATATAATTATAAAATATTGAATTGCATGTGTTTTAACATATTAAAAGTGAATGATTCAACTTTGATAATCGAAAAGATGTGAAAAAAATTACTAATTCATTCCAATATAAATGTGCAATTTAAAATTGTTACATGCATTTTATAAATTATGGTAAGTGTAAAATGCAACTCCTAAATAATGGTTTCAACATGTTAAAAGTTGATAGTTCAATTCATACACCATGTTGATAGTTTAAAAACATTTAAAGAATCACTAACCCATTGTAATGCATTGTCTAAATAAAATTAAATGTTACCTCAATTTTCACATCAATAATGTGAAATTATTAAATAATTAAATAAGGTCCAAATTATACTCATAAGTGAACAACATAGTGAATGTAACAACCATGAATAATATTGACCATTAATTAGTGTAACAAGTCATTTGCAAATTTAAGATGACCAAATGTAGTTGAAATGTAGTAAAATCAGACAGTAGTTGCAATGTGTGTGGGTGGAAAAGGACAAGATTTCTTCTTGTGATTGAATAGTTTTGAGAATAACATTATTGTATGTCGATACATCAGATTTTATGAACTATTTGTATTAAATTTCATAATTAAAATCTATTATGTAATAAAAAACAAATTCATATTTTTAAAAAAATTCATTGGGACAAAGTACGAGAAAGATAATGATGGTTTTTTTTAAAAAAAGTTTTGAAGACATTATTGTTGAAATGTATTGAAATGAAAATTTTATATGATTTTTTTTACAATTCAAATATTGTTTCAATAATTTTTATAAATTATGTGTAGATTTTGGAATACCTTCTAAAATGAAATTTAAATCGTTTCATTTGGACATAATATGATAATTATATTACTAATTAAATTTGGCTTTTAGAAAATGTTTAGTTGCATCTCAATTTAAAACTAATGTGCAAGTAAAAAATTTAGTCCATATGTTTTGTTTTTGAATCCATCTCACAAGTTATATAAGCAACATTTCTTCTCTTGAATTGCAACATAAAAATGTATATGCCAAGTTGGGATGAATATAGAAATGTTGACCTTAAATGGAAATTGCAAAGTAAATGAAGTTTTTTTAGCTACTCAATCCATTTACATTTTCCTTTTTCCTACTTACTTGCCTACCTACACAAATAAATAGGTGTTAGTTTTATACCCACGTAGGTAAATAGGTTTGAATATTCTTCAAACTTTCAATTTTTAAAAAAACTAAAAAACACAACAATTCAAATTAAATAATTAATATTAAGTAATCTGGATTAAATAATTAATGTTAAATAATTAGAATATTCCTAGTTGTTCATATATTAGTGAATGTACTAGTGAATTTACTTGTCAATATCAACTTGTTCATCATTAAACAATTGCCAAATTTGTTAGGAATTCATTTGGACCAAAATTCACCTAATTCATTACAAAACCTAGTGAATTCACTAGTGGATTTGAACTCATTATGTACTAGTGCATTGTTGACATTGATTTCCATTTAAATTAAATTGAAATATTATTTTTTTTCAAAGTACTTACTTGTGAGTACCGGAATTGGACATTCGCATTTGTGAAAATTAAAAAAATAGATTTCAAATATTTGAAATCCTTTTGCAAGATTTTGTTTTTTCAAGCACCTCAATATATATTGATCTGGTGAACATTCTAATACAATTTTTTTTATCAATGGAGTTTGTTATCATAATTAAAACCATCCCCAACCTTTTGAAAAGTGATGCAACTTTCGGGATATTTTTGGGGTATTGTTTCAAGTCCAAATGACAAGAAAAAAATTGTTTTGAGATGCTAAAGGGAGGTTAGAAACGCCAATGAGAAAAACTAGAGGTTCTAGTTGTTTTGAGATGCCAAAAGGTTATAACTTTTTTAATTGGTTTAAAAAAATTTTACTAATGTAGCAAAGTACATACAATGTATCTTGATTGCACCCATATACATTTTATATTCTTTTACTAAGTTCTATGGCACGTGCGCAAAATAACAAATGATAGCAAGTGTAAGTAGTGCTTGGGTTTTCATGTTTTATTGTCCAAAATTGTATTAAAATTGTAAAAACAATTAATGTGTAAATGATCTAATATATCATGGTACATGTGAAATAATTTGGAATGAATCTAATGAGGGCATAATATTTAAAATCACTTGTTGAGAATTGTAACCAATGCCTTTATTCCTTGATGGACATAAAAGGACTCGAAAATGACATAATTTTGGGGAGTTTTTTAAATATATATCTTTACATAATAGTAATGCAACATATTTTTGAATCAAAAGAAAATTTTAATATTTTTTTGCAACTTAAAAATGGAATATTATTAATATATCATTGGAATATTTAAATAAATAGCCACTGAAGTTTTGATTCAAGGTGCACTTTAGCTCATTATTTTGTAAATGCACCCTTTTACTTTGTATTGTTTGAATTAAAACTTGTTGATGTTTCATGATCATTTTAAATTTTTAAGAAAGGGCTTATGTTACCTCTCGATCAAATATTGCATGAAGTTATATTTAAAGATAATTGGAAAATTGTTTTGACGACTACATCATGTTGATTTTGTTGTGTATTTTGAAAACATTTTTGAAGTACATTTTGTGATTAATTTTTTTATTTGCAGATTTAATCATGTTATATATATCATAATACATGATCAAGTTTGACAAGGAAGTGTCAAATATTTTTTGTATTTTGAATTTTTAGCTTTGACAAATGGACTTTCAATTTCTAGAGTATTGGCATGTATCGAATAGTTTAACTAACAAGGAGAAGTTTTGTATCACATATGTACCACTGATAAATATGTCTACATTGAAGTACCTTTATGCATTTCAATCTATGGGCCCATGTTCAAATCTAGGTATTTATAGTCCAATTGTTTTGGGTTGCACAAAGTTTATTTTGGTTGAGTTTTTGGCATACTAGGTCCATAATTTCCCAAACTGGCAAAAATGAAAATAAATAAAATTTTTGCCAAAGTTGATTGAGTATTATAATATTTTCAAGAATTAAAATCTAATAAGAAATGTTTCTTCATCTTCTTGATAATGAAGTTATTAGTAGACTTCATGTTTATTTCATTAAAATGATATCTTTAAGAATATAAGTATTTGTTTCTGACTTGTTGTCATAAGTTAATATGCCTTGGATTTTAAACTATATTTCAAGAGTACTTAATCAAATGTGCATCCAAGTTTTGTTTCTTTTCCTTATGAATTAATGCATGAACCTTGCGTCCAAATATTTTTAGGTGAGATGAATATGGTTGATGTCCAAACCGTAGTTAGTATGGTCTTCACTTGGTTTTGATTTATTTTAATAGGACTTCAATTTTGCAAATAATTTGTAGTTATTTAAGCTTTTCACTAAAACATTTTAGATAGGTTTGCATACACTAACATAGCTAAGTTGACATCAACTAATATTTTCTTCTTTTTTTCATAAACATTTTTTAGTTGAAATGTATATGTTGTGGTGAACTCCAACTTCTTGAAGCCTTCATTTTAGTAATATTATATATATATATATTCACCTCCTTGATTAAATATTATTATTTTGATATTTTGATTGGTTTTTTTTCAACAAAGTCCTCATATGTGAAAAATTGTTAACTTCTTTTGATTTGTGTTTCATTAGATAAACAAATCACTAGTCTTATCATCAATGAAGGTTATAAAGTACCTACAACGTCCATGCATGTTTGTTTGCAAAAAAGTATTAGCTTAAACATCCATGTATATATGAATGCTCCTTCTTTGGGATATTTGATCCTATGTTGTTTTCCTTCAATGCAAGGAGTACACCATATATTGTCCTTTTCATTGAAATGATCAACTCCTGTTGCAAATGTTTGTATATCTAGGAGTCAATTTTTATTAATATGTCCAATCCTTAAATGCCATAAGTTGACCATATTATTTTTTATTATGGCTAGGACTAAACAACTTCTCTTTTAGGTTTTGCAATCTTGCCTAATTTATATAAATCAAAATCCAATTTGCATTCCACTGTGACATCTTTTGATTTATTTATGAAAGTGCATTATCATTGTTTTATGTACATATCCCTTTCTACCTTATCAAATTGTTTTGTTGTTTTAAAAAAAAATCAAGGAACATGTAAAACTTTAGGTATTTTCTTTTCTATACCATTTAAATTTTTTATCGTAACCACTCTTTCCCCATAAGTAAAATAACTTTTTGATGACTATATTTTTTGTCATCAAAAAATGTAGACTTGATTACTTGAGAATGGTTGATAGTCAATGAATGATTCCTGATCAAAACACATATAGGTTGTAGTCACAAAATAATGACCACACCCAACTCCTTGGTCCTTTGTTTAAAAGTAGTGAGTTAGCCAATCAAGAGGATGTGGCAAAATTGGATTGGATTGTCAAAGAGAATATTCATAAAATAATTTTAAACAAGTCAACAAAAAAATAATGACCCAATAGGATGGCCTAGTTTATTATTTTATAAAAACACAAATAAAATATTCCACATAAATATATCATTTTCAAATCATTTCAAGTGCATTTAGGAGTTTTTTAAATAGTGAAAGCACTAGTTACATTTTTGAACAAGGGTTTTTGGGTATTTATATTCATTGAAATCATTTCCAACTCAACCAAATGTTCCCATAATATGTTACAAACATTTTTCTAATAATGCACCAAACATTTTAAAGATTGATTTAAGTTGCCATTTAAAAATGCAAAAAAAAAAGTAGTGGTTATGATTTCTATGAAATTACAAATCATTATATTGTGATTGCACCTTATATTGAGACACCTTGATATCTATATTGTACCAAGTGGGGTCCTTTCCTTGTTTCACTATTAGGGCAACAACATATAAGTTGTTTTTATTGATAACAATGTTTGATTATTTTTTATTATTTGAAGTAGCCTCATAAGCTAATATTTTCCTATAGTCTTTTATTAAGTGCACTAGTTTCTTATAGTAGAAGCATTTCACATCCCTCTTATCAAATGATTTAAAATATGTCATTCCATCTCTTGGTGGGAAAACCTATTGGGATTCTTTGTGAAGATTTGTTGTTGTTGAACCTTGAATATTTCTTTCCCACATAAATGGCTTATGTATTGTCATTGTTTTGATTTGTGTTCCTCATTAAGGTTTTTTTTTAAATCAAATTTAATATCAAGGATTGAAGTGTTATATTAAATTGTTTCCTTCAAAAACTTATGAATGTTCTATAACACAAAACATATTCCTCATGAAGCAAATGATTGCTTTGTCATATTGGACTATTGTTCCTATGGCAACTAGTTGGTGTAGATAAATTATTTGGTACAAATGATGTGTTTTGTAACATTATAAACTAAAAGCAAGGTAAAGTAAACAAAAAAAATAGTCCACCCAAAATCTAGAGATAAATTTTGATATAAACTTAAGAAAGTAGATTAAAAACATTTGTAAATAAAAATATGAAACCAAATTTAGTTCTTCAATTGCATTTATGGTAAGGTGAATACAATTTTAATATCATAAAAATATGCTACAAGTAAGTTTGAAATTGACAAATCAATACAATGTTCAAATCTACTTTTATATTAAAATTTTGATATATTATGATTATAATATGCACAATTTGATAGTACATAAATATCTTCCAAGCCGCCATTAAGTTGAAAAAAAATTTAAAAAAAATAATTCATGTACTTGCAACCTTTTTGAAAGATAAAAATCTCGTGCAAGTGAATGTTGTTAAAAAATAAATATTTAAATATACTTTCAAGATGAGGTTTTTCAATATTATAATAAGAAAGTGAAAGATTATCTTCATATTAATTATTGAAAAAAAAAATTTCCATTTCAATACATTGCAACGTTTTTGTCACTATTTCTAATTTTCTGTGATAAGGAATAATGAATAATTTATTTGCTACTTTCACCCTATATTCATTTTCTCTCATTTTCAAAATGTGGAACTTATCTTTAGATACATTTTAGTTATAACATTTTGAGATTGAAATAATCTCTTTAATTCTAGCCATGCTAAATTTGTTGTGATGCTTGGTTGGAGATTTGATATGACATCAATGTTATTTAAACATTTACTATGTATAGTTAGAGACATTGCATCCCTCCTTCCATTCACTTATGCTTCTTGCTCATGTGGTAGATACAATTGGAATATCTATAATAAGTTTGATTATAGTTGAAGTTGTTGATTTTGGTTAATACCACTTGTGATGGCCCATAATTTTTTATTTTGAATATCAATGTTAATATATTGAAAAAGGTCTTATCAAATTTAGTTGCATGGTTGACCTCTATATTCTATGCCATTGTGTTTGTTGTAAACTTATGTTGAATCTATCAAAATATTCATGATGACTACATGTTATAAGTTTTGTTTCATGAACTATGAATAAATTTAGGGGCCATGAATTTCTCAATTAATGTACACTTGGCCTCGATCTTGTTCATTTTCTTTGATTATTTCTTGTGCAAATTATTAGCTATGTGTAAACAGATGCATAATATGCATTTCTTAACCTTGTTTTGATATCATGTGAGAATCATGCAAGAGAATTGAAAGAGGTGAAATAGGTTCTCTATATTGATGGAATTTTTAAAAATATAAGTTGAAAAGTCATGACATTTGAAAAGTCACACCTTTTCAAAAGTAAAATATTCATAACATATTATTGTACTACTTACACATTCGTAATCTTACATTACATTGATACATTTTTGAATGATATGACGATTCAATTAGAGATCCACATTCCTCCCACTTTCTATGGGAATGTGTTTCATTTCATTTTATTGATGCCACACCTTAAGCTTACTCTCAACTTGTTTTATCTTGTTTTTGTGTCACAAATCAAAGGTTAGAGTGGTGACAATAAGTTCCATTGCACACATAAGTTTGCAGATAAGTCTTAGGGAAATATTGTCAACATAAAATTTGCATGGGAATGAAGAATGAAGCTAACGGGGTCATGTGTCTGAGTTTGGATTTGATAAACACCACCCACGACATGTTAAATACTTAAAACATTGATAATGAATGAGTTATCCACTCTTTTTATCTATGTTTAATAAGTATTTGTCTTTCATTAACTTTAGGTTCATATGATTACTCCACATGCTAGTCTTCAAGAGAATAATCATCCCCTTCATAGAATAATTTCTATATCATTCTTTTAGAATTTAAATGTTTTTATTAGAGACGAGATCAAGCTATTTGATTTTTAATCATGCATAACATAGAATAATTAAATAACACATTAATCACTTGATCCATATACAAGTTCAAAATAAATTCCTAATAAAAGGATTCCAAAAGATTGCAATGTGTAGGGCCCATCTACTCAAATCCTTAGCTATTGTGGTTCATAAACCCTAAGTCATAACTATGTTGTCATCCACATAGATAATCATCATCAACACAATTAGCTCATAAATATATAATGTATTAACTTTTCTAACCAGAAAAATGGTTTGAAAAGATGATTATAATGGTGTTCTTCTCTATAATTCTAGGAGCATCTCCACCCACAATAGTAAAATGGCCTATACACACTATTTTGGATTTTAAATTCGTGTGTGAAACTCGATTTTGGCTTGTAAACATGCCCACCATTGGATGACCTCAAGTGGCCTAGAAAAAGGAAATGACAAGTTTTGATTGGTTGTCAATAATTATTTGCATGTGTGGTGAAATTCAAATAGTCTCTCACATTACACTGTTTGTATTTTATTTTTGGGCAAAATTTTGCCAAATTTGGACGTGAAAAATATGATTTCAACCCATGCAAAGCCTTTTTCATGGAAAAAAGGGCCCAAATTCACCAGATTTCAAAAACAAATAAAATCCAAATCACCAGATTTTATGACAAGTTCTAGTAGATAACCAAGAATATAGAAGGATTTTGGTTTTTTTTTTTCCTCCTTTCCCATCTAGTATGCAACCAAATCTGGCTAAATCATCTTATGGATTATTGGCACTTCAGCTACATCACAAAATTGAAAAAAGAAAAAAAAGAAAAACCCTTCTTTTACACTATTCAATTTTTTCATGGTTATGGGTGGCCATGAGGGTATATGTAAAAGTGTTTGTTGGCCTTGCCTACTACCAAGGCAAGGATATTGTGTTTAGATCCATTATAGAGTATAGTAGTTTAAGGGATTTTGGCTCCTAGGTAATAATAGGTCTAGTTTTATATGAGTATTTTTGAAGGATGATATTTTGGCTTGTGTTGAAACTTGAGATTAGTTATAATAGAGTTATAATAAATATCTTGAAGGATTTTGGTTTCTTTTAGAGGATTTTTTGAAGATTATATTTTTGCATGGTGAAATATTAGAGTTTCCATAATTCTTCTTTTGCCTTAAGATACTTTTTAATGTCAATGGCAAGGCCAAGTGTGACACACCCCTTGTTGGAGTTATAAAGGCTAATACAAGCTTTAATAGTAGGGGGGCATGGGTGGAGATGCTTTAAGTTATTCTTTGGAATTCCTTAGCATTTACAGCCTTAAAGTCAATGGGATCCTCTGTCATTAAAGATTAGTATTCTGCACTAGATGATGAATTGCTTTTATTGGCATTTCAGAACTCCCATTTGAGTGTGGTTGCTGCTGCTGGTAAACATTATTTTCTGATTTGCCATAATGGAAATGATGAATTGCCTTTTTCAACAGCTGAAATGAAAACCTAAACTTGATAAGTACCCCTTTTTGTACTAGGCTAAACCAAAACTTTAACTCTTTTATCCACTTCACAGAAGAGCTTTTTTCTCTCTCTCTCTCTCTCTCTCTCTCTTCTTTCTCAATTCTCTTTCTCTTTATCCATTTGAACAATTATTCTCAAAAAATGCACCATCTTTCACTTTGGGCTACTTTTTCTTTTAACCCTGTCTGTATACAAAACAAGGGTTAAACTATTGGTGTAGGAAATATACACAAATATTCAAATTTTGTGGAATGGGGTTGTTGTGTCTGGGTTTTAAAATTTTTAATTAAAGAAAAAAAAACAGCCAATGTGATTGGAATGAGGTTGTTAGAGTGGGAGCCTTGAGTTGCTTTGAGGAATGAGACTTGTTTAAAATTTATTTTTATTTTATTTTATTTTGAATTTTTTCTTGGGACAATATGATTATTTTGATTACATATATTTTACACATCTGTTAGAAAAAAAATACAAAAATATACAGGGTTTATGGGATAAACTTGTGAGTATAATTGAAAAAAGAAGAAGTCTATGTGACCAATGAGATTGTTAGAATGGGGCCTTTGAATTGTTTTTTGGCCAGATTATATAATTTTATATATATATATTTTAAATGTTTTTAAAAAAAATTTTGGGGGAATTTTTTTCCTTATGGGACGTTATGATTATTTTGATTAGTACATATTTTACACATTCTTATAAAAAATACACAACTCTACTGGGTTTGTGGGATAGACTTGTGCATAAAATTGAAAAAAAAAAAAAACCCTATGTGACCAATGAGATTTAAGCCTTGAATTGTTTTGAGGAATGAAATTTTTTATTTTTAAAGTTTTGTTTTGTGGAATGTTATGATTCTTTTGGTCTTTGACGAAGTGTTGTTGCAAAGTGCATATTTCACAACTCTTTTGATTTGCTCACTTTTTGGACTCTTTCTTCTGCTCTTTTGTTCTCTGAGTGTTTTGCTGTTGTAGTTGCTCTTCTTGACTCTGCAAGTGTTTTGGGTGGTGTTGTTGTCTCCTTTTGTGCTACTCTTCTTCTTCTTCTTGATTTCTGAAGCAGGGTCTCACTTCGCTAGTTCCTTTTTTTCCATTTGAGCCTTTTTAGAGATTGTTTGAGAAAGAAATGAGAGTTTTCGAGTTTTTGTTTCCAAAAGATTGCATCTTGTTTGGCTTGATTTAGGCTTTTGCTGGATCCTTTGAGAAAAAAGATTAAGAAGAAGCTCAAGTTGTGCATCTCTGGTGCTGTTTGAGCTTCTTGTTATATTTTGAGACTACCCATCAAGTTGTGCATCTCTGTGTGTGGTGTTGTTTTGAAAACTTTTGTTGGATTTAAAAAATACCCAGTATTTCAAGTGGTGCATCTCTTTGTGGTGTTTTTCTGAGCTTTTTGTTAGATTTCCAAAAACACCAAGTATAGTTCAAGTTGTGCATCTCTCTCTGGTGGTGGTGGTTGAGCTTTTTGTTGGATTTTGAAGAACACCCAGTAGTTCAAGTTATGCATCTCTCTGTGAACACGTTTTGAGCTTTTTGTTGGATTTTGGAGAACACAAGTAGTTCAAGTTGTGCATCTCTCTGTGATGTTGTTTTGAGGTTTTGGTGGATTTTACAAACACCAAGTAGTTCAAGCTGTGGATCTCTCTCTGGTGTTGTTCCGAGGTTTTGTTGGATTTTGACAAACCCCAAGTAGGTCAAGTTGTGCATCTCTCTGTAGTTTGGTTTTTGAGGTTTTGATGGATACTTCAAACACCAAGTAGTTCAAGTTGTGCGTCTCTCTCTGATGTTGTTTTGATCTTTTTGTTGGATTTTGCAAAAGCACCAAGTCGAAACAAGCTTGGTTGAAAACTTGTAGGTGGAATTTTGAGGTTTGATTCTCTTGTGTGCACATACTTTTTGAGGTTTTCTCTCTCTCTCCATTTTTTTCCCCCTATGATTTTTTGGTTGCTTTTCTTCTTCCTGTGCAATCAGTCTGTTTTTCTTCCTTGGCTGTTCTTCATGTCTGAGGCAGTGTCTCACTTGTTGTTCCCATTTCCATTCGATCCTTAGACCTCCTCCTAGGGTTAGGCCCAAAGTTTTACATCTTCCTGGCCCAAGTGCTTCTTCTTTTTCGACTTTGTGGATCTCTGAGAAGACTCCAGGCTTTTGCAACCCTTTCGTGTTTGGGAGCTTGTGGATTTTGCATCGAAAGTGGAAGGAACAAGCTTTGGGAAAGATTGAGGATTTTTGAGGAAGCTGTTTTTTTTAGGGTTGAGTATTCTGGTGTGCACAAAAAACCTAAGTGAAGAGGGACAATGGTAGCACCTTCTCCAGTTGAGGATGCAGCTGCTGCTGCTTCACCATCGTTGCCAACTCAATCTTCCCTGGCTTCATCACCTTCCAGCTCTGTGTGGACAAGGGAGCAAGACAAACAGTTTGAGACTGCACTCAATATACATGACCAAGACAGCCCAAAGCGATGGGAAAACATTGCAGCAATGGTACCTGGGAAGGATGCAACCGATGTGAAGCGCCACTTTGAGATACTACAAGAAGATGTGAGCTTGATCGATGCTGGTAGGATTGCACTTCCAAATTATACTCCCTCTTCTCTTTCAACTTCAGAAGAGGCTGGAGTCTCTGACAACAACAGCCTTGGCTCCAAGAAAGTTGGCCTGTATCATGGCCAGGCATCTGGTTCTGGAACAAATGCAAATGGTTCAAATGGAAGCTCGGTTTTAGGCAAGGGTATATCCTCCAAGTCTGCAGATCAGGAACGACGAAAGGGCATTCCTTGGTCTGAAGAGGAGCACAGGTCAGGAGAAATTTCTTGTCCCTTGCTCTCTAGATGTTCAAAAACAATTCTTCTTCTTCAGTCTGCAATTATCCTTCTTCTTGTCTGTCTGTTCTGCAGCTCCAGTAGTTGAGCAGGATCCCTGGAAAGTTTATCAGGGTTGATGAAAGAGTGGTGCATCACTAGACTAGTTACTACATCAGTCTTGAGTAGAAGGATCATAACTGGTAGCCATACAGGTGTTAGGGTTGAGACAGTGCAGATGGCAAAAGAAGCTTCAGATTCCTGAATGTTTGAATTTCCTTTGAAAAAACCATGAATCTCTCCAAAATCCAAAATGAGACTCTGATAAGAAGTTAACAAATGGAAGGAGAAAGTGATCATCACTGCTTGTGAAACTGAAGTGTTTTGTTCACACTTTTGGCTCGTTGTGCTTTTACCCTCATTCTTAAAATTAGGGCCTTCCAATTTTCTTTCTGAATTGGTTCCCTTGTGTAATTGAATTTCCAGCTTGGTAGAATTAGTATCTTTCAAGCTTATTTTTTTTGTGTGATTGCTGTTCTCCAGAAGTATTAATAGAAAGAAGGGTGGACATGTGGGCATTTTCAGGCTCTTTTTACTAGGGTTGGCGAAATTTGGGAAGGGTGATTGGCGGAGCATATCAAGGAATTTTGTGATATCCCGAACACCAACACAGGTAGCAAGCCATGCTCAAAAGTACTTCATCCGCTTGAATTCAATCAACAAAGATAAGCGGCGATCAAGCATCCATGATATTACTAGTGTGAACAATGGCAGTGGTGACACAATGCAAGGACAAGGACAACAGGGACCCATTACAGGGCAACCAGCTTTGGGTCCTGTTTCTGGACAGCCAGTGGTATCACAACCAGGAATGTATGTGGGTCCTGCACCAGCTATGGGCTCCCCGGTAATGCTCCCACCTCCTGGCCATGTTCCATTTGGAGCAAGAGGCCATGTTCCAAGGCCAGGGATGCCTGGACCCACGATGCCATTGCCACATATGGCTTACCCAATGCCACAGTCCTCAATGCATCACTGATGCCACATCCTGGAATGTTAAAAGATGTGTTCAAGGTTTTGTAGAATTGAGTTTTTAAGTGTTCGGGTTTGTTTGAAAGAGAGAAAGTGAGAGAGAGAGGTATGCTCTTGTAAATCAGTTAAGTTTGAGTGGGAATTGTGTGGGAATTGTCAGCAATTAGGGTTACTCAACTGTGGTTGGGTTTTCTCAGGGTGTGTGTGCCAAGAAAGATGATGGCCTGTACTATAGCTCTTACTTTTTAAGGACATGACATTTGTGTGCACAGAGGTTGGATTCGGAGTGCCCCTAGTTTCACATACAAAATTCTTTCCTCCTCCATCAGGTAGGTAGCACAAACAGGAAGGAGGTAAAACTGAGAGAACAAAATAAGGACTTTGAATGCATTTCCCCCAGTCACTTCCTTTAATCAAAATGCTTCAGCTTCTGAAATCAAGTCTTTGTTTCAGTACTTCTTTTCTCTTGTGTGTGCTGAATCAACTCAATGGGATATCAATTGTGAAAGATTCTTTTCCAGTTGAAATTCAGGATCATAGAAGGTTTGACTGAACCCATGTTTTAGAAGTGTGTTTCTCCAAACTGTGCAGAAGGTTGGAATTCTGTAATGGGATTTGGAATTTGGAATGCTTGTGCACAAATTAGTTTGCCTGGCCAGAGGAAATCCACAGATAAATGCTATAGAGGTAGATTTGAGGTCAGTACATGCAGGAAAATTGGTGGCCAACTGTATTGATCATGCTGCAGCCTCAACTGTTTGGTGCAATTTATTGTGCAATAACCTGAAAGGAGAGTATCAGAACTGGTTGGGAGCTCTTGGATTAGGGGCACAAGCCCCTGTACTTGAATCCACATGGATCATGGATTGGAGATCTTAGCCTTGGGCTCTCATGTTCTCCCTCTCTTCCAGCCACAGAACATGCCTGCTGTTGTCCTCATACAAACACAGGAGATCAGGTGTAGTTTATAGCATTGGACGTGACTGATGGTGATTTTTCAAACAGACTTTTGGAAAAGGTAAGCTTTTGACAGCTACATATAGTAGGAAAAGCATTAGGGTTGAATTAGTGCAACTTAGAGCTTGGAGAAATCAGCATACAAATCATCATTACTACTTTTCTGGCACTCCATACTCATATATTATAAAAAAGAATATAAATTCATCACAATCTGCAAGAAAAGAACAAAGAAGGAGGGCAGTGTACAAGACTGACTCTGGACTGCCATCCAGGGAACAAATATTTGAGAAATCTCTTGCATAGGGACAGAGCTCCAAGCTCAACCTGTAAACTCAAAGCTCCACAAATGTTCTGGATATCAGTATCCCATGCACTACAATAACTAAGTGGGCAACATCTGCACACAAACTTTGACGAATTCATGTTACTGAGGTCTCTACAGCTTTCTCAATGGAATCTGAGCTTCAAGTTCGACACTGCAAAATGTTTCACTCTTGCCAGGATATCCAGGGCAACAGCCCTGCTCCCAGTGACACCAATCAGAAATTCATCTGCAACTCTGACGTACCTCACACTCATGTACTCTGCCTCCTGGCTGTTCTGTTCCAGTTGTTCAGGGCTAGTCCCTGTCTTTGCAATCCTTCTTGTGTCAAAGCGTTCATTGAACCTAACATTCACCTCTGATCTAATTTTGGCTACTTCAACATCCAATTCATGGTAGTAGATGTTGCACAGAAGGGCTGAGAGCAAACTTCCATTCTGACACATAGGTCCTCCTATATCAATAATTCCTATTGCAAACATCTGCCTCAACATATTGAGAAGTCTTTGATCCTGTAGCCTCTCTGAGAGGATGCCTAAAAGCCTTTTGTGGTTTAAGATGCCATATCTATTGTTAATCTCTAACTGAAGAAACCAGGAAGTTCCTTTCCAACCATTCTTGATGGCCTTGAGTGCTGTGTGGCAGGACTTGCCAGGTCGAAAGCCATGGGAATCCTCCAGAAAAATTGGATCATATATGTTCTCTAACTCTACTCTGATAGCTTCTTCCACAACCTGGTCCCTTGGAGAGATCAATACATGAGGTCGCATCTCCCCACCCTTCCCAGGTCTCCTCATGTATACCTGTCTTGCAGGGGTGAACTCATAAGTTCCTGCTTCCAATAATTTTGCTGTCTGCTTGAACCAATTCCAGTCAAAATCCTCCCATATGTCACCCTCTTTCAAATAAGCAAACTGGAGTTTAGTTTTGATGCTGTCATAACTGGCTAAAAGGACATGTGGGTCAGCTATTCTATCAATGATGCTGTGTACATTTTGTTCTACCATATGTGGCATTCTATGACTGTCATGGGTTGCAGACTGAAGCTCAGCAACAAGAGACCCCTCTAAATCTCTTTTGAATCCATCCATTGTTGAATGCACGAAATGTCCACCATCTGTTTGTGAAAGGCTGCTGGAGATACTGTACTTATCATCCTGACTGCTGGTCTTCTTGTATTCATCCTGTGCTGCAGAAGTCTGTGCTAGCTGCTTAAGAGCTGCTGCTTGGACTTTGAGCTCGTCACAGGCCACATCAATGCTAAGTAGAAAATTTTCATATGCGCCTTTCACTTGCAGAGGAAGGTATTCCCACCCTTGCCTACTGAAGTGGTTCTCCTCTTCTTCTAGAAGTCTTTTAAAATGGTCACTTGACTCTGTGGGGGCCCCTTCTGTCAAGGTGAGGGCCATTCTCATACCTAGCTCTGTGGCTTTATCCACAATTGCATGCCGTGCAGTTTGATGTGACTTCAATGAATCAATGGCCTTCCTATAGCCACGTATCCATGCTCCCAAGACTAGACGCTCTGTTTCTTTCTCCCAGGAGTTCTGCCGTTGCTTTTGTAGCATGCGCAACCGGTGAATAATACGGCGCCGCCTGTCTAACCCCTTCAATTCACGCTGTCTCTGTCTAGATATGGCCACAGCTGCAATGTACACACCTAGAAATTTCACCCTGCCAGACAATGCATGAACCAAAACACCTTGGCTCTTCATGGACCTACTTGTTGATGTAGGATCTCGTTCCACAGTGCGAGCTGACTTTCTTCTCCGTTGAACCTCAGTACTCATGCTGCAAGAAGATCCAAATTGTCCATGCACGAGGATCCTAAGCTTGTTCATAAGAGAGCACAACTGCAGCTGTCCATCTTGATGCAAACCTGCAGCACAGACATTTGGCAACTGGCCTACTTGAAATAGGTTCCTCCACTTAGCCTCATGACCTGCAACAATCTACGTACAAAAGATGCAACATCCATCCTCTAGACTTTGGAGCAACAACAGAGAGCACCTTTGCTTCATATCCTGATCTACTGTGAAAACTCAAAATGTCTGGAGTTTCTCAACCATGCATACAGACAAACCAAAGCATCTGTGTACCTGAGAAGGATGGAAGTGCTGCTGTGTTTGCTGCTGGAAGACCTTGACCCCAGGAGGCTAGGGACCTGTGGAATTGACCAAAACCTGAACACACGCCAGTGGTGTTTTCCAAAACTTCAGTGTGAAGGACAAACTCCCACATGATGCAACTTGATAATCCAAAATGCTGAGTGGCAAAGGGGCAGTGTTGACAAACCCCTCAATATCTGTTCATCAATATCTCAGATCTGATTCCCTAGACATAAAACTCGTCATGCATTTCAGTAGCTCCGGTCACATAGGATGCATCCGGCATTAGACAGCAGACGAAGAACATCTAGGGAAGGAGAGGAACACAAAGGAATCAAGACAGAAAGAGATCGAGAGATGGAGACCTCGATAGAAACAAAGAGAGAGACAGAGAGAGAGACA
>Ga0116229_10004612_pt1 | contig 22591 bp, 17 predicted proteins | sample S1TSphgellanicum_3_FD_87313 | JGI IMG/M metagenome (GOLD analysis project Ga0116229, IMG submission 87313) | Host-associated microbial communities from peat moss isolated from Minnesota, USA - S1T2_Fc - Sphagnum magellanicum MG | ecosystem: Host-associated > Plants > Peat moss > Unclassified...
ATTAAAAGTTGGGACACGTGGCAACACATAAATTGTTCCCATTGTTCACCAAAAAAATCGCATCCTAGTTGTAAATGACAATACGTATATGACAAGTCAAAGGATGAAGGCGTATTTTGTTGACTTTTTCCTTCATCCAAAATTCGTTGTTATTTGTGACTAGTGTCCTATGCGACTTGTCCAACGCGACTATTAAGATTTTAGTTGCAAATGTCGCTTGCAACTAAAACTTAGTCGCATGGACCAGTTGTAAAATGGCTATTTTCTACTAGTGATCCCATATTGTTTGGTTTCCATTCCATGAATCCAAATTATATAAAGGAGTGCACTAGGATTATTGGAAAACACAATAAACATAAAAATGTAATAGCCATTTGGATGAGCCAATAAAAAAGTTTCAATTTAAAGGATAAACCAAATGAAACATGACTTCATTTATTAATTGCCATCTGATTTAGGTCTAGGCCTAACATAGGTGCCTAGATTTAGCCCTAATTTAAGCCTAGATTAAATGGCCCATGTTTAGGTTTAACCTAGGTGCCTAGGTTTAAAGCTAACCTATTCTTAGGCACCATGTGGCCTAAACTTTTGCTATGGATGTGCCACATGTCATTAAATTATTTGTTGACCCCAACATTTGTGAGCATGCCACATGTCATTTAACTATGCATTGACCCCACGTTTTACAAATGTGCCACGTGTCACCAAACCACTAGCCAAATGTTCAATTTACATAGTTGCAACATAGTTTAAATGTTCAACTTACATAGTTGCAACCTAGTTGAAATTGTAATTATATTTTTGGTTGATGTCATGTTTAGTTAATAGATGAAGTTCATCCATTAATCGAATGCAATTGACAACATCCTTTGACTATATTGGTAGAATAATTTTCAACTAAATTGGTAAATATTGGCACATAGTAGCTATTGTTGTGGCGTTGACATGTGGCACACACTTTCGACTGTAATTTCACTCTCGACTTATACTTTTCGACATTACTATTTAGCAATTGCAAAAAATAAATTGTAACTATATTTGTAGTTTTTGACTTGGTTTATAGTTGAACAATAGTTGCAAAAGGGGGGGTTTTCTATTAATGTTTTTAAAATTTGCCATACAAGAGAGATAAAAGTAGACGAGGTAGAAATGTTTGATGCCAAAGTAGCATTGGCATATATAGTTGATAGAATCCCAAACACTTATAACACCAATGAAGGGTGGGTTGTAAAGAAGATGAGATTAGAATATGCCAATAGAATTGTTGTTATTTTGCCCATTATCTACCAGAAAGATAAGGTGCAATATTTTAGCAATAAGTTTGCCATGATGATTTCTAGAATAGATGGAGAGTTTGTCAATTGGGCTGCAATTATGTATTTTCAATTTGTCAAGGAGTTGATCAAATGGGAAAAGTGTCAAAAAACATGATTGAGGGAACGACCAAAAGATAATCTAAAAAGGATGTATGCCATTCTACTATAGTCCTATAAGTTTTGTTTCGGAAATGGTTTCCATAAAAAAGAATAGAGCCACATGAGAAAAAGAAGTAGGCAAAATCACAAGAGGATAGGAAAAGAAAGGAGAGTTTGAGGGAGAGGTTCATAAAAAACAAAAAACATTTAAACCTTGCACACATCTCTCCTAAAAAGGAAAAACAATTAGAAACTAAAATAACTAGAAGAGTAGTTCTGATGTCTTAGATTGATGATGAAGAGGAGAGGGAAACTCTACAAAAGAGGCAGAAAAGACAAGAGGATACTCTAATGAAAGGTAATATTAATCTTCAACAAGCAATATAATTGCTAAAACATCAACATCAAAGACAAAAGGAAAAATCCATGTCTTAAATTTGATATAAGACTACATATCTCTCCCAAGCAATAGCATAGATCATATGGGTAGGAACATCATAAATGGCCCAAGAAGGAGCCAGAATATCAAGCTCAATAGCCAACAAAGGAACAAACATAGTATTCAAACTTGGATCCACCAGAAGTATAACAATAAGTTCCAACACCATAGAACAATGGAGGTGTGCTACCTTCAAGACCAGGTTCTACAACATGCACAAAGATATTTGGAAAGATCTAGACTACACATAAAAATTTAAGTTCTTCAGGAATAAGTTTTAAGGGTTAGATTCCTAGGTTTCATACACCAAGATCTGAACAAGGGATAGAAGCAGAATTGGATGAACATAGAAAAGTTGTTAATATGTGTCAACATGTAGCAAAATATGTTGTATAGATGACCAATATTTTGCTTAGACTTTCTGATCTGGAGATAAAAAACAAACAGATCATAGAGAAGAAAAAAAAATCTATTTAAAATTTGTAGGGTGCTTTGGAAAAGGAGTAGAAGCTCAAAGCATAATTATAGGATTAGAATAGTTATAATAGTTAAGTATTGGCAAAATTGCAGGTAGCCAAATAGAAGACTAATAACATGGAGAAGCATAACAAGGATCGGGAGAACATTAAAGTGGAAAGGGATTCATTGCAAGCAATTTTAAAGGAGACAGATGCCAACTACTGAAACTTGAAGGCAGAAAAGGATATTCTAAGTGTGGAGCATAACAAACTGAAGAGAGACTACAAAAATATGGAACATATTTTCTTGAAGTAGCAGAAGGAGTTGGAAGAGTTCATAATGGAAGTTGGTAATGTATATCAAACAAAAAATGACATACAAAGGCAAGCTAATCAAAAGCATGCACACATGGACATAAATTTGCAAAAGCAGATGGCCTTTAATGAAAAGTTGTAGAAACTTCTGGAGGAGATCATGAGAGTAAAACCCTTCAATTATGATAGTGTTTTCGTAAAAAACAAAAAATTCAAAAAGCATAATACTTTGCTTCATGTAAAACTCAAGGCATTGTCAATGGAGGAAAAAAATGTAGATATGTGGTGGGATGGTATAGGATATTGTTCAGAAAGACATTGGAAAGGTTTGCAAAAGGTATGAGAGAAATGAAAGGCTATACAAGCACAAGGTATCTTAGATGGAAAAGGTCATGCCAACATTTGAGTACGAACCTTTAGTTCTCTTTCCAAAACCAAAAACCTCAATTGAGGAAGAGGATAAAGGGAATATTGATGATGTAGGACCATCAAATACAAGAACATCAAAAGAGGAACCAAGAGATCTTAGAGGAAGGAAAAATATCGCTAAAAGGGAGGCTGGTGGTGAGACATATGCATTAAAATAGACTCAAGAACCAATAAAATGTGTTGTGTAGGAGGTTAATTGTTAGGAATATGCATCTACAACCACAAAAATAGGGGAGCAGATATAAACTAAAGAACACAGAACTTAGGAAGTTCAATAGGATTAGATTGAACTTACATCAAAGTTGCAACTACATAAAAAAAAATCGGATTACATTAGATTTATAATCATAGTAGAACCATAAGTGACATCAAAGTTGTAATCATACGAACAAACAACAACACATCATCAAACAATTACACAGTTGTCAACAGAGGCACTAGAAGAACAACAATAAACTTTGTATACAATAAAGAATTAGATGTTGTTTCAATCTAAAGTATAGTAACCACATGCTAAACAAATTGTAATACATATAGATTAGACAATAATGTAATTAAAGTAGTATCATATTTTTGAATCACATGATTAGAAATAACATTAAAATTACCTTTTTTAACAAATTTTTGATCCAAAATTCTGGGACTTAATTTAGAGTACGAGTGGGATAATGTTAAGGAAGTAGTTACTAGTGGTAATAATTAATGAATATATTTGTATTGACTTAGTTTTTTTTATAGGAATTAATAGATATATTACATAATTTTTATCACCATTTGAATTTGAATAGAACATAGGATTGTTTTATATTTTTGAACAAGAGGAAAAGAGGGCATCATTTTAGAACATTGAGTTTTAATGGAATATGAAAGAATAACACTTTTATTTTTAGAAAAAAATTTATTTTCATAGCCAAAATTGTTATTTTGATGTTTGTTATCATACTTTCATTATTGGATTTTAATTTTGAAACTAAAGATGAGTAGATTTGAATGAACAAATTTATTAGTATTAGTTTTATGACATGTTCAGTCTAGATTTAAATCATAATATAGGATTAAAATTTATGTATTTACCATATATCATGGAAATATTTGGATAAATTAAAACTGAATCTAATACATATAAAAATCCAAAAACATTCAAAAAGTTGTTTATCCAACATTTTCATCTTTAGATTTTCATTCATAATTGAATTGAAATTATATTAAAATTATATATTCATGAAAATAAAAAATATATGCCTTTACATAATATGACATGACATTTTTGGGTTCTTCATTTTTTTACAAATTTATGTAGGTTTATAAATCATAGATTTACCAAAAAAAAAGTAATATTGTTTTACCACATCAATTTGACCAATTAACCCAATTTTTTCAAAGTAATTGTGTATGGCTCCTATTGTTACATTTGGTTTTTTATTTATTTGCCAAGTATTTTCCATTCTATGGACCACTTTGTATTCTCTTGCACTACTTTTTGAAATCCTTCACAAATAGGCAATTGTGTTAGTACAAAAGTGGTAGCAAGCAACCTCTTTTACATGTACAATAATGCATCTTATAATTGATTATATTCCTTAATCAAGTCCTATTTCAATGGCTTAATCAAGGTCATCATCATTTTCGCTAATTGTTATAACATTACATTCATCATGTAACTATCACAATATAGTAAAATACTTGATAATCACCTTACGTACTTTGCACACATAAGGTAAACTATTGAAATAGTTAGGCTTATTATTAAGTTACCACCTATTTTTAGGGCTTTTAGGATTAAGGTTAATCCTTATGATGTTAATCATCATTATTATATATGATATCATCATTCTAGAAGTGATAGCAAAATAGTCCTACATGCCCACTATTAAATAGTCCATTTATTTCCATTCAAGAGTAGCACACCATCTTTTTGTTTTAAGTTCTAATTTCCATCATTTTTCACATTTGTTCACCTTTGCTACTACTACACTATAAGTATCTATGTTTTTTTCAATCATCCAAGTTCATTCGTGCATGTTCATTCATGTCTCCATTGAGCATTATTCCTTTTTGTTTTCAAAATTTGCTCTACATGTGTTTTTTTTCCTTTTGCAATTTCATTGCTGTCAAGTTGAGATGGTTTTATATTTCATTTCACTTCAATTTCCAACTATTGTTTTGTGTTGTTCTTGTAGGTGTTTGAACAAATTTTTTGTTATTCTTATAATTATTATGTTGTTGTTCTGTGAAGGTTTTTCAACATGCAGCCATTCAACATTGAAGGTAGTTTTGTTGACATATTTCATTTTGGTGGTTTTACAAGTGCATAATAGTCTCCTTTTATGCTATGAAAGTGAATCAATTCTCATGAGTTTCATTCTCTTCTCCAATGGGAAAAAACATGTTTTTACATCATGATCAATTCATGATTTTGCATCAATATTCATTTTATTGTTTTTACAAATTGTTGTTCAACAAAGACCTTAACGATTAAGCGAAAACCAAGTCTATTACTTAGTATTCACATTTTCTAATGATCAATACAAGTTGTGAAAGATTGAACACTTTAGATTCAACAAGGATTTTATGCCTCGCTTGACCATGAAACTAAAACATTTGATGCAAAAGGACACAAGGTATATGTGAGGTACTTGTGGGGATCTATGTAGCTTGTTCTATATACAAACAAATATTCATGGTGTAGATTGTTTTCATTCATTAGTAGAAATCAGCCAAAATGTAACCACTTCATTTATGACTACATGTGACTTGTAGTCGTTTGCGACTAAGTTTGGAAGTATTTATAAACTATAAGATCAAATTTTAACTATTTTGATCACTTTTACAACTATGATGCAACTATTGAAAATTTCATCCTATTAGTTAGATGGTTTTAAGGTTTATTTTCATCCATTAATATATTGATATGTCCCATTAGTCGCAATAGTCACCAAATTAGTCACATCTTCAAGGTATTCTACGGTGACATAGGGGTGTAGTTTTATGTATGTATTAAAATTATATTTACAATATGTTACATATATCATAAATATATATTTTTTGTATATTAATTATGCGTATGTATATATATAATTCATATAATGAATATAAAATTAATATTGGAACTTTGAAATTTATTATTCAAATTTGAAAATCAATATTTCAATTCTGAAAACTACTATTTCAATTCTTTAAATAATTATTTGCATTTGAAATTTGATATTTGGATTTGACATTCGCTATTTCAATTCCTTAAAAAATATTTGAATTTTAAAATTTTAAAATTTAGATTCAAAAAGCTTATTTGATTTAAAAATTAATATTTCAGTTCTGATTTCTTAAATTTAAATTTTAAAACTTATTTGATTTGAAACTTGAAATTGAGATTTCGAATTATTATTTTGGATTCTCAAAATTAATATTTCAATCCAAAAAATTATTAATTGAGCCTAAAAGTGGACATTTCAATTTTGAATTTAGTTATTTGAATATGAAAATTGACAGTTCAATTCTGAAATTTATTATTTAAATTCAAAAAACTTATTTGATCTAAAAATTGATATTTGAATTCTGAATTCCTTTTGGAATCTAAAATTAATATCAATTCAGAAAATTATTCATTGAGTTTTAAGGTTTTTTTCTACTAGTGTTATCCATAGTGAAACTTTTATAAATAATTATAAATGATTATATTTATTAATTATAAGTTACATTACATAATTATTTTTTAAATATAGATTTTTACATTATATTTTTAATATTCTTAGAATAAAATAAATGAATCATTGTAATTAATGTTACATTACTTTAAGATCATTGTAATTACTTTAATAGTAATTAATTATAGTATATGCGTAATTATTTTTAATTGAACATAATTATCAAAAAAAATTAATTTATAGCTTTAAATCTAAATTAAATTTTTGGAAAACTATAATGTAGTTAAAATAATTATTGTAATTTCAGGAAATATTATGAAGTAATTTAAAAAATTTTTTTTTGTAATTACTTATCAATTATAAAAAATTATAGAAATTATAATTTTAATTATATAATAACTAATGTAACTAGTTTAATATTACTGTTTTTTAAAAAATCATGTAGGATTTTTTTAATAACAATTGTTAGTTCATTATTTATAATTTGATTTTATAATTTATTTTGAAATTTAAATTAATTATATTATTTTAAAATAATTATATTATCTATAATTCGACCAGATTTTTAAAATTAATAAAATATTTTAAAATATTTAAGTTATTTATTTATCTATGAATTAGTTGTGAATAACTAAATAGTTAGTTAGTTAAGTATTAAGAAGTTATTATTTATTTAAGTAGTTGATAATGAATATTTAATATTTGTAGTGTATAATTTATATTTTAAATATATGTCAAATTTAATCATTATGAATTAAATAATTATCTAATTATGTAGTGAACCATGTACTTTAATTGTTTATAAATCTAAAAACTAAGAACAAAAGGCATGAAAAAAGTTTTGGAGTTGCAACTTAATTTGTGAAGAAGTTACAACTTCAAAACTTATCCCATATGGTTTGTTTTCCATTCCTATTTTGAACACTATATAAACAAAGGGTGTGGTCATCCAATTTCACATTAAGAAATTTGTGCACATGGGATGAAATAATCAAAAGGTTTAACCCAAAAAATAAAATAAAATAATGCATAATTTTAAACTACCTACCTCCCTAACTTACTTATCTACCTAACTAAGTACGTACCTAATTTGACCTACTCACATAGGTCAACCTATGTACTACCTACCTAAGTAACTACTTATACGAATAGATATTTAGCTTAAGAAGGTAGGACCTACTTACCTACCCACCTTTTTACTTAAGTAGGTAGGTAGGTATGTAGCTTAAGTTTGTAGGCACCTATTTATGTACCTATCTAGGTACCTACCAACCTAATATTAGTATTTTGTATTAAATTCATTTTTGAAATGCCACATGGCATATTTACATTGGGCCACGTGTCATAATATAGGATCATCCAAGCATTTAAATTGAGCGTTTTAAATTATTTCAAAATAATAATAATAGTAGTATGATTAAATATTAAGAGATGTGGCAACACATCATTTGCCCTCAATTATGACCAAAATAATTGCATCTTAATTGCATGTGATAATACATATACAATGGAGTCAAAGGATGAACTTGTATTTGTTGAATTTTTATTTCATCCAATACCCCTTATTGTTTATGACTAATATGCATGCAACTTGTCCAAGGTGACTCATGAAATTTTAGTTGCAAATGTCACTTGCAATTAAATTTTCGTCATAGAGACCAATTAAAAATACTTGTTTTTCTTCTAGTGATTATAACAAGCTTTTCACCATTGGTAGTCAATAGTCCATTTAGTTTCGTGAAAGTTCATTTGTGTGATGAATTTGGCATTCAATATTCATGTTTGACATGATTCAAACAATAAGATTTGGTAGAGGTGATGAGTGGATTTGACAAATTATGTGGTCTATTTTTTATCCATGGGCATTGATGTTATTCAAATCCAAATCCAAAAACCTCAAGGTTTTTTTGTTAAGTATTATTTTTCTTTCAAGTTGAAAGTTTTCATGTAGTTACAAGTTGTGCTGGATTGTCAAAAGAAATTCCAAGGTGTCTTTATGAGATTGCCTAATTCAATGAATGACACTTGGATTTTGCATCTTTATAGCTTGTACAAGAAGGTTGTGATTGGATATTTGTTTTGTTTCAATAAAAGTAAAAAGGTAATTAAACCTTACTTGACTGTTGACAAATATTACATTTTATTTCCTTGGTTGATGATCCCGCAAAAAAAGGTTTAGAACATTTAGCATATTGTCCTTGAAATTTTGTACAACAAACTTCTATGCCAAGGAAAAAACTTTGTGCAAAATGCATTTGGGATCTTGAAAAATCTTTCGAAAATAGGTTTTGAAAACTAATTCCATATTTTGTTTTTACCTAATGTAATGGTCTCATGTTGTATTATTTACAACATGTTTTTGGATGAGAAAAACCTTGACATTGAATTCTAATGATTTGATTAAATTTGGGGAACATCATTGGCTATGTGCATGAAGTTAATCAAAATCAAATACAAGTAAAGGATTAGAGAACTCATGTAGAGCAAACAACCAACAATGACATGGAACCTGAACTACAAGATAAGATCAAAGGATGATTCTAAAATAATATTTAGAGAACAAACCACACATAATGCATTGCCATTTTTGAATCTCGATATTATAATTGTAGTAATGTTCTTGATGAAATGAAACATGTATGAACTTTGAATCTTAGTTGTATTTGATGTGTTGAATCACATTGAATCAAATGTTTTTTTTAGTGTGATTTTGAATTATAATTGTTATATGAGTTCAAACAAATTTTGGTTGTACTTCATATGCAAGTTGAACATCATCTTATAGTTGAATGTTTGTTTTTTCTTTTCTAACAAGTTTGAAGCTAAGTACAATTCAATGGATGCAAGACTAATTTGTTTTGGATGAAGGTATGACACATTGTAGTGCTAAGTTGAAATAAGACATTCATCATGTATTTGTTTCTTTTGTTCATTTTATGTGTAATTGTTGTATTGTTTGACATATTTCTTGGATCTTTGTGCATCTTTTTTTATATTTTCGTTAGCATGAGGTTAATGCAATCCACTATTTCCATAATCTCTTTGTTATTATTGGCTGTTGCATTTATTACTAGTGAAAAATGTTTGAATGCTTATGTTGGATTCATGTATTGGTGCAACTAGGATTATTGGAAGACCTTGTGATTGCACAACACACATGCTTGGAACATCCAAAAGATTAAACATAAAATGGTACATCTAAGTCCTAGAATATTTGACATCTAGGTTTAAGATTGTGATAAATGAAATGATCTAGGTGGATGACATTCACCCAAGTTGTTCAATTGGAGCTATAACTTCATTTGGTGTTTAATTTTAACCAAGATGATTTAATGTGAATGAACATTATTGCACAAAAGTTCTTTTTTTTCATATCACCTTCAATTACAAATATTGTTGTTTTATAATTTTCATCATATTCAACCTACAAATCTTTCACATGCAATGGTTCATTGATAATGCACTCCCCTTGAAATGCTTTTATTGCTTCATATAATTATTGCATATTGAATTGTTGAAGTAAATGAAACCTTTTGCACATTTATCATCAATTTCTAAAGGATGTGTGATGTTTGGACACCTTGTGGTAGTTATAAAACTTTATGTAATTTGAATTGAATGGATTACCCTCACCCTTATAAATCTTGCCATTTCTTGCGACTTTGTTGTGGATTAATTTTTGAAATTCTTCTATGTAGTAGGTAACATGTGCACCTTTGGATCAATTAATTCCTTTTGAGTTGCATGCTTAAGGTGTTTATGCTTGACGAACCCCAACATTTTGATGTTCTTTTAATTTTGTGCCTCTAATGTGTATGTTACTCATTCCTTTTTATGATCCTTTGCCTATGTTAGTTCTGGCTCTCCTTCCTACATTTGATAATATTACATCACATGTAGGGATCCATGACATGTTTGTTTGCAATTCATTGAACCCTGCATGATGCAAGAAGCTATGTAAGACAACACGAAAAGTTATGCAAGATGATGTAATAAGGTTTTCTATTGCTATGACATGTGAAAAATTTCATGTTCTTTTATTGTTGTGACATTATTATGAATGTGGAGGTTTTTGTGGTCATTGATCTAATGGAGTTTGAGATTAGTATTTTATGAACCTAGGGATAATGGTGGTAAGTTGTCATTAGTGATAAGCACAATTTTTTTCAAAATATGAAAATTTAATCATTTGTGATATTGGATTATCAATAACTTACCATTTGTTGATAGCCATGTTAATGACATGCCACATACGCTTGTCATGTAAGCTACTTGCTAACCAAACATATTGTAGTTTGAACAACACTCGTCAATTGCTTCATTATGCTAGCATTGATGTTGCCCCCATGTGTGAATGGCTTTTAAAATATGTATGAGAATCTAGTTCAAAACTGAGATGATTTAAAAACTAATTCTTTGAAAAAAAAACCCAATGTTATCTACTACTAAAAGAATTGCTAGTTGAAAGAACCACATGATGTTAGAGGAATTGGGATGGCCATGGGTAATAATTTCAAAGTTTTGAAAAAATGTTTCATGACATAACATTGGTTGAAAAACAAGGATTTACAAGAAGATAGCCATGTGATAATGCTTCGGGATAGCGAATGTGCTCCAACTATTATTTGGGTTTAATGATAGTTTTGAGTGGTATTCCAAAACAAAGGAAAAAAAGTAAGAACTACATAGGGGTTGAAAGCATGGTTGTGATGATGCAAGTTTTTTGGGCTCTTGTTATGAGCTGTTTGAACTTAAAGAGCATTGAGATCAATTACTTTAGTTGTTACATACATGACATCAAGATGTTAAACGCATTTTGAAATGTATAAGATTAGATGAGAGAAAAATCTTAGGGCGAGGGTTGAAATTTGAAAGGTGGAAAAAAGGTTGGGACTATGGGTGATGATGACAAGGAATGGTATGCATTTCACAAGAGTGACATGTGTCATAACATTTCTAAAGGCATTGTTTGGGGAAAATAAATTCTTAAACATCTCCCCAACATTTGATAATGTGCTAAATTTTGTTTCAAGTATGTGTAGGGAATATTTCTATAAACAAAGGGTAAATTTGACTAAATTTTTTATGGCATCTATTGTACAAAGGGTTTTTCCACAATAGGCATTGGGATCTAGATAAAAACATTTAAAAAAATTGTTTAATGTAACTATAAGAGACAATTTTGAAAACCTTGATTTCAACTTTATGTGCACACCATAGTTCATTAAATTGCAACAAACAATAATGCCCATGTATTTTCAGCATGCCATTTGCACATGTGGAATTCTAACATTTCAAGGTCCATAATACATATTGATAATATGAACTAACACAAATAAAGGTATGCATCATTGTTGGGCAATTATTGAAAATAAGAACACACCTTCAACAATTATTAGGGTGGTACTTAGGATTGATAAACATGGTTCTCAAAAAGAATCAATTATGGTATATAATCATAAATCTCAAATTAAAAAATAAAATAAAAATCATAAGATTGTTAATTCTTTATTAGTTCTTTCATGAAAACCACAAGTTCCTTAAAGTAATAATTTAAAAAATGAGACTCCTTTTTATTCTTTGCAATGGATTCATTCATTTATGCCAAAAATAAATAAATAAATAGAACATGTAGTTTTCATTTCTGATTTTTTTGGCCAAAAAAATAGCACTAAATTCACAGTTTTTTAAAAATTCAAACAACCACACAACACTAGTATGCACAATTCAATGTATTTTTCAATCTTTCAACAAGTTAGCTAGATGATATTTAAATTATCCATAAATTCACCCTACCTTGGGGCCCTAGTTTTACCCTTTCATCCTTGTTTGATTCTCAATTTGGCTGCAATTGAAAAGCTAGCAAAATTGGATACTATATTTAATGAAATGGGAATATGTTGACAAGATTTATAGGATTTTATTATTACAAGACTTGATTTAACAAGTGGCTCTGCCATGAAAGGCTCTATTTTGGAAATAAGGTATTATATTTAATGTTCTATTATGAAGTATTCAAGTTATATTGGATGAACATTTGTTGGCTTTATGAAAGACCATGAATTTTTCTTTTCACATTTGTACTAAAAAATAAAGTTTCTAACCATTTTATAATTCATTGTGGATATTTAAAAATTGAAACCATAGTTCCATTGTCTTTTTTTAAACCATAAAAATGAATATAAAGTTGTAAATAATTATATTATTTAAGAAAATCCAAGTTTGGAAAACTTGGATAATGTAGACAATTTTCAACAATGTGCATAAGGTATTTCGATGTTTGAAACAAACATCAATATTGAATAGATATAATTTACATGGAAAGATTTATATTTTTAATCTCATTTATATTTTTAAGTTTGAGAATTTGGCAACTCTTATGTTTGTTTTTGTCACATTTTGGGTTTAGGTTTTCTATGAAAGGTGTTTTGTTATGGTGTTTGATGGGTGTACACGTGGATAAAAAAAAATTCCAAATTTTTTTTGGTTTTCTTATTGGTATTTATGATTTTGTTTTTAACACATGGTCCATAAAAAAAATTTAAAATACAAATTCAAGCCACAAGGTGCCAACATTTTGGGAATAATTAATTAGGTGGAAAATGTAACATTCACATGCATATAATCATAAACATTACACTTTAAATAAATGGAGACATTAATGGTTTTTTTGTTATACATTGGAAGTGTGCTTGGTAATTTGAATGTAATATAAATCGGTTTGTGAAAATTTGACCAATATGCTTATGTTACACCAAATTTGCATTCATTTCTAAGGACATTTGCCTATATATGGTTTAATTGAGATCCATCTTTTGTGGTGCTTTCATTAAATTTTGATTTTAATTGAAATTTATTTATGAAATATAATAATTCTTGTTTATTTTTTGCTTGGTTATTGTCTTTTAGAATGTCAACATTAAAAACTCCCATAGTGATGATTGGACAATCTTTGGGAGATTGTTGAATTATAGTTTGAAGATTGTTTAAGAATGTAAAAATTGAACGTGAATGAACTTTATACACACATATAATATGTATTGTTTTTCATGTATTAGTATTAAAATTTGCCACTATATATTTTACACCATCGCTAGTTATTGTATTGGAGGAATATAAATGCATATGTATGTCATACATAATCATTAACCCATGACCATCATAGATTGAAATATTTGAATGTTTTGATGAATTTATAAATTTGTGTACATTTGTTGATGCATGGTGTATTTTTGTTTATACAAGACATAAGATATGAACCATTTGAAGGTAATGATCATGATTGATGTATTTGTAATGTTAACGTAAAGAAGTTGTATTCAAGGCTTGTATAATTACATGAAAATTATATAATTTTTTAAATTGAGGAATTAATGGTATCCATGTTGCAATTGTTTTCAATCTATTCATTTCTATGTGTTTTAGATTTGAAGATAAATTTTCATGTTGGAAAAGAACTAACAAAAATATTTTTTCATTTTTTCAAATGTGAGATAATGTTATATATGTTAATTCATTTTAAAAATGTTAGTGAGTTCAAAGACCAATTCATCTACTAATAGTCCTTAAGAACGATGAATGGATTATTAATGTAAGTTGAATTGAAATTTGAATCCTTGTTATGATAAATGATTGTGATTTACCAACTCTTATATCTTTGATGATAAGTTTAATTGGTGTCCATTTCAATTCAATGTTTTTGTCATAATAATGATTATATATATTTTTTGTTAGTGTTCCAATTTTAGAATTTTAAAACATTATCCATATAATGGTTTTTTCACAATATGTTGTTGATGTATTAAAAATGCCATCAACTCCATTCATAAAACCATCATGTGTTGCATAGTTACTTACACATAATTCAACCAACATATCTCTTTTTATATGAATTGTAGAATGCAAACCTGAAGTTTTATTTGGATCATTTAAAAGTTTGTAAGTTGGTGGGCACAATTGATGGTTGAGGTCCATTGCTTTGAAAACAAATGTGGGACCTAATGTGTTAGTGAACACATTTTCATTGTGTTTTTGCACAAGTTTATTTGTATAAAATAAATATGGAACAGTAAAATTGTTGGGCAATTGTCGATTAAAAATTGAATTTATAAATTGAATATCCTTTGTATTTTTTGTTGTAATATGAAATTTGTTCGAAGTTTGTATCAATACCATATTAAACTATCACATGATTTTAATTAGTTCATAATAAATTGGACATATGTTTGCCAAAAATTTGGTGTTAATGCATTAAAATTATAATTAACATTTTGAAATATCCAACTATCTTTCACAAGGGGTGCTTGATAGAAATCACCTATCATGATAACATCAACACCACACAAAAAATTGTTTTGAATGTGTTTTATGGACTTTAGCCTATCATTTATAACAATAAACATTTTGGCACCAATAAGTGATGTTTCATCTATCACAACAAGTTGTAATTATTCATATCAACATGTTACGTTGGTCCCAAATTGCAAGTTGTTTAAATTTTGAAATGGTGTATATAATAAAACTTGTTTTCTTAACCAATTTTCAATATATTTATATTCATTATAATTTGCAAACCTAATAATTTTGGGTTTGAAATGTTTTAAAATTTTATTATTTTTAATGCTATATAAAAAGGATTAATTTTTTCTAATGATAGTGATTCATATTGACTAGGACAATAATTAAAATATTTATCTATGATCGATGAACACAATATATCAGTTGAATTTGGTTCCAATTTATATAATTCAACTCATGATTTTAACACAAAAGCACATTATTCAAAAGGAAAAATATTTATGAATTGAAATGTTCAAGATGAATGATATAATGGTAAATAAAGCACAAGGTAAGCAACAAGTTGAACAACCATTTGTTGGGCATTAAGAAAAACATTATTTAACTTTTTAATTATTATATTTACATCTATATTATTTGCAATGAATTTTTGAATGATAGAATAAAGTTTTGATGTTATTGATTTATTTATTTTTGTCATATATGATGTGTAATATGTTGCAACAACATATGGGTCCAAGATAAATTGAATATTGATCTTTGCAAATCACAAATGAGTAGCACATATATTAAATGCATCAATTATTATGTTTTTAAGAATTTTTTTAAAGAAAATGTGTGATTTGTTATTTTATTTCTCAAACTTAATATATATGTACTTTCATTGAGGTTTAAGGAATTTAGATATTTTAAAAAATGATATATCATCATTTTAAATATTGAAATATTTTGTTTGTTTGTGTATGGAGGTATTGTTATGAAAATGGATAATTTCCATTTATTTGAAGAGGTTTTGAAATTTTTGTTTCATGCATAAGAGGTAATGGGTAATGAAATTTACAAACATGGTTTTTTTTTCTTACATGTTTGTGTGTGTTGACGTTGTTGTGCATTTTGTAATGGGTTTAGTAACAATGATATATCACAAGAAATATACATGTCTATAAACCATTTAATTTTTTCATTTGTTTGCACTCCATCCATAAGTGCATTTTTTATCCATAAAAAGTACATGGTCATGTTTGTTCCCACAATTTAAAAATTTAGTGATGAAAAAAAAATATATATATATATACCCAAAAAGAGAATGATTTTTTGTAATCAGTTTGTGCAAACAAGATGTTTTATGATCATAATATCTTACACATGTGACATGGTCAATTCATATTAATTTTGTTATATGAAAAAATTGGAGGTTTTTTATTTTATTTGGAAGATTTAATTTTGAAACATGTAATGTGTGCAAAGCTTTAGTGAAAGGATCCCATAATCTTTTAGTCGATGTAAAAATGATAAAGAATGTTGGAGGACTAAGTTGTCGAATCATTATAAATAAATTTTTTTGCAACTTTTCAAAATAATCAATTGAATTATGCAAACCTTCCAAATCACGATAACCTTTGTACAATTTGAAGATATTATCTAAATTTGGTTTATCTCGTACTTGATAAACTTTTAAAGTTTTACCACATAATTTTCATTTTCATATTTGCACTTAACCATAACCTATGATTTTTTGGATGGAAACTTTAATAACTTTAGAAAAAAAATTTTAAAAAGTATTTGTTGAAAAATCTTCATATTTATGAAGTAATTCCCACTGAACTATTTGTTGATATGAAAAAATTTCAAAATTTTGTTAAGGTTATTCATGGAACAATGTTGGAAAAATTTAGTGTTTCTAAATGTTTATCTTTAAATAAACTTAAAGGGTGAAAGTTTTGACTTGGGGAAATATAATATATAGTATTTTAATAATTCATTATTTTTGGAACATTTATAAAATTATGTATCATTAAATTGATTAGTGTACAATGTATTTTTTCATTGTCAAAATCAAAGTTATTAGATAATGCATTATTAAAAATAGGAATTTGAGATTTTGAATTCATATGCAAAACAAACAAACTTGCCCTTTGATGATGAATGGTAACATTCAAATCTTTGTATAATGGTTTTTCAATTAAATTTTGTAAATCGACCATCACCATATTTGAACAAACATTTCTTGACACATAAGATGATTTGTATTCAAGACATCGTTTAAAAAACACACCTATTGTTGCACCATCACATTGTAAACGTGGAAGTATTGATTGAGTTTGATCCACATTTGTAGGAACATTAATAATGTTACCATGCATTTTATATTACCCATACCCTTGGAGTTTATAAATTTGAACAAAAGTTAGATGTGGTGAAATAAGACGTTCCTTTAATTGTGTTAATTTTTGGACTAATGGAATGGTTTTGTTTCTATAAATTTTATTTGGTACTTGATATAAGGGTGGTTTATTTTCATTAATATTACATAAACAACTTGTATATATGTATGATGTTGAACTAGGTTCTATTTGAATTTAAAAGTATATAGAAAGTTGTTTTGATAATTGATGTGAAAAACATTTAAGTTGTTTTTAAAAATAACCTTCCACAATTAAAATGTGGAATTATGGGAACATCTTAGATTTGTTTAATATATATATCAATGTATATTGAATTATGTGTATTTTTATATATTAACATTATATTCTATTTTATTTGATTGAACATCATGTTTTGCAAAAAGTTGTGTGAGAATTAGTTCTTTAATTTCTTTTAGAATGCATTGAACATATGACGATTGAACTTTGTCATTTATGAAAAAAAATTGTAATTTTTTAGTATATATATATATATATATATATATATATATATATATTTCATGTGATTCATAATTTGTGATCTAGTTCTTTTAATATTTGGAAACATGCTGATGAATTTATATGTTTTTGCACAATAAGTTATATTTGGACACACTTTCAATAATTCAAAAAATATTTTTGTCATAAAGTGCCTAATCAAAATATTATTTCTTTTTGTGTTACATTAGACGCAATAATTAGATGGGAGTGTTCCATTTAAATTTTGGGATTTTTAAAAATTATGGTAAGGGAAATTGAAGTGAATGGATTAGACAATATCTCATTGATAAGAACATTTGTGGTGTTTAAATTTTTTTTTGCTAAGTATTGAATAAGATTTTAATTTTTTAAAAATTAATATTTGTATTACAAAAAATGTTGAACAATGAAACAACATACTCCAATGGTGAATCCCAATTATCTTTTTAAATTTCCATTAATGCAAAATCAGAATTTTCATTCCAACAAAGACGTGTAACTAGTTGCAATAATTGAATAGGAGGTTGTTGCACTAAACAACCATCATCAAAACCAACCTTTTATTTTTTATTTTTATATATAACCCCTCGTTAAATTAAATTTAAATGTGGTAATGTCATTTTTTTTTGGAGATTTTCAATAGCTAAAATTTGATTGAAATTTTTAAAAGGTCATTAGATTTTTATACATGGTTCAAGTAGTTAACAAAAATACAAAAGGATGTTTTTTTTAAAAATCTTTCATTTTGTCTTCTAACCAAATTTGGCTAAATCTTTTGGTGGATAAATGGCACTTTGGCTACAACACAAAATTAACAACTCAAAACAAAGTACATTTACAAGTAATGCGTTAAAGCCTTATTTAATGTAAATGGTAATTACAATGAATTGTTTGGATTCACTCAAAATAATTAAAATATAAAATAAAATCACTAATCCAACAATCCCTTTTAATGTTTAGAAAAAAAACATGTTCGCACCTCCAAAAACCTTATTATGCTAGAAATCACAAATAATGGTCCATTTCTACCATTTTGATTGGTCGTATGAAATTTTCGCAAACCTTCCAAACCTTATTACGCATCTAACATTTAGTTCATTCAAGATTACTAATTAGTAAACAAATGTAAACCATTATATCTTGCAATTTCAATTGTCAACTCATATTTTTTTCACATTTAATTACATGTATATTTGCAACTAGGATCTATAGTCACAGTTCAAGTTGCATAAGATGCCATGTGATATCTAATGGCCCATAAATCACATTTGAGTCACAAAAAAAATACATTCTCATCTTTTTTGCCTAACCATTAAAAATGAATGATATAAGTGTAATTTTCATCTTTATTTTCATCCAATTTAATGCTAGTCACAAGTTGCGATTACATGTGTAACTTTAAATCACTTTGAAGTTGAATATGCAATTACAAGTCACTTTTACCATGTGCCATAAAAAAATTGCATTGGCAATTGCAAAGTGGTTGATTTGAACACAAGTTGCAAACAAATGGGTTGGAATGGTTAGGATTCCTTGTAGTGCTTTCAACTTGATTTTAAATCCCCACTTTTCAACAAAAAAAATTTACTTTTGTTGTGGCATGTGTTAATGCGTTTACACATGGCCTATGATCATTAAGTTCATTTCAAATTTATCCAAATACTACAATTATAAGAACTTAAAAAGAATCCTTTACATATATAATATATATATCAATTTCATCATTAACTTAGTTCATGATTAAAAATCATGTAAAAGAAACACTGTTATAAATTTTTGGTGTGTAATATTGTGAATGCACCCATATAGTTTTTTTCCCATTCTATAATGAGCATGACTTATAATCATATTTCAGTACTCTTCTAGATGTTGATATCCTTCAATAAAAATGAAATAATAGTGTATTATTATTGAAAATTAGAATTTAAATGAAATACACATTTATTTCTAAATGATAAATATTTGAATATTATGTTCAGAATTAACAAATGTTCAGAAGAAATGAACCCTCCAAAATAGTGCCAAAAATTCATAAATAGAATTGTGAATAAAACAACCACAAAAATTTAGGTCAAATCCAATTAAATTGGATAGTTTATGTGCCCTAATTCAAGATTGTTACTAATCTAACTAATTGATCAATAATGCATTGCTTGGGTGTTCCATTGACATTCAATCAAAATGTTAAATGCATAACATTATTAACAAACTTTAGTAAAAAAAATCTTAAATGGATATAGATTCAAAAGATCGAGGAGGTGCAATATAAAATTGGGCCTTTTTCCTTTTTAGGAATTAAAAAAATTTAAAACAAAATTGGCTAATACTATGACATGAATAAAAACCTATTCTTTAACAACTTAGGTGTTATCATTTAATATGCAATATTTTTTTCTCAAGGATTTCAATATTAAAGATAAATAAATAACTAAACAATAAAGTGCAAATATTATTAACTTTGCTTTGTGAAAGAACAAATCTTCTAAACTTAAAAAGAGTGGGTTTCCAAGATTATATGGTTCGGACAAGTTATTATGGATTATTAAAAGAGCAACCATGAATGAAATTTTCAACAATTGAAATGGAATTTTTATTTTAGATTCCTAGCCAATGGTTTAAACCTTGTATGCATCACCTTCTTGGATACACAAAATATGAGAAACATTGCCAAAGTTGATTTTGGTGTACACCTTTTAATAACCCAACTAGTCAATAAACCCATGAATTGAAGTCTAGAAATATTCATCTTTCATGGTGAGGTTATGGGACCCACAATAATCAAACACACATTGGGATTGAACCATAAAATGATCAAAATTCAACATAGGCTAACAAATTGGGATGTCAAATGAGCCCTTTCATTTTTTTCCCCCCTAAGTTTTGCAACTTCATTATATGAAAAATTGCAAATGGGTCCAAATGGGGCTTCTTTGAACATAATTGTGCAATTAAATGACCAATGATCAACTAAGGTGTTTTTGTTATTGCTTTCTCAAATGCACCCTTATAGTCTTGGTACTAAGAAAGAATGTCATATTGCATTGTCGCAACATAAGAATCTTGTGTTGTCATGTTTAATTTAGTTAATAAATAGTTTAGTTTTTTCTTCAAATGTTTTTCTTCTGTGGCCTTATTTACAAGAATGGCCATTGTTGTGGCATCGAAATTCACAACACATTTCTTTGTAGCACTTTATGGATTTGTAATCCATGAAGAATTAACATGTATCATATTATCAAAGTTAGAAAGTTTGAGCGTTCATTACTAAGTGAAGTCACACTTCACATGTGGCTTCAGTCAATGCCTATCTTGTCAAAATTGTGGAACTGCATGGAAAAATGCACAATTATGATATAGGATTGAAAGATTGATAAGCTATTTAAATGAAAAATTCATGTAGGTTATTAAAATTGATAAGAGAAAATTTGCTCGAGTCTTGAGTCTATTAATAAGAGGATCAAATTTTCACATCAAAACAACTTTTGTTGACATTTTGCAAGTTTGTTTTTTAAAATACCAAATGTTAATTAAAACAATGCACACCAACCAAGCACCTCCATAAAGAAGAGGAAAAGGTTGGCTCCATCACATATCATTCTTATCTAGGTCACCCTAAACCCATTGCCACTTTTTCTCTCCTACCCATTTACTAGGGTAAACATGCCCTCCATTGAACATAGGTCAATAGTCAAACATCAACCATATCTTACTCATTTCTAGTCCATTTTGAGTGTTTTTCATGGCTATGATTGCACTAAACAAAGGTCTATAACTTACCTTTTTGAACTCTAGAAGAAATGGATCTACCAAAAAACAAAACAAAAAAACAAAGGCATGACAAACTTTCGAAATCACAAAATGTTTGAAAAAAAAAGGTTGAAGTCTGCCAACATTTAAACCCCATATCTTCCTCATTCTTTTTGTACATTTTGAGCAATCTATGTGCTAACTAGAGTTTTGCAAAAATTCTTTGAAATCTAGAGGTAGTGGAACAATGTCTAAAGATTCTAAACTCCAACTCACAAATTGTTTCAACATGTCAGTAATTGGACATTGATGATCTTGACTTCAAGACATTGTATCTTCTTCATTTCTTGTCCTTTTTTAACAATCTTCATGGCTATGGGTGTGTCAAGTGGTAGTCTACAATATGTTTTTCAACTCCAACAGCAGTGGAAGAATTTCCAAAGATTTTAAGGTTTTTGATACACACTGTGTTCAGTCACCAACTTGTCTACCCTGGTACCCATCTATGGAACAATGAAAAGGCTATTCCCATTGGCTATAGACAATGTTTTGAAATATTCTAAAAGATCCCTGTCCTTTGACCTTGGTAATAAGAATATTACATCACCAAAGGTGAGATAACCCAACTTTTGGGAATATTTTTTCATACCTAGGAGTCATGGGCTTTAAAAAATATTCTCAAAAAGTTTCGGCTATTTCATTCTTAGTGAATATTTTTCATGGCCAGGGTGGAAGGAACTTGAGGTAATGACGAGGGATAAGAAGCGCATGCCTATTGAGAATATTCCTCTTAACCAAGGATCCCAAGACCTAGGACCTAGGACCCTTGGTTAGGAAGAATATTCTCAAAAAGCTCAGGCTGGGTGCAGCAACTCTTAGTTAGGAGGAATATTTTCAAAAAGCCCCGCGTTCTTATCCCTTGTCATAGAAATATTCCCATAGCCCTTGGTAATAGAAATATTCC
>Ga0116229_10004614_pt1 | contig 22589 bp, 27 predicted proteins | sample S1TSphgellanicum_3_FD_87313 | JGI IMG/M metagenome (GOLD analysis project Ga0116229, IMG submission 87313) | Host-associated microbial communities from peat moss isolated from Minnesota, USA - S1T2_Fc - Sphagnum magellanicum MG | ecosystem: Host-associated > Plants > Peat moss > Unclassified...
CCGACTTCACCAACTAATCCAACGTCGCCAACGTCACCGACGCATCCGACTTCACCAACTAATCCAACGTCGCCAACGTCACCGACGCATCCGACTTCACCAACAAGTCCAACGTCGCCTACTACGCCGACGCATCCGACTTCACCAACAAGTCCAACGTCGCCAACGTCACCGACGCATCCGACTTCACCAACAAGTCCAACGTCGCCAACGTCACCGACGCATCCGACTTCACCAACAAGTCCAACGTCGCCTACTACGCCGACACACCCGACTTCGCCAACGAGTCCGACTTGCACGACATCACCGACGCATCCAACTGCGCCGACAAGTCCAACTTCACCATCAAGTCCAACGTCGCCTACTACGCCGACACACCCGACTTCGCCAACGTATCCAACGTCGCCTACCGCGCCCACGCACCCATCATCGCCAACTTGCCCAACACAGCCTACCGGTTCCGGTTCCGGTTCCGGTTCCGGTTCCGGTTCCGGTTCCAGTTCCAGTTCCAGTTCCAGTTCCAGTTCCAGTTCCAGTTCCAGTTCCAGTTCTGGTTCTAGCCATGGTTCTGGTTCTAGTCATGGTTCTGGTTCGAGTTCTGGTTCGAGTTCTGGTTCGAGTTCTGGTTCGAGTTCTAGTTCGAGTTCAAGTTCTAGTTCAAGTTCTAGCTCAAGTTCTAGCTCTAGCTCTAGCTCTGATTCGAGTTCGAGTCACGTTCACTCTGCGAATATTGCGTCCACCCACTCAGCATCCACCGTTTCTCCAACGCATGTGGTTAACGCGAATACCGTCTCGGTACATGCAAGCGGCACCGTTAACCAGACGGTCTCAACAACAGGCACTGCCACCGGTGGTCACCACTCCACATTCAGCATCGGTACCCTTCATCATGTAACGACCGGAGGACAATTGAATAGCGGAACGCAATCCAGCTCCTACCCAACCTCACACGGTGGCGGAAGCTTACATCACCATCACACGTTGTTCTAAGAGAAAAGCGTTTTGACGCCAAACTTTGCACTCACGTGAAAACAGCTAACCACCTAAGGTGGCTCAAGATATCTGCATGTTCGTTTATTATTGCGCTGGTGCTGTATGGCGATGTACTTGCAATCCTATCCGAGTTTCCAATCCTCGGCTACAGGTCGCCAATAACATTCGTTCAATCGGATAACTCTTGTGGGATCGCAATTGGCAAATTGAAATTATCTCTGCCAACATTGATATTTACCTTCTTCAATGGAGGTGGTGTATTCAATTCCGTTCCAGACAACAACATCGAATTTGCAATTTACGGACGTCGAGTAGGAGCAGATCCCAAGCTACCTTGGGAAGATCTACACTACATCAAGCAATGTTTTCCGTTCGACTGCCGAGGTGAAATTTACGTACGTTTTTTGCTGTCGTGGCACGAGCTGCTGGGTAAAGAGGCCTCTAAAAAGGCTTTGGAAAATCTCGCCATCAAAATAAAGAAGCGGTATAACACCGAACATCCATATGGACAAATAGATAAAGTGGCAGTTTACGAAGTGTGGTGGCCACGCAGCGAAGATGATTTTTACAAGCTGCGAACGCCAGAGCGAACTGGCTGGATCCTGCTGACACAAAACTAACAATGCTCAAGGTTCAGAATCTTATTGCACGTTGTGCTGGTGCTTGGACAGATTTTTGGTTTGCCGAAATTTCACCATACCCAATTGCACTCTTCAGAGCACTATTTGGCATTTTTCTACTGATCTATTTCCTGGGCTCCTGCACGAATGTGCCACTCTTCTATTCCAGCGAGGGTGTTTATTGTCCGCTCTTCATTCCCGATATCGCACCAGCGCCGTGGGTTGCTTGGTTATTATATCTGTTCACAGTGATGCTAATCGTTGCCTTTACCATCGGTTATCGCATGAAAGTGGTGGCACCCTTGACGTTCACCTTTTACATGTACCACTTCCTTCTGAACATAGGAGCGCGCGCTTGCTCCTATGACAGATTGACATTAATGGCGCTTCTCCTACTATGCCTGACGCCGTCAAACCAAGTATTGTCACTAGACGTTGGTGCCAACAAGAGCAGCTCACCACCATCAACTTCAGCATGGGTTACGCGTCTGCTTGCTATTCATATTTGCTTCTTCTACTTCTCGACTGGGCTCTACAAGCTACTTTCTCCTGGCTGGCATAGCGGTGAGATTATCAAAGGTGTAATGACTTCCAATTTCAGCAGTGATTTGGCATTTGCAGTGGTGCACCTCAACATGCCCAAACTTTTTTATGATTATCTAGCTTTTTCAACTATCATTTTCGAGTTAACCTGCCCGATCGGTTTTGCATTGCGTGATATCAATATCAGGACTATTTTCTCCAACACGGAATTACGCTTGAAAGGCATTCAATATTACTTCTTCGTTGCTGGAACCTTATTTCACTGTGGAGTATGGATCTTTATGCAGATACCGCAATTTTTGATTTGTCCAATATTCTATGTACTCTTCATCCCAGCAAGTGAAATCAAGGGCTTTCTGGATTGGGTGGCAAATTTACTGCCTGTAAAGTTGCAAAAAAAATGCATTATCAATTGGTAGCAGTCAAACGCATCGTAGTATGCGCCGTTTCCGGCGCGCACCATACGATCTAACTCACGAATATCATGGCGATTTAGGCAGAAAGAAGCTATGACTAGATTGATTTGGGAGTTAGAATCACGTTCTTCGGTCAAGAACCTAACTGGATCTCCACCGCAGGTATCATATCTCCAATGGGATCACGATTGAGCCATCTGCCCAGTCTCGGGTTGTAATTCCTTCTTAAAGCCAAGTTCGTACTGCTCTGCGCATAAGAATGAAATCCAGCGTATTGAAATCCGAACTCACTCCACCTTGTGTCTTTAATGCTCTACCGTAAGCGTCATAAGAGTATTGGGACTTAATTTGACCAAGCCCGTTTGTCATTTCACGTACGGAAGTAAGTTGTTCTCTTGTGTAGAAGTAACTTGTTCCAGTGAACCTCTTATGTGAACTACGAATAATTTCCCGTTCCGGGATAAGTGATCTGAGTAAATAGGCGAGCATCGCCCGTGGTGCGTATGCAAGCCCCAGCTAGTGATCGGCGATTTAGACGAAACGCAGGCAAAAAGCCTTGTATTGTCAATGTATGCAACCCAAAAAAGTCAGAATTCGTACGAAAACGGCATGCTTTCTTGTTGATCTACATTTCTTTTTTGCACAAGCATAAAAGTTCATTCGTGATCTTTTGCATTATTCTTGAGGCAAAGACTTCAAAACTCTTTTGATGTCACAGCGTCCGTGCAGCACACGCAAGATTTCTAAGGACGTTTCCTTTTGGCGATAAAAGATCACGCATTCCCCCTCCGCTATACTTCGCAAGTTGGGCCCGTATTCGATGCGTTCACGCCCAATGCCAGGGAATTCAATTAGTTGCGCAAATCTATCAGTAATTCGCTCAAGGAATTTCACTGCGGCAGACGGATTATCTTTGCCAATATAATCTTCAATTTGATCTAAATCCTGCTCAGCTTCCTGAGTGACGAACAAGTTCACTAAGATTTCTGCTCTTTCAGGCGCTGTTCTGCGCGTTTGCGTAGTCTATTGAGGACCACGTCCGCCGGAATTAGCTCTCCGCGGTCAGCTGAATCTATGCCCTTTTGAATCTCGCGCCGCATATCGTCCAGCTTGAGCTTTTCGAGTACTTCATCACGTCCCTCTGGCGAGAGCTGGTCAACGAGCTTAAGTACCTGCTCGATGGTCTGATTCTCTTCTGGTTTATGCTGAGCCATGAGGCCACCTCTTCAGTCACTCTAGTATAAACCCAATCGCTGTCGCTGGTCGAGAGCAGGACCAGCAGGCATCTGGGGGTTGAAAATGAGAATTATCCAACTGCCTACCGGCTAGCCGAAAGCGTTCTGATTCCTAAAGTCAGATATCGTACGAAACCGGCAAACTCTCTTGCTGATCTACATTTTCTACTTTACACAAGCGTAGAAGTTCATTCGTGATCCTTTGCATAGGTCCACGAAGTCTTTCTACATCGACAACGACGTATCCAAATGTGGTGTCATTCCTCCCAGAATGATTTGCGAGCTTCTTGAGCACCACATATGAAAGATCAAGTCTTTCCGCAGGAGTGAGAAAACCTCGCCTAAGATCATGAAGCACAAAATGACAGCCGGCCTTTTGAGCCACACCATTAATAACATGATCTGAATCGACGATATGGTGCTTACCGCCACGCCCAGGAAATACATACTCAGCAAGACCACGATTCGAATAACGCCGTTTCAGAAGTTCCAAGAATTCGCATGACATGATTCGCTTGTGCCTCACCAGATGTTCCCTGCCTAGTCGTCTTGCGCAAATCCAAGTGGCGTTGTTCCACCATCTCTCGCGTTATTGCGGTCACTGGTTTATCGACCCAATCACCTAAGCATCGAGGAATTATGTTCCGATAGGCTTTCTGTGTATTTGGCTTTATGTGCCGCACAGTAAGATAGTGCTCCAAAACTTCTCGAAGCGTTACGCCTCGAATTTTCTTTCTTGTTTTCTCGACTGTCGGATCTTTACCCGCAGCGAAAGCTGCAAGAATTTTCTGTGCATTTTTGCGCGAGGTAGTAGGAGTCAACTGACTCTCTCTTCCTAATGTAATCCGTCGAAATACGATTATTGCGCGAAGAAGGGCGGCAAATATGTTCAAGGAAGCCTCACAAGTGAACTTTCGCCGCTTCTTCGATTGATTTAGCAATAACATTGCACCAACGATTGTGCAAAGGAGATTCGCAGCAATCATTGGAAGAAACTTTGCTCTACAGGAGCAATTTCGATCGTTTCTTCGGGGATGGCTCTTGTATCAATTCTTTTTCCCTATGCGTTTGTAATATCGATCCAAAAGAGTCTGGACCGAAACGTCATCTGGGTGTGCTTTCTTTATTGCTTCTAGATGTGCTATTACGTCGATGTCTTTGCAAGTTACGTAAAACATTTCAATGTTTTGTTTTGGTTCTATGTCTCGCCATTCCCAAACTGCTTCTCGATCAGTTAGGGAAGTTGGCTTGGGCAGAGCATCAAAGTTGTTGTCTTTCCACGACAATCCGTCTTTAAGATGAGCCGCTACAACGCATCGGCCTATCGGGGACTTCCAATAACTGCCAGTTACGAGAATATAATAAATGGTGCCCCTTAATTGGTCATTCGCCCAGGGATCACCATGGAAAGTCGTGTTCACTAAGTCTAACATTCCATGGTTCCAAGCATTCTCCATTCCGTTCAATGCCCTATAGCTAACCAATATCTCCCTTTGTTGATTGGGTGCGAACTTCATAGTCCAGACTTTCCATGGGATCAGGCTATGCCAGGGGCGCGGGGCAGGCAGCTTCTCTGATGTGAAAGAAACTGGCTCACCGTCAATCGTTACCTTGAAGCCGGACAATGGTCCATTTCCCGCAGTAACTTCAGGGAACCCAACCTTTGTTGTTGTTGCTGCTCCGGTATTTCTGATGTGAAACTGCGCTGAAATATCGCTTGCGGTACGGTATACAGTAATTTGAACATTTTCGTCGGACATTACGAGGTCAGTCTTAACTTCGCCGGGCACGGAGACTGAAATACCGACTTCTGGGTGTGGAGCTATGTCACAAAGAGCTTTGCCGGGAAGCCCAAAGATAGCCACCAAGCTGATTGCAAAACTAGTTAACGATGGTTTGAGCTTTAGCGATAAAATGCCAGACAGTGGCGGTGAGCCTTGCGTTAGCGTTTCTCCAGACGTCATAGATAGTCGATTGTATTTTAAGTGATTGCCTCGGGGTTTGGTCCGCGAAACTTGCTGAATTCCCATTTCTTCGCAACCGACTCTGCGATCATCTATTAAATAAAGCACTTTTCTTCGCCCCCTGCATTTACATTATGCCGACCGAAATGCCATTCCGGCATCAGTCAAGCGGCTGATTTACTTGCGTTAGTCTAACGCTCATCACGGCGGGTTAGGGTAAGTTCGGTTGTGGAATGTGAATATCTGAAGATTAAAACTGTTAATCGTGCCGGTTGCTGACCTATGGAAAAGCAGAAAGAAAAAGTAGTTGAACTAAAAGAAGTCTGCTCGATCTGCGGAAAGAGGAAGACTGATAGCGTGTTGGGCTCAATGACGAGCTGGATATTTCAAGATCGTAAATGCACTTGTACTCTCGAGCCGGAAAATGGAAACGGAAGTCTGCGGCCAGCCAGAAAAAATACAATAATCCCGCAACGACCAGCGAAGACTACTCCTGAACACAACCCTGATCTTGGACCGATTCTAAGCGAAAGATTTGAGATTATCGAAAAGCTTGGCGAAGGTGGGATGGGCACCGTTTATAAAGTCAGAGACAAACGGCTAAATGTAACTTTGGCAATCAAAATATTGCACGAGGAGCTGGCAAAAAATCAGGATAATGTGCAGCGTTTTGAGCAAGAAATTAAAGCAAGTCTCAACATGACTCATCCCAACTTGCTCGCTGTCTATGAGCAAGGAGTGACGCCTTCTGGTGCGCCTTATCTGGTTATGGATTACGTAGATGGACAAAGCCTAGACCATCTAATTCACAATGAGCTGTTTATTCATCCGCAACGTTTACTGGATATTTTCATTCAGATTGCAGAAGCACTGGAGCACGCTCACAACAAAGGTGTCATTCATCGTGACATAAAGCCAAGCAACATCATTATTTCAAAGACGCCTGATGGCAACGACCTCGTAAAGCTGCTGGATTTTGGAATAGCAAAAATTTTGCCCTTTTCTGGAATAGATGTTCAGGCCCTGACGCAAACTGGAGATATTTTTGGCAGTCCTCTTTATATGAGCCCGGAACAATGTCGCGGTGAGCAGCTAGATCCAAGATCCGACATATACTCCCTCGGTTGTGTGATGTATGAAACTATAACGGGACTTACTCCGTTCGAATCGGAAAACGCCGTCAAAACAATTGTTGGACATTTAAACAGACAACCAGACCCGATTGGTAAAGAGCTCTGTGTCAGCAAGGATTTAGAAGACGTTATGCTCATGTGTCTTGAAAAAGATCCAGCTAATCGTTTTCAATCTGCTCACGAACTTATTAAAGATCTAGAGTTGATTAGAGCTGGCAGGAGTCCGAAAGCAAGAGCGCAATTCAACCGGAAAGTACGCCGGAAAAAACTGCAAACGTTTGCATTTAAAATGCTCACTTTTGGGTTAGTACTAATATTTTTGATGGTTGCCATCTTCTTCTCTCTCCCTGATGAACCATGGAACGATATGGCAGAGCAGGCGAAGCAGCTCAGTCTTATTGGATCGAGTCATTACGGCGAAGCAGAGGAACTCTATAAGAAAGCATTAGAATCTGCAGCTAAGAACAAGGCGCAAAGTAGGGATGTTGAGCGAATTTCGTATGATTTCGCCAAGTTGTACTACGATTGGCCGCGGAAAGAGCAAGCCGCTAAATACTTTGAGAAAGCAATAGCAGCGAGTGAATCTCACGCGCCTGATCTTATGACAGCTGCATACTACGAGTTTCTCTGCATGCTAAATAATGAATGGAACAAACCCCAATTGGCTGCAGAGCAGGGTGAAAAGGCACTTGCGATTAGAAAAGTAGGCATGAAGCAGCATCCTATTCTTGTTGCAAATACGCAGCTTCATTTGAGCAACTCTTACCGCCTTCTCAAAGAGTATGTAAAGTCTGAGGCAGCTGCAAGAGAAGTGATTTCAATCCTGTCCAAGGCTCATCCGGATAAGAATGAACCGGAACTTGCACATGCGTATTTAGCTTTAGACAGAGCGATATTCGATGAGTTGGCAGTCAATCATCAAACTGGAATAATTGCAGAAGACAAAGAGAAGAAAGCAGCAGAAGCCGGGAATGCTGGGAAAAGTGCACTTGAAATACTCCTCGCCACAGATGGGCCAACAGAGGGAACAAAGCAAAGCGCCAAGTGGCTTTCTTACAACTTGCGCCGATTTGGTCGCACCACAGAAGCGGAAGAAATCGAAAAGCTAGCTTTGAAGTGAGACGGGGACGTTGGCAGTGAGTTGTTTGGTCACGCCGGTTTGCTAGATCGTGACAGGTTACGACACCAAATGTGGTGCAAACGGCATTTGAGCCTATTGCCATAGTCCACGTACTTTCCCCATACCCGAGGTCGTTCAATATCTACTAGAATTTAAGTACCCTGGCAGAGAAGTTGATTAGTCTTAGTTCAAGGCGATAGTCACAAAGGCAATGATATATCCACAACACTTTGAGCTGGCAAGACCAATAGAATGCTCAGGCGAAGAAAATGGTGCAGCTTGCAAAATGCAGGACCAAGCTTTAGAGCTGCAAATGGCTGGCTTCCACAAGCCTGCCAAAACAACTGATGCAAAAGCCCCTATACCCATATCGGTTCCGGTTACGGCAGTTCCAGGTGAAAACGTTACCGTGCCACTCATAGTAGATGGACAGGAACGTTCGTATCAGCTGTATTGGCCAAAAAACCATGCCGTTTCCGAAAAACTGCCGGTAGTTTTTGAAGCCGATGGTTTGTCTACCGCTCACTCCAGCCCGGCACAGCAAATGGGCGTCCAAGATGGGATCTTTTCGCAGGCCGATACAGATGGCTTTGCCGTTGCCACCCTGTTGCCTAAGCGAACCGATTGGTTTGGGCTTGGCGCCGTGACAATGCATTTCTGGAACACCAAAGACTCCGTGCTCGGTTTTGATGCCAAGCAACAGGATGACACTCGCTACGCAGCCGCCGCCCAAGATGATCTGGCCAAGCACTTCAACGTCGACCCATCTCATAACAACCAATTTTGCATTGGCTTTTCGAACGGAGGCCAACTCTGCAGCACCATGGACGTCAAAGCAGTTTCTTTAAATTCCAGCACTCAACTAAAAGATCGCAAGTTGGCTCGTGATGGACAATCTGCAGTTATATTTGCCGGTATGGAAGACCAAATTCTGCCTTATGAGGGCGGTTTGTATGGGCCGACCAGCTTTGCCGGTTTCAATATTTGGTGGATACAACATCATTTACCGAACGGAAAGTTAAACGAGTCTGCACCTTCTGAACTTCGCCGCGATTATGTAGACGAAAACCACCTTACTCAAACTGGATCCGCCGACAATCAATATTTCTTGAAACGTGATTATGGTTCTAACGAAAATGGTGTCAAGGTAACCGAATATCAAATTAAGCACCCTTATGGTGGCCACAGTTATTTTGGTGGTCATGCAAAAAATTCTTCGGGCTACGTTTGGTCCGCCAATACAAACGTCATTCCTCGTCAAATTCTTGATTCTACCCACATCGCATCGTGCTTCTTCGGGCTGCGAAAGAACGCCGATTGCTCATCGGAGGCGGCAGATCACTAATACAAGGCTCGCTTGTATTAATTGCAGAGGATTCATTTCGTGACAGAAAGCATCAATCCTGGGGAAATAAAATTTGTCAGGCTTGCAATTGAGAAAGCCAAAGAGTCGATTACTCAAGGCGGATTTCCCGCAGGAGCCATTATCGCTAAAAATGGGCAGGTAGTTGGCGAAGGAATTAGTGTGGGCAATACTTTGTGCGATCCCACAAGCCACGGAGAGATGGTTGCCATACGAAATGCCTGTAAGAATTTAGGGACAACAGACCTGACCGGGGCAATTCTTTATTCTTCAATGCAGCCTTGTATCATGTGTTTTGGAGCCTGCATGTGGGGCATGATTGTAAGAGCTGTCTTTGCATGTTCTAAAGAGCAGGTTTCCTCCGAATATTACGGAGGCGGCTACCAGATCTCAGACATCAATAGAAACTTTAACCGTCCGATTGATCTGGTGCATTTAGCTGAATTGGAGAGTGAGTCTTTAGCCGTTATACGCAAGTGGGAAGAAGCGAAATTGCAGTAGCCAAAGCTCAAGGTTGTTTTATGGATTGGGCAAAACTTGGAACCAGAAAAGAGCTTTCTCGCGCCCTTCTATTTCTGCTGTTGCTTTTCTTTGAGTCGCCCATGGTTAACGCAGAGGAGCTGTGCGCTTCTGCCTATCAACTATATAGACAGGGTGCTTACGCACAGGCAGCTGATGCTTTCGAAAAGTGTCTGCAAGGGCATCAACCTGATGCGAACCTCTGCTATTATGCCGCGCTGGCAAACCGGCAGGCTCGAAGAGAAGTACGCGCCCAGCAACTTTTTACTCACTTAGCCAGACATTTCCCGGGCACACCGCAAGCTGCCTATGCGAATAAAGCTTTGGCTACCCATCTCTCCGCCAGCCCTTCGCCTCAAAATACCGCAGTGGTGAGCAATAGCACTGCAGCCTCAACCGCCGTTGCCGAACTCGATATACCAGAAGTTGTTAAAGCACGACTTTCACCTGAAGAGCGCGCCGCGCTCAAGACCCCGATCGGTCAGGACGCAATTAAGAGCGTCTTACAGCAGCAGAGCGAACAAGCAGCTGAGGAAAAACGAGCCAATCAGATCGCTGAAGCAGCCTCAGTTCGAGAGCGGGGAGATTTTCTGCCCTATATAGACATCGCCGAGCACACGGCCTATTCGGATTCAATCAGAAATAAAATCGCTGAAGCAATTAGATTATTACCGCCCGGGCCGCGGTCAATAATATTGAGTAGCGGTTGCCGAGTCTTGATTGTTCCAAACAATGCAGACTTCGAACAAGATCCGGGTTTCGATACGCTTGGTATGTTTTTGCCAACGAAGAACAAAATTGAGATAGCGGAAAAAACCAGTGGCCGTGTAAATCGTTACTTCAAAATCCTAATATTCCACGAATGTGGACACGCCTTCGATAATGGACTGAGCCAGAGCCCAATCTATCTTAGCTTGTACATGGAGGAGGCGAATAAGCTTTCGACGAGCGAACAGCAGGAACTGGATTATTACCTGAGCGGTAGTAAGGGACCCGTGGAGTGCTTCGCTCAGCTCTTTTCAATAGTTTGTGCAGACCAACATCACGTCAGAGATGAGATGCCTCCACATCGAGATTTGATGTGCAAGAAATTTCCAAAAACTCTGGAATTTGTCCGAGCAGCAATGAGTTCACAGTAAGCTTTCTTGCAACCGAAGTTGAGTGCCTTAGTCTTGCACGCAGATGCTCAGGGTATCTGGGCGTTCTACTACGCGAACTGCAGAAAAGGTTGTTGCCACTGGAACCGTCATATAGGGAATCGGCAAAAGTGCGTTAGATGCGGTGCTAAAAACGGGTCCAATCGCAAATTTTGAAATAACTCTATAGCTGTAAGTCTTTTTGTCAAGTTGCAGTTCTTGCTTGAGAGCGACGTTTGGACCAAATCGATCTACTTTCTGTGATCTGAGATCTTTGATTTCGATGAATAAGTCAAGGCCTGAATCGTCGTAGCCATCTATTGAGCGGAGATGAGCCAATTTCCCTATTCCACTCTGCGAAAGTGCTAAGAAGCGCTCCGATGATTTTGAAAGAGCGATGTCAAAAGCGCTTGCTGTAGCTGCAATGTCAGCGGCTTCGTTGGTTACAAACTGGGCAACGCTTAGGGTGAAGATCATATTCAGCAAAGCGATAATGGGAATACCGAAAGCAAAGAAAAACAGATATAAGGCGCTTCCGAATTCAAATAGTTGAGCTGCTCCGCGTCGGTTTCTTGTCATCATGTTAAATTCCCAGAGAAGCTTGCACTGGCGACTCGAATTTCATTTCAACTGCCAGTCCGCCTGAGTAATAGGTTTTTCTAGGCTGGACTGAAAGCGCTTTGCCATCCTGCTTTAGGAAGGTGGCACTATCCGCCGATACGGCTTCGCTACCGCCTTCGCATCCGTCCGGTTTTCCGCGAACAATCAGGCCAGTTGCCTTAGTGCCTTCCATGCGGCGAGCTGCCCAATCCGGGCTGCCACCGTAGTAGGCGAGATCACACCAATTAAGCGGATCGGCGGGCATCAACTCCCCCGCATGCTTGCCACCATAAGTAGTGCCCAAATAGCGCACTTGATCTCGAAACCCGAATGTCCACAAAATATCTTCTTGGCGATATGCATTGAAAGACAGAGCGTAATTTTGATTTTCGTGAACGCATTGATTCGGAAATGGATTTTGCAGAAGGTTAGTTACTGCAATGCTACCGTCGCTCGTAACCTCGTAGAGAAGTATTGGCTCCAGCCTGCTGCCACCACCTGTGATCGAACTGTCGTCAAAACTCAACTGCAAGACGTTTAAGAGAGAGTCGAGGCGTATCTTGTTGTGGGCAGCTCTTATCCAGTCAAAAAGACCAGTGGCAAATATTCGTGTAATGGGCTGCCCGGAATCGTTTTGGCTTGCGATTGTGAGAGAGGTCTGGCCATCCTTCGGATAGTCTCCTCCCCGAGCTGAATAAATATCAATCTTACTTCTCGACAGTTGTTCGTCATTCAATATGTCCAGTGGACACCTGAGTCTTGGGATGATGCCGTTCACAAAGCTCAGCTTCAAAATGCCTGGTATGGTCGTGTCTTTAATAGCTCCGGGCTCGGAGCAGGCTGTGCATTTGATCGATATCAAATTGTTTCCGAGAATTGCCTTATTGAGAGTGGAAGCCGGCACCGCAAGGGTTGTCTCTGCGCGAACGATCGAGCAAATTTGTTTCCCGTCCGGAGGTTTGAATTTCTGCGGATCGACAAGAGAGGCCTGCTTGCCAAATCCAGCTAAGTAGAAGCTTTGGCTCCCGACTGACAGGTCGGTAAAGGCTCGATAGTTGCTACCGAACTTTGTATGTTTTGGTAAGCGCGCCAATTGATCCGGCTGCGGCAATGGTACGCAACTATCAGTCGGCTCATCGAGCCAGCCTAAACTCAGGCGAAGAGAGCTTTTATCTTGCCGATTAAGCGCTGTTCCTTGACCATTATTATCATCTAGCAGTTGCCTGGCATGTTCGTATGGCTGGACACGATTTCCGTTTAGATCTTTGAAAATTTGCTTCTCATCCGGTTGCATAGATGTTGTGAGAGCTTTCTCGAGAGCCGTTGTGGCTCGCCTCGCCTCGCTTATGTCCGTAGCAGCGAGATCGCGCATATAATTATTGTCGAGCATCTCCGCTACCAACAGTTCTTCTCTGCAAGTCGCCCAGATCGTATTGATCCCAAGCACAGGTAAAGGCTCCCGGTCAGGTGCTAAGGTTGCTCTTCCGGCCGGGCCGTAATTAGTAAGAGCAATGTATCCGTAGTAAGGATCTTCAATTACGATCGTTGACAAATCTTCTGCAGCTGCAAGACATGCTGATTCCAATGCTGAATTCTGGTGTGCTCGAAAGATTCCGAGTCTTGCTAGATCACCAAACGGAATGACGAAGACAAAGATAACAAGGCTCAAAGCAAGCAACCCAAAGATCATCATATTGCCCCTGGCATTGTGTCTTGTGTGAGGGCTTAAATATCCGTTTCTCAAATTCATACGTCGGTACATTCTCTTTTCGTACATTTTCTGTTGGTACATTCTCTGTCGGTACATTCTCAATGGTCCATGTAAAACTGCGTAGCGTTGCTTCGAACATCAAGGAGGAAGCGCAAAGCGAGCGATATCCTCCTTAATATTCCGAAGCTTTGGAGTTCAGACTGGTATCACTTGCTAGCTAATGCCGTCGGAGTTGGTGCTGACCATGGGAAAAGCCATGGGAACATATACCAACCGGAGGTGACCTGGGCACCATGACCATAGGCTGGCGATCTTGCTGGTATAGTGAAATCTGCATTGACAAGGGTGGCAATCGATACATTGTTAGGAAAGGCGCCTACATTCGCTTCAAACTGAGGATTGAGTTGCTGTGAAGCGAGAGCAGTTGTGTTGCCGGTCACGTTGTATTCATAGTTAAGGAAACCTCCATTGGCAAAACATAAAGGTCCGACTGATGTAGGAACTGATATTTGGCCGCCATAGAAGGTTGAGTCCATAATGCGCAGTTTGTTTGCCGCACCGTTGTAAATTAGGTTGTAGTGCGCTAATCCAGTCGGATTTTTCGGAGTTGAGAACGAGGTGCAATTGGTTATAGTGCCACTGACGTTTCCGAAATAGTATTGATTCGCAATAACTGAATCAACGAAAGTGCTGTTCGAGAAGTAACTTCCAATCGAGGATTGGAAATAAGCGCCGTAGGATAGTCCTGGTCCAATAACGCTGTTATAAACGCTTGTATAGTGGTCGTTAAGCAATTGCAGTCCATACAAAGTCTGGCCATTTGCTGGATAAGTACTGTTGTAAATCCAGCAATAATTGAGGGTAAGACTAGTTGCTTCGTTTGAAATGTTGGCATTAGTATTATCATGGATCAAACAGCTGTTTAGCGTTACCGAATTGGCACCCGGCACGAGAAGAATGCCGGTCTGATTATGGCAAAATTCCATGTTACTAACCGATGCGCCTGTTCCGTTTACCAGGAATAAACCCGGGCCCCTCCAATTCTGCACCCTTACCGGCAAGCTCTTGATCGAATAGCCGTTCGTTGTAGGAAAACCGGTGTTGCCAGAATATAGTCCGGATGGAAAGAGCTGGACGGGTGCAGCAACTTGAATGCCAGATGGAAAACCGGAAGTGGTGCCATCTATAGTTAGCATGCCGGTGTGACCCTTATCAGTCGAAAGATCAATGGTCACCTTCGGTGCATTGGAGGGCACATTCAAAATTGTCTTATAAGTTATTCCAGAAGCGCCACCATCGATGTAGACAATGTCATTGGCCTTCAATGCGCTCCATTTTATCTGGTTTAACTCGTTCCATGCCGTTTGATAAGAAAGCCCTGTCGTGTTGTTTCCGCTCGGTGATACGTAGTAATTCGTTGCCTCGGCTTTAGCTGCGCTAAGAGCCAGTATTAGACCAGCACTGAGAAGTCCTAGCTTGGGGGACACAGATGAATATTTGCGGCCCTTATTCAGTTTAGTAAAACGATGGTATGACATTTCTGTTCTCTCCGTTTAGATGTTGTCGCTGCAAGGGGGATTGATCTCGCATGATCAACATATCGACGTTAAGGTCTCAGTATAAAATGCAGCTAAAATTGAAGAACTGACTTCGACGTTTTTCGAAATTATTTTGCCAAGCTGTCGAAGCGTCCACTCTCCGCATTTACAGTTACTCGATTTATTCGCTTATCTGCGTGATTTTCTGCGCACTCCTAAAAATCGCGGTTGCCCATTCATCAACTGCACAACTGAATTTCCAGATCCAACCCATCCTGGCCATCAAATTGCTTTGAGCCATAAGCGCCGTGTTTTAGCCATGCTCACAGATCTCTGCCGCCGCGCAAACGCAACTAATGCTGAGAGTTTGGCGCACCAATTAATGGTTATTTACGACGGCATATTGATTAATGCTCTTCAACTGGGAGAACATGCTCCACTGGATGAAGCGATGGAAGCGGCAAGGATACTTGTTGAAACACAAACGGAAAAACCGCAGTCTCATATAACGAGTGCTCTGGTTAGATAGAGTCCGTATTTTTTCATTTGGGAATGGGCCAGGGCGACTGCACAGGAATGGTTGGTACAAAAGTTTTTTCGATGATTGGCTCGTCGATGAATAGCAAACCCACCATGACGATCACGCAAAGACAAGCATAGGCCGTGAACCACGTTTGCCGGAAAAGCTTTTCCGGGGCTTGGGTTGGGCTATCTGGTAAGAACCCCAAATGAATATACCAGGCTATAAATCCGGCGATCAGCGGCACGGATAGTAAGAGTTCTACGCGGTAGCGAACAAGGAATATGCCGAAAAACAACCCAAAAGCTACACCGTAATAAGTGATGCTCACCAACAGTCTTTCCTCGTTGTAGTGACTGAACGAGCGGCGGTATTGCATTGCCAGCTGCGGATCATTTATGCGTCGATATTCAGCAAATCGTTTCACAGCCATAAAAAAAGCACCAACCATCCAATAAGCCATCACCAGTGATACTGGTGGCAAAACATCAATTCCTGTGCAATACCAGCCGATTAACAAACGCATTGGGTTGTTGACAGACTCAGATAAAACGTCTAAGTACGGTATGTCTTTGAGCCTGAAAGGCTTAACATTGTATAGACAAGCCATGAGAAGAAGAACGATACATACACAAAGCAACTCTTTGTTTACTGAGAAAGCAACGATTAGTCCAGCAGCTGCCAAGAACGCACTCTCCAAATAGGCTAGCCGGATATCAACTTTTCCGGTTGGAACAGCACGATACTTTTTTGTCGGATGAGTAGCATCCGATTCTGCGTCTAGAATTTCGTTCAATACATAATATGCCGATGCAATTAGACAAACAGCCAATAAGGCTTTGAAAACTTTTGGAAAGAGTGCTGCATTCAAGAGAGCATGATTGGCATAAATAGCCATAATCACGCCAGGAATGACAAATGCATTCTTGAACCAATGATCAATTCTGGCAAGCGATAAATATGCCTTACTTTGTTCCAGAGCCGAAGCTGCCATTCTTCCCTACTTAATAGAACCGAGCATCTGAGAGCGCCATGTTATGATGCAGGCGATACGACGCTCGATAACATTATTTACCTAATCAAGCTTCAATGTGGATAAAGCACTGTCTCGTAATTGCCTCTTTAGCCACATCGCTTTTGTTGTTTCTATGTCTTGCTGAAATTCACCTTGGCCATCCAATAGAGATTTGCCCTGATTGTGCCATGTATTTGCAGGGTGCTCAAACTGTTCTTGCAGGCGGGCTACCTTACGTCGATTTTGTTGACGTCAACCCACCCCTTGTTATCTACCTGAACATGATCCCAGCTGCAATCTCACTGGGGACGAACCTACATGTCATCACCGCTTTTATCGTTTGCGTTTTGTTGGTTGTATGCATGAGCGTGATCCTTTCCTATTTTGTACTCTGGAATCAACTGAAATCTCAGCAATACTGTACTTTTTTCTCCTTGCTTCTGGTTGTGGCTGCTGCATCGCATGCATCTTCAGACTACGATTTCGGTCAACGAGAATTTATTTTTCTCACCCTCTACCTGCCTTTCTTTTTTTTGCGCTGGATGGGCTGGGAAGGAAAAAAAATAAACTTTGCCTTGGCAATTATATGCGGAGCTTTAGCCGGTATTGGTTTATGCCTGAAACCGTATTTTCTTCTATTCCCCATCTTGACTGAGGGTTACTGGCAACTAGCAAAACGCAACTGGAGGAATATTCTTCGCATCGAAATTTATACCGTTCTGTCTGTGATGGTGCTTTACGGAGCAAGTGTATTTTTGTGGCCAGAAGCCATGCGAACAGCATTTTTCGACGTTGCTTCCCACACAGCGCTCTATCAAGCCGCTTATGGGAAGCCCTTTTTAGACAATTTGCTCATGCGCAATTATCCGTTCATTTTCAACTGCATGATTCTAGTTCTCATACCGGTTATTTTTCTCTGGAAACGCAACTCGCAACTCCTGCCGCTCGCGCTTTTTATGGGGGCTGGCTATCTCTCCTATGTCATTCAAGGAAAGGGATATCCATACCACCGCCTACCGGTTATGACAGGAATTATGCTTTTAGCAGCTGCTGAATTCTATTTTCTCGTTCAAGCACTCTCGACGGTCACGTCTAAATATTTGCCATTTCTAAAGGCTTTCACACAGAATAAAAGATTCGGCCCAGATACTTTGCAAGACTGTATTATCATCGCTTTTATTCTTGGATTTGCTGCTCTTGCTGGCCAGTATGTTTGCTCGAATATTTCCAACATTGCTTACGGTCTGAGCGTATGCCATTTTCATAAAACTGGTGCAAACAGCCCGAGTCTAGACCGTGAACTTAGTCTTCTTACCTCACAGGATGCAGTGGCAAGATACGTATCCCGATATTCGAAATGCGGTGATCGCATATTGGTAGTCACCGCTGATGTTCTGCCGGCTTTCCCTTTGCTCGTACAATTCAACAGATTGGATGGCTCGCGCTATCCGTCACTTATGCAATTTGCAGAATTCGAAGCCGGTAAGCGGAGCGCAGTTCGTGCCAACGATCAAAGCAAATTGAGCGATTACCAATTAGGAGAGAATATCGTCTTGGGCAATCTTCTAGCAGACGCGCAAAAGTTTAAGCCCAGATTGATAATTACGGCAGGAAAAGGAGCTTTGTATCTGCCATACGAATTCTCCTTCTCAGAATTTGTACGGAAGCCCGGAATAATTCAACCATTACTGAATGGATATCACGAAGTTGGTTCCGTAGATGGGCAGTTCGGAAAAGACTTCTACAAAATATATTGCCGTGACGAATAATTCGGGGAATTAGCAAGTTATCGATTTTATAGCCCGATCGAAGGTGGCTTTATTGGCAGTGTAGTCACTCCGGCTTTTGGCCTGGAGCCAAACCTGCTGTACTTCCGTACCGGTGGGTGCTTTCATGGGCACAAATAGATTCGAACTGTAGTTGGTTATATAATGTCGGACATTCTGAATTCCGACAAAATGGCCAACAAGGCGATTGCCGAGCAGGCCCTGGCAATTTACGACACCGCCCAAAAAGCGGAAGACACCCGCGTCAAAGTCCACAAATTAGTCCAGGCGGCCGCCAAGTAAAAAGGGTGCGACTCTGTTGAATCAAAAGAAAGCATCCTCAAATGAGTGCTCAAAAGTTTCAATTGCCGCTTCAATGCTTTTCGCCTCAGCAATTTGTCACTCAGCTCTAGGCACACCAATTGACCTTCTCGCTCAGTCGGAGTGCCTGTATGCTAAATCACAGTACTCAGCTGCTGCCGATTTGCTTCGACAATCATTAAAAGAAAACCCAAACAGTTCAGAGAGTCATTACTTGCTGGGCAATTGTCTATTGCGCCTTGGCAAAACAAGCGATGCAAAGAAAGAATATGCAACGGCTCTGGCGAGTACAAAGAATGATTCAGTTCGACACTTTTGCGAGACGGCCCTATCTGCAATTTCGGCGCATGACGATTCACCTGCGCAAGAGCAAACTGTGCCTGTGAACGGTTTAAATTCCTTGAAACTCCCCGAAATTCCTCAACCGGACTGGCGGTCGATTTCCCAAGCAGATCGCGATCACATCATCGTGCAAGGCTCCGGCGCAATTTTTTCTCGTGCCACCCAAGATATTTATTGGGCTGTAAGCATAATGCCGCGCCAATTCAAAGACGCATTGTGGGCAAAGGATGTGACAGTTGTTGTGTGCTCGAATTTGCAAGAAATAGCTTCTCAAAAAGGATGGGGAGAGTTTAAAGGCAACGGAACTTGGGCCGACCTCTTCGGATTCACTTCTGGAAAATCTGTTTATATCGCCGTCAATCCAGGGCAAAAGCCCTATGTTTTTAAGAGACCAGGCATGGTTCTCACTCACGAAATCGGACACGCTTTTGATTTCAACGCGGCTTCGACCGCCCAAAGCCCTGGAATGGAAGAAGCTTATAGCTTAGACCTCAATACGCAGTCGCCAAGCTCTATTTGGCATAAGGAGAGCCGCTTAGAATTGTTTGCCGACTTAGTTTCGGGATTGCTTCTTGACTCTGCCAAAGCAGACTTCAAACGGGCAAAATTTGAAGGTCAGCGGCGCGATTTTCCGCGAAGCTGCTCTTACGTAAAAGAGTGTCTTTCTCGCTACGAGCATTGAGAAAGGGCGTTCCGAGTTTGAGACGGTCGGCCTGATCAAATTTGCCTTTACATCGAAATCGAGCCTTCTCAGAAATCTGTCTTGTCCAGCCACACGTTGTCGTGGAATTGTATTTACAGGAGGATGAATACAAGCCGAGAAAGATGTGCTCAGGGCCTACGAGATCATGACCCAACCGGTGCGCTTCTTGTTGGGCGAACATGAGGGTCTTAGTTACTTCTTCAGTGAAGTGTCTGGAATTTTTCACACGGCTACGCACTCGAAAAGGTTAGCCTAACCACTTAGAGTTGCGAATCATGTCGCAAAAATTCCTGCGATGGAAATTCGGATCTTTGTCGGCGAGCACATCTGCTTTCACATTTCCGAATGTGGTGACAGGTTTGTGCTTAATCCCGTCGTAAAAGGTCTGGATAATTTCTTCTTTGAATTGAGCCGGACGTGGATGTTTTTCGACAATGTATTTAAGTTCTTCTTTTGAGTATCCATCATAGTTAATGCCCAACACGTCCATCTCTACGCCGTGATTCGCGAGCCATCTTGCTATCCGGAATCGTGGCTCCCTCAATGGCAATTGTCATTTTCAATACCTCAATTTGCTGCCAAGAAGTGTGGACATCGTTAAAGCTTACTGGATCGTGAAGGCGAAATACCCTGGGAACTGAATAGGGTTTGTCACGTAGTTTATACGCGGATCCGCTTATTTACGTTGCAATTTTTGCTACCTATACTGAAGTTGGAACTACTTAGTATTGTTTGTATTTAGTGGCACATAAGTTCCTCATCGGAGTTTAGCAATGTTTGTTGCTGGCCAGCCCTTGCTCTTTTTTAGTATTCATTCGTTAGCATTCACAGGCGGAACTCCAACAGGGTTACTCTTCATAGAACTCTGCCTTGCTCTTCTTGCGATCGCAGTTTTAGTTTTAGATTCTCGTATCGAAGATCGGCATGCGATTTCCATATCCATCTTTTTCGGTGTTCTCACAATGGTCATGATAGTGGGCGAAATTCCCTGGAAAATCCACCACGATTGTGCGATGTATGTGAGAATCGGTCAGCTTCTTCTCGATGGAAAAGTTCCATACGTTGACTTCGTTGACCTGAATCCACCACTCATTTTTTATATCAGCATGATCCCGGCGCTTTTAAGTCGCTGGCTTTCCATTGATCCTATATTGGCGTTCTTCAGTAGCGTTTTCCTTTCCTGCATATGGGCCTGGATCGCTTCCTATGTTGTTTTGAAGAATTCCGAAGTTGATCAAAATACCAAAAGCGGCCTTCTCATCGGACTGATGCTCATCAATTTGATTTGCGCCATATGGGGTGAATTTGGGCAAAGAGAACATCTCTTCTGCATAGCGTTTTTCCCTTTCATGCTCGTACGTTGGAGGCGGCGGAATCATGCAAAGTTGAACTCAATCATTGTAATGGGTATTGGAATATTTGCCGGCATTGCGCTTGCACTAAAACCCCAATATTTGATTGTACCTGGACTTCTTGAAGCATTCTGGCTAATCAAAAGCCGTTGTTGGAGACCGCTTATTGCTCCCGAATTGATAGCATTGCTAGCATCCATGTTCATATATGCCGCTGCGATTATGGTGGCACCAGCAGAATCGAAATATCAATTCCTGCACCGCTGGCTGCCCTTAATCTTGCAAGGCTACTCTGCTTACAATAGCAACTTTCTCGTGGCTTTCACAATGCCTTTGATCATGGGCATTACTCCGCTCTTTCTTATACTCTTTTTCTTCATTCCTAAAGAAGAATTGAGGCGGCCAAGCAACTCAGTTGTATGTCCTTTGATTATAAGTGTGATCGGCGGCTATTTAGCATTCGTATTACAGATGAAGTTCTGGTTCAACCACGCTGTACCTATGCTGCTTGGATTGGTACCGCTAGCTGTAGTCCTGTTCGGAACAAGGCGTGTGTCATCGAGCAGAACAATCGATCTAGTAAAAGCGTGTGCCTGCGTTTGCATGGTCCTATTACCATGGGTTGCAGTCCGTACAAATTTCTCGTATCAGGACTTAGGTGAAGACAGAGCGCTTATCAGCAAAGAGACGCAACCTGGCGATCCAGTAATGATCTTGTCTGGGTCGCTGCCTGACGCTTATCCTTCGCTTCTCACCCTCAATCGTCAAATGGCATCGCGCTATTTTTTCCTTTTCCCTCTTGTTATTTTTGAACACATGCGAATTACGGCACGTAGTGGACCAGAAATCGAAACCATAAATTTTAAAGAGCAAATGGTAGTGGCTGAGCTCCGCGAAGATTTGAATAAGTACAAGCCTAAACTCGTTCTGATTCAGGATGATGGTTCTAATAACACTGGCTCTGGCTGGTTATTTGAATGTTTATGTAAATACGGTTTCGCGTCCGAACTTTGCTGCAATTACGAACAATATGGGTTCTGCAAAGGGCAATGGAACAAAATGCGAGTTTGGAAGAGAATAGATAAGACCTCCAAGCTCTGTGCAAGGTGAATTCAGAATTTACCTTGTGGGTGCGTCGCCCATGGGAGCATACGCCATTTCGCGTATTTACTGGACAGGCTTACGAGCAGAGACTTGCTATTGATGACATGACACCTCAAGATGAAGAATATATCGAAGCTGAAGACTGTGCTTTCAAGTGATTGGGGTGTGCGAAAGAGAAATCCCAGATTTGATCTGTTGGGACCTAATGGTTCAATTAGTTTCCAAAGAATTTGGTGTTGTGCTAGAGCTATATGTACCGGAGGATCATTACGACGACATCTTCGCCGCCTAAGATAAAAATCTAAATGACACTGTATATGATGTCGCAGTTGCGAAAAGCCATCCTGGCTAAGAAAAAAAAGGGAAGAAGGATTTTGCCTTTAGCGAAGTTCTTCTTCCCTTTTCAGTATGCGTATAGTCTTCGTAAGGTGCTCGCATCTCTTTCTGATATTGACGCTAAAAATAAACGATTAGATGAAGCAAAGCCAAACATAACGTCTTTCGGATTTGCGCTGTGATCAAGCCCGATAGCATGACCGATCTCATGTAAAATCACTGACTTGATCGCGTTGGAA
>Ga0116229_10004616_pt1 | contig 22585 bp, 22 predicted proteins | sample S1TSphgellanicum_3_FD_87313 | JGI IMG/M metagenome (GOLD analysis project Ga0116229, IMG submission 87313) | Host-associated microbial communities from peat moss isolated from Minnesota, USA - S1T2_Fc - Sphagnum magellanicum MG | ecosystem: Host-associated > Plants > Peat moss > Unclassified...
AATAATAATAATAATAATAATAATAATAATAAATCATGAGGAAAATAAAAGGGAAAAGAAGAAACCAGCAAAAGCGAGTCCCAGCAACTTTTGCCAAAGAAAGACGCACGAACTGTTCCAAGAAGAAGAAGAAGAAGAAGATCTGCAAAGCCCATCCCATCCAATCCCTTCAGGACTTGGAGTGGTCTTGCCTTGAATTGCATCTCCGTTTCTCAATAGCATCCCAGCTTGTTTGATCACAGAGAGAGAGAGAGACAGAGACAGAGACAGAGAGATTTTTTGCAAACAAGGAGCTGCTGAGAAGGATTTGTTTGTTTGTTTGTTCATGGGGGGTTCTTCATGTCTGGGATTCAGTTTCATCGAATTCAAGCTCAAGTGGCTGGAGTATCGATTCCGAGCTTGTGGGCTCAGGCCGCAGCTGGTGCACCTCATGGACGGTAACAATACTGCAATTCATTGTTGGGTACCTTGGAGGAGGACTGGCACCAACAACAAGTCGGAAGAAGAAGAAGATGATGATGGTGATGAAGAAGCTTGCGGAGGAATTGGGTCAGTCCCGGAGAACAAGAAGAGGAAGAAGAAGAAGAAGAAGCCGGCTTTGATGCTGCTTCATGGATTTGCGCCTAATGCTTTGCTTTGCTGGGAGAATCAGATTGCCGCGTTTGTCAGAGACTTCGACGTCTATGTCCCTGATCTCTTGTTCTTCGGAAACTCCACCACCACCCAACAGAGAGAAGAGCAAGGAGAAGAGAAGCAGCGGCAGCGGTGGAGTGAAGCTTTCCAAGCCGAGTGCTTGATGCACATGTTGCAGGTACTCGGAGTCCAGCAAAAACAGAACAACAACAACAACAACAACAGCTCCTCCCACCAGCAGCAGCAGCAAGAGCTGCATGTGCTGGGGACTAGTTACGGAGGCATGGTGGCGTTCCGAATGGCGGAGCTCTATCCCACTCTCGTGAGCAAAGTGGTGTTTACCAGTTCCGGGATCTGCATGTTACCCACCAACAATGATGAGCTCCTCGCCAGGAACAACCTCTCCCACGTCTCGCAGCTGCTGTTGCCGTCTACTGTCCAGCAAATGCGAGTCGGAGTTAACACTGCCATTTACAAACAAAATCGGATCCCGGACTTCCTTCTTCGCGATTTTGTGGAAGTGAGTGCAATCGATGGATCCAGCTGCATGTCACCCATTCCAGCAAAACCCAATCCCCCCCCCCCAATCTCCCTCCCTCTTCTTGACAAATTTCTTCCAAGTTTTGATCTTTGCACAACTCTTACTAGAGAGAGAGAAAGAATCAATCAGCAGAGTTCTGCTACAAGGATTCGAGTGCAGTTTCTTCTTGTATCCCATTCAAACAATTGTATCTGTGTTGCTGATGATGGTGATGAAGGTGTTGTATAATGAGAAACGAGAAGAGCGGAAACAACTGCTGGATGATATGGTCATTGGGACACCAGAAGCATTCCCTCTTCCACAATTGACACAGGTAAAAGCTTTTCCTCACACCACCGAAGGGCAAGCAAGCTGTCCTCCTCTACCTTGCCTTCAGCCCCTTGGCCCCTCTTCTTCTTCTTCTTTGTGTAGCAGCCAACAGCTTGTAGTTCCTGAATTCACTTGCCAATGCTTGAAAACAAAAAATTCTGCAGAATGCACTTGTTACCAATGCTTGAAAACAAAAATTCTGCAGAATGCACTTGTTGCCAATGCTCAAACACAGAATTCTGCAGAATGCAGCACTTGTTGCTTGAAAACAGAATCCTGCAGAATGTGCTTGCCAATGCTTGAAAACCGAATTTCTACAGAATGTACTTGCCAATCTTTGAAAACAGAATTCTACAGAATGAACTGAAAGGAGAATTCTACAGGAATGTACTTTGTCAGTGCTTGAAAAGGAAATTCTAAGTGATGGAGAAGAGACAGATTCTGGTAGTTGGAATCATAAGCTTTATGATCTGCTAGTGATTGAATTTGCAAACTACTTGGTAGTTGATTCAAAACCAGCTGAGGAGCATTATGCATCTGGAGGCCAGGATACTTCCAACTACAAGTTTTCCCAAGAAAATGGCATTGCATTCGCTTGGTTTTTTATATGATGCAAAAGCAAATGGATAGACCAAATGGATAGGAGTCAATGGATAGATCAAACCTCAAATTGATTGGATTGGTGCAGTTTCTTGAAGAGCTGCAAAAAAAGAGGATTGGGACTTTGTGCAGATTCTGACTTGGTTTTCCTTGCTGCTTTGCGATTTTTGCAGGAGAATTTTTTAGTAGTTTGGGGTGAATATGATCAGATTTTCAACATCAGTCTAGCATACGAGCTTCAAAAGTAAGCTGCTTCTTTTGCAATCTTGCCTGCATCTTCTTTGTTGCTTCTTCTTGTGAATGGTGTGTGGAAGGAAGGGGTGGTGTTTGTATTTGTTTCTCAACTGGGATTTGTTTTCTGACAAAATGGTGATGTTCATTGAAATCTGGTGTTGGGTGTTGCAGGCACTTAGGAACACAGAGAGCAGAGATTGTTGTGATGAAGAATTGTGGGCATGCACCTCAAATAGAGAACCCAAGAGAGTATAACCGCATCATTCTCAATTTCCTGCAAAGCCCTGCAGAAAAATCCACCTACGATTGATCAGGTTCTGATTGATTCATGAACCCCGTGATAAGATAAGCGCTCATAAATTTAGTTCAGTTTCACAGTCTGAAAATTCTGAACAGCAGAAGTACTCTGTGAAAAGCCTAACAACTGACCCATGTACATTATTTCATTTAGACTGGAATTGTTATCTCTACACATAGAAACTCTTGACGTTGTAAGCATTCCAATACAGTACCTACAACTGATGATTGGCACATCAAATATTTATTTATTTATTTTAGGAAATGAGGTTTGGCAGTTTCAAATTGAATTTTTAAGAATTTTCAATAGTTGTAAGTATGGTATCAGGGTTGCATAAAGGAGTGAAATTGACTAGCAATAGCCATTATGAAGAAGTTGAAGGCGATGAAGGTGCTACAACTTGCAAGGGACAAAGTGTTTTCTCACACAGTATGTTTGCTTGATTAGGTGTAATTTCCCGAGTAAATACTGCAACACTTTTGCTTGCATGCAGTTCCCTCTTCAATGATAAATTCTCTCACAATCCGCAACAGAAAGTTTCTGCTCCCGTGTGCAAAGAATGGTCTGATGATATCTGCATTTCTATCCCTCGCACTGCCATGGGTTGGTTGATTGATCTACTGGCATTCAATGCACAAAAAACTACTTAAAATTCATGCACACAATCTTGTCATCTTGAGGTTTGCCGCATGCAAGCCCTGAAGGAGAATACAGTTTCTGTTTGCTAATCTTGTGTATTATCAATTTGAGCACAGTGATCTCATTATGATTGTGACCAAGAGCACATACCCACCTCAGTGACATACTTGTACTTGCATCTTCAAGGTTGGAATGACATTTTTCAGGCACTTTCTTGAGTTTATGCATGTGTTTCTTTGTGGCAAGTTTAGGAACATTGCATGCAAATGATGTGTTGCAGTACTTTGAAATATCCATCTTCAAAGTAAAACAAGCAACAGTGCTGGAACTACACTTTTTACATTGTTGCAAATCATGTAATAAACCCACTTCGTTGCAAAATTTCTCTGGCTATACATAATTCACAAAGCTAGAAATTGGATTCCCACATTACAAGAACGCCACACACATCAAGCAGTAGAAATCGGAACATGTTAGAATGTCTCAATTCAACTTTGATCCTGCTGAAGTAAACAAAGCTAATATATTCCTCAAACTTCTACATAAAAATTACAACACCACTGTCGGGTAGCATAAACTCTCAGAATCAACTCAAATGGAGTACAGAATTTCTGTGTCCACGCAAAAACTTGTTTTCTATTCAGTTCCTGTCAGGTTCTAGTCCACTCAAAAACTGGGTCACCTTTTAATCAGCGCTATAGTTGGCAAGACAACAGCAAACTGGATATCAGTGTTCCCTGACAGGCTAGCCGTAACAAGGGCCTATCATAAACCCTAGTTTTTTTTGGCACCCATAAGGCCCGGAAAACTAAACTCTAGCTGTAAATCTATTTCTGGAATGCTGACACTACCTTCTAACTTGTACAGAAGACAATTTCTGTTAAGTATGGTTCAAACTTCTCCTATTCACAGAATGCTTTCCTGGCAAGTAATCATGTGATTCCATATCTGCTGTTTGTTCGATTTCATCCTCTTCTCTTTCCTCCCGCTTCTCATTGGGAGCTATGGATATTCGGTAATTTGCTGCTGCAGAGTGTGCCCACTCTTTGAATTCTGGTGACTCAATCAGGTCATCAACAGCCTTCTCAGTAATAGCTGTTGCCTTGTACTCCTCTTTGCTCAATGGCCTCATGTGAAGAGAGTTGTGAAATGTGGAGTAGAATGAATTCTGTTGATGTTTTGAAGCTCCATCTTGTTTTTGCACTGTGCCAGCAAAACACCACAATGATGGTGTCAGTCAAGCAAGAAGGGAACCTATTCATAACACATTTCTTTCAGGCCCTCTAAAACCCTTCCTCACCCAAGGACATACAGGAATTTTGTGGGTGTTAATCATACAAAATCAAATGACAACAATAAGCATGTGAGCAAGCCCCCAAGGTATCAATATCAGGATCTGAATTGCAGTGCTTAGAAAATGTTTTACTGTGGTCAGACAATGCAATGCAGTGTTGAGGACTGAAAGCCAGTTCACCTGGGAAGTTGCAATTTCAATCTGATTTTGAACAAAAAATCCTTAAATTCAATCAAAGGCGAGTTCACCACACCAGAGTATACTGTATGCTAGCAACAAATCAAACATAGGAAGCTTACAAACTGTGAATGGCATACAGGAGGCCAAGCAGAAGCATAGAATGGGCAATGACAGGAAACTGAAAAAAACATTACCATAAACACTGCTCTTTGAGACAGCAGTAACTTGCTCCCACAAGGCAAGCCCCTGTTTCCCAAGTAAATGTCTGTGCTTGTCCAAGTTGGTCTTTTCCATGGACTGCATCTTCCCCTGCTTCATGGCATAAAGTGATGATGGTCTTGGCACAGCTGACCTAATAAACATAACAGCCAAAAAAATGGCAAGCTCTTCAATGAGGTTGAGTACTATTGCAGGTTGCATGAACTCATATTGAGAAAATGGGTAAGGACCGGACTATGGAAACAAAAATTTTTGATAACATATTTCCCCAAGAACACAAACTTGATCTATCCCAGGCGGTGCTTGTACCTGGCTATTATACAAGCAGAATGCCATCCAACTCAACAAGAATTATTTGGACAATGATTTAACTTTGCAAGATATGGAGAGAACAGAAAATTACCTGCCAGTATCTTTCTTTGTGCTCCCAAGCATCCATTCCCAGAAGGATATAATGTAACTGCAACCAGTCAAAGACCATCACAACAAGGAACTTTTGTGCATCAAACATGAAACTGACAGGTTGTTCTGCTCTTATTCCTTTCTGATTTTTGGATGGACCTCACTAAGACAGTATAACCTCAAATCCTAGATATCCCACTGGAGTTTCAATACAGACAAGAACTTACAGCATGAGAAACTGACCAGTGATCAAACAGCTGCTGAGAGATAGGACAACTAGATCAGCACCCATAATCCAAGGTTCTCACCAACCAAACATGGCAGGCTGAGACTGCAGGAGGAGGAAAGACTTACTCTGACCAGATGCCATGGAAAAACTCTGCAAGCTCAATGTTTTCAAAGGGAAAATTCCCAGCCAACCATGCAGTAGTCAAGCCCAGCAACAGTGCCAGTATTGCAAACAATGGGTCATGTGAAGTCTGCTCATGCATACCAACATTGACAATACAAGACAAGCTAATGTTAAAATTCTTAAATAGCACAGATGGAAATAAAGCTAGACATGAATCAATATTCATTGCGGACCACAAGATACACCTAAAGGCAGAGTGCCTACTCCACATCAGATAACTAACAGGCATGGAGAAACAGATCACTCCCTGCACTCTTTTATCAGTTTTCAATAACCATTGATAGACAGTGAAGTTCCCAATTACTCAAAAAGACAAGCATGCATACTGAATTTCACATAACCAAACTGGGAAAAAAAACATTAAAAATGCAGCTCCTACCAAAGGAGTCTACAAATTGGAGAGACAAAACATTGCCTCAAAACAAAAGGAAGGGTAGAGAGATGGAAAGGACCTGAAGTAGCATTACACAACCAACAATGCGGATTGCCCATTTCACAAATGTGACAGTTCCAGCATCTACTCTTCCATCTTTCGAGAGGACAAGTTTTCGCACTCCCCAGAAACCCAACCATGCTCCCAGCAGCCCGATTGCCACTGCAACAAATATTGCAACCTGCCAATAATGTTGACTTCATGTAATAGGGAAAATCCTGACAATCCAGTCAACACCACAGATAGACCAACCCAAGAAGCTGAACAGTAGAGTAGAGGTTGTGAGCAAGCAACAATGCAGTCAGCATACCACAGATCAACTGATTCAAGCTCTGTAAAGAAAGGTTGGGAAGTGTACAGGATTGAACATATTTTCACCAAAGCCAAGCTCCTGTAGAGCAGTTGCAAGAAAGCCACCAATGTAATTCAGCACTACTGTGCCCAGTCCCACCTGCCATCCCCTCCCATAACCAATGATCCTTCAACACGCCTCTTTGTCAAGCCAAGTCAGATAGCAGAAAACCAAGACAGTCAAGAGAAATGTAGAAACATATTTGGGAAATCTCTCACCATGGAACCATAAAGGACAAGGTACATTGTGCTCTTGCGGCCAGTGGGAAGCAGCTTCATACCCTGCATCAAACCCATTAACACATCACTACTTTCCCCCTCACCACGTATGCAATTATGTTCAATTATATATTCAATTATTTGCAGAGAGCATGCCTGAAAACATCAAGCCACTGAAAGAGAGGGATGACAAGACCTGATAAAGGAGAACAAGGACAACGAAGAGAACACCCAGAGTCATAGCACTGCTGTAATAGAATGGCACCCAGCTGCTTACTACCGGGGCCACTAGTAATAGTGTCAACCCTAATGCCAAAAACACCAGCCGATAGGCACGTTGCTCTGGACCCAAGAAAAGCCATCAATCAGTATATTGCTTGCTGATGTGTAATTCCCTTTACAAGAGAGTGAACAAGAAAAGAAGAGCAAAAAGTATTGTTGTGGAAGGAAGGATAACAAAAACCACAGGTGTCTGATTCTTATATTATGATCTGCTCATGGTTGTCTGCAGGTCTAGGAAGTGGGTCTGACCCAAAAGAGGATTGACACGAAAACTGAAAAAAAAGTATCAAGTTTGGCATTGCACCTTACATTGATCAAAACCAGAGTTCATGAGAAGCAAATTACAAACTGTACAAAGAGAGAACAAATTGAAAAAGAATGATGAGGACAGCAACCATACCTTCTAGAACAGAAATGTTAAGTGAAACATCTGAATGTGAAGCCACCGTTCGGACATCAAGAAACTTCGTCTCAAAAGGTGACATAACTCCTGTCCATGACAAATCTTTTTGTAACAGCTGCCAGCTTTCCTTGGGACACTGTGCAAGGCCTAGTGATGAATTCCTGCAAAGTACCATTGGTAATCAGAATTTCACAAACAAGTCCTCCTATGTACTCAAAAACAAGACACCAAATTGTGTGTAAAACGTCTATCATAGCTGAAGAGAAAAGCTCTGGTTTCCACATAGTGAAAGAAAAAAAAATGGTAAGAGGAGACAACTGTTGTGGAGCTGATTGCAGGAAAATATGCAGTGTATGGAAACTACATGTAACACCACAAATTGATCAGTGTGTTGCAAATTGCTCATCCATTCACATCAGGAAACACACAATTTACTCAGGTACAAGTGGTTGACTCACTTGTGGAAGCATACTTCCAATTTGGCAAGAGAGGGATGTACTGCATCAACTGTTACCAACATGGTGTCTGCAAATTTGTGATAATTCTTTGACCGTGACTGCCCAGGAATCCGTACTCGGGCACATGCAACAAGCTCAACAGGTTTCATCCCAGGAGAACTTTCCACATATTCACCGACTTGAAGCATCCGCAATGTAACTGGTTCACCTACAGCAACATCTGCACCCAAGGTCGAAGCCACCATGACAAAATTACATCACCTTTTTCTTTGCTATTGCAAGGAGAGGAAAAAACAAAAAACAAAAATGGAGCATTTCTCTAGGATTTTTCCAGATCTTCTACCTGCAGGATTTCTAAATGCTATGAATTTCAAAGTTGAAATGCCATTGTAGAGATGCTTAAGTGTACAAGTTGCAGTCTTTTAGATCATGTATGCTTTCAGAACAAGCCAAGATGCAGCGAAGACCAAACCTTCAACCATACCCTAAAATGCCACACATGATGCTTAGGTGGGATTTAGAAATGAAAAGCTAGGGTTTGTGAAAAGAACAGCACCTGGAACAGCAGAAGAAGAAGAAGAAGAAGAAGAATACGCTGCTGCTGCTGCTGCTGCTGCCGCTGCCGCTGCTTCTTCGTATCGTTCACCGTCATAACCTCTGAAGGCAGACACCACTGATGCACAGCAAACCAGAAACAAGAGGCAGAACAAGAGAAATGACAAAGGCTTGGACTTGGGCCTCATGGTATATCATGGACATGAATCTTCTTCTGATTTTTATTTATTTTTGGTTTCTCTGATCTCCTCCTCCTTCCACCATGAGCTAGCTCTCTGCAACCATCCCTGACACCAAAACTTCTACTAAACCTAGTACCAAAAGAGATTCAAAAACAGATGGACTGACCCATCACCTGCTGGTTTCCTGCTGATTTTCTTTCTCTCCAAAGTTCCAAGGAGCTAGGAAGCCTCACACATCCTGTGGCCGTGAGCTCCAGATTTGTACTCTAGAAAATCACTCCCAATAATTTCGCTGCCGGACAGAACACCCACCCCACACTTCCCCTTCATTTTCTTTCTGCAAAACTGCAAACCCTAAATTTTCCTCCCTCCAATTTGCAGCACTCAAATCACTGAAACCCTAAAATCACAGAACTATTGTGCGTCCCCAAAAACGACAAGCTCAAAAAAATTCAGTACAGTAGGAGAAGGGCCTATCTTGGGAGCCTTCCAGGTTTTGAGGTACCATGAGAAGGGCCTAGCTTGAGAACCTTCCAAGATTTGGGGTACCTTGATAAGGGCATATCTTGAGAACCTTCTGGGATTTGGGGGTACTTTTGTGTATCTTGAGGACAGCCTATCTGGAGAACTTTCAAGGATTTGGGGTACCTCAAGTATCTTGAGAAGGGCTCGTCTTCATTCCATTTCATGATTTGAAGTACCTTGAGTATCTTGAAACAGGCCCATTTTGAGATCCTTCCAGGATTTTGGGGGTATCTCGAGCATCTTGAGAAGGCCTATTATCTTGAGAACCTTTCATGATTTGGAGTACCTACATTGAGCATCTTGAGAAACTTGGGGGATTCAGAGTAAGCTTGAGTATCTTGAAAAGGGCCTCTGTTGAGAAACTTCCAAGATTTGGGGTACTTGTCACGAGCATTGGAACCTTACAATATATAACATGCCCTTAATGTATATGCTGGCCAAGTCATGAAACGTACCCAAACACTGGGAAGTTTTGAAAGATAGGCCCTTTTCCGACTTAGAAACCTGTAAGATTTTGATTTGGATATCCTGACTGGTACCTTACAAAATATGCAAGATCTTGTACATGGTACCTTACTGAATATGCAAGGTTTTGTACAAGGCCAGCAGCTAGCAGGGACTGTACACTATGTACATCCTGTCCTTGATATATTGACCTTATGAAATGTCTTGAAATCTCAAAATGGTTTCAACAATAAGGCCTTTAAAAACAGCCAAGAGAGTTTGATGATATCTTGGATGGGACCTTGCAATATAATCTCTTGTCCTTTATATATATATATATATATGTACTGATCTTGTGCAAAAGTACTCAAATCTTGGAAGGTTTGAAAGACCCTTGCTCCTATTTAACATGGACTCATAGTTTCATAGTAAGTACCTGGTAAACATTTCTCAACATGAGGAACCAAATGAACTCTGGATTCATCCCTAGTCTCTCCCTGACAGGCGCACCCAACAAAACATCATTCTTGCACCTGATGATCTTCTTTGCAATTGCAACATGCGACTCTTTGCAAAATGGCTCTACCTCTTATGTCAAGTTCAAAACCCAAAACAGTTACTAAGTGTTCCAATGATGTTTCCAAAAACTAAACTCACAAATGTTCACAGTAACACCTGGTAAAACATTCCTCAACCTGTGGAACCAAATGAACTCTGGCATTGTTCCATAGGATCCCCTTGATGGGCAAAGCCAATAAAATACCATTCTTGCACCTGATGATTTTCTTCTCACAAGTACTCAAGCAGATAATTTTCATTAAGCTGAGATACAAGACAAGAGATTCAAAATTGCATGGCCATTTCATTTCTGCTGGCATCACTATAAGTGATTGTTTGATTTTCAACTTTCTAGGATGTTTACACATGCCAGATGAGCATGGTACCACTTGACAATCTAATCTGACCCAATTTCCTCTCATGAAGCTTCTGCACTGAAAAATAGAAAAGCCAACTTTCTTTCAATAGGAGAAGGTCAACTCTTGCTTGCTGGAATCTGCAAATTTAGTGCAGAAGTTTAGATTGCTTACTCTACTCAATACATATGGCACAGATCTGCATGCTGAAGTTCTAACATAGATCAATGATATCTGGCTTTGAATCCGGGTTATGGGTTCCTGATTTTGCTCTGATGCCAAAAGCTTTTGGGGAGGCAAAAGAACTCACAGTGCAGATATCTTTCTCCTCTGCCAAACGTGCTGCGGCACCAAGCTTCTTGACTGGATCACTTGACTTTACTATTTGCACCTCTGTGTGTCGGATGGGCTGTGCCTCAAGATTCTTGCCATTGCTGGAAACTAGGGAAGCATTTGGTGGTGATGGGGTGATGACATGTGTTTGGTGAATGCCTAACAAGGCCTCTATGAGTGTGATAGCTGCATGCTTGCTGCTGTTGCTTGCATTAGCCATGGTGTTGTTGTGTACAGTCTTGTGTGCAGACATCAGCAGAATCTTGTTAGGCATCAACATACTTTCTGGATTCTTTGAAACAAAGTGTAATCTCAGTGTTGCAAATCTCAAGGGAGCCATTTCATGATTTCCATATGCAAATTACACATGTGACCTGGTAAGAAGAAAGTGTGAGGCCTTGCCTTGATGTGTTTGAGGGGGCAATACCTGAGTGCAGGAAGGGCAGCCAAAGCTGCAGTTGCAGCTATGCAGCACACACAGAGCCCTCTTCCATGCTTCAGCAATGTCCTTGAATGCCTACACAATTATAACAGTAGGGTGATTCTCATAAAGGTGTCTCTGAACAGTCCTTGGAACCTGGCAGATTGGTCTGGCCATTGTCATCATCAGCAGAAAAAGCTAGAAAGACAACATAAGGGCAGATGAGGGACAAAATAAAAAAAGAGCTATACCAAATGATTACCTGTTCTGAAATACCAATCCCCCCTGGGTATGCATCAAATATGAATATCTGTCATATGGCACCCAATCATGCAACCGAAAACAAGGTCAAACAGGAAGTATTTTCTTCCCAAGTATAGGTTTATTTGTCTCTCTGCTTCTCTAGTTCCTACAATGAGGTAGGAAAACCTACATTCATGTAAGCAGATGTTGCTCACAGAGAATCTCATGACCCAAAATTCCTAACTCTTGACTGATGTCAGCAGGGCAGTACCCTTTGTTGTTATTCTTGACACAGATAAGCAGAACAGGAAAGATGGTTGCTAAACCATTGCAATCTTGGGCACATGTGATGCATGGGATGTGGAGTTCCATTTGGTATCCAAAACTATAAGAGCTCAACAGAGTTTCATTTTGTAATTGCAGATTGGTACCTGAGGCAGTTGAGTCTGTTCATGTATCAAGACCTCTAACCCAGCAGTGTCAGTAGGATCACCTGAATTCAACACACACACAAAACACATTGAACAAGTCTAGAAGCATCACCGTTTGTTTCTGTCTTACAGACCTCTAATGAAAAGTTGTCTGAGAAATCCACAATGTCAAACAAGTACTGGCATGTCCAAACAGTAATTAATGGTGGAATGGAACATACTCATGGTCATTGAAGGGAGGAGAGAAAGGACAACACGCCTTAATACAACTAGTGCATCATATGCCAGGTTATTCAGCTTCTGCATCACATCTGCAGGTATATCCCACCACTGCAGACAAAACCACACAGCAACCTTGTGAGCATGCAAGAACACACTGATTAAAGAGTGACCTCATACAGAAGGCATGTCTGGAATCTTGGATATTGACCACATTGCCACTCTCTTGTATGCTTTGATTCAACATAATTTGGTAAATGTCAAATATGCAAAGTCCTTGCAATTATGAGGCTCTAGAACAACACAGGATACTGAAGAAAATGTTATTCAAACTAGTACATGCAGAGGAGTGTGAGTGATGTCCAAGCCAATGTATACCAGTCCAACAGTGTCGAACTCGGAAGGTGGATAGTCAAGCATGACTGTCTTCTCAACTCTGCTTTTTACAATGTCAATCTCATCGTAACCCAATACTTGCAATTTTACTTTGAGCTGCATACAGATCAACCAAGTTAGATCAAATTAGTGGCATGCACTGGATCTAATGTAGCTAAGGGCTTTCTAACCTACATATCTCATGCTCTAATATTTCAGAAGACCTGGTCCAATGCAGTCTCAGGAAAAAGTTCTGAAGTCATGTGGCATAAACAAGCAGAATTAGTTCTTCCTTGGTCCATTTAACTGATAGGCTTAGGACTAATTACAAAGACAATGGATTAAAAAATGGTTGAAAGAGGATTACCCTCCCAAGATGTGCACGGGTTGCTGCAGTCTTTTGAGAACTGAAATATTCCAGTATAACCAGAGAAGTCTTCTCCTTCACCTCTGCAAATATTGAGATTGAGGGAAGCTGAATAAGAAATGACACTAAACAATGGCATGGTGACACTTGATCAGCATTCTTTCTCCATCTGTAAAGACACTGTAACAGTATGAAATACATACCTGTGATGTGATGAACATCACTTAACTTGCCAACAGCTTGCTTCTTGGCAATATCCAACTTCACAATCTGAGGACAGACATGCCCCAAGGGAAAACTTAACTTGAAAGCTCAGCTATATCAATGTTGCTTAAATCATTCTGATACTTCTTGGGACCATATTCAAATATTAACCTAAACCATAAACCCCAATTATTCGTCAAATAATTGATTGAATGGAGGCCAAGTAGGTAAAAGGTTCCAATGATGCAGACACATACACAGGCACTTGCAATTTGTCCTAGAAAAGAAAGATCTCTAGTATCATGATGCATGCAAAACACCCTGTTGCAAGCACTGGGCAGTAAAGAGGGGCAACAGCTGAGGCAAGTTGTGTCCTGGACTAATGAGTGACACAATAGCTGCAAGGCAAGTACCAAACCCGGTATGTGTCCCGTATGTGAGGGTAAATTGCTCCTTCATACAGCATTCTCAGAGCCATTTTCTCATCCACTTCTTCAATGAGAGTGTTGGTCTCTGTCAGCAGCTGCCAGAACCCATGACTTCAGATTTTTGACACTCCATAACCTTAACATTGTGACATGTGAAATCCAGTGAAAACATGAAATGTTCTTGGATGGCACCCTACTAGTAGTCTGAAAAGACATTGGTTTGTGCTCTTCTAACATGTTAGAAGGCACTCCAAGAAGCAGATGCGTGCATGCAAACAGCTATTCTCCATCACAAGCAGAGTACAAACTGCTATAAGTCAACAGTAAACCTACCTGAAAACAGTTGGAAGAAGTTCCACGAATTGAGAAATCACTGGCTGGGTTGTCATCATATCTATAAAAATATAACTGTTGCCCTTTGGGTCCCTGTTTGAACTGAAGGATTCCTTCTGTAGAAAGGTCATTCCTCAATCTCTCAAAAGCATCTCCAAAGTAGTCTTGATCTTCATCTGTCAAGTACCAGTAGTGATTATCAGGGTACCCAATCAAAGGCCCATAGTCAAGTCCACTAACAATATTGGAGAACACATCTATTTCTGCACATTGTTGTGCCTTGGCTTCCCCTGAGCTGTGCTTTGGGTGTGAACCAAGTTGTCTTCCCATTTATATGCAGAAATACACTTGATACCAACTGTCACTTGTCACAGAGCAACTTTGACAAATGATAAAATGTGCAAGCCAGGACAGTAACAAAAACAGTGAGCTCAGCACAACAAAAAAAATTTCCAGCATAATGAGATTGTACCACTTAAAGGAAGCTCTCGGGCAGCACAAGGGAGCTGCAATCGCAGCAGGTGGGGATTGCAAGGGTTACAAAATGCATGCTCCACATCTCTTTCAAACAGCTGTAAACAGAATCAACAGGCTTCCATCAGTTCTCTCTCCAAACTCTCTCAAGAAGATAGAACCTTGATCATGGAGAAATGAGATGTCAGGAAAAAAATCCGGAGAGCTAGAAGAAGAAAGACATCCACTTGGACCATGTCTAGCAGTTGGGGGAGAATACCTTTTGAGGGTTCTGCATGTAGAACACATCTAGTGGCCTTCCTTGTGCCACTATGACTGCCAGTGATCTACCCTGTCGGCGACCTGCCCGGCCTGCCTGTGATCAGCATTTCCAGAATAAGAAGGGCTACTTATGATGAACCTAGGCAACTTAAATCTACTGCCTAACCACATTTTCACCCTGGATCTTGGACTGAAACCATGCTTGGAAGTAATGAAGAGGATGCATTACCTGTTGCCATAGGCTGCACACAGTGTTAGGTAGTCCCACATGCACTGTTGCATCCAGCTCACCAACCTACAAATGAAAAGTTGTCAGCTCTTTGTCCCTCAGTATTTCATACTCTTAGTACACCATGCATGCATCTTTCAAAAATACTTCTCATGAAAAACTGTATTTTCTGAGCACAACGAGATCTACTGTGGATTTCCTTACTTGGAAACCTTTACACTTTAAATCCAGTTAGCTTAGATCTGGATGAAGAGGTATCCCACAGAGAAAAGACAGTTTCATCAATTACATCCTGCACGTAGAAGCATCATGCATCTTACATCGATTCCAAGCTCCAAAGCACGGGTAGTCACAAGTGCACGCAAATCTCCATGTTGCAGCCGCTGCCAATCCACAGTTCAAATTTATGTCAGCTATATGATGTAGTGTGTGAGACAGGGATTTGCAGGTGGGATTCAAAGGAGCTGCTCTTGAAATACATATGAATAAGAAATGCAGAAAAGTCATGGCAGATAAAAGAAAGAATGGGAGGTCCAAGCTCACTCTCTCCAGGATGATTCGTTCCTCTTTACTGTAACCTGCCCTGTAGCAGTCAACCTTTTCGACCAGATCTTGTCGATGCTGTGCAACAACTATTCAGTGTGAAACTTGATTTCTAGAAATACAAAGGTGAAGAGTAATTTTTTTGTCTCACTTTCTAACTACACAATATCAAGGTTCACAATCCAATTCTATTAGATGTTTCCCTTCACCAATCTTGTATACAGAGTTGTTTCTGAGTGAAACCAGAACACACATTTCTTCATATATCTTGTGAGAAACTTGCTGACTTCGAAGAAAAGGTTTTGGGTAGCAAACATTTTTGTACCGATTTGATCAGTTTTGCTCGAATGAGATGACAAACAATTTCAGCAAGCTTTCGAGCTTCCACAAATACCAAAATCTGCAGGTTTGCCTGGATGAGCACTGACTGCTTGGCCACAAAAAGACCCACCATTAGGTTTTGTGTCTGCCAAATAAATGATGGCAAGGTACTTGATTGCAAGAAACTTATAAGCCATTCATCTTGGCAAGTTCAAATCTAATAGAGACAAAAACATGCAAAAGGGTTTTGCCATGAAGACCTATCTTACTCTCGCACAAACTAAGATCCTAAGGACACTCAGGCAACATAAAAGAGGTAAAAGAAATTGTGGGTCTGAAGGTCATACAACAATTTTGGCAGCTTCTCTGTATGTATTTCGCTGTTGCTTTTCCTTGTTAAGAGGAGGCAGCCAACAGACAACATGTTTCTCCCCAGTGGGTGCTCCAGTTCCACTGATGACTTCCATGTCCACTGTTGTAAGCCTCTTCACATGCTCCTGCAAACACAACGGACACGTATAAACTTGCTCAAATAGAATACAGAATATCTCTTGCTTTTTCTGCAGTCCCTCCATCCATTTGGACATGCTCCCTGAAAATCAATGTGTTCCATTGTCAATTCACTGTGCTGGTCAATGTTCACTGTGTGGATCACATTGGTCCAGAGAGGGAATCAACCTTAGGGTTACCAATGGTTGCAGAACAACATATGAACATGGGCTCTGATCCATAGTGGTGGGCAATTCTCAGTAGTCGACGCAATATGCAACCCTGGCACCTCATTGAGACAGTCAACCCAGCCAAGCACAATCAAGCCATCAAAAGATCTCCCTGCAAAGAAAAACTATTCAGAAAAGATCCAGAGTTCAAGAGATCAATGAAACTGAGCCTTCAGAGCATCTCAAAGTCAGCTGTAACAATTTGACCATAACTATGATTCCTGAAGCTTTTGAAGTTGCTACAAGCACATTTCTTGCTTTAAACTAATGTCAAAGTTTAGAGCATTCATCCCCTTTCCTTGTGTGAATCTATATCTGCTCAAGTGCTGAGTATGTATGCAGCTTCCACATATAACATAAGAGGAGCAATGAGGAGCAATATGCAATTGAGTGGGGTGGATGGTAAAAGATGGTAATGGAATATCTAGAGTTCAGAAGGCAGAAACTTACAACATGGCTGCCAAATACACCACGGTAGGTGTGGGCCTCATCTAGCACCACAAACTTTAGGTTGGAGAAGAACTTCTCCCATAGCTGCAAAAATAAAATTGAACCTGCCAGATGCTGAGGTGACATGGATGGGTATAGATAAAAGGAAGAAAAAAACAGAGGTCAAAGACAAATGAAATGTCTAGTTTACAGTACAGGAAGCCACTGCCAAAATGCACAATCCCAGGAATCTAATGGAAAAAGTCTGAAATGAGCATATGGTTTGAAAAGCTTTGACAAGTAAATACCTTATGGTTGGGAAGGATGCCAGAGTGCAACATGTCTGGGTTGGTCACGATGACCTGGTCATACAATCCAATAGAAGTTAGTCTGCAGAAGGTTCATATTCTGACAGTTGGTTTTCAGCAAAAGAAATGCTTCAGAAATAAACCAGTCACTGATACAAATGCTTCTAGCAACAGACAGACATGTTAAGTAATGCAACAGACCTTGCCAGTCTTCCGAATACCCGCTCTATCCTCCATCTTAGTGTCACCATCGTAGCTGCCAAAGATTCAGTGCAATCTTTACTTGAGGCAAGTCTATGACATTACCAACTCAACAACTGTGACTGGCTCACCCTACTGGACCCCTCAATTGTGAAAGAAATCATACAGTTATGATGAAAACATTAACAATGCACAGTGGAAGTTCAGAAAGCTCACCAGTAGCAATAGGAGCCAATATTGACTTGCTTGGCCATTTCAGCTGTCTATACAGGAATCATCAGGCAAATCAGTGAAAAAATTGAAGGTGGCATTGTCATTCTGCTACTGCCCCAGAACGGGGCCACTGTCATTCAAGCTCTCGCATAAGTTTTCAGGGGAAGCTTGAAAGAAACTCTTGAGGGAAACACAAGGCTGAACTTACACAAAGTTTTCAGTTGGTCACGTGCCAAGGCCTGCACACAGGAAAGGAGACTTTCTTACTTCTAGAACCTACCATGAATTTTAAGCAAAAGCACACTTAAGATCCCTTGATCTGTTCTCCACACATCAATTGACATGAGCTTCTTTATCTAGTGTTATCCAGTGATGGAAGTCTTTGAACATGAAATTGCTGTGCAGCATTCCCTGAAATATAGACCATGGGCAAATACCAAGGTTACAGGGAATGGAGCATGTCTACTAGAATTCAACTCCCTGAGTACATGATGCATCAAAAAGCCTGAGCATGCCAAGTATGTGATTCAGCAAGAAACAAAAAAATCTGGAGTTCCAAAACTGTATGCAATTCTAGAACCCAAAACTTCAAAGAAAATGGAAAACCAACCAACCAACCACAATTTCTCCTTTTAGAGTGGATAAAATCAAATCTTGACCACTTCATGCATTCAGAAGCAGTGACTTGGCTCAGAACCTTCATGGCATTCCGTATGTACTCAGAACATTCTAGAAGTCTTGGTACGAAGTATGCTGGGTACATTATATCTCTAGAAGTTTCTGGGTATACTCAGTAACCTAGGCAAAGTACCAATTTTGGGCTCCAAGCATGAGACTAGTGCATATTCACAACTGGCAGTTCCCATTGAGGTCCATTACCTTCATAGGAAAGATAAAAAAAGCCCTTGATTTGGGCATTTTGATTAAAGCATCCAGTACCTGCCAACCCCAGCCAACAGTTCCAGTGTTATGAACTCACATGTCCACTTGAACAAGAGGGCTGGAGTTCCAAACCTCTCTCACTTTCTTCAACCAGGCAAATTCAAATTCCAAGTTCAGAATCATATATCACAGCTGGTTTGTGGGGGGGGTGGGGGGGGGGAAGGCTTCAATTCTGAGGCTGATTTATCAGCTCAATGACATTGGTAGAAAGCGGGTTACCGGGACAATGTAGGTCATGCTTTTTCCTGAAGCAGTGGGTGTTGCTGCAACAATGCTGGAGCCATTGAAAATTGTGTTGATTGCTTCAGCCTGGTGTGAGTAGAGCTGGTTGATACCCCTGCATCGTTGGCAATGAGCAAACTGTTACACCCAGAGCAAGTTTCAGGTCTCAATGCCATTGTGAACACAGTTACATCGATGAGGCAGAGCAGGGAACTGTAAAATGAGAAGCATAGCATGGTCCAGAATGCCCTCCAGACTTGGTAGCTTAATCTGAGGAGTGCAAAAATGCCAGAAAGTGGAACAATGTCACAAAGATGAATGAACCATAAACCCCAAACTGTGAATTACCTGTCACTGATTGCTTTCTGCAGCTTCAGTGGTAGCTTATAATCACACTCTGCAAATTTGGCTGACCTGTGCTCCAGCACACAAATTCAACACAAAAAAAAATAATGTCAAATTTCACTCCCAGGCAAACACAGGCAACAGACATGATGTTAACAAACTGGAGATTTCTGGATTGGCTGAGAAGGTGGATCTAGTTGAAGGATCAAGTGCACAGATCAAGTTTCAGTTGCAACACAGAGAGAATGCAGAGGGGGGCTTTAATGTCCCAGAAGAGTCTGAAACTCTTGACTTACAGTACCTTGCTGCTACAACCTCAATGTGGCAAATTTGCTCCTTGGTAGCAGTGGATTTGAGCTTCAGAAGTGCTGCCATTAGATCCACACTGAGTTGAGGGCCACTTTTTGCAGTTGTGAACAAATCAAGCTCCATGTCTTCATCATCATTGGAGGCAAAGTTGGTGCTTTTCATAGACTGTATCTTGGTTTTGTCACAAGGCTTGTGCATTGGACTTTGAAATGTCGTGACTGGACTTTCTGATAAACTATCTGGGTCCTCCTGTTCATCTCTTCCACTGAAGTCATAAGCACCCAGCTTCTTGTTATTCAAACATGCTTCAGTTGTGACAGCAGCAACTCCACCTTCTTCCTCGGTCTTACTCAAGCGCATTTCACCACCCAGAGACCTCGGAGAAGATTTCACTTCTTCATACCTGCCATTACCATATGAACTAGCTCTAAGTGCTTTTGCTTTGTCAGTAACCTCCTCCACCCTTGTCCTGAAATCATTCCTGCCTGGAGGATTGCCATAGTTCTTCTCTGTACCAAATTTCTTTGCCTTCACACCTTCCCACCTCTGTAGATCAAAACCCATGTTGCTCTTGGTTGTGGGTACTGATGCTTCTGGAAACAGAGCATCAATTTCCTCATCATCTAGACTATCAAGCCAGTAGTTCGGTGGGAAGTCAGTTTTGGAAATACCAAGAGCAGCATCACTTCCATTTTTGCATGGAGTTGGTGTTGTTGCAATTGAAACTTTCTTTTCATCGAGCTCTGTTTTGGACACATCTCTCATCCTCAGTTGTGAGGAAGCTCTGTAGAGTGCTGCAGCTGCTACAACAGGAACACCTTTTTGCTTCACTGCCATCACTCTCCTCTGTTCCACACTTGCTGGTGAACCACTGCCACCTGGATTCGAGAAATAGGGTGACCTCTTCATCACAGGGGTTTTGCATGCATCTTTACCCATCTCTGACTTGTGGTGCCCTGCTGAACTGCTTGCCTTTTTCTTCCTCTTTCTCTCTGCAGACGTCTGCAAAACAAAGTTCCAGATCTTTCATCCCACTGCCTGCACTGCATTGTGCAAAATTGCTTCATGAAACTGACGGAAACAATGGGCTGCAGAAAACCTAAATTTGGAGCTCTCATTCTGCAACACAAAACCTATTAAGTGGGTAACAGTCAAGATGAGCATTTTCTCACGAATACTAAACTATGAACATTGATAAACCCTAAACCCTAAACCATAAGCTTCTGTTTCTGACATGACAGCTCAAGGTGAGCTGCAATTTGAGGATGTGCAGACAATCTGATTTGCTGCTGAATAAAACAGCACAATTAGGAGTATGAAAGCTGAAGAAGAAGAAGAAGAAGGAATCATCTTTTGCTCCAGATATTCTCTAGTTTCCAATCTCAAGACTGTGAAAGGAGCAAGCAAAACCAAAATCTGTTGAGCAATTGGAACAAGAAGAATGGAGAGACGATGAATGGGCAGGCAGGCAATCATGTAAGTAAGTATGTGTGTAGGAGGGGAAAAACTCGCCTGAGAAGCTCGGCTTGGAGTCGGTGCAAAATCGTCATCGTCATCTTCCGAGGAAACCTCCACCACCAGAAGAGCTCCTTTCTTCATCCGCTGCCCTTCAGTTTGCGACTCCCTGTAAGAGCTGAAATCTCTTCAGGATGCAAGGAAGAATGAGAGATCCGATCTTGAGGATGCAAGGAAGAATGAGACCCAATTTTCAGAGTGTAAAGAGGAGTGACACCCAATCTTCAGGCTGCAAGGAAGAATGACAGATCCGATCTTGACGATGCAAGGAAGAATGAGACCCAATTTTCAGAGTGTAAAGAGGAATGACACCCAATCTTCAGGCTGCAAGGAAGAATGAGAGATCCGATCTTGGCGATGCATCAAGGAAGAATGAGGTTCGATCCTCATGTGTTTGTTGCCACGGACGAGGATGTGTCGAGGCTGCCCGTGACTCCAGAAGCGTCGATCATCTCTTTCCCGCCGAATTTGAAAACCGGGGAGACTCGGTTATCATCCCTCCCGCCATCATCGTCATTGTCTTTACACTTTGTACATCTTGTCAGAGACAATTTTCTTCATGCTGTAGACTTTGTTGCAATTGTTGGGGAAGCGCTTCCTCCTACGAATTCTTCTTCTTCTTCTTCTTCTTCTTCTCATCATGGAGCAGCGATTGCAAAGAGATTGATAATTCTTCTTCTTCTCATTATGGGGCAGCGATTGCAAAGAGCTTGATAATTATTTAAAGTAAAGCTCATCATCTTAATTCGTTTGTACTTGTACAAATTGTGTAACAAATTTCTTGTACTGTGGATTTTGTTGCAAAGAACTGTTGAGGAGGCATAGACTTCTTCTTCTTCTTTCTTCTTCCTTCTTCTTGTTCTCATTATGGAGCAATATTGCAAATACCCTGATCATATTGGGTCAAGCTCTTCATCATTTTCAAACTCTTTCGTACTTATACTACTACTACTACTTCTTCTTGTGTCAGAAATGTTTTCATGCGCAGTGGAGTTTGCAAATGTCGAGGAGGCAATGGCATTTCTTCCCAGGAGGACTTCTTCTGATGATGATGATGATCATCGAGCAAGCATTGCAAGGACAACGAGATTTTAGGGTGAAGCTCAAGTTTCGAGTGTAAACCGGGTATTTGATTCAAATCATGACCTCTCTCTCTCCTTTGAGCTTTTTTTTTTTATTTTATTTTTCCTTGGGGATCTGAACCAATTCATTTTCCCTCCAAAATACCCTAATACCTTGGCCAATTCTACACTACTTATATTATTTACCAAAATGTTGAAATTTTCAGAAAACTATTTCTTCCAAATGAAAAAATATTGTGAAGGAAAATAGTGAATATTTAGGGAATATTTTGCTTGTTGAAATGAATTTTTCAAAATTAATTAATTAATTAATTATTTGATGGACATGAGTTGAAATAGCCAATGTGCTATGGTAATGCCATGTAGATTTAGCCTTGATTTGTCACTTTTTGATCTTGGGCCTTTAGTTAAAGGCCATTGGTTCAATTTTTGACTCTCAACCAAAAAGATGTTCTATTTCATTGGACGTTAAACCTCATCTAAAGTAGCATTAAGGGTTGCTTTAGGCAAGGTTCCAAGGATCAAAAGCCTAGGGACCTATTTGAAGCAAATTGAACATTGAATTGGACCTTTCCTTCACATTAAAAAAAA